>Ga0326727_10011701_pt1 | contig 20293 bp, 18 predicted proteins | sample MB2enrmetagenome_FD_207643 | JGI IMG/M metagenome (GOLD analysis project Ga0326727, IMG submission 207643) | Lab enriched peat soil microbial communities from McLean, Ithaca, NY, United States - MB29MY | ecosystem: Environmental > Terrestrial > Soil > Wetlands > Peat | place: USA: New York...
AGGGCCAAGCGTGGCGTCCTTTCCGCTTGGCGTATTGATCCTGCAAGAGGGATTTGGGTTGGTGCGCGTCCGCGCCCGATTGAGCAGGGCAAGACTTCAAAGGTGTCCAGAATTCGTACACTCTTGAGAAAAAGAAAGACATTTGCGCCGAAATCCGTTAGAACTTTCTTTAAGTGACGACCGCAGAACCCACTCCCATCTCCAAGGCCGGCGTTTCGCCCCCCGCTCCCCGGCTGGCGCAGAGCCTTGGCCTCTTCAGCTCGACCGCGCTGGTGATCGGCTCCATGATCGGCTCCGGCATCTTTATCGTCGATGCCGACATTGCCCGCGGCACCGACTCTCCGGCGCTCTATCTGGGCGCGTGGGTGGTGACGGCGATCCTCACCATGACCGCCGCGCTGAGCTACGGCGAGCTGGCGGCCATGATGCCCAAGGCCGGCGGCCAGTACGTTTACCTGCGCGAGTCGCTGGGGCCGCTGTGGGGATTTCTTTACGGATGGACGCTCTTCCTGGTCATCCAGACAGGCACCATCGCCGCCGTCTGCGTGGCCTTCGGCAAGTTTCTCGGCGTCTTCTTTCCGGCCGTCTCAACGACCCGCTGGCTGTGGCACATCGCCCACGTTCCGGCGCTCAGGCTGGGGCCCATGGTGCTGGGCAATATGGAGATCGGCGTCAGCACGGCCAACCTTGTAGGCATCTTCGTCGTCGTCTTCCTCGCCGTGGTGAACATCTTCGGCGTCAAGCTGGGGGCGCTGATCCAGAATGTCTTCACCACTGCCAAGGCGCTGTCGCTCGCCGGGCTGATCCTGCTCGCCTTCACGGTGGGCCGCAACTCGACGGCATGGGCGGCCAACTTCGGCCCCGGCTGGAGCCAGTTCTGGAAGAATGCCGGATGGAGTTCGCTGCATCCCGTGCAGGTGGGCGCGGGCGGTCCTACGGTGCTCGTGAATCTGCTGGTGATTCTGGCCGTGGTCCAGGTGGGCTCGCTCTTCTCCGCCGACGCCTGGAACAACATCACATTCACCGCGGGTGAAGTGAAGAACCCCAAGCGCAATATCCCGCTTTCGCTGATTCTGGGCACGGGGTTCGTGCTGACGGTCTACCTTTTGGCGTCGCTGGCCTACATTCTGGTGCTGCCTCTGCATGGCGACCCGAACGGCGCCACGGTGATGGCGCGCGGAGTGCAGTTCGCCGCCGAGGACCGCGTGGCCACGGCTACACTGGAGCAGATCCTTCACTCCGGCGGAGCGTACCTGATGGCCGCGGCGATCCTGATCTCCACCTTCGGCTGCGCCAATGGCATGACGCTGGCCGGAGCGCGCGTCTACTACGCCATGAGCCAGGACGGGCTGTTCTTCACCTCCGTCGGCAAGCTGCATCCGCGCTACAAGACGCCCGTGGCCGGCCTGCTGGTGCAGGCGGCGTGGACAATCGTGCTCTGCATCTCCGGCTCTTACAGCCAGTTGCTCGACTACATCATCTTCGCGGTGCTGGTCTTTTACATCCTCACCATCGCCGGCCTCTTCGTACTGCGCTTCAAGCGGCCGGACGCGCCCCGGCCCTATAAGGCTCTGGGCTATCCCGCGCTGCCCGCGCTCTATATCGCATTGGCGGCCTGGATCTGTATCGTATTATTGCGATACAAGCCGCAGTACACGTGGCCGGGGCTGGCCTTGGTGCTGCTCGGCATTCCGGTTTACCTCTTCTGGTCGCGGCGGTCCGGCAATCGAGGAGCCAGGCTCAAGGCAAGTTAGAATCGATCTCATCTCAACCGCAGAAAAGGAAGTCCCTCACTCATGCCCAGGCTGCTCCGTATCAAACCCATGTCGATGCTCAAAGATGAGGCGGTCGAAGAGGGCGAACACACGCTCAAGCGGTCGCTGGGCGCCACCAACCTGATCACGCTGGGCATTGGCGCCATCATCGGCGCCGGCATCTTTGTGCTTACCGGCCAGGCCGCGGCGTTGCACGCCGGTCCGGCCGTGGCGCTCAGTTTTGTTCTGGCGGGTGTCGTGTGCGCCTTCGCCGGCCTCTGCTACGCCGAGTTCGCCTCCATCATTCCCATCGCCGGTTCGGCATACACCTACGGCTATGCGACCCTGGGCGAGTTTGTGGCCTGGATCATCGGCTGGGACCTCGGATTGGAGTACGGCTTTGGCGCCGCTACAGTGGCCTCCGGCTGGTCCGGGTACTTCAACAGCCTGCTCCAGCAGTTGGGTATCTTTCTTCCGCCGCGGCTGACCGCAACTCCGGGAACCGTTCTGGTCTTCTTTCACCAGCGATGGCTGCCCTTGACCGCGCTGCCGCCTGGAACCGATTCGAGCGGCCTGCCGCATGTGACCGCGCTCTTCAACTTGTTAGCCATCCTGGCCATTCTGGCCGTCACCACAGTCCTGGTGATCGGCATCAAGGAATCGGCCAACCTGAACACCGCGATTGTCTTCATCAAGTTGGGCGTCGTAGGCGTATTCCTGGTTCTGGGCGGGTACTTCCTGCTTCGCCACCCGGCGCTGGCCTGGACCAACTGGCATCCGTTCATTCCCCCCTCCGACGGTCACGGCAACTTCGGGCTGAACGGCATTCGCCTGGGGGCGGCATCCATCTTCTTCGCCTACATCGGCTTTGACGCCGTCTCGACGGCAGCCCAGGAGGCGCGCAATCCGCAGAAGGACATGCCGCTGGGCATCCTCGGATCTCTGGTCATCTGCACCATCCTCTATATCCTGGTCTCCACCGTGCTCACCGGTTTGGTGAACTACAAGTCGCTCAACGTCGCCGATCCGGTGGCGCTGGGAATCGACGCGACAGGCGTGCGCTGGGGATCGCTGCTGGTCAAATTGGGCGCGGTCTTCGGGCTGGGAACCGTCATGCTGGTCATGCTGCTCGGCCAGTCCCGCGTCTTCTTCTCCATGTCCAAGGACGGCCTGTTGCCCAAATGGGCCTCGGCCATCCATCCCAGGTTCCGCACTCCGTGGATCTCAACCATTGTCGTGGGCCTCGTAGTTGCCGTCCTGCCGGCCTTTTTGCCCGTTGACCGCCTCGCCGAACTGGTCAACATCGGCACCCTGCTGGCCTTCACCATCGTCAGCGCCGGAGTGTGGGTTCTGCGCGTCCGTCACCCGGACCTGCACCGGCCCTTCAAGACGCCATTTGTCCCGCTGGTGCCGATCCTCGGTATCGTCTCGGCCATCTACCTGATGACCGGCCTCCCGAAGATCACCTGGGAGGTCATGATCGGCTGGCTGCTCTTCGGGCTGCTGATCTACTTCGGCTACTCCGTCAAGCACAGCAAGGTGCAGGCGCTGCCCACGGCGCAAGAGGGCGACTGAGCTCAGGGAGCAAGCTCCAAGAGCCGAACAGCCCGCCGCGCGGGAGGCTGTTCGACGTTGAGGAAGAGAACATCTCGCAGGCACTCATTGCGAAGCAAACCCCAACTGGCCGGATGAACTCCCAGGTCCTGTTGCCAAGACCCTGCGGATCTCGCCGGCCGCCCATTTGCCGGACTCCGCCGCACCCTCGGTGAAGGGCATGCTCATGTAGTCGCCCGCCAGCCAAACCCGCCGGTCCGGCGCGTGCTCATCCCTCCTGTAGCGCGCAATGTCTTTTGCCCTTCCCACATGCGAGTACGGCTCGGCGTGCTTCCAGCGATACAGCCGCGCCGTTCGGATCTGCGCGCTCAGGCCGGGAAGATATTCTTCCGCCTCTTCCATGGTGGCTGCTACCACCTGATCGTCCGGCAGCGCCATCATGGCCATCGCCGACGCGTGGCACAGCAGAATGTTCAAAAGCTGGCCGCCCGGCTCGCATCCCCGGTTCTTGTTCGCCTCCATGCAAATGGCGGCTATGTGCCGGCGTTCCGTTCGCGGAACAAGCAGGCCGTAAACGTCCCTCAGCGCGAGAGGCAAGCGAAAGCCGCTCCCGATGACAATAGCGATGCAAATGGTTGCGCTGTAGGGAACCCTCATCAGCCGGGTCGCCGTCTCATCGCCGCTCAAATAAAGCTGCCTCGCCTCAGGCGCGGGGATAGCGATCACTGCATACTCTGTTTCCAATTGCGCCGTATCCGTCGTGATGACGACTGAATCGACGCCGCTCTCAATCGAATGGACGGGAGAGTCGAGAGCCACATCCAACGGAGCCGCGATTGCCTCGGGAAGCGCTCCCATTCCGCCCGAAAGCGCCATCGTCTGCCCACCTCTCGATGCAAACGCCAGCAACGCCAATCCCAGGGCGAGCGAGGTCTCTTCCGGTCCCTGGAAGTAGAAGCCGTGCAGCAGCGGTTCGAAGAGATACTCGACCACCGATCTGCCGAGCGTGCGACTGGCCCAGGCGGAGACGGACTCAAGATCGAGGCCGGACCATTGGCTGTAATCGTTGAGCGGCAAGGACCTCAGCGCCGAGCCCAGCCGCGCAAGCTGCCAGCCCAGCCTGACCCATGAAGACGGGCTGAGAAGGCCGCTCGCCATCGCCTGCAGCGGGTTGCCCGCGCGGATGCGGCAGATCTTCCCCTGGCGCGCAATCGCATTCCAGGGGGATGTTGCGCACAGGCTGCCGTGCAATCCAAAATCCTCTGCGAGAGCGCGCAACAGGGAGTACTCGCTGGACAGAAACTGTGCGCCGGCGTCCACGCGGAATCCACTGAGCAAATCGGCGATCATCCGCCCGCCCACGCGGCCGGAGGCTTCCAGCACCTTGACGCGAATGCCCGCCTTCGCCAGGAAGTGAGCGGCCGTCAGCCCGGCGATGCCGGCGCCCACTACAATCACCCGCGCTGAGCGATTCTCCGGCAAAGCGTGCTTCTTTCCTCAGGCCGCCGCCGTGGCGCAGAACTCCTCGAAGGCGCGGACCAGTTCGCCGGCTATCTGCTGGGCGGTGCACCGCTCGATGACGTAGCGCTGCATCAGGTAGACCAGCTTGCCGTCGCGCAGGATGGCGATGGACGGCGAAGTGGGCGGGTGGCCCTCAAAGTAGCTGCGGGCGCGCTCGGTGGCCTCGCGGTCCTGCCCGGCAAAGACCGTGATCTTGCGGTCGGGCAGGCTGGCGGAGTTCTGGAGCGCCAGCCGCACGCCGGGGCGCATCTTGCCCGCCGCGCAGCCGCAGATGGAGTTGACGATCACCATGGTTGTGCCCGGCTGGGCCAGCGCCGCGTCCACGTCCTCGGCGCTTCGGGTTTCCTCTACACCGGCGCGCACAAGTTCCTCGCGCATCGGAATTACCATCAATTCTGGATACATTTTCGCCTCCGGCAGGGAAGTTGCCTGCCACCATTCTATCGTCAAACGCCGCTTCCAGTTCGTTTCATGTAGCCTTGATGCGATGCTCGTTGAGGAAAACAGGCCGCTCGCTCCCTTCACCACCTTCGGCATCGGCGGTCCCGCGCGGTGGTTTGCCCAGGCTGCCAGCGAGGACGAAGTTGTTGAGGCGGCTGATTGGGCGCGGGAGCGCGCTCTGCCGCTCTTTGTGCTCGGCGGCGGCAGCAACATCCTTGTGTCCGACGCCGGATTCGACGGCCTGGTCCTGCGGGTGGGCTTGCGTGGGATTGCTGTTGCCGAGGCGACACGGCCTTCAGGCCGCAGGATCTACCGGGCCGGCGCGGGTGAGGACTGGGACGCCTTTGTCGAGCGCGCCGTTCAGGGCAACTGCGCGGGCGTCGAGTGCCTGGCCGGCATTCCCGGCACGGTGGGCGGAACTCCGGTGCAGAACGTCGGCGCTTACGGGCAGGAAGTCGCCTCGGTGATCGAGCGGGTGCGGGTCTTCGGCCTGGAGGAGCGCGCCTTCGTCGAGTTCTCGGCTGCCGAATGCGGCTTCGCCTATCGCCGCAGCCGCTTCAACTCCGCCGGCCGCGGGCGCTACATCGTAACCCGCGTGGACTACCGTCTCACTCCCGGCGGCGCGCCCACGCTGCGCTATGCGGAGCTCGAACGGGCGCTCGCACCCTTGCGCGCGGAGGGCAGGGAGGCGAGCCTGGCCGATGCGGCCTCCACTGTGCGCCGCCTACGCCGGTCCAAAGGGATGCTGCTCGTCGAAGGCGACTCGGACTGCCGCGGCGCGGGCAGCTTCTTCAAGAATCCGGTGATCGCCGAAGAAGATTTGCGCCGCATCGCTGAACGATGCGCGAAAGAGCCGCCGCGCTTTCCCGCCGGGCCGGAGCCGGAGAATCGGGGCAGGGTCAAGGTGCCCGCCGCCTGGCTCATCGAACAGGCGGGCTTCGGCAAGGGCTATGCGCTGGGCAGAGCCGCGGTCTCGTCGCGCCACACGCTGGCCCTCGTCAATCGTGGCGGGGCAAGCGCGGCGGAGATACTTGCCCTGGCTGGCCAGATCACCGCCGCGGTCGAGGCCGGTTTCGGCATTCAACTGGAGATGGAGCCGGTGCTGCTGGGTTTCTGAGCCTGCCGTTCCACGCTGGAAAGAGACGGCTCCGGCGCACGACCTGGCGCCGGGCGATAGAATGGCGATTACCCGGCCGATCTTCCGTGAGCGGATTCTTGTGAAACTCAACGCCCCATCGGTAGTCCGATTCTTTCGCCAGCAAGGAGTGTACCTTGCGTTCGCCGCCATTGTCGCCGCCTTCCTCTGGGGCAATGGGCAGCGCATCAATCCTGGCAGCATCATCGTTTACACCCTAACCATTGGAAACCTGATCTCGTTTGCGGTCGAGCGATTGCGGTTCCTCTATGCGGACCGCCCGTTTCCTTACAACTTGATCATTTTTGCCCCCATCGTGCTGGTCGTCGCGACTCCCGTCTATCTGGTTTCCACGGTTCTTGTATGGTTGACAGCGCTTCCGTCTCCGCAGACTCTTGGCCATCTCATCGCAACGGGATGGAAGCTCTCTTACGTCGTCACCCTCGTCTTCAGCGTTTTCGTGTATCTCCATCGTTCGATAACGGAGCGGCTGGAGCGCCGCAATCGCGAGCTTCAGCATTCGGTCGAACTCGGCGCGGCGCGGATTGAACTCCAGGAGCGGGAGCTGCAGCGCGCCGAGGAGATACAGCGCTCCTTGCTGCCCAGCCAGATTCCGCGGATTCCCGGCTTCGAGGTGGCTGCGGCCTGGCAGCCCGCGCGCACGGTGGGCGGCGACTACTACGACGTGCTCCGGCTGGGCGAGCGCCGGCTGGGCATCTGCATCGCCGACGTCGTCGGCAAAGGCGTCTCCGCCGCGCTGCTCATGGCCAATGTCCAGGCCGCCGTGCACGCCTTCGCCGGCGACTCCGAAAGCCCCGCCGGCCTGTGCGCCAAGGTCAACCGGCTGCTCTCGGAAAACATCGCCACAGGCAAGTTCGTCTCCTTTCTCTACGGCGTCCTCGATGGCGATGCGCGCACTTTCGAGTTCTGCAACGCCGGGCATCTTTACCCCATCCTCGCCAGCGCCTCCTCCGTCCGCACGCTGGACCAGGGCGGCGCGGTCCTCGGCGTCTTCCCCGACTGGAGCTACAACGACTCGACCGTCGAGTTGCGCTCCGGCGACCGGCTGTTCCTGTTCACCGACGGCATCACGGAAGCCAGCGGCGCGGACGGCAAGGAGTTCGAAGATGCGGGCATCGCGGCCTTCGCCCAGGCCAACCGCGCGCTCCCGGCGCGCGAGTTGAACAGCCGCCTGCTGGCCCAGGTGACCGCCTTCTGCAACGGACAGTTCCAGGACGACGCAACGCTGCTGGTGATCGCCGCAAATTAACGCATGAGGTTTTGACAGGCCCTGAGCGTTTTCATCGGCGGAGCCGCGGGATTGGCGCGCCAGGTTGATGGTTTGTCGGGCCTTTCCGCCGCGGCGGACGGAGCCTGAGACGCCCGGCTGCGGCGCAAGCTGCATCTGAGCGGCATAAGCGAAAGGCCCGTGGCTGAAGCCGCTTTGATTGCAAATCTGCGTTCTGGGGCCTGAAGGCCCCTGCTCCCTCCGCCGCTTGGCGGGGATGGCGGGTTGGCAAGTTGGCGCGAACAAGGAGACCCAAGCGGAGCCAGGGTGTACTTTTCAGCGAAGCGTCCCGGCGTCTCGCGCGGCAAAGGCCGCCGCCTGCTGGTAACCTATGCACAGGCATGAGCGACAATTTGCATCAGTTGCGCTGTTTTGGATGCGGGGCGCGGATCAAGGGCGCGGAGGCGCGGCCGGACTTCCGCTGCGTCCTGTGCGGAGACCTGTTCGAGGTGGAGTACCCTGGCTGGAGCGAGCGGCGGGGCCACGACCGTCCCAACCCCGGCGCGCTGAAGTGGCTGTGGCGGGAGCGGCGGTCATCTTCCGAGACTCTGGACCGCAGCGGCGTGTGGCGATACCGCGAGCTGCTGCCCATCCTGGACAGCTTCGGCAGCGCCCTAACCCTCTACGAGGGCAACACGCCCCTCTACCACCTGACGCGCGCGGCCAAGAGGCTGGGCATCGACCAGCTCTTCGCCAAGCACCAGGGAATGAATCCGACCGGATCGTTCAAGGACACGGGGATGACGGCGGCCATCAGCGTGGCCAGGGAGCGCGGCTTCGAGTGGGTGGCCTGCGCGTCGACCGGGAATACGTCGGCCTCGATGGCCGCCTACGCCGCGCGCGCCGGGCTGCGCAGCCTGGTGCTGATTCCCGACGGCAAGATCGCCTGGGGCAAGCTGTCGCAGGCCATGGACTACGGCGCCGTGACCTGCCAGTTGAAGGCCGACTTCGACGGCTGCCTGCGCCTGCTGACGCAGATTGTGAACGAGGCGCCCATCTACCTGCTCAACTCGGTGAATCCTTACCGGCTGGAGGGGCAGAAGACGCCGGCCTTCGAGATTGCGGAGGCCTTCGACTGGATTGTGCCCGACCACCTGATCGTTCCCGGCGGCAACCTGGGCAACAGCTCGGCGCTGGGCAAGGGGTTTCGCGAGCTGCACGAGCTGGGGCTGGTGGCGCGGATGCCGCGCATCTCGGTGATTCAGGCCGCGGGGGCCAATCCGCTGGTGCGCAGCCTGACCGAGCACGACGGCACGGCGCTGGAGCCGGTGGAGGCGCACACGCGGGCGACGGCCATCCGTATCGGCAATCCGGCGTCGTGGCGCAAGGCCGCGCGGGCCATTCAGGAGACGGGCGGCTGGTGCCTGGACGTGACCGAGGCGGAGATCGCCATGGCCAAGGCCGAACTGGGCGCGGAGGGGCTGGGCTGCGAACCGGCCTCGGCCGTGACGCTGGCGGGGCTGAAGAAGCTGCGCGCCCGGGGAGCGGTGAGCGGGGGCGAGACGGTGGTTCTGGTGCTGACCGGCCACACGCTGAAGGACGCCGATTACACCATCGACTTTCATCGCGGAACGCTGCTGAACGCCGACGAGACCGCCGGAGTGGAGGCGGAGGTCGAGGCCCTGCGGCGGAATGCCCGGGTGATGGACGCCACGCCGGCCGCCGTGCTGGCGGCGCTGAAAGACAGGGTGGGATGAGCGACGCATTCTCGCCAAGCAAGGCAGCTTTCCGCATGCGCCTTCCCGCCACCTCGGCCAATCTCGGCTCGGGTTTCGACGCCGCGGCCGTGGCTCTGGATTTCAATCTGGAGATCGAGGCCGAGCCGGCCGGCGAGTTTTCGATCGCCGCGACGGGCCGCGACCGGGAGCGCTGCGGACGGCTGGAAGACAACCTCGTTCTGGAGATATACAAGGAGCTGCTGCGGAGTAACGGGCGGCCGATTGTGCCGCTGGCGATTCGCATGGATAACCGGATTCCCCTGGGAAAGGGCTGCGGCTCATCGGCGGCCGGGCGGCTGGCGGCCATCGCCCTGGCTGTTCACTTTGGCCGGCTCGGATGGAGCGGCGAGCGCATTCTGGAAGAGGCTTGCGCGCTGGAGGGCCACCCGGACAACGCTTCGGCCTGCTGGCTGGGCGGCTTTGTGACTGCGGCCTTTGAAGGCAGAACCGTGCATGTAACGCGGGTCGAGCCGCCGGCTGCGTGGCGGGCCATCGTCGTTCTGCCGGCCGAGCCGCTGGCGACGAGCAAGGCGCGCGCCATGCTGCCGGAAGCCTATTCGCGCGACGACGCGGTGGCCAACATTCAGTCCGTGGCTATGCTGGGGCTTGCCTTTGCGCAGGGCAGGGGAGATCTGCTCCGCATCGCCATGAGGGACCGCATTCACCAGCCCTATCGCGTTCCCTTCTGCCCGCTGCTGCCGCGCCTGCTGCCCCTGGCCGGGGAACACGGCATTCTGGGCGCGGCTCTGAGCGGCGCGGGACCTTCGGTGCTGGTGATCGCAGGCGGCGAAGAGAGGCTTGAGGAGGCCTCGAAGGCGATCCTCAAGGCGCTGGAAGGCCTGCCGGAACCGGAACTGGTGGTCTGCCGCTTTTTGTCCAGTGGGGCAAGCCGGTTGGCTGAACCGAGCTTCGTTTGAGGGCGGCGGGATGCGAGCGCGCCGGCGGATGAACCCATTTACTCAAGAGTAATCTTGGCTTCGCCTTTGTTGTCTTTCCAGGCAATCACCCGTTGGTGATGAGCCTCATCCCCTGTTGGTTATTGATTTGTGTCATTACCTAAGATTTCTTGCGTTTTGGCTCGGAAAGACCTAGATTCGCAGCGTGGGCAGTTCTGGGGGAGGGCTGCCTTAGCGCCCGTGATCCTCTCAGGGTCCGGGCGCTTTTTATCGTCCCAAAATGCGCGCAACGATTCCGCAGCTCCATATTCCATAAGAGATTCCGCGGCTTTCCATGGGCAACGCGCGCCTCTTTGCCGTACCCCCGCAGGCGCGGATTGCGACTTTCCTCCCGGCTGCCGCATCCCATGGAGGTGCGGCGGTATACTCGGAGGTGGGTGAATGCCGCAAGGAGGATCATGGCCGGATTGGGAGTTCTTGAAGTCAGCGATGCAACGTTCGATCGGGAGGTGCTCAAGAGCGAGCAGCCGGTTCTGGTGGATTTCTGGGCCGTTTGGTGCGGTCCGTGCAAGGCCATCGCGCCCATCGTCGACGGCGTGGCCGCAAAGTTTGCCGGGAAACTGAAGGTGGCCAAGGTAAATGTGGACGAGAACGGCGCTGCCCCGTCGCGTTACGGCATTCGCGGGATTCCCGCGCTGTTGTTCTTCAAGGACGGCAAGGTGGTCGACCAAATGGTGGGCTTGAATCCGCGGGCCGAGGATTTGATTGAAGAGAAGGTCAAGCAGTTGCTGGCGTAACCCCCGCGCCGCGAGACTGGCGAGTTTTCAGTGGGAAGGCCCGGTAAGTTGCCGGGCCTTTTTCGTGCCGGTCTCTTCCTCAGTCGCTCTTCCTCGAGTCCCCCGCTGTGCTGGAGGGCAGATCCAGCGCCACCAGGGCAAAGCGCGTCTTGCCGTCTTTGGGATCTTCGAAACCCACGATATGCTGATGCCGCTTCGATCCGGCCTTCAACACCAGGCCGTTCTTGCTGACGCCGTAGTCCCCATGATCGATCTGAACCTTGGGGTTCTTTTCGTCTTCGCAGGCAAGCCCTTCGGAGGTCACAGCCGGGGATCCCACCGGAGTATTTCCCTGGCAGGCAATCACGTCGCCGTAGCGGCCCAGGGCCTTCTTATAAAAGGCGGTTACCTGTTCCTCGGTGTCGGCTGTGGCATAGGAAGCCACCCGCACCCGCATAGCCCACTCGCCAAAGCCCATCTGAACGTCCGCTGACTTGTGCTTGTCGTCGTCTATTACCTGGCGCGCGCCCTCATAGACGGGCAGTCCCAGGTCCGCGGCGGTGGTCTGGCCGGTATTTACGTGAACGCCGCCAAAGGGAGTGTCCACGCGGACATTCTTGTCCTCGCCATTGGCGCCTTTTTCAACGTTTACCCTGCATCCGGCAAGCCCGGCAGCCAACGCCAGGCCAGCCGCTAAAGCCGCCGCACCGCCAACGCTCAATCGCATCATGGAAATCGCCCTCTTGCCCTGCTATACGTCCGCATTCACTCAGAGGTTCCCACGATTCGCACTGCGCGGGAGGGCACGCTCGGATGGATTTGCGGCTAGTCTTTCGGGATCTTGGCCTGAGCGGCCGTCCGCTTTGCCTCGGCCTCGCGCGCCAGCACGCGGCGGTTGAACTCGTGAATCACGCGCGCCACATAGGCCTCGGTCTCGCGGTAAGGCGGGATGCCGCGATACTTGTCCACCGCGGCCGGCCCGGCGTTGTAAGCGGCCAGCGCCAGGGCCAGATTGTCATGGTAGCGGGTGAGCAGGGCATCGAGATAAGTCGATCCACCGCGCACATTCTGGTCCGGCTTGAAGCTGTCCTCCACGCCCAGTCCGGCGGCAGTCGAGGGCATCAACTGCATCAAGCCGCGGGCTCCGGCGCGGCTCACTGCGCGGGCATTGCCGCCGCTCTCGGCCTTTACCAGGCTAGCCAGCAGGTCCACGTCCAGGTTGTGCTCAAAGCCGGCCTTGGCCAGCATCTCGCGCAGGTCGGCCTGGCTGAGCCTGGCGTTTGGAATGGCTGCCGATGCGCCCGCCAGCGACTCTTCGGCGGGGCTGGGCGCGGCGGGCGGATCGGGAACCTGCTCGACCCCTGCGATCTCCTCGGGCGCCATCTCAATGTAATTGTCTTCACCGGCGCTCAGGAAGAGCCGAACGCGGCCCGCGGCCTCGGCGTGGTGATCGCAGCGCATCTCAAAGCCGTTGCGCAGGGTGACGAGCTCGCCTGCCTGTGCCGCGGGGAGCAGGACGGCGAACGCCGCAATGGCTGCGCATGCCGCGAAAAACGGTCGAATTGAAATGAAGACGCCCAAGAAGCATGCCTCCGGGGCTAAAGCCCCGTTGATTCCTTCCGGCCCTTGCCGCCGGGGTTGAAACCCCGGTCCGCCAATCCCGGCCTTACAGGCGCCGCCGCAACCTTCGCCACGGCTGCCTCCAGCACGACGGCCACTCCATCCTCATCGTTGGGCGGAGCCTGTTTCCAGCCCCGCATTCCGGCCATGGCGCGCAACTCAATGGCCGCATTGCCCATGATCACGCCCTGGCCGGCCCACTCCAGCATCTCCACGTCATTCCAATTGTCGCCGATGGCCATGGTCTGTTCGCGATTCACGCCCAGCCGGGCGGCAAGTCTCTCCAGCGCCCGGCCCTTGGAGACGCCCTTCGGCAGCAGGTCGAGAATGGACAGATCGCGCCCCGGATACTCGGTCCGCACACAGTCGCAACCCCCGTTCCATTCGCTGGCCTTGATTGCTTGCTCGGCCTCTCGCATCCTTCGCAGACTTCCCGCCGCCATGCCCTGAATGGGGTCTTCGCCGTCTTCGAGCGCCCGCTCCAGCGGCTTGACCACCTCGATGGCGTCGCGGTTGGCATCGATCCACAGAGCGATCCTTCCGTGGGCCCGATCGAGATCCTCCACCACCAGCTCGCCGCGTCCCGGCCGGTCGAAGGTAAAGACCAGCGCTCCAAATGGCCGGAGCAGCCCGCACAGGCCGCGCGCCACCCGAGCTTCCAGGCGGCATCGGTAAACCGGCTCGCCGCCCAGGGTTCGGATCACTGCACCATTGGACGCGATCAGGGGCGTATCCGCTCGCAGGCCCAACCCTTCCAGCAACGGCGCCGTGTAGGCCACGCGGCGGCCAGTGGCAATGGCCAGCGTGATCCCCGCCTGCTGCGCGGCCTTGAGGGCCAGCGCCGTGCGCCGGCTGATCTCCCGCCCGAGGGTCGGCAGCAGCGTTCCATCCATATCGATCGCCACCAGCCGGATCGGAGGGTGCATAGAAACAGTTTAGCCGCCCACCGTCTCCGATCATTCTCCCGCGGGGAGAAAGGAGAATAGCCGAGGACAAGCGAAGCGCAGTCCTGGGTCGGCGTCTTGCATCCCGTCAGTAGCTTCTGTTCGGCGAACAGGCGGAAACTGCCCGATCCAGTAATCTAGAAGATATGGAACGCATATGCAGCCACTGCCACGCCGTGCTGGCTCCCGAGACCGTTGCCGACTGGTGCCCGGCGTGCGGCGGCGCGCTGATCGAGCGGAAGTCCGCGCCGACCTGCGACCAGTCCAGCGGTTTGTCCGCCGAGGTCGATCATCGCGGCATCGTTCTGCCCCGCCGTCATGCGTTGGGCGGGATCATTACGCCGCAGTGATTGCGCCGCGGGACAGGGAATCAGGGATTCGTATCGAGTCCGACGGCTTGGGCCAGGCGCGCCTGGCGGTCGTCGAAGGTCCAGAAGCGCTCCGCCTTCAACTCCAGCGCGCAGGCCACATGCAGCGAGTCCAGGGTGCGGACGCCGAGCGTGGGTCCATGCATCTCGGCGAGGAGGATGCTGGTCTCCCAGGCGCGATGAGGGAACCCCACTCTCATCCAGACTCCATCGGCGCAATCGCGCTCAAAGTCACTCCAGACCTTAGCCGCATCCGGTGGAGTAAGTCGCCTCAGAAAAACCTGCTGAAAAAATGCGTTTGCCAGTTCGGCACGATTGAATTCTGTGAGCCGCACGGAGGGACTGCCGGCCATATACCTGTCAACATGCACGGAGTGCGTGTCCGTGATGTAACTGGAAACCAGAAAGCTCGAGTCTACGTAGGCGTTCAAAAGCGGCTATTCTCCCGATCGGCGATCAAATCGGCAACCGGGGTCAGTATACGGTCACCAAATATCGCGCGCCTGCGCGCTGCAAAGTCCGGCATCTTCACGGGCTCAATCCTCGGCGACTCGGGAACGATGCGGGCTACAACACGGTTGCGCTTCTTGAGTTCGACCACTTCCCCCGCGTCAAGCCACTTGAAGAGTTGCCGGCTGTCGCGGAGTTGGCGTACGTTCACACTCGGCATGGATACAATGTGACACAAAATGTGGCACATTGTCAAGAAGACCATGGACCGCTCACTCATACCGCAGCGCCTCGGCGGGCAGCACGCTGGCCGCGGCCGACGACGGATACAGCGTGGCCAGCAGCGAAATCCCGATGGAAACCGCAGCCACGATCACTCCATCCAGCGGGCGAGGCGCAAAGGGAAGGGTATCGATGGAGTAGACCTCGGCGGAGAGACGGATGAAGTGGTAATGCCCGCCGGCCCAGGCAGCAAGGTAGCCGAGCAAGAGGCCCACGGCGGTGCCGATGAGGCTGATGAGCAGCCCCTGCACGAGGAAGATGCGGCGCACCTGACCGGGCTCGACGCCGAAGCTCATCATCACGGCGATGTCGCGAGTCTTCTCCATCACCATCATGGTGAGCGCGATGAGAATGTTGAGCGCGGCCACGATGACGATGAGCGCAATGACGATGAAGGTGACCACCTGTTCGAGCTTGAGGGCGCGAAAGAGCTCGCGGTTCTGCTCCATCCAGTTGGTGGTCATGTAGCCCCGGCCGGCCGCGCGCTCGATAGCCTGTGCGATGACCGGCGCGCGGTCCAGATCGTCTACCTTGAAGCTGATGACCGAGAGCAGGTCAGGCTCGCTGAAGAGGCGCTGCGCGTCCGAGAGGCGCATGAAGGCCATGGCCGCGTCGTATTGATAGAAGCCGGAGTGGAAGATGCCCACGACCCGGAAGCGCTGGTACTTGGGCGCCAGGCCGAGGGGTGTCAGCTCGCCCTGGGGGCTGGTGACCAGCACGCTGTCGCCCACCTGGGCGCCAATCTGCTCGGCGAGGTCGCGGCCCAGGACCAGCGCCGGATAGGGTAGATCGATCGAATTCCTCTCGGGCTTGTTGCGTGGAGCCGCGGGATCGAGCTCGCCAGCCGACCCCGAAGTAATGGTGTCGAGCAGGCTGCTGACCGTCCGCTCCTGGGCGGGAACAATGCCCTTGATGAGCGCGAATCCGGCTCGCGGGCCCCGCGAGACCAGTACCTGGCCGTAGATTCCCGGTGCATCGGCGACGACGTGGGGAACCGCGCGCAACCTGGCCAGCAGCGGCTGCCAGTCGCGAATGCCGTCCGCCTCGACGCGCATCAGGTCCACATGGGCGCTGGCGCCAACGAGCCGGTCCTGAAGGTCGCGCCTCATGCCGTTGGTGATGGCCAGGGCGATGATGAGCGCGGCCACGCCGGCGGCCACCCCGGCAATGGAGATGGTGGTGACCACGCCCACCACGGCCTGCCGCCGCTTGGCCTTCAGGTACCGCGCCGCCAGAAAAAGTTCAAATCGCATTGCGCCTGCCTGGTTGTGGAGTTAGCGCTGTTAGCGGAGTTAGCGGTGCTAGCGTGGTTAGCGGAGTTAAATGAGCCGCGCTGCGCCGGTCCATCGCTCCTACTTGCCTGAAGTGGTAAAGACCGTCTTGGCCACGCCGACATTGTCGTGCCGGTCGTAGACGCGAACGGTAAACAAATGCTCGCCCGCCTTGCCCGCCGGCCCGTCGGGCGGAAGCCGCACTTCGTAGTGTTCGCGCCTGGAGTCGGAGAGCCCGCCCACCGGTTCGATGTACTGCCACGTTCCGGCGTCCAGCGAGTACTCGGCGCGGGCGATGGGCGAGAATGCATCCTCGGCGTCAAAAGTGACCCGAACCGCCCTGGCGCAGGGCTTGCGCGTGCAATCGGCCTCTTCCTCAGCCGCTTTCAGTCCCGTCACCACCGGCGGCGTGGTGTCCACCTCGAACCGCTCGCTCTCCTTGAAGCCGGTCAGCGCGTCGCCGGGCGCGTGCGAGGGCGCGTCCGAAGCCACGACTTTAATCTGGTAGCCGCCGTCGGGAATCTGCGTGGCGTCGAAGGTGTAAAACTTGTCGGTGATCTCGTCCTTGAGCAGCCGCCAAACGTGCTCGCCGTCCCCGCGCAGAAAGACGGAAAAAACCAGATCGTCGCCATTGTCGTCGTGCGCCGCCCAGCGCACGGTGATGGCGGTGCGGTCTTTGAAGGCCTGCAAGGGCGCGCTGGAGCCCGCGTCATAGCTCGGATTCTGGTTGGACGAGGGAAAAACAATGCTGATCTGCGGCGGCTGGTTGCCGGGCTGGTTCTGGGGTAGGCTTTGCGCATTGACGCGCGCCCCCGGCGCCACCATCAGCTCGTCCACCACCGGAGCCGCATTGACGGGCAGGTAGTTCACGCCCACGCCGCCCAGCACGGCTCCCGCGTTCAGAACGGCCTTCCATTCGAAGTAGCGGCCCGGCGGAGAAACCACCGCGCCATCTTTGAGCGGCTGCCAGTCGCTCCAGCCCCAGTCGCCCCGCCCGCGCACCGGCTGCTCAACGTTGCCGGTACGGGTCAGGAGTTCGTAACCGGTCGAGCCGGGTTCGACCTCGACGCGCCCAAAGCGCGCCAGCGCGCCGGCATCCAATACATCGCTGGCGTACTCGTGCTGGCTCGCAGCCGCGCCAAAGCGAAAGAGCTTGCCGGTGTTGCCCGCGCCGATGAAGACGGTTTCCGCTCCGGGATCCGGCGGCGCGGCCATGCTCAACCCCTGCTGCGCGTCAAGATGGGCCACATCGGCGTAGCTTCCGTCGTTGGCAATGCGGAAAACCCGCCCGCGATTGCCGGTGAGGGCCAGCAGCCCGTCCGCGCGAGAGGCCAGCGCATAAACGATCTCATCCTTGCCGGCCCAGAGCTTGCGCGGCGCCTGTCCCACGTTGAGCGCGTAGATCTCGCTTCCTTCTGGCACCGAGGCGCTGGTGTTGGCCGCCTGCATCGATCCCGGCTGGACCACGGTAAAGGTGACCGAGCCGACCCCCTGGACGGGTAGCGGCGGAAGCGGATTGTGGCTCTTGTCGCCTGCGCTGGCCGCGTAAATAGTTCCATCGGCGGCCACGGCAACCGAGGTAATCTCCCGCTTCGGAGCCTCGAAGAGCACATAGCCCTTGCCTTGCGCGTCGATCCGGTAGACAAGCCCCGACCCGTCGGAACCGGCAATCAGGTTGCCCTTCGCATCCCAGGCGAGCGAGCGAATGTGCTCCTCGTCGCACTTGAAGAAGACCTCGGGCTTCGAGCCGGGCTTGGCCGGATCGACGCGGTAAACGGCCCCCGGTCCTCCAGAGGCAATGTATAGCCGGCCGGCGGCGTCAAAGGTAAGATCCCAGATGTAGTGCGGCTTCCCATCGGCTTTGTCGCCGCCCGGTTTTGCGTCGCCGGCTTTGGCGCTCTCCGGCCCCGTCTTTGCCTCGTCCAGTTTGGCGGCGTCGAAGACCACCGTGGCGCTGGCTTCGTCCTGTTTGGCCGCGGCGCCGGGATTCAGCCGATAGACCTTGCCGCTGGGCAGCGTGGCTGCGTAGAGCGCCCCGTCCGGCCCCAGCCGCACAATCTGCACGCTGAGGTCCTTGGTCTCGAAGAGCGTGAAGGGCTTGGCGTCCTGCCCCACGCGCAGCGCCGCGGCCGGTGAGGCGGTTCCCAGGTAGGCCGTGCCGGCCTTGTCCACGGCCACCGACCACACGTAGGTCGAGGGAGTGGTCAACAACTCGCTCAAGCCCGGCCCCTCGCGCAGATGGCCGTCGCTGGTGAGGGCAACCCCCTGCGGCATGCCCTTCTCAAACTCCTCCAGCCGCGACTGGGTCCAGAGACGGGTGCCCTGGGCGAGAGACGGCTGCGAGGAGGCTATGGCGGCTGCAAGGACCGCGGCGACGGCGAAAAGACTGCATGCGGAGCGGAAGCTGCAAATTGTGCGGGCTGTGACAAACATGCTGTCGTTGAGTCTACTAAAGTTGCCGGGCGCAGAGCAGGTTACGCGCGGCTGCCATATGCCGAAAGAGTGAGAGGAGCGGTTCGGCGAACCCGAAGGATGGTCAAACCCGGCCCTGTACAAGCTCGTCCCGCGCCGGCGATCTGGCCAGGACAATCGGTTGATAGGATCCGCTCTCCTGCGGCATGATCCAGCGGATACCCTCAAATCCCGCGCCAATCAGCACTGCCGACAGTTCGCCACGAAGCAGGCACCGGTACTCCGATACAAAGTGGTGCGCCTTCCATCCGCGCTCCGATTCGATCGTGATGTAAACGTGCAGAGTATATCTCGCATCCTGCGCCGTGCTCGCGGCCCAGTCCCATACCTGATGAACAATGCGCCGGCTGCCTGGCGCTCCGTAGAAAACCGGCTTCTGGATGGTGGGCCGTTCAACGCTGAGAGCGTCATAATCGCGCATGCTGGCCATGAAGAGTCCGTCTGGCCTGAGCTTCCGCCGGATTGCGGCCGCCGCCTGCGCCAGTTGCCCGGCGCTCAGATGCGGCAATGCGTTGTCCATGGCGATTGCAACGTCAAAGCCGCTCTCCGCGACCTCTTTGAGCGAGGTCATGTCGGAGACGCAAAACGTGATCGCCAGCCCTCGTTGCAGCGACTCCCGCTGCGCGCGACGGACCGCGGCCTCGCTCAGGTCCGATGCGACAACCCGATGGCCCAGGCGGGCAAGTCCGATTGCCTGCGTGCCGATTCCGCAAGCGCAATCGAGAATCTTCAGCGGGCTTCCAGCGCCCTGCGAGGTCAGCAGATTGTCCAGGATCCTGGCTTGACGCTCGATCGAGCTGTCCCAATCCGCGAAGATCAGGTGATAGAAATCGGCGAGTTCTTCATAGAATTCAAGGACATTCCCGGCCATTCTGAAAGCCATTCCTTCAGCGAGCCCCTGCCGAACCTGGCGAGCAAGCTTTATTCAAGGGCATGTTGAGACAGATTCGCTGTCTTTGAGTCTACTAAAGTTGGGTAAGCGCGGTGCGGATCATGGCCGGCGGGCACACTCGCGCCGCAATGGCCCGCCTGGGGATCGTGAGTTTTCTTGGAACTTTGTTCTACCCAAGCAGCTACACTGAGCCTCAAGGAACGTGAAATGAAGTGGATTGCCGCAGTCGCGCTGCTGGTTCTTTCCGTTGCATTTGCGCAGGCCCCCGCAGCCTACCTGCCGCAGTCGCCGACAGCCGCCTCGCCGCACTCCCCGCAACTGCGCACGCAAGCTGCCGTCGTGCTGGTTCCGGCGCTGGTGCGGAACGGCCAGGGGGAACTGGTCTTCACGCTCAAGGCCGGCGATTTCCGGGTCACGGACGACGGCGTCGAACAAAGGCTCACGCTGGACGAGGAGACAGGCGGTGAGCCGGTGGCGCTGGTGGTTGCGGTGGAGACGGGCCGCGCCGGCGCGCGCAAGCTCAACGCCTATCGAAACCTCAACGCGGTGATTGGCGCCGTGGTGGGCGGCGTTCCGCACCGGGTTGCGGTGGTGGGCTTCGACAGCGCGCCCCGGCTGGCGCTGGACTTCACTTCCGACGTGGATGCAGCCGGCGTCGCGCTGCGCAACCTGGAGCCGGGAGACAAGGGCGCGGCCATTCTCGACGGCCTCAAGTTTTCAGTGGACCTGTTGCGCACGCAGCCGGCGCCCTGGCGCCGCGCGATTCTGCTCATCTCCGAGACTGTCGATCACGGCAGCCAGACCAGAATCGAAGATGCGCTGCGCGCTATCGGCGATACCAATACGGCCATCTACGCTGTCGCCTTTTCCTCCATCAAAACCGATGCCAAACACGAAGCCTCGCAGACGCT
>Ga0326727_10011703_pt1 | contig 20291 bp, 19 predicted proteins | sample MB2enrmetagenome_FD_207643 | JGI IMG/M metagenome (GOLD analysis project Ga0326727, IMG submission 207643) | Lab enriched peat soil microbial communities from McLean, Ithaca, NY, United States - MB29MY | ecosystem: Environmental > Terrestrial > Soil > Wetlands > Peat | place: USA: New York...
CATCGGCAACGTGGCGCTGAAGGTGAGCGAGGGGCTGGCGGACATGTTCGGCACGCTTCTGAAGGAATCGCTGCGGGCAACGGTGACGCGCAAGATGGGATACCTGCTCTCGCGAACGGCCTTTCAGGACTTCAAGAAGCGCATCGATTATTCGGAATACGGCGGCGCTCCGCTGCTGGGCGTTCGCGGAGTCTGCCTGATTTGCCATGGACGGTCGAACGGCAACGCGATCAAAAACGCGATTCGCGTGGCTGCGGAGTTCGCCGAGGGCGGCATTAACGAGAAAATCGAGGCGGAGCTGGCGCAGTTCGCCACCGTGCAGTTGTGATGAGGGTCGGCGGATTTCTGGTTTTCGCCGTGCTGGCGGCGACGGCGGCATGGGCGGCCGAGGATCCGGTGCAGTGGTCCCTTACGCCGGAGGCGGCGTCGGTAGCTCCCGGTGGAGCGGTGCTGGTCCGGCTCACCGCGACTCTGGAGCCTGGCTGGCACCTTTACTCACCAACAACGCCTAAAGGCGGACCGATTCCGACAAGCCTCTCTCTTAGTTCGGCTCCGGCGATTACCTCGGTTCGGATCTACGAGCCGAAACCCGAGCGCCGCTTCGACGCAAACTTCCAGCTCGACACGGAGACCTTCGAGAAAGAGGCGGTGTTCCTAGTTGAAATTGAGCTGCGCAAAGACGCCCCCGTGGGTCCGCTCGACCTGACTGCGCAGGTGCGCTACCAGTCGTGCAACGAAAAGATGTGTCTGCCGCCGAAACGCAAAACGGCATCGGCCAGCATCACGGTGGATGCATCCGCGCCTACTAGCGCGGTCACGATACCCGCGGGCTACCAGGAAGTGCCGCAAGCTGGAGCACCGAAGCCGGTTCCGGCTCGTTCTACTTCTCCTACTCCCTCCGCTCCCCTTACTCCCTCTTTTCTTCTCGTCGCTTTCGCGTTCGGTCTGGCCGCCATCTTCACGCCGTGCGTTTTCCCGATGATCCCCATCACGGTGTCCTTTTTCTTAAATCAGCCCAGCGGCAAACGCAGCCAGGCAGTGATCCATGCGCTTGTCTACTCGGGCGGCATCGTCGTGTTGTTCACCGTCCTCGGCCTGGCTGCAAAGGCTATTGCCGGGCCGATCGGCGTGGTGCGGCTGGGCGCGAGCCCGTGGGTGAACGGGTTCATCGCGCTGATCTTCATCGCATTTGGCCTGAGTCTGCTGGGCGCCTTTGAGCTGACTCTGCCGTCCGGTGTCCTGACCAGGGCGGACAGTGCTTCGCGCCGCGGCGGCTATCTGGGGACGCTGATTATGGGCCTCACTTTTTCGCTGACCGCGTTCGCGTGCGTGGGACCTTTCGTGGGTCCGTTGCTGGTGGCTTCGGTCCAAGGCAGCGCGTTGCAGCCGGTGCTGGGGATGATCGCTTTCTCGTCGGGGCTCGCTGCGCCGTTCTTTCTGCTGGCGGTGTTCCCGTCGTTCCTGCAGCGGTTGCCGCGCAGCGGCGGATGGATGGTGCGCGTAAAGGTGGTGTTCGGCTTCGTCATTCTCGCGGCCGCGCTGAAATACCTGAGCGTCATTGACCAGCAGTTTCAACTTGGCATTCTGACGCGCGAGCGATTTCTGGCGGCCTGGGTGATCCTCTTGGCAATGCCCGGGCTTTATCTGCTGGGTTTGCTGCGGCTGGAGGGCATTGAGCAGGATGAGCATCTCGGCGTGGGGCGGATGCTGGCGGCGGCGTTGTTCCTGATCTTTGCTCTGAGTCTTGTGCCGGGCATGTTTGGGGCGCATCTGGGTGAACTGGACGCATGGGTGCCGGCGGCGACATTCACCGCCGGATCGGCCTCGGGGGCAGGCGCGGAACCGGCGTGGATGACGAATCAATATGAGCAGGCGCTGGCAAGGGCCCGTGCGGAGAATAAGCTGGTGCTGCTCAACTTCACCGGTTATGCGTGTACAAACTGCCACTGGATGCGCGCGAATATGTTCCCGAGGCCGGAGATCCGGCCACTGCTCGGCGATTTCGTACTGCTGGAGCTTTTCACGGACGGAAGCGACGCGGCGTCCACGGCAAATCAGGAAATGGAGAGCCGGAAATTCGGGACGGTGGCGATTCCGTATTACGCGATTCTGAGCCCGGACGGGGATGTGATTGCCACGTTCCCTGGCCTGACGCGCGATGCAGGCGAGTTCGCGACGTTTTTGAAAACACGGCGCACGGCCTGAAGACACGCCGCGCGGCGTGAACCCGGTCACTCGTTTTGTCTGACTCTTCGCGCGAGATACAGTTCCGCCGCGAGATCCTCCTGCTCTTTCGCGCCCGCTTTGCGCCATTCGATCAGCGCTTTTTCCTTGAGCCGGTCGACCAGCCGAAATCGACGCCGGGCTTCCGCGAGCACCACCCGTTGCGCTTCGATTCGTTTGGCGCAGTCGGTCAGCGAGCTGGCCAGGCGCTGTTTTTCGCGATTCACCCAGACGCGGTAAGCATCCAGAGGGGCAAGTTCGTCGGCATCGAACGAAGTATCCTCGATGCGCCGATGCTCCGCTTCGAGACCGGCCCCCAGGGAGCCGATCCGATCCTCGATATTCTGCTTTTCCGCGAGCAGGGCCTGCATGCGGACCTCCTCAACATCGGCCTGGTGGTCCCGCCAACGCCGCGCAGTTTCGAGAGGAAAGGCAAACTTCTTCATTTCAAGTCTTATTTCATTTCAACGCGCCGGCAAGAAGCTTCATGCTCTCCAGCGTCTCCGGCATCGGCGAGTTAGCCGCGGACTCCTGCTTCAGAAACGAAAGCAATTGCGGGCGCACGCGGATTGCCGCGTCAAGCGCCGGATTGGTTCCGGCGGTGTAGGCGCCCAGGTTGATCAGGTCCTCAGCGCGATGGTACGACGCCAGCGCTTCGCGGATCTTCATAGCGCCATTTTTCTGCTCGTCGGAAGAAAGGCGGCTGGCCAGCCGGCTCACGGATTGAAGAATATCGATGGCCGGATAATGGCCTGCCGAGCCGAGGTCGCGCGACAACACAATGTGACCGTCGAGGATAGACCGGACCGCGTCGCAGATGGGCTCGTTGAAGTCGTCGCCCTCCACAAGAACGGTAAAGAAGCCGGTGATGGAGCCCTTGCGAAAGCGGCCCGCACGCTCGAAGATCTTCGGGAGCATGGCGAAGACGGACGGCGTGTAGCCCTTCTGGCTGGGAGGCTCGCCGGCAGCGAGGCCAATCTCGCGCTGGGCCATGGCCAGGCGCGTGACGGAATCCATAACCAGCAGGACGCTGGCGCCCTGATCGCGAAAATACTCGGCAATGGCCAGCGACACGAATGCCGCGCGAATCCTCAACGGCGCCGGCCGGTCCGAAGTGGCCACCACCGCCACCGAGTGCTTGAGTCCCCCGGCGCTCAGCTCGTTCTCGATGAAATCGCGGACCTCGCGGTTGCGTTCGCCGATGAGCGCGATCACACTGACATCGGCCGAGTTGTGGCGGCACATGGAGCCGAGCAGCGTGCTCTTGCCCACGCCGCTGCCGCCGAAAATACCGATGCGCTGTCCTTTGCCGCATGTGAGAAGGCTGTCGATAGCGCGGATGCCGGTGACCAGAGGCTCGGAGATCGGTTCGCGGTCGAGCGGGCCGGGAGGTATGCGATACAGCTCATACCGCTCGTCGCCATGCAGAGCGCCCAGGTTGTCGAGCGGGCGGCCGAAGCCGTCGACCACTCGCCCGAGCAGTTGCGGCCCCACTTCCACGAGCGCATCCTCGCGCCGCGAAACAATCGTGTCGCCGGGTTGCAGGCCGTCGGTTTCCTCCAGTGGCATGGATAATACGCGGCCTTCGCGAAATCCGATTACCTGCGCGCGGACGATCCGGCCGGCGGAAGTGGCGATCTCGAGGAAATCGCCGATTGCCGCCGAAGGTCCCTGCGATTCCACCAGCAGCCCAATGAGTTGAGTTACCGCGCCGCCCCAGCGCCAGCTCTCGATCATTTCCACCCGTTCGATGTACCGGTCCAGAATCATCAGTGTGCCTCGATCAGATCCGTCAGACCGCGCTGGATCTCCACCAGTTGCGTATCCACTGAAGCGTCCAGCGATCCGCGGCCCGTTTCGAAGATAACGCTGCCCTTTTCGAGCGATGGGTCGGCCACGACTTCGATCTTCTGCGGGGCACCGATCTCGGCGAGATATCGAGTCACCGGGGGGGCATGCTCCGGATGGGTACGTACGCGATACGTGTCGCGAATCTCGATTTTGGCCAGCGCCGCCTTCACCAGACCCAGCAGCGCGTCGGGGTCGACACTCAGCTCACGGTGAAGGATGCGCCGGGCGATCGCCAGCGCAAGACGGACCAGTTCCTCCTCGGCCTCGCGCCGGATATTGTGGCGAAGTCCGGCCATGTCGGCCACCGTGCGGGCCAGGCGCTGCAACTCCGCCTCGAGTTGCGCCAGAGCTTTCTTGCGGCCTTCCGCTTCGCCCTGCTGGATTCCTTTGTGAAGAGCTTCCTGCGAAGCGGCCTCCGCCCGGTGCTCCAGAGAATGTATCTTTGCTTCCAATGCTTCCTGCGCCGATTCCTGGGGGTGCGATTCCACCGCGCCCATCCCCACGTTTGGAAAGGACGCAACGTGAGAGGAAACCACCGGCGCCGTTCCCGGCAACGGTTCCCACCTTACCGGCTCCACTTCGATGCTGTCTCCCCGCACCAGCTTAGACGACGTACTGCTCTCCTACCGTGCCCTTCAGGTTCACTACGCCCTCCGCTTCGAGCTGGCGGACCACGGTGATGATCTGTTGCTGCGCCGACTCCACCTCCTTGATCTTGATTGGCCCCACCGCATCCATGTCTTCGCGCAACATCTCGGAGCCGCGTTGCGACATGGCCGCAAGGAAATGCTGCTTAAGCTGATCGCTGGTGCCTTTCAGGGCGATGGTCAGGATCTTGCGGTCGACTTTGGCGAGTATTTCCTTGATGGCCATCTGATCGATGAGCAGGATGTCGTCGAAGACGAACATGAGGTGCCGGATGGTCTCCACCAGCGACGGATCCGTCTGTTCAATGGACTCGAGGATTTCCTTGCTGGTGGTCGAATCGAGCCGGTTGAACATTTCAGAGACCGCCCGGACACCGCCATACGATTCACGGCTGAGTTCGCCCAGAGCCTTCAGACGCGACCCGATGATACCGGCGATCTTGGCGATGATCTCCGGTGAGATTTGATCCAGATTGGCCATACGCAGGGCTACGTCGGCGCGAATCTCCGGCGGCAACGAAAAGAGCAGTCCCGCCGCCTGCGAAGGGTTGAGATGGGAGAGGATGAGGGCAATGGTCTGCGGGTGCTCGCTGTGGATGAACTTGGCGAGCTGCTGCGGGTCGGCCTTCTGGAGAACGTCGAAATTGGCCGCTTCGCTGCCCAGGGCCTTGATCAGGCGATCGAGCATCTTGCGCGCCTGCTCGGGACCGAACGCGCTCATCAGCATCTTGCGCGCATAATCGATTCCGCCCTTAAGAACGTAATCGTGCGCGACGGTCATCTGGTAGAACTCTTCGAGGATGCTCTCGGCGTCGTCGGGGGTGACCGTGCCGATACGGGCCAGCTCGCGGCCGATCGCTTCCACTTCCTCTTCGTCCATGTTCTTGAGAATCTCGCTGCCAGTGCCGTCGCCGAGCACCACCAGCAGAATGGCCGCCTTACGTGTACCCTTCATCCGCGTTGGCGTACTGGTGTTGAGATTCTCGATCATGACGGCTATTTGTCCTCTTCGAGCCAGCTCCGCAAAACGTGAACCATCAGCGTGGGATCTTTCTTGGCGGCCTCGCCGATGTGCTTGGTGAGAACCTCCGATTTCTTGGTGGTCACCTGCGGCAGTTTGAGCGCGTTGAGGGCCTCGGCCTCGAGCTTCTGCTTCTGGACGGTCTGTTCGCCAAGACGCGCTTCCAACTGCTTGCCCGCATCGCTCACCGCCTCAAGCCCCTCTCCTCCTGGCGCAGCTAATGCGCCATGTTCCAGAATCATTGCCGCTTTGACGCGCCGCCGGCGAGTCCGCAGGAAGCCAATACCGAGAACCATCAGCAACAACAACGCCACCGCGCCGCCAATGACGAATTGCTTGTACCGGAACATCCATGCAGGCAATACAAGGCCTGTCATAGAAGGCGCGACAACAGGGGCTTCCGGCCGGCCGGGCGCGTAGGACTCCTCAAACGGGAGCGCCTCCACCACAAGTTGATCTCCACGCTCCGGCACAAGTCCTATGGCAGCCGCCACCAGTTCGTGAATCGACTTCAGTTTTTCCGCCGACGGAGGAGTCACCATCCTGCGGGCCCGGGAGCCGGCGCCCTCCCAGTGAACCGTATAATCCACCAGGATGGACGCGGACAACCGCTTAATGCCCCCCTGTGGCATCCGCACGTGGCGGACGATACGGCTCGATTGATAGGAAATATTCTCGGTTCTGCGGGCCGTTCCGGTGCCGCTGCCGGAGGCCCGCGCCGGGGGACGCGGCAAATTGGACGGCGATCCCGGAATGCCGCCGTTCAGCAGCCCGCCCGTCAGATCTTCGGTTTTCTGCGAATTGACCATCACGGACTTCGCCGGGTCGAACGTTTCCTCGCTCTGTTCGCCGCTGGTGAAGTCGCAGTCGACGGAAATACCCGAGCGGAACGCCTCAGGCCCGACCACCGGTTCGAGCGTCGCGTTAATCTTGGCCAGCAGATCGTGCTCGATCTTCTGCTTGTATTCGAGGCCGGCTTCGGACGGATCCGCGCCGTCCGGCGACCCGGGCGCTCGCGGCCGGCTCAGCATGTTGCCGTTCATGTCCAGCACGGTAATCTGTTCCGGTTGCAGACCTTCCACCGCGCTGGCGGTAAGATTGCAAATCGCCGCAACGTTCTGAGGAGTGAGTTTGGCGCCGAGCCGGAGCTTCAGCATCACGCTCGCCTTGGCCGGCTGCCGCTCCTCGGAGAAAATCGATTCTTTGGGAAAGGTGATGTGAATGCGGGCCTGCTCCACCTGGGAGAGCCCCATCATGGAGCGCTCCAGCTCACCTTCCAGCGCACGATGGTAGTTGATCTGTTCGGTGAAATCGGTCGCGCCGAAGTTGGTTTTATCGAACAGCTCGTAGCCGATGCGCCCGGTCTTCGGAATTCCCGCCGCAGCCAGTTGAAGGCGGAACTCGTCGACTTTGGCCGAGGGAACCAGCACCGTCGAACCATTGGCCGCAAGACGGTACTCCGCACCGCTTTCGTGCACCTTGGCCACCACCACACCGGCGTCTTCGGGCGACAAGTTGGTGTACAACGGCCGAAAGTCGCGCTCGCGCGCCCAACTCGCCGCCGCGATAATGGCGCCGATCACCAGTGCCGCGGCAACGCCGATAACGATGCGCTGCTGCAGCGACAAACTCGTAATCAGGCGTTTGATCTGGTTCATAGCGCGACGAGGAAAACCTTGTTACCCGCGGGATCCATCCCTTGTAACCGCCTCTGGTGGCCGAAATGGCTACAACTGCATCTGCATCACCTGCTGATAGGCCTGCACCACCTTATTGCGGAGTTGCAGGAACATCTCGAAACCGAGCTGGGCTTTCTGAGAGTCCATGGCAACCTCGTGCAGATCTCCCCCTTCTCCCGAAAGCAGCCTGGAGACCGATTGGTCGGATTTGTCGCTGAGGCTCTGCACGCCATCCATTGCATTCGACAGCATCGTGCCAAAAACGCCGGACTCGGAGGCTGGACTGCCGGGCATTGCCACCGGGACGATACTTCCGCCCGAGGCCGGCATGCTGATTGGAACAACAGGCGCCGACATTATGTCCTCAACAGATCGATGGATCGTGAAATCATATCCTTCACCACGCCCATAGCCGCAACATTCGCTTCATAACCGCGCGCCGAACTGAGCAGATCGGCCATATCCTCGGCGGGACTGATGTGCGGAAACAGGACGTAACCCTGAGCATCTGCATCGGGATGCCCCGGAATATATCGTTTCTCCGGAGGACTGCTGTCTCGCACAATGTCCGACACACGAACGCCGGTCATGCCGGCGTCGACCTCGTTCTGATACACCGAAGAGAACGGACTCGTTTGCGGCTGGGTCTCGAAGATCGCGTCTTTGCGCCGGTAAGGACCGCCGTCAGCCGTGCGTGTTGTTTCGGAATTCGCAAGATTCTCGGTTAGTAGTTCCGCGCGGGTGCGCTGGGCGTCCATGCCCGATGCGCTTACCGAAAGAGCGCCGAATAAACTCATTAGCTGCCCTCCTTAATGGCCTCTCGCACAACCAGCACCGCCGATCGCAGCAGACTCTCGGCCATGTTGAAGCGCATATCATTCTCGGCGAGCAGGCGCGCCTCATGATCGAGGCTGACGTTGTTGCCGTCGTTCCTGGTGGTGAGGCCGGGTGTGTCGATGACGTTGGGCGTTCCGCCCTCGGCAAGGCTCGCGAATTCGAACTGGAAATCGATGTCCTTGCTCTTGTATCCCGGAGTATCGATGTTGGCGATATTAGAGGAAACGAGGTTCTGGCGCGCGCTCAGCAAATTCATGTACTGCTCGAGGCGATCCGCAATCGGGCCCAGCATGCCCTCGAAATTGCAATCCCTCCACCAAACCTGCAGACGCCGCTCACCTCAGATAAACACCTTAACTTCTACAGCTTCGAGTGCGGCTTCCCTACCCTCCACCCGGCCTTCCCGGAATGAACCGTTCCATTTCGAACGTCCTTGCCGAATCGGAACCTGCCGGACACCCACGCTCAGACTGGATACGTTGTATTCACGGGGCGTCCCCAGGCCTTGCGCCCGCGCGATCTTGCTGAAAGAGGAAAGCTATAATCGGTTCCGGCGAGTTGCGGGACGCGGGCGGGGGATTCCGAATGGACAGCGAAACATCGATCGGCGGCCCTAATGGCCGCTTCCTTTCCACGCAGGCGTCGCTGCTTGAGGCGGTGGCTGCCGGTTTGACCGGAGAGGCCCTCGATCAGGTGATCGCGCTCTATTGGAAACCGGTTTATCGATACATTCGCGTCAAGTTCCACAAGGACAATGAAGACGCGAAAGACCTGACCCAGAGTTTTTTCGCCGCGGCGCTCGAGCGCGATTTCCTTGAGCGCTTCGACCCGGCGAAGTCCTCCTTTCGAACGTATCTGCGCATGGCCGTCGCGCGTTTCGCCGCGAGCCAACATGCCGCCGCCAACCGGCTCAAGCGCGGCGGCGATGTGGCGTTCGAACCGGTCGAGGACCAGATGGCGTCCACCGAATCGCCGGAACAGGTTTTCGAGCGCGAGTGGCAGCGCCAATTATTCTCACTTGCCCTCGACGATCTGCGTGGGCATTGCGAAGAATGCGGCAAGCAGCTTCACTTCCGGATCTTCGAAGCATACGATCTCGCCCCCGGCGAGCGGCCGTCCTACGCCGCCCTCGCTGCGCATCATGAGATCGCGGAGACCGCCGTCACCAACCATCTCGCCTGGGCACGGCGCACCCTGCGCGCGCTGGTGGACCAACGGCTGCGCGGCGTCACCTCCGGCGAGCGGGAATTGCGCCAGGAAATGCGGCGTGTATGGATGTGAGCGACTCCGTCCTCGACCACTTGCGCCACGTCGCGGCCCTGCCCGACCTCACCGCTACCCACTATGAACTCGAAGGCGAAATCGGCCGCGGGGGGATGGGCGTCGTCTACGCGGCGCTTGACCGCCAGCTTGGCCGCCGGGCAGCCCTCAAAGTCCTCGACTCCGCCCTGGCCGGCGAGGCGCGGATTATCGCGCAACTCGAACATCCCGCCATCGTGCCTGTCTATGAGAGCGGCGTCCTGCCGGACGGGCGCGTGTTCTATGCGATGAAGCTGGTGGCCGGCGCGCGCCTGGACCGCTACGCCGCCGCGTCTCCCTCGCTGGCTGAGGCTTTGCGCGTCTTCCGCCGCGTTGGCGAGGCGCTGGCGTTCGCCCACTCGCGCGGCGTCATTCATCGCGACCTCAAACCCCAGAACGTGATGGTAGGTGAGTTCGGCGAGGTTTACGTCATGGACTGGGGCGTCGAGACCGTGGCCGGGACGCCCGCGTTTCGCGCTCCCGACACAAGGCTCGATCGGCGCTCCGACATCTACGCGCTGGGCGCTGTGTTGCAGTTCCTGCTCCCGGTGTCCGCGCCGCCTGCCCTTAGCGCCATCGCCGGCAAGGCCATGAAGGCCGACCCCGCCGCCCGCTATCCCGATGTGCAGTCTTTGCTGGCCGATATCGAACGCTTCCAGGAAGGACTGGCCGTAGAGGCCTGGCGGGAGCCCGTGTGGCACAGATTGCGCCGTTTCGGGTCGCGCAATGCCGTTCTGCTCTGGCTGCTCGCCGCATATGCGAGCGTGAAGTTCCTGCTGTTTTTTCTCCGAACGCTCTAAAGGAATCGCCACAAACGCGGAATTCCATAGTGAGAGGAAACGAAAGATGAACAAGGTTCTGGTTGGACTCCTGGCCGGTATCATCCTGGGGGCCCTGGACGGCGCAACCGCATGGTTCTACCCGGAAGTGCGGTCTCTGGTGGGCGGCATCATGGTAGGGTCGTCGATCAAGGGTATGGTGGTGGGCCTGCTCAGTGGCTGGTTCGCATACAAAGTGCAATCGACAAAATGGGGCATCGTGGTGGGCGCGGCCTTCGGGCTGTTGTTCGCTTTTCTGGTGGCCGCCACGGATACCGTGAATGGCCGGCATCCTTACCTCGAGATCATGATGCCCGGCTTCGTCGTCGGCGCCATCATCGGCTTTCTGACGCAGAGGCTGGGGACACCCGGCCGTGCACATAAGGGGGCGGAATGAAGCGCCCGTTCACCCCGCTGATAGCCATTCTGTTAGCCGTCGCAGCCATTTCCCAGACGGACCCATGGGCCCCATTGCGGGTCTTCGAAGGCAAATGGGAAGGGCCGACCGCGGGCAAGCCCGGCAAGGGATCCACCTCCCGCGAGTTTCGGTTCGAGCTGAATGAGCGGTTCCTCTCGCAACGCGACAGGTCCGTGTACCAGCGTGAAGATCCGGCGGCAACGCCGCTGGTCCACGAGGATTTCGGCTTCTTCAGCTACGACACCTACATGAAGAAGGTGGTGTGGAGACAGTTCCACAGCGAGGGCCTGGTCAATGAATACACGCTGGAATCGGTGAGCGCGGATGGCAAGTCGCTCGAGTTCGGCACCACCAAGATCGAGAACCTGCCCGGATTTCGGGCGAAGAAAATCTATCGCGTTCTTTCCGCGGACGAGATCGAGGAGACGTTTCTCGTCGCGCCCCCGGGCAAAGACTTCGCTCTGTACACGAAGGCCCATCTCACGCGGGTGAAGTGATCGCCCGACGGGCCGGTTTGCTACAATCGCGCGAATGACCTCCTGGCAGCTCGCGCAGATCAACATCGCTCGTCTGGTGGCCCCGCTTGACGACCCGCGCATCGCCGAATTCGTCGCCGGACTCGACCCGGTGAACGCCGTGGCAGACCGCAGTCCGGGCTTCGTCTGGCGCCTCCAATCGGAATCCGGTAACGCGACCGATCTCGCATATAGCGACGATCCCTTTATCATCGTGAACATGAGCGTCTGGGAATCGCTGGACGTCCTGCGCGATTTCGTGTATCGCGGCAGCCACATGGAGGTCTTCCGCAAGAGGCGCGAATGGTTCGACAAGATGGAGCTGCCCCATTACTGCCTCTGGTGGGTCCCTTGCGGGCACACACCCACCGTCGCTGAAGGGCGCGAGCGCCTGGAGCACTATCAGAAGCACGGATCGACGCCGTATTCGTTTTGGTTTTCACAGCCATTCCCGGCACCGGCGGAAGCGGCCGCGCTGGTCTATTGACGGGCGTCGTTCCCGCGCCGACGGAACATTCCAGACCGCGCCTTCGTAAGACAATATGTTGTGGCCCTCATCTCGCTCATCTTTCGCAACGCGGTGCGCAACCGCCGCCGCAGCATTCTCACCATCCTGAGCATCGCGGCGTCGTTCTGCATGCTCGGGGTCCTGATGGCCATGTACAGCATGTTTTTTCTGCATCAGGCCAGTCCGGATCAGGCCCTGCGGCTGATCGTTCGCAATCGGATCTCTTTCACCCAGTGGATGCCGCTATCGTTTGAGAATCGAATTCGCGCGATACCGGGCGTACGCGCAGTCACCACCAACGATTATTTCGGCGGCGTCTACAAAGACGCGCGCGACTCCAACAACAGCTTCTCCCGCTTCGGCGTCGAGCCGGAGATGTTTTACATAGTCCATCCCGATTACCATCTCACCGACGCCGAGAAGTACGCCTTCGCTCATGAGCGCGACTCCTGCATCATCGGCAAAACGCTGGCGGACCGGCTCGGCCTGAAGATCGGGGACCGCATTACCCTCGTCGGCGACATCTTCCCGGTTACCATGAACTTCGTCGTCCGCGGCATCTACACCAGCGAGCACAACAACGAGAACATGTTCTTCCAGTGGGAATACCTGAACCAAGCGATGTTTCATGGAAGACAAAGCCAAGCCCTCATGTACCAGCTCATCGCGGACAGCCCGGCTTCGGTTACCGGCATCGCCCACGCCGTCGACGATATGTTTCGCAACTCGGACACGCAGACCCGCACCGAAACCGAGCAGAATTTCCAGCTAGGCATCATCGCTTTCCTCGGCAATGTGAAGCTCTTCCTGCTGGCCGTGTGCGGGGCGCTTACGCTGACCGTTTTGCTGGTCTCGGCGAATACGATGGCCATGAGCGTTCGCGAGCGAGTCACCGAGGTCGGCATTCTGAAGACGCTCGGGTTCACGCGTGAGAGCATTCTGGTTCTGATCCTCGGCGAGTCCGTCACCATCGCTCTCATCGGCGGCGCACTGGGCTTCGGGCTGGCCGAACTTGTGGTCGGCGCGCTGCGCAACGCACGAGCTAACCTTATCAGCCTCCACTCGCTGCAAATCTCGCCGCAGCTCGCGTTGCTCGGCGCGGTGCTTGCCATTCTGGTGGGCGCCGCCAGTTCGCTGATCCCCGCGTGGGGCGCCGCACGCCGTGGCATTATCGATTGTCTGCGTTTGGCCGACTGAGGAACCATGCCTATACCGCTCTCTTACAGCGTTCGCAATCTCGCCGTTCGCCGGGTCACTACGGTAATGACGGCTCTCGGCACGGCACTCAGTGTGGCCGTACTTGTATCGGTGATGGCCCTGGTGCAGGGCCTCAAGACATCCTTTGAGATCGCCGGCAATCCGAGCGACGTTCTGGTGATGCGCAAGGGATCCACCTCCGAGCTCACCAGCGTTATCACGCGCGCCAACTACCAGGACATCAAAACCATGCCGGGCATCGTGAAGAACGCCCAGGGACAGCCGCTGGCATCGCTGGAGATGGTCACCATCATCAATCTGGAAAGCCCCGGCGTGCCCGACATGAACGTCAACGTGCGCGGCATTACGCCCATTGGATTCGATCTTCGCGACCAGGTGCGCCTGTCCCAGGGCCGCTGGTTCCAGACCGGCAAGCGCGAGATTGTGGTGGGCAAATCGCTGGCGGACCGGTTCCCCACCGTCGGCATCGGCCACACGCTGCGCTTCGGCCGCGCCAACGGAACATGGACGGTGGTCGGCATCATCGACGGCGGACGCTCCGTGTTCAACGGGGAGATCTGGGCCGACCTGAACCAGATCAGTGCCGACGATCGCCGTGCCGACTACCTCAGCTCCGTTCTGCTGCGCGCCGAACCGGGCCAGGAAGAGGCCATGGAGCGCAGCCTCGAACACGACCCGCGCTTCAGCGTTCTGGCGCAACCCGAGCAGCGCTATTACGCCGATCAGATGAGCGACGCGAAACCCATCCAGTTCATGGGCATTCTGGTGGCCATCATCATGGCCGTGGGCAGCGTCTTCGCGGCCATGAACACCATGTACGCGGCAGTGGCGCGGCGCTCGGCCGAGATCGGCACCCTGCGTGTGCTGGGTTTCTCGCGCGGATCGATCCTTTCGAGCTTCGTTATGGAGTCGGTGTTTCTGGCGGTGCTGGGAGGAGCAGTTGGGTGCGTGCTGGCGCTTCCGCTCAACTACGTCAGCACTGACGTGGGCAGCTTTTCCACATGGAGCCATTTCACGTTCAACTTCAACGTGAACGCGGCGGTGATGCTGATGGGCATGCTTTTTGCACTGTTCATCGGCGCGGCGGGCGGCTTCCTGCCTGCGCGGAACGCGGCAAATCGGCAGATCATCGCGGCGCTCAAGGCGCGGTAGTACGATTAGTCGAACTGGTGCGTCCACCCGGCATCGCCGTCACCTTCCTGCTCGCTGCAGTTTGCTGCAGCGCTGCGCAATCCGTTTACACTTTTCGGCCCGATGATCCGAGCGCTGTTTACCTGACTGCGGGTGAATTTGGCGCGCGCGGCGATGGAGTGGCCGACGATGCCGGCGCGCTGCAGCATGCCGTCGACCGCGTGCAGGAGACGACTCATCGCGGCGTGGTCTTCATTCCCGAGGGGCGGTATCGTTTCAGCCGGACGGTCTATGTTTGGTCCGGAATCCGGCTCATCGGGTATGGCGCGAAGCGGCCCGTCTTTGTCCTGGGCGCGAACACGCCGGGCTTCCAGGAAGGCGCAGATCGCTACATGCTGTGGTTCACCGATGAGCGAACGCCCGCGGGCCAGCCCATCGCCGACGCGAGCGAGTTCACTTTCTACAGCGCAGTCACCAACATCGACTTTGAACTGCAGGACGGCAACCCGGCCGCCGTGGCCGTGCGCTTCAATGTGGCGCAGCACGGATTCATTTCGCACGCGGATTTCCATGTTGGCTCGGCGCGCGCCGCCATTGAGGCCGTGGGCAGTCAGGCCAGCGACATCCATATTTATGGCGGCGAGTTCGGCATCGTCACCGGGAAGACCTCGCCGGCATGGCAATTCCTGCTTATGGACTCGAGTTTCAGCGGGCAGCGAACGGCAGCCATCAGCACGCACGACGCCGGTTTCACACTGATCCGCGACAGCGTTTCGGACGTCCCGGTGGCCATTCAGATTCCGAAAGGTCAGGTGGAGCAGCTTTACGGGCGCGATCTGCGGATGCGCAACATCAGCCGCGTGGTTCTTCAGGCGGGCGACGTCGACAACCTGCGCTCGGAAATCACGCTGGAGAATATCGATTGCGCAGATGTCGCGCGATTTGCCGATGGCGTTCCCGCGCCCTCCCGGTTCTTTGTGGAGGACCACTTCAGTCTGGGACTGGCGATCGGTCCCGATGGACGCGAGAAAGGCGTGTCGTTAAATCACCACGAGCGGGAATTGCAAGACACGCCCGCCGCCGTGCCGAGCGACGTTCCTTCGCTTCCTCCGATGGATTCGTGGGTGAACGTGCGCGCGCTCGGCGTGAAAGGCGATGGTGTCGCCGACGACACCGCAGCCCTACAGCACGCTATCGATGACCACACGGCGTTGTTTTTCCCAAGCGGTATGTATCGGCTCACCGGCTCCGTGCGCCTGCGTGCGGACACCGTGCTGATCGCGTTCAACCCGGTCACCACCCAGTTCACGTTGAACGACTCGGATCCCAACTTTCAGGGCGTCGGACCAGCCGTACCGTTGCTGATCGCGCCGCATGGAGGCGCCACCATCGTGACCGGCTTTGGCATCGCCACTGGAAATGCCAACCCACGCGCCGCCGGGATCGAGTGGCTCGCCGGCTCGCGGTCGCTGCTCGATGATGTCAGCTTCTTTCGACCCGGCGGCGCTCACGTCCAGCTCGACGCGCAGTACGCCAGCTTGTGGATTCACGACGGCGGCGGCGGAATCTTCCGTGGAATCTGGTCCCACTCCGGCGCTGCGAAGGCTGGCCTGTTGGTGGAGAACACCAGCACGCCCAGCACCATCTGCCAGTTTTCCTGCGAGCACCACATGCGCGACGAGGTTCGCATGGATCATGCGGCCAATTGGAAGATCTACGATTTACAGACTGAAGAAGAGAAGCCCGAAGGCGCCGATGCGGTGGCCGTCGAACTTGAGTCCTCGCACGACCTTCTCTTCGCCAACACATACATGTACCGCGTCTCACGCAACGTGATGCCGAAGTTGTATGCGGTTGTCGCGCACGATTCTGGCAACGTCCGTTTCGAAAATGTGAAGGTCTTCAGCCAGACCCGGCTGGCCTTCGATAACTCCGTGCTTGTTGAGGGTACCGGGGTCGCCGTGCGGGCGCACGATTTCACGCGTTTCGATTTGACGAAGGACCTGCGGATCGGTCAGCCATTGGCGTTACCGTCAGCATTCGAGCCCAATGCGGTTTTGACGCGCGTAGCGGCCGGGTTCAGCAACGCCTCGGGGCTTACATGCGATAACGCGGGGAAGGTCTATTTCAGCGATGCCGCGACGCACACGATTTATCGCTACGACCCCGCGCGGCATACCACCGATGTCCTGGCCAAGGTGGAAGGATCTCCCATGGCGCTCGGGTTTGTTTCGCCTTCGACGCTGCTCGCGGTGAACAACGAGAAATATGTGTCGAGCGTGAACGTGGACACGGGAGCGGTTTCATCGATAACCGACGTGACCTCGCCGACCCCCGGCACCGTGCTTCTGCTGCCGGTGGGGTTGCACAATGAGCTGATTGAGCTGGAATGGATGTTGGAACAGCGTGGGTACGTTTATCGCAATGGAAGCAACACGGCAAAGCGCAGTGACCTGCTTCCTGAACGCCGCGGCTATTTCTACGCGCCCGGCACGAACACCGCCATCATGGCCGGTGGAACATGGCATCCGCTTCTGCAAAGCTCGCAGCTTGCCGCGTTCAAGCCCGGGGACCGGCATTATATCGTCAGCGAAGATGACGGCCGTGCCTACATCGCCGCACTGAGCGCCGGTGAAAAGCTGACCACTCGCCTCTTCGCCGAGCGCGGCGGGACCTCCGTGGTCTCGGACATTGCAGGCAATGTCTACATCGCCGGCAGCCAGATATTCGTCTATAGTCGCGATGGCCGCCAGATCGGTGTGCTGGAAGTGCCCGAAAGGCCCACGAGCCTCTGCTTCGGTGGAGCGGACCACCGCACGCTTTTCATCGGCGCACGCAGCTCCATTTACGCAATCAGAATCGGGGTTTCGGGTGAATAAAGAAAATGATTAAGCGTCTCGCATTTCCGATTACTCTGGCGCTCTCGCTTTGTGGGGCGTGCATGGCTCAGAACGACGCACCGTGCCAGCCGTCGCCCTTTACGAAGGAACGTGCCGCGGCAGTGGACAGAGCCGTTCGAGCCTTTGCTCAGGATGTTGCCCGCGACGTGACGCAGGACGGGCCCATCGCCTGGCAGAAGTACTTCTCCGACCGCCCCGAATTTTTCATGGCGGTCAACGGCCACCTGGTCTTTCCAAGCGGCGCGGCGGCGAAGGAGGCCATGAAAGAAGTCGCACTCGCGTTCAGGCATATCGAACTTCGCTGGGGCGATGACGTGCGAGTCGATCCGATGGAGCCGGACCTTGCGGTCATAGCGACCTCCTATCACGAGGTGCGCGTTGCTTACTCGGGCGCCCGCATCGACGAGGATGGCTTCTTCACCGCGACTGTTGAATACCGGGATGGCCGTTGGCAGATCAGAAATGTGCACTGGTCGGCCGCTCCTGCGGCTGCAGTTCATTAGGATCGGCGCCCTTCGAGTAGCCTGAAGAGATGGGCAGGATTCGCGTCCTCTCGGACGCGGTGGCGAACAAGATCGCGGCCGGCGAGGTGGTGGAACGGCCCGCCTCGGTGGTCAAGGAGCTACTCGAGAACTCGCTCGACGCCGGAGCCACGGAACTGCGCATCGACATCGAAGGCGGCGGGCGAAACCTCATCCGCGTCACCGACAACGGCTCGGGGATGCTGCGGGACGACGCGCTGCTGGCTTTCGAGCGTCACGCTACCAGCAAGCTGAGCGATGTTCGAGACCTGCTCGCCATTGCCACGCTGGGGTTTCGCGGTGAGGCGCTACCCTCCATCGCATCCGTTTCGCGCCTTGTGCTGGAAACCCGCTCCGACAGCGAATCGGCGGGAACGCGCGTAGAAATCGCCGGCGGGAAGCTGCTCAAGTGCGACGAATTCGCTACCCCACGGGGCGCAGCCTTTACCATCCGCGATTTGTTCTTCAATGTTCCCGCGCGCAAGAAGTTCCTGCGGTCGGAGCAAACCGAGCTTGCCCACATCGCTTCGCTGGTCACGCATTACAGCCTCGCTCATCCCGAGAAAGCCTTCGAGCTTCGCAATGGCGCGAATTCTCTACTCGATGTGACGCCTGTGGAGACGCTGCGTGAGCGTGTCTATCAGGTATTCGGGGGCAAGGTCCTCGACGATCTCATCGATCTGGGCGCCATCGAACGCGAGCTTCCCATCATGGAAGGCGACGAGCCGTCATCGCGGGTTTTTCTGGTGCGCGGGTTCGTCTCCGGTCCGCAGGTGCAGAAGCTGAATCGCAATTCGATTTTCCTGTTTGTCAATGGCCGCCTGATTCGCGATAAGCTCCTGCTGCACGCGCTCTCGTCGGCGTATCACAACCTGATGCCGCCGGCGTGCTATCCCTTCGCGCTCCTTTTTCTCGATTGCGATTGCGAAGAGGTGGACGTGAATGTGCACCCTTCGAAGACCGAGGTCCGCTTCCGTCACGGCACGTTCGTTCACGATTTTCTGCGCGATTCAATTCGCGACCGCCTGGTCGCCACACGCCCCGCCGCCACGCTCTCGCCCGCATGGACAGCGCCCCAGCAGCCGGTGGCCGATCTGCCGTTTTCCGATTTCACACAACGCATCGAAAACCAGCAGTTCGAGCCTGTTCCCGACGCGCTTGCGCCCATGGAGCGAGTCGAGGATCTTCCGGTGTTCGCGCTGGCGCCGGCATCGGCCCCGGAGCGCCAGTTCAGCTTCGAAGATGAGACTCAGCCCACACGCCTGCCCGTACCGGAAACACACGGGGGCCTTCCGCCTGGTGTTGAATACACCGAAGTCCCCCAAAGTCTCGCCACGTTGCCGGAGTTGCGCCCGCTGGGCCAGATTCACGACAGCTTTATCGTCGCTGCAGGGCGTGACGGCCTCTGGATCATCGACCAGCATGTCGCCCATGAGCGCATCCTGTTTGAAAAGGTGCTGCGGGAACAATCGCGCGGACGCGTGGAGGCGCAGCAACTGCTGATGCCCATCCTGATCGAACTGACCGCCGGGCAGCAGATCGAATATGCCCGCATCGCCGATGAACTGGCCCGCACGGGATTCGAAACCGAGCCGTTCGGCACGCGCACCATCGCGGTGAAAGCGGCGCCTTCCGATATCGGCGCGGGCGACGTCGAGAAAGTGATCCAGGAGATCCTCGAAATCGCCGAGACCGAGTTGCGCAAAGCGTCGGTGAGCGATCTGCGCCGGGGGATGGCGGCGTCCATCGCGTGCCGCGCGGCCATCAAAGTTAACATGCGGCTGGACCAGACGAAGATGCAGTGGCTGCTGAAGGCGTTGTCCGAAACCGAATACCCGATGAGTTGCCCGCACGGCCGGCCGATCGCGCTGCGCTATTCCACGCGGGAAATCCTGCGCAGTTTTCACCGAATCTGAGTACCCATGAAAAAACTGATCCTTGCCGCAGCATTCCTGGGCGTAATCGGCCTTGCCGGCGATGGCAACCTGCCGCCGCTGAAACCGGCCGTTCAGACGAAGTACGAGGCCTACGTCCGCGCCGCGGAGGCCCGCATCCTGGACGAAGTGCAATCCCCGGCATATTTGTGGTCGCAACGGTCACCGGCGCGCTGGCAACTGATTCGCGGCGGCCAGGTGGTGACGGAACCGTCCGGCAAGACCGGCGACGTGGATATCGGCAGCGCCATCATCCACGACTGGACAGGCGCCGCTTTCATCCCCGGCGTCACACTCAGCCAGGTGGTTTCGTTCCTCCAGGACTATCCTTCCCACAAGAACTACTACGGCCCTGAAGTCACCGATACCCGTTTGCTCAGCCGCGAAGGTGACGACTGGAGAATCCATTTCCGGTTATACGAGGTCAAGGTGGTGACGGTGGTGCTGGACGTGGACCAGACGGTGACCTACCATCCCGTGAGCGCCACGCGCCTCTACACGAGCGCCGCCGCCACAAGCATCACGGAGGTCAACACCAAGCGGGGCCACGATCGCGGCTTCCTGTGGCGCCTGAACACATACTGGCGGCTGGAAGAGAGGGACGGAGGTGTCTGCGTGGAGTCGCGAAGCATCTCGCTCTCGCGCTCGCCGCCCTTCGGGCTTGGCTGGCTGTTCAACCCCATCATCAGCTCGCTGCCGGGCGGATCCATGTCCCGGCTGCTGACAGCCACCCGCAAGGCGGTCCTGAGCCGCCAGGGTGATCGATCAGCT
>Ga0326727_10011705_pt1 | contig 20291 bp, 10 predicted proteins | sample MB2enrmetagenome_FD_207643 | JGI IMG/M metagenome (GOLD analysis project Ga0326727, IMG submission 207643) | Lab enriched peat soil microbial communities from McLean, Ithaca, NY, United States - MB29MY | ecosystem: Environmental > Terrestrial > Soil > Wetlands > Peat | place: USA: New York...
CGACCAAGGCGGTGGCCGTGCTCGACACGCTGACGTCGGAAAATCCCGGCATGGTGATCGAGTACGTCTGTGCCTCGGACCATTCCGGCGGATGCATGCGACCCGGCCACGAAGATTCCCTTGCCAGTGCCGTCGAGCCGTTTCTCCCTGCCCTGGGAACCGATCGTCTGGTCGACCTATTGCGTGCCGAACTGGATAGGACCGGCCGATTGGATGCCCGGCAACGAGCGCAACTGACGTTGCCGGGCGATGAGGCGGAACATCGACATGGACGCCTGACCTCTTGTGATCTTCCCGCCATTCTCGACCGCATGGGAGCCGGCGAAGCGCGTCAAGGGGATGCCCAAAAGCAATCGCTTTGACCTGCTTCCCCGAAAACTCGTCCAGAATTTGGTCAAGTCCGTCCTCCAACAGGGGACGACGGATATGAAGGGCGGTCGGTTCCCGGACGGGAAAATCGTCGGGGCGTTGAAGGAACGGATGTCCGGATCTGCGACGCTTGCAGGTTTGCCGGAGGCCCGGCATCAGTTCGCCGATCTTCGACAAGTGGATGGCCAGGTACGGCGGTTGGGAGGTATCGGCCGACGCGCGGATGAGTGAATTCTCCCCCAATGGGCAGTGAATCGCGATGAAGGGTTTCCTGCGGTCTTTGCCGGAGGCGTCGGCACGGCGCTAAAAAATTGCAACGTTTTCCCGCGCCGACAGAAAGTCTCGAACGGATCGCCATTCCCGGTTCTCGTCCATGTTCACGGCGAACTTGCCGACGCTGACGAAGAAAAACCGGCGCAAGTGCTCGCGCAATACGGATGTCGCCAAGGTCTTCGGGCCAGATGGCCCTTCATCTCCGAACCGAACATAGTAATCCAGGTATCCGCAGGCGTCCTGGGTGGCGCTCAAAGGCGGTTGCACATAGGGAAAATCCAGGCGCTTGAATCCGCGTCGGCGCCACCATCTCATGCGGTCGTTGGGATCAATCAGCGCCGCTTCTGCATCGGCGACGATCTCGGCGCTTGTCATCCGACTCGGATTGTTTTGCTCACACGTTACGAAGAACCGAGAGCCTTGACACTGCTTGCGGGCGAAAATGGCAAGTTCGGCCTCTATTCTTTGCAGGAGAACGTTGCCCAGGCCCAATCCCCTAAGCTCGTCTCGAACCAGAATGAAATTTAGCTGACAGGATGCGTCGAAGCCAAAGTCCTCTTTCTGCTTAGGATAGGCGTAAAACACGGGATTGGCGGCTCCGACCAACTCCTTGGTCTGAAGATCGCGTAAGGTGATCACTGTCTCGATAAAGGGGCCGAATTCGGATTGAATTGTTTTATCGCCATTGAACGCCAGAACCTGGGAAAATCCTTCGAACGGTTCACGTTCGTCGTCCAACGTGAAAACCGTCTGGTAAAGGCGATAGAATTCGTCGAGCAGCGGAACACCTGGTGCAGTGATGATCTCGGCCTGCAGGCCAGAGCGATATGCGTGGATCGATCCATGATCTTTGGCAATTTGATCGGCCATAGTGCGGCATCGCCGTTGGTGGCGTTCCAATAAGGCGGCGACATGATGTGGCAACTCGGTGAGCATTTGCGGCCATCCATGTGACAGTTCTTGAAAAGTCGGCGACGGACTAAGCCGCTCTTGGGATTGTAACAACAAAAGACTTTCGATGCGTGCGGCGAGCGAGGCGCAGATGTCGTGGTAAGGGGCGGGGCGAGCGCCGACACCCATATGCGTCAGCATACTGGCACCAAGCGGCATCTCGTGCATTGACACAAATAGAAGATTCATAAGTTCTGTCACCGCACTGAAGTTCGCGGGGCGTTTGAGCTGGACGGGTGGCAACGGCAAGCCGGCCGGAAGGAAACAGGCGAGAGGCGTGGTGACGAGCCTGCCCAGGGGGCAAGACCGGGAACGGGAAAGGGGGTAGAGCGTCGGTGAGCGTGATTGGGGGCCGGCGACGGTGACCAATGACGGCCCCAGTCTTCATCCCTTGGCGCGATCCGAAGGCGCCAGATCATAGACGTGGATGATGTTGAACGTCAGTTGCCGGGTCCGCAACCATCATGCAAGACTCGGGGCGCAGCAGCGTGGCTAGGTTCGGAATTCAGGGGGCGCTTATGGGGGCGCTTATGCGGATTCCATGTGTCGTTGCCACACCGGTGCTGTTGGGCGTGCCCTTTGGCGTACGGCAAGGTCTGCTCGGAACGTGACGCGAATGCGGCGGACGCCGTGGTCGATCGCCTCGATAACTGGGCCGAGGTGAATACCGCCTACAGGAAGTACGGCCACGATGACGCCGGTGAAATAGCGGAAGGTCACTCGGAGGCGATCGCACGCCTTCTTGCTGATCGATGGCGCGAACCGCCACAACTCGCCGGGCTGATCAAACGCCTTCGTCCGCTATGGGATGAGGGAACCGCCTGCCGCCTACCAACGGTAGAATAGCCAATGTCACCGGCTCTGATACCGGCGAACCTTTGATTTGACTCGTTCGCCGGTCCTTGGCCGCCATTGAGGCGGCGGTCAAGCGGGCGGACGCCCGCGCCCGGCGGGACTTACGGCAGGTCAATTCATTGGCCTGCCGGTATGAGAAGCTGGGCGGGATGTCACGGTGGGGGTTTCTTGCCATCCTCGTCCAACTCTTCGTGAAGGCCATCGCGCCGGTCATGGCGGTGCGACCCGGCTTGCGCCGCCGCGCCAAGAAAGTGCGACGTCCGGGAGAGTGTCGATACCATCAGTATATAGTCTTATGATTTTTCTCGCCCTATGATAGATATTATCCATCAGTAGTTGGATCGTGACGCCGCTGTGGTCCGGAAAGGAGAGATTGACACTGAAGCAGGGAGCGGGAAACGCCGGCTATCGCAGCACAGGGGGCGCGTCCCTGAGGGCCGCACGGACGATGGTCTGCACCCGCGCCGGCATGGGCCAATCCGGTTCGTTCGGAACATTTTCCTGTTTCCCTCCTTGCCGGCGGCATCAACCTGGCTTCGCGGCATAGCCTGACTCCCGGAAACAGTTGCTGATAAATATGCGGTAGTGTCAAATTGAACGGCTGTATCCGGTCCGTCTGGCAAATATTACAGAATGCCGGCGGATGCCGATGTCCCGATTTTCACAAATATCTCTCAATGTTTCTTCGGCTGATTCTCTGCAACGTTCCTCAGATTGAGGGAAACATGAAGAAAATTATAATCGCAAGCGTTGCCGTCGCCGCGCTGTTCGGGGCAGAAACGGCGACGGCCCAAACAGCGGGTGAATTGACGACCATCAACAACGATTATGCGATCAATCGTATTCTTGACCGTTTCGAAAAGCCGCCGGAACCGATGACCACAACCGATCCGATTATTCCGGCGCTTCTTGACCAGTCACTGCCGCCGCCGAACGCCGACAAGCTGCGGTTCGCTTTCACCAAGGCGGAGATTTCCGGTTCGACGGTGTTCAAGCCGGAGGAACTGACGGGCCTCTTCGCCCCCCTGGTCGGAAAAACGCTGCCGCTTGCCGATCTCTACCGGGTGACGGCCGAGATCGGCAACAAATACGTCGATGCCGGTTACTACAAGCCCTTCGTCTTCCTGCCGCCCCAGACCATCATCAACGGCGTCGTACAGGTCGAGATCCGCGAGTTCTCCGTCGATGCCGTGGTGTTTTCCATCGATGGCCGGCGGACCATCGACAATCCAACGCTGAACGCCTTCGCCCGCGACATCGTCGCGTCGCGTCCGCTGACGTTGGCGCTGGCCGCCAGCGTTACGGGCCGCATCAATCAGGCCGGTTTCGGCGTGCTCGATCTTCGCCCCGACCTTGACGGTGAGGGCCGGATGACCGTCGCGGTCGATCTGACCACCGATCCCAAGGTGTTGGCGGAGGCGCTGCGCGGCGTGCGCATCCCGGCGCGCCTGGATACCGAACATCCCCCGCCGGATGCCGACAAGATCAGTTTCACGCTGCGCGACATCGAGGTGACGGGATCCTCGGTCTACACGACCAAGCAGTTGCGGGACTCGGCGGCAGAGGTGATGGGCCAGGACATTACCCTGGCCCGCCTGTTCGATATAACCAAGGCGATCGCCGACCGCTATCAGGCGGACGGCTATATCGAGACGAAGGTTCTGGTGCCCGCCCAAACCATCATCGACGGCAAGGTTCGCGTCGAGATCCACGAGTTCATCGTGCGCAGGGTGGTGGTCGAACTGGACGGAGAGCCTGTTCCGGCCGACAGCATGATCCAGCTTATGGCCAACCGGGCCCTCGAGACGCAACCGATCAGCGCCGAAGCGGTCAGCCGCGCAGCGCAATTGATCGGCGATTTGCCGGGGATCCAGGTCATTGAGATCGTGCCGCCCAAACCGGGCGAAGACACCGCCATCCTGCGGGTCACCCGCAAGACCATGCAGTACAGTATCGGCGCCAACAACCGAGGCACCGCCACCGTCGGCCCTTACCAGGCGCTCGGGACGATCACCGAGAACGGCTTGTTCGGCTTCGACGAAAAGCTGGCGATCACCAGCGCCACCACGACCCAGCCGCAGGAACTGTTGGTGATTAGTGTCCTGCTCGATCTGCCGTTGACGTCCGACGGGCTGAAGCTTTCCACCACCTACAGCAATACGACGGCCAAACCGCGCGGGAACCTTAGCATCTATGACGCCACCAGCCTGGGCACCAACGTGTCTACCCGTCTTTCCTATCCCTTCATTCGCCTGCCGACCATCAATCTCAAAGGATATCTCCAGTACGACCAGATGGACTCCTACGGATATGCCTATCCCAATCTGCCGCAGTACCAGCCCTACCTGGTCCTTGGGGGCGGGACGAAGGTGCGGATCAACAATGACAGGCAAAGGAATGTCCGGCTGGGGGGGGCCTTCGAGATCCTTGACGGAATTGGCGGATTCAACCGACTGTCCGCCCAATACAGCCAGGGTTTGAAGATCCTGGGGTCGCGGATGTCGGGCATCAGCGTCCCCGATTCCGCCTTCCCCTATGGGGTTGTGCCGCTGCCGATCGCCAGTCCGACCGGCAACCTTCGCTACAACAAGGGCAACATCGAACTCCAGCGCACTCAGTCTCTTCCGGAGGGTTTCGCCATCCTGGGGGGACTGCGCGGGCAATATACGGATAAAGCTGTGCCCGGTGCCGAAAAATTCAATTTTGGTGGCGCCGACATCGGTCGCGGGTTGCAGGGGCCAAACTTGTCCGGCGACACGGGGTTCGCCTTCAAAAGCGAATTTCAATACAACATGGCGGTTGGTCTGCCTTATCTCCAGGGCACCCAGCTTTACATTTTCTATGATTGGGGGCGTGTCTGGAACAACAATGCCATCGACAACCGTCCCATGCTCGATGCGACGACCGGCATCGGCGCGCGCACGGCGTTCACGGCGTGGCTGTCGGGCGAAATTGAATTCGGACGCTCCATGATCCACGGCTATTATGACAAGAACAATGTGCTGTCGAAGGATCCCAATCTTTTCGTCGGCCTGCTGGCCAATTTCTGACGCTTTGCTTTGGGCGGATCTTTGTCGCGCCTGAGGTCGGTGGGCATGGCGGCGATCGGCGCGCGGGTTCGGGTCTGCGGGCGAAGCATCACACCGCCGCCAGTGCCTGGGCGCGGCTGCCGGCAATGTTGAGCAGCTTGGCAAATCCGCTGATGTCGAACACCTGATGGATCGGGGCTTTCATGGAGCACAGCGCCAAACCATGTCCTTTGGATTTCGCGGATTTGGCGGCGAGCAGAATGACGCGCAGTCCCGCCGAACTGATGTAGTCGATGTCACTGAAATCAACGACGATCTTCTTTTCATCGCGGACAACGGAAAGCAGCTTGTCTTCAAATTCCTTGGCGGTCGCGCCGTCAATGCGACCCTTGGGGATGACGATGACAACGGTGTCCTGCCTTGTGATGCCGATATCCAAAATTCAGTCTCCTTTGGTTTATTGCTCTTCGCAGGCTAGTGCCCTGACGCAGTCCGACTTCGCCGAGGGTATCAGTACATCAGTCGCGTGATGTTGCGGCCGTCGAGGCGGCAGTAATCGTGGGCTTTGGTCATCGTCCGAACCAGGTGGATGCCCAAACCGCCGATCCGGCGCTGTTCGAGTGACGAGTCCAGGTCGGGCGGCGGGGCGTCCAGAAACGGATTGAACGGGTCGCCGTCATCTTCAATCTCTGCCGATACGCGGGAACCGTCCACCGTCAGTCGAACGCGGATCTCGTGACGGTCCTTGTCGCGATAGCCGTACGAAACCGTATTGGTGATCAATTCGTCGAAACAGACGTTCATCTGGAAGGCGATCTCCTCGGCAAGCCCGCTCGCCTGGATGAAATCCGAGACGATGTCGGCAAGACGCTTCAACTCGCCGAGATCATTGATCAGCAAGACTTCCAAGTGATTGACGGTGGAAGGAGTCGTCGGCGCTCGTGGGACGGTCATGGGCTCCGCGTCCAAACCCGTTTGAACAATTTTGGTCGGCCGGCAACCGAAAGGGGAAAAACAGCGTCGTTGTCAACAATAAGAGTACGCCAAGTCTTGCGGCGTTCCCATCGGAAAATGCTTAATTGGCCGGCGGCTTGCCCTCGTCGGCTTGGGGCGGAGAGGTCACGCCCTGATCGGTCGGTTGGCCGGCCGGCGACATCGACGGGGTCTCCTTGCGGGGGGCGGTTTGGGCTGAAGCTTGATCAATTCCGTTGTAGATCAACGACAGACCCGAGTCCCCTTTTCCCACCACGATGACTTTCGCGTTGTTTGATTCCGCCAATTTCAGCGTCGCATCGATCCCTCGCATGGTCAAATATTCACGCGTCATGTTCTGGTTGATGATTTTCTGGAAATCGCGAATGCCTTCGGCCTCGACGCGCTTGCGCTGGGCCTCAAGTTCTTCCGCCTGAAGCCTGTACCGATACTCTTCGGCGGTCTGCTGTTCCTGGTTCTTGCGGACAACGGCGTCGCGCAGGGCAGGCGGCAAGCGCACCGCACGCAGCAAGACATCATCGATCTGGATGAATTGGGCCTCATCACCGGCTTGTCCGGTGGCCACCGAGGTGCTGGAGGCCAGTGCCGCGTAGATCCGCTGCTGAACCTCTATTCGTTTGGTCGAGTAGATATCGGAGGGATCGTTTTGGGACAATTCGGTCGACAATTGCGAGTAGATGTCGGGGACCAAGACGGTATTGACGTAATCGGGGCCGATCTCCTTGTGCAAAAGGTTGGCGAGATTGGGAACGACCCGGTAGCGAAGAGCGACATCGATACTGATTTCCAGACCGTCCCGACTGATCACGTTGAACGTCTGGTTCAACGTCTGTAACCGTGTGTCGTAGATGGCCATGATGTTGAGCGGCAAGATCAGATGGGTCCCTTCGTTGTAGACCCGGTCGAGGACGGTGCCGCCGCCGAAGCGCTTCCAAAGCACACCGACATGGCCTGCCGGCACGTTCACCAGCACATAGGGCACCGAAGCCAAAGCCGCGAAGGCGGCCAGCATCAGGATGACCGTGACCGACATAAGGCGCCGGTCGATCCAGGTCACGATGTACTTGAAGACTTTGCGCATGGCCATGGGCGTTTCTCAGCGGAATTCATGCACGAACTGGTAACGTTCCGGCAGATGAAAGTCTGCTTCGCCCGGACTGCGCTGCAGAACCTCGATCACGAGGGATTTGCGGTCCGGCACGCGGCATGCGATCCACAGGCGTGCCGGATAAAGGCCCGGCTGAAGCGTCGTCTTGCCAAGGACGCTCAGTGAAAAGCGGGCGCGCCGGGCGCCGCCGATCTCGCTTGCCAGCAGTTTTCCATTGATCCACGACGCCGCGCCGCAGGTGCCCCCGCGCTCGCTGGTGATGTTGACCAGGACTTCCTGGGTCCCGTAATCGTCGATGCGCAGAAAACCGGTCAACAGATAGCCGACCTGGCCCTCATAGACCTGTTCCTTCTGCAGGCGGTCGTCCAAAGGCATCGACAGATCCATGACCTGGCGGCCGACCACCACGTCGGGAATGGTCATGATGTCGCGGTCGAGGGAAAAAAAGGAATCGGCTATCAGGCCGGGAGCGAACTCGCCGAGTGGCTGGATCGCTCCGGGTCGTTCGCCGTGGTTGCCGCCGTTGGTGGAGAGCTCCGCGGCCCAGGCGGAGCCGGCCCCGAAAAGCGTCGACAACAAGAGGAGGAGGATAGCCAGGCACCGGCCGGGTTTCATAACTCGGCCCAATATTCCATGGCCATCCGCTCGATGCGGGCCCGTGTGATATGTTCGAGCGACAGGAAAATGCCGATCAGGATCAGGGTGACGCCCGACACCGCGCCAAAGATCCACAAATAGAGATGGAAGGTGCGGTTGCCTTCCTGCTCGATTTCGGTGCGCAGACGGACATTGATATTCATCAGGTTGTCGACGAGACGATTCAGCTTCACGTTGAAGGTGACGACCCGGCTGTTCATAACCAAGTAATCGGGATAGGGGATGGTGCCGTTCAGCCGGTCCGTCCGATCGAGCAGGCTGCGGAACATCCCTTCCAATTCGACGTGATCCTGCACCAGACCGGAGATGGCGCCCGCCTCGGTGGCGACCTCGATGGCCAGGTTGTCGCTTGCCACCTGGGAAACCAGCCGGGCCTGGTTGAAGGTCAGCGCACCGGCCTGCTTGATCATCGCCTGCACGGTCTGCGTGTGCTCCGCCAGGTCCTTGAGGTTGTTATCGCGCGCGGGGTCCTGGGGTGGCGCCAACATGTAGTTGGACAGGTCCTGCAACTGCAGGCCGAAATAGATCTGGGCAAGTCTTGCGCTGTCCACCGCCTGGCTCAGGACGCGCAGGGTGTCGAGGCTGTCGGCCTGCTTGTCATTCAATTTGTGCAGGGCGAGGACGCCCATGGCCCCGGTTCCCGCGACCGCTCCCATCAGGATGATCGACAAGACAAGAAGGAGGCGGCGGCTGATCTGGACTTTGGAAAGCCGAAAGTTCTTCACGGTGTCAAGCATGGCTCAATCGACTCGCATGATGATCAATGGAGCGGCCGAACCGACGCAACCCGCGAGAGTTACCAGCCGAACGACAGAATCTGGAGCCAGAAGCCCAAACGACATCTTCACAAAACACGCTAACAGACGGGGTGATTCTGGGCAATCCCGGAGCACGACCATTGGTCGAATGGGATGATCCTTTCGACAAGATGTCTTCCACGATGCGGACCGCCGGCATTCTCTCTTCCTCGGTACGGAACAGGTCGCGCATGACCGCCATACGGTCCCGGAAACCGCCGTCGCCGAGCAGCCGGATCAGGCCGGCGCGGACGCCCTCCGCGGTGATGCGGCGGGACGCGATGCGTAGTCCCAGTCCATGCCAGACGACGCGGGCGGCGTTTCCCGGAAGGTCGGCCGAGGGGGAGGACAGCACCAGCATCGGCACGCCGCACAGAATGCTCTCCTTGATCGAATTCATGCCACCGTGGGTAATGAAGACCGCCGCCCGGCGGAGCGCCGCGATTTGCGGCACATGGCGGACCAGACGGATTCGCGGCGGCTGCGGCCCGAAGGACTGGGGGTCGATATGCTCGCCCACCGCCATCAACAGGTCCACATCCGGAAGACCGGCGACGGCATCCAGCACCGCTTGCAGGGTCGCGCGGTGTCCGGCGAAGCCACTGACCAGTGTCCCGCGCGAGCAATAGACCAGGGGGCGACCGGACCCGCCGGGGCCGAAATCGAACGCCGGTTCCTTCCGGTCTTCCAGCACCCCCGGGCCGGAGAAATGGAGGTGGGGCGCCGGTGGTCGCGGGAAGTCGAGGGCGGCCGGACAAAGAACGATTTCCGGAAGGCCGAGGCCAAGGCCGAATGTTCGCATGCCGTGCGGGCGCATGCCCCACAACGCCCCCGTTCGTGCCGCGATGTGACGGACAATCTGCCGTTCGGTCAGGCCAAGCGGTCCCAGAAGCGGCAGGTAGAGGGCGCCGCGCAGTCGCTCTCGCAACCACGCTGCTTCGACCTTCAGCCGACCGATCAGGTCGTGACCGGGCATCAGGCCGCTGGTGAGCGGTGGCACGTTGGGCACCTTGTCATGGGCCATGAAAGAGTTGCACAGCATGATCGGCATGCCGAGCGGGGCAAGGGCCACCGCAAAGGCGGCCATGCCGACGTCCACCAGCAGCAGGTCGCCACCGAGTGGCCCAATCAGGGCGCGCAGCCGTTCGCCGTCGGCCAAGGCGTCCCGCAGCGCTCTAATCCGGCCGATGCCGGCCAAAAGGCCGCTGGCCTTCAGGCACTCTTCGCTCAGCAGTGGTATGTGTTGATAGGCAAAGCCCTGTCGTTCGACCTGCGCACGCATGGTCTCGTCGATGCTGATATAGACGACGCGGTGGCCGCGCGTGACCAAGTCCCGCGCCAGCTTGAAGGTTGCATTGTGATGTCCGTAATGGGGCAGCATGCCGAACAGGATGGTCGCCACATCATGATCCTTTCTCGGACGGTCCCGGTGCGTTGCCCTTCAGCGTCCAAAAGACGTCGGACAGCGCCTTGCTCCAGCGTGACAGCCTTGCCTGGCCGGGCGACATCCAGCCGTTGCTCATGTGATGGATGGCGTAGGACCGCGAGGTATCGTCGTCCTTGATCAGGCGCCCGTTGACCAGCGCCGGGCTGCCCGGTTCGAAGATCCAATAGGGGCAGACCCGCGTGCCGGGTGATGTCTGGGCACCGACGCGCCGCACCACTTCGGTGAACAGGAGCGGACCGGCGGTGAAAGCGACGGCGTAGGCATTGCCATAGACCCGCTTCCATCCGGTCGGACCGTTGCGGTGCCGCACGAGCGCGGCATAGACCTCCGGCCACAGCGGATGGCTGGGGGCGGCACCCATCAGCGCCGTGTTGTGGATCACCGTTTCCGACAGCAGCAGGTCGCACCCCTCGACCAGGGGATCGACCGGCTTGAGGTTCTCCATGTCGAGGTCGACATACAGCCCTCCTTCCCGGTCCAGGATGAAGTAACGAATCGCGTCGATCCGATTGATGTCGGCGGGATAGCCGTCGTACTGCTCCAGAAACCAGGGATAATGGGCGGCGACCAGCGCGCGCATGGCGGGCGCATCCCAGAACCGGAAGGTCCAGTCGGGATGGCGGGCTTTCCAGCCCTCGCGGAAGGCCCGGTCGCGCGGCGGAATGCCATCTTCCCCCTGGTACCAGATCTGATGAATGATTCGGGGAATGGACCGCCGATCGACCGGTGCCGCGTCGCTGTTGTCTCGTGTCATGCGTAACTCGCCCCCCCATCGATGGAGAGAACGCGACCGGTGAAGAAGTCGCACTCGATGATGAATTTCAATCCCGCCCAAATCTCAACCGGCTCACCCATGCGACCGAGCGGAATATGGGAAACCAATTCGGAGCGCTTGTCGGGGGACAGGGCCGCCGCCATCGGCGTGTCGGTCAGGCCGGGCGCAATGCCGGCGACACGGATGCCGTGGGGCGCCAACTCCAGGGCCCAGGTGCGGGTGTCGGCGTCGAGCCCGGCCTTGGAGGCGGCGTAATTGCTCTGGCCGGCGTTGCCCGCCCCGGTGACCGAGGAGATGTTGACCACCAGCCCCGGCCGTACCGCCTGCTCGATCATCAGCGCCACCGTCTCCCGGGTCATCAGGTACGGCCCGGTCAGGTTGGTGTCGATGACCTGCTTCCATTGGCTGGTGGGGAGTTTGCGCACGAAGCCCTCGGGGTCGCGGAACACCAGCAGGCCGTCGCGCAGGATGCCCGCATTGTTGACCAGCAGGTTGGGTGGTCCCAGCCGCTGTACCGCGCCGCCGATGAACGCTTTGACGGTGGCTTCATGGGAGACGTCGAGTTGCGCGGTCACCAAAGTTCCGGGCAGGCCCCGCGCCTCCCTGGCCAACGCCTCCAACCCGTCTTCGTGCAGATCACCGGCCATCACCCGAGCACCGCCCTTGAGCAGTTCCAGGGTGAAGCAACGACCCAGCCCCTGGGCGGCGCCGGTGACGAGAGCCGTGAGCGTGTCAATGTGCATGTCGGTCCAGTCGATCGTGAGGGAAAACCATGGGGCGCGTGGTCGGGATGGACATGATGGGTCACGGTCCATGGTCGCGGGCGGCGAGGAGGGCGCCCAGTTCGATGGCCAAAGCGTCTGCGTGGGGTGGTTTCAGCATGCCGATATGGTCGCCGGCGGCACTGTGGAGCGTCAGGCCCTGCGGGGCGAACGGGCGCCAACCACCGGCATCCACCGTGATCTGGGCGCGGGTCGATCCGCTGAGCCAGACATCGAGCGGCACCGGCGCCACCGGCGTGGTCGCCCGCGCCAGCGCGGTCAGGTTGGCGCGGAACAGGCGCAGCATGCCATCCATCTGGTCAACCGATCCGACCGCCAGCGGCAGGTCGGACGCACGCAGCCGTTCCAGGACCAGGGCCGACCGTGCGGCAGGGGGGCATGCCGCCAAGGTTTCGGCGGTCAGCGCGATATGGCCGCCGAAGGTCAGCTCCAGCGTGCGGGCGATGTGGACCAGCAACCCAATCTCGTCGGTCGGAATGGCGGGAGCCGTCCCGTCCGGGTGGACCGGGGTGGCGTCCAGGACTCCCAGGAACAGGACGGCTTCGCCCGCCGCGACCAGTTGCCGCGCCGCTTCGATCGCGACGAGGGCGCCGAAGGAATGGCCGGCCAGGGCGTAGGGGCCTTGGGGCCGGACACGGCGCAGCCGGAGGAGGTGGCCGGCGGCGATGGCCTGGAGGTTGTCGGGCGGCTCCTCCTCGACCGGGGCGGCCAGGGCGAAGACGGGCCGGTCGGCGTCCAGCCCGCGCGCCAGGTCCCGGTAGGTCAGAATCTGGCCGGAAATGTCATGAAACAGGAACAGGGGGGTACCGTCTGCCGCGGCGCGGTCCTTCAAACCGCCGATCCGCACGACCGCTTCGTCGGTCGTCCCGATGGCGTTCATCCGGGCGGCAAGGCCGGCGATGGTTGGCGTTTCGAACAGACCGGCCAGCGGGAAGGAGCGGCCGAAATCGCGGCGAATGGCCGCCAGCAGACGTACCGCCAGCAGGGAATGCCCGCCCGCCTCGAAAAAATCGTCATGGATGCCGACCGGATGGCCAAGCAAGTCCCGCCAGAGGGCGGCCAGCCGTTCTTCCGTCGGCGTGCGCGGCGGCGTCCCGTCGGCGCGGACCTCACAGACCGGAGTCCCGCCGGTCAGGCCGTTGCGGTCGATTTTCCCGCTGGTGGTCAGCGGCATCACGTCGCGCATCACGAAATGGCTCGGCACCATATGGCTGGGCAGCCGTTCCGCCAGGGAGGCGCGCACCGTTTCGACCAGGGTGGCCGAATCGGTCGCAGGGTCCTGCGCCACCAGGTGGGCGACGAGATGGCGCTCGGCCTCGGCTCCGCGGGCCACCACGGCCGCCGCGGCGACCGAGGGAAGGGCGGCCAGGGTCGCCTCTATCTCGCCCAGTTCGATCCGCAAGCCGCGCAGCTTCACCTGATGGTCGCTGCGTCCCAGATACTCGATGGCGCCGCTGGGCAGACGACGGGCGATGTCGCCGGTCTGGTAGAGCCGGCCTCCCGGTTGCGGCGAGAAGGGGTCGGGAAGAAAACGCTCGGCGGTCAGGTCGGGGCGGCCGATATAGCCGCGGGCCAGCTGGATCCCGCCGATGTAAAGGTCGCCGGGTACTCCGACCGGTACCGGTTCCAGTTGCCGGTCAAGGACCAGCAGCCGGGTGTTGGCCACCGGCAGGCCGATGGGGACGGTGGTGCCGTGGTCGCGCAGGGCATCGAAGGTCCAGGCGCTGACGTCGACCGATGCTTCGGTCGGGCCGTAGAGATTGTGAACGGGTGCGCCCATCCGGTGTTCCGCCTTGGCCGCCAGTTCGCCGGCCAGAGCCTCGCCGCTGCACATCACACCGCGCACGCTTCGGCAGCGTGCCTCCAGGCCGGGAACCTCGAGGAACAGGCGCAGCATGGACGGCACGAAATGAAGAAGGGTGATGCCCGACCGTTCGATCTCGTCGGCGAGATAGTCGGGGTCCCGGTGCCCGCCGGGATCGGCCATGACCAGTTCCGCGCCCTGGCGCAACGGCCAGAAGAACTCCCAGACCGACACGTCGAAGCTGTAGGGGGTCTTTTGCAGAATGCGGTCGGCGGCGGTAAGGCGGTAGGTCTCCTGCATCCAATCAAGGCGGTTGACGATGCCCTCGTGCGGGACCATCACCCCCTTGGGTTGCCCCGTCGAACCGGAGGTGTAGATGATGTAGGCCAGGGCGCGGGGATGGTGCCGCACCGTTGGCGGGGCATGGTCGCCACCTCGGTCATTGTCGAGAACGTTATCGAGGACCAGCGACGGAACCCCGGCGGCGGCGACCCGGCCGGACAGCGCCGCGTCGTGCACGATCGCACGGACACCGGCGTCCTTCACAATGAAGGACAGGCGGTCGGGCGGGTAGTCGGGGTCGAGGGGGACATAGGCGGCGCCCGCCTTGAGAACCGCCAACAGGGCGACCACCATGGCGCGGGAGCGGTCGGCGCAGACGCCGACGCTGCTGTCGGGCCGGACCCCGGCGGCGATCAGCCGATGGGCCAGCCGGTTGGCGGCGCGATCCATCGCGCCAAAGGTCAGGGTGCCGCCGCGGTCGCGCAGCGCGATCCGGTCGGGGTGGGACGCCGCCCACGCTTCGATTGCGGCGTGCAGCGAGCGGTCAAGGTCGTAGGGGGCGCCGGTGTCGTTCCAGCCGCGCACTTCGGCATCCCGTTCCGCCGCGCTGGTCAGGGACAGCGTTGACAGCGGTTGTTCGGGGGCGGCGGCCATGGCGCCAAGCAGGATCGAGAAATGGCCAAGCAGGCGTCGGGCGGTGTCCGCTTCAAACAGGGCCGTGTCGTACTCCAGCGTGCCCTTGAGTCCGTCCTCCGTCTCGATCAGTGACAAAGTGAGATCGAACTTCGCGCTGGACGTCTCGACCGCCACCGGCAGGACGGTCAGTTCCGGCAGCCGCACCGTCTCGGACGGCATGTTCTGGAGGATGACCATGACCTGAAACAAGGGGGCGTGGCTCAACGCGCGGGTTGGCCGTACCGCCTCGATCAAACGGTCGAACGGCAGGTCCTGATGGGCGAAGGCACCCAGAACCATGTCCCGGACGCGCTCCAGCAGGGCGCGTGTGGTCGGGTTGCCGCCGAGGTCGGCGCGCAGGACCAACGTATTGACGAAGAAGCCGATCAATCCTTCGAACTCGGCACGGGTGCGCCCGGCGACCGGGGTTCCGACCGGGATGTCGTCGCGCCCGGTGTATCGTGCGAGCAGCGCCATGAAGCCTGCCAGCAGGGTCATGAACAGGGTCGTCCCGGTCGCCGCCGCCAAGGACTGCAACCGCCCGGTCGTTTCCAACCCCAACGCAAAGCGTTCTACCGCACCGCGGTATGTCTGGACCGGCGGACGGGGCCGGTCGGTTGGCAGCTCCAAAAGGTCGGGCATGCCGGCCAGACGATCGCGCCAGTAGTCGAGCTGCGTCTTGAGACGATCGGCGTCCAGCCAACGATGCTGCCATGCGGCATAGTCGGCGTACTGGATGGGCAGCGCCGGCAGTCCGGCGTCGATGCCGCGCCGCGCCGCTTCGTAAAGGGCAATCAGTTCGCGCACCAGGATGGCCTGGGACCAGCCGTCCGACAGGATGTGGTGGACCATCAGCGTCAGCAGATGGTCGTCGGGCGCCAGCCGGGTGATGCAGGCACGCAGCAACGGGCCATGGGCCAGATCGAAGGGCCGCGCCGCCTCGGCGGTGGCGCGCCGGGTGGCCTCTGCCGGGGCGGCGACACCCAAATGGCTCAGGTCTTCCCGGCGAAGCGGGGCGTCGGGGAGCGGGCCGACGACAGCCGTCGGTTCGCCATCGATCTCGGGATAGAAGGTGCGCAGGATATCATGGCGCGCCATCAGGGCGCGCAAGGCACGCCCCAATGCCCCGTCATCGACCCGGCCGCGCAGGCGCAAGGCCGCCGGCATGACATAGGTGTCGCCGCCGGCCAGTCGGTCCAGAACCCACAGCCGCTGCTGTCCGAACGACAGGGGCAGACGGCCGCCGCGGGGCATCGGAATCGGCAGCTCATCCTTTGCCGGTACCAAGGCCACCGTCGCACGGGCATCGACCAGCGGCGCCAATCCCGCGACGGTTGGCTTCTCGAACAAGGCGCGCAACGGCATGTCGACGTGGAACGCGTCGCGAATCCGCGACATCAGCTGCGTCGCCAGCAGCGAATGGCCGCCAAGCCGGAAGAAGTTGTCCTGAACGCCGACCCTGGGTATGCCGAGGATTGCCGAAAAAATCGCGCAAAGGCGGTTTTCGGTGTCGCTTGTCGGCGCGGCATAGGCCATGTCGAGCCGCTGGCGGTCGCGTACCGGTGTCGGCAGGGCGGCACTGTCGAGCTTGCCATTGGGGGTTAACGGCAGTCGGTCGATGACCACGATGTCGGACGGGACCATATAGTCGGGCAGCCTTGTCCCGGCCAGCTTGAGAAGCTCGGCGACCAGGACGTTGCCGTGATCGGTGGGGGCCGTCGGCTGGTTGGCAAGGCGGTCGAGCCGAGGAACCCGGTCATCCGGCGCCCGGTCCATCGGCAAACCCCAGCGAAGGTTTCCCGCCGGGGCGAAGCAGGCGGTCAGCAACCCCGGGTCGTCGTTGCTTCGGCCCAAGGCCAGGGTCCAGCCGTGGCGCGCCGCAAGGGCTGCCAGGAAGACCGGGTCAAGCCCGGCCAGCGGCTTGGCATCCACAAGGCGGCGCAGTTCGGCCAGGGTGCCGGGTCGCGCGCCGTCGGGCAAGCGGCTGTCGTCGAGCCAGGCCAGCGCCGTCATGTCGGCGGCGAGGCGGCGGTCGGGGACCCCCGCGACCAAAAAGGATTCGGCCGGGCCCGAGGCCAGGCGGTCGGCTATGCGCGGCGCCAGCTCCGAGAGCTCGTCCCAGGCCAGAGCCGGCACGGCGGGCGGCGGCGGCGCGTCGAGATGAAGCACCACGTCATAGCGGAAGCGGACCATCTCGTTGTTGCCAGATGCGGTCTTGACGCCGACGCCGACGGTGACCGGTCGACCGAGTCCGGCGGCGAAGCGGGCGAAATAGTCGGGGTGGAGCAGCAACTCGGTTTCGCTCTCGCAGTCCTTGCGGACCCGGGCGGCAAGATCCTCCCGCCGATCGGTTGCGGCGCCCCGATGCAGGCCGATGGCGGTGTGGAAGGCACGCAACAGCCGCAAATCGCGGATGTCACCCAGGAAGAGGCGCCCGCACGGGGCCAGTCGGGGGACGGCGGCGTCGAGAACGGCGGTCAGATAATCGACATCGGGAAAATACTGGACCACCGAATTGATGATGACGAGATCGAAGTCCGCTTCTTCCAGATCGGCGACCGCCAGCCCTTCGCCATGATGCAGCGCGACATGATCCCAGCCGCGCGCCGCAATCTGAGTCTCCAGCCGCGCGATCACGGTTTGCGAGAAGTCGAAGGCGACGTAGCGCTCTACCAGCGTTGCCAGCCCGAACAGCAACAGTCCGGTGCCGCAACCGATCTCCAGCACGCGGCGCGGCCGCAAGGCGGCGATGCGCAGCAGCGTCTCATCAAGCCAGGCGCGCATCTCGACGGCGGGGATCGGCTGGCCGTCGAAGCTGTCGTTCCAGCCGCTGATGTCGAAGGAGCCGTCGCCCATGTCGGCCGCCGGGACCGCGTAGGTGGCATCGAAGGTCTGGTTCCAGCGTCGGGTCAGATCCGTTGGCCGCGAGCTGGCCGCACGCGGCACCACATAGCCGACCAGGCGGCTGTCGTCGACCCCCTCGGGCGAGGAGCGGTCGCGGCGGACCACCACGACGGCCTGGGCGACGTCCGGGTGAGCGGCCAGCACCGCCTGAATCTCGCCAGTCTCGATGCGAAAGCCGCGGATCTTGACCTGCTGGTCACCGCGTCCGCGGTACTCCAGGTCGCCGTCGGCCAGAAACCGCGCGAAGTCTCCGGACCGGTACAGGCGGCCACCCGCCGGATCGAACGGGTCGGCGATGAAGCGTTCCCGGGTCAGTTGGTCAAGGCCAAGATAACCACGCGCCACACCGGCGCCGCCGACACAGATTTCCCCCACCGCACCGGTCGGGGCAAGGTCCAGCGCCTCGTCCAGCAGGACGATGGACAGGTCCGGGATGGGGCGGCCGATGAGACTGCCGCCGCGCCGCTTCACGTCGCTCCAGCGGATCCGGCGCCAGGTGACATGGACGGTGGTCTCGGTGATGCCGTACATGTTGATCAGTTGGGGCTGGTCGTCGCCGTGGCGGTCCAGCCAGTCGTCCAGGCAGGACAGGTCCAGCGCTTCGCCGCCGAAGACGACGGTGCGCAATGCGACCTCGCCTTCGCGCGCGGCGCGCTGCTCGGCTTGGCAGAGCTGGCGGAAGGCCGAGGGCGTTTGGTTGAGCACCGTGACCTTCTCATCGCAGATCAGGTCGTAAAAGGCATCGGGCGAGCGCGCCACCACCCGTGGAACGATCACCAGCGTTCCGCCGTAGAGCAGGGCGCCCCAGACCTCCCAGACCGAGAAGTCGAAGGCCAGGGAATGAAACAGCGTCCAGACGTCCTTGTGGTTGAAGCCGAACCAGGCGTCCGTGGCGGACATCAGCCGCATCGCGTTGGCGTGGGTAACCATCACTCCCTTGGGCTTTCCCGTCGAACCCGAGGTGTAGATGACATAGGCGAGATGATCCGGTCCCCCGGCAGCCCGTGGCGGCAGCCGGTCATCGCGCCCGTCGCTGTCCGCCGGATCGATCGGCAGAACGCGGGCATCGCAGGGGGGAAGCCGATCACGACCTTCCGGTGACACCAGCACCACCGGCGCCTGGCTGTCGGTCAGCATGTGGACCAGGCGGTCTAGGGGATAGGCGGGGTCGAGCGGCAGGTAGGCGCCTCCCGCCTTGAGGATGCCGAGAAGCCCCGCCAAGGTTGCGAACGAGGGTTCCGTCCACAGTCCGACCAGCGTATCGGGGCCGACGCCGGCGTCGATCAACTGGTGGGCGACCCGGTCCGACCAACGGTCCAGGTCGGCATAGGTCAGCGACCGACCATCGAGCCGCAGTGCCGTGCGGCCGGGCCAGCGCCGCGCCTGCTCGTGGAAGGCCTCATGCAGGCGGTGCTCCACGGGGACGTGGCGGCGTGCGGTGCCGGCCAGCAGGGCCTTTCGCTCGGCCTCTGCGACCATCGGCAATTGGACGATCGGCCGGTCGGGGTCGGTGGCGATGCTGTCCAGCAGGGTCACGAAGTGGCCGGCGAGCCGTTCGATCGTCGCCCGATGGAACAGCGCGGTGTTGTAGGAGAACACGCCGTCCAGGCCATTGGGGGTCTCGCGGAGGAACAGCTCGAGGTCGAAACGGGCGGCATCCTGGTTGCCGAGCGGCCTGATCTCCAGCCCCTCCAACGACCCGCGCGCGGCGGGCGCGTTCAGCAGGGTAAAGGCGATCTGGAACAGCGGATGTCGGGAGGTGTCGCGCTCCGGGGCCAGTCGCTCGACCAGCATTTCGAACGGCACGTCGGCGTTCTCATAAGCATCAAGCAGGGTGTCGCGGGTTTTCCCGACCAACGCGCGGAACGTGGGCCGGCCCGCGAGGTCGCCCCGGACCACCAGCATATTGACGAACAAGCCGATCATCGCCTGGGTGTCGGTGTCCGGCCGGTTGGCCAGCGAAGTGCCGATGGCCAGGTCGTCCTGGCGGGTATAGCGCGCGATCAGCACCTGGAAGGCTGCCATCAGCGTCGCGAACAAGGTGCAACCCTCGGCTCGGGCCAGCCGCTCCAAACCGGTCGCCGTCACCGCCGGTACGGCAAAGCCGGCGAGGGCGCCGTCGAAGCTCTGCAAACGCGGGCGTGGCTTGTCGGTCGGGAACTCGATCACCGGCAGACCGCGCAACTGTTCCTGCCAGTAGACCAGCCGCGCCGATAACCGTTCGGAGGTTAGCGTCTCTCGCTGCCACCAGGCGTAGTCGGTGTAGGTGACCGGCAAGGGCGGTGGCGCGGCGGCGGTCGGGGGACGGCCATAGGCGCTGGCGATCTCGCTCATCAGGATGCCCATCGACCAGGCGTCGGCGATGACATGGTGCAGGGTCAGCACCAGCGCATGGTCATCCTCGGCCAGTCGCACCAGCCGCAGCCGCAGGAGGGGCGGCCGGGCGAGGTCGAAGGCGTGGCGCTTTTCCGCGTCGATCATCGTCTGAAGATCGGCGTCGCGGTTCGTGACGGGGCGGTCGCTCCAGTCCTCCACGGGCAAGGCGATGGAGACGGCCGCGACCACCTGCCAGGGTTCGCCATCGCGGTCC
>Ga0326727_10011707_pt1 | contig 20288 bp, 14 predicted proteins | sample MB2enrmetagenome_FD_207643 | JGI IMG/M metagenome (GOLD analysis project Ga0326727, IMG submission 207643) | Lab enriched peat soil microbial communities from McLean, Ithaca, NY, United States - MB29MY | ecosystem: Environmental > Terrestrial > Soil > Wetlands > Peat | place: USA: New York...
TCTGCAGTGGCTGGTTCCGCTGCTGCTGGCCGCCTATTTCTTCCACGAACGCCAGCCCGCGGCTTTCGTGTTCTGCATGTTTTTCTTTTTTGAGAACTGGCTCTACACCGCCACCTACATGGCCGACGCCCGCGCCATGGCTTTGCCCCTGGTCACCACCGGAGATTCCGATTACGTAGAGCACGACTGGAATACGATTTTCACGAGTCTAGGCGTTTTGCAGTACGACACCAGGATCGCAGCGATCACCCGCCTCATGGGATGGTGCGGGATGCTAGCATGCGTAGCGTGGCTAGCCACGCGCCTGAGAACACCGAAGACGTAAGTGGAGCGACGGGCGTCCCTTCGGCAAGCTCAGGGCAGGCTCCCGCCCGTCCACCACAACCTCAATCCTGAGCCGCTCGTTCCTGCCGCGTCCCGTAGGAATGCCATTCACTGAGATTCGCACCGTCAGGTCAATGCGCGTAGTCGGCTTTTTCACCAACTACGTGATCATTCGAGTGGGGTAGAAGAGCGAATCTTCAGTGAAGTCTCGCTCGTTTGACCACTCCACAATCAGTCTCCGAACTGTGGCTGAGACCCGTTCTCGCGTCCAGTCCTTGGGCTCATGCCTAATCAACTGCGGGTTCTCAGCAACGATCCAATCAACCAAATCACGTACGGTGAGACAGTTCACAGGGAATGTTCGTTTCAACGGCCGCGTTATCCATGCGAGGACGAATGCGAACGCTATGGTTACCACTGACGACGCGAAAAGATTGAACGCGCACGTAACGGATAGTCTGGCAGATGCGAACGCAAAACCAGCAGCCGTGAGAATCGCCAGAATCACAAAGGTTGTGCGCGACCTCTTGAGTTCCGGCCACCTATTTGCACACACGTTCCTGCCAAAGCCATTCCAGCGAGCGTACCGTAATTTGCGCGGCACAATATCGTCTAATTTGGCCGTCGGTGATATTGCCCGACGTTCCAGAAGGAAGCTACGCATTGCGGCTCGACGTATCAGGTGAAAGGCACGCTGGCTGAGGCAGTCAGTCGATTCAAGCGACTCGACCTTAGTCAGGATCAAATCAACCAGTTGCGCGGGGGTTCTAATGGCCTCTGCCTCATCATCCGCGACGACGATGCCGAACCTCGTCTCAAGAGCTGAAATCAAGTCTTCAGCGTCGGGCCCTTGTGTGAGGCCCAGACCAAAATCCTCGAACCGCGCTATATAGGGCCTTCCGGAGGTCTTCTGATTCATGTGCATGATAATACGCTTGGGGCAAATCCATAGGCCAGACTCAAGTGTCGAAGCTAGGAGTTTACTCAGAACCCCGTCAATGAGTTTTCGTCGCCAAGTTCCACGGCTTCCCATCGAAATGCCCAGGCAGCGCGAGGCCAAACAGTTTCAGGATCGTCGGCGCGACATCCACAATCGCCGGCTTATCTTCGATGAACTTGTGGCTCGAAAACAGAACTCCAGGAACCAGCCGCGGATCGATACAATGATCGCCGCTCCACGCCTTGATATTGTCTTCGAAAACCTCCCCAGTTACTTTTCCCATCACCGAATCCCATGAAGCCCGATACCCCGCGCCATAGCCAACAATCAGGTCGGGCGAGTTATCCGTGTAAGGTCCGCGATAGACATTGTCCGCAATAAACACGCCCGTGATCCCAACCGTCCCAGAAGCCGGATCTACCAGCCCATTCAGCTTCTTCTGCAGCTCGTCTTTCAGCGCGTCGGCCTCAGCGGGATCGACAATCCCCTGCTTCTCGCGCCCTTTAATATTCAGATAGAGTCCGTTGAGCCCCATGGTGTAAGCGCGGGTCCGCGACCAATCGACGTCCTCGAACCAGTCGCCACTTTCGGTCTTGCCATCTTTCAGCGCCAGATACCCATTCTGATGCAGCCACGCATTCACGTTCATGCAGCGCGCAAACGACTTGAATCCATGATCGGAAATCACCAGCAGCAGCGTGTCGTCATCGATCTTTTCCATCACGCGCCCCACGAGGCGATCCATACGCTCGTACAGTTCCTGAATCACCGGAGGATGCTGGCTGTGCGGCACATCGCGCGCCGCCGGATGGTCTTCTTCCAGATAACGCCAGAACATGTGCTGCACGCGGTCGGTAGTATCGAACACGCACGTGCAAAGCCCCTGCTTGTTTTTATCGAGCGCATCAAAGAGCATGCGCTCGCGATCTTCGTGATTGCCGTAAGCCTGCGCCAGGAAGGCGTCGTCATCGAGCACATGCTCGTTGAGCGCCCACGTATCTTCCGCCAGCCCGAGCGTCGCATAAGGCCCAAATAACTTGGCCAAATAAATTGAATAAGTGACCGGGTGCGAGATCGGCAGGTCGGGATGTCCAGGATCGATATTCACCGGCGTGACATAAACTTCAACCTCCGGCGAAAGGCCCTTGAGATAGAAGCGGCAGATGCCATGCGCCGTGAAGCCCATGCCCGCCTTGAATTCGGTGGGAAGCCACTCAGAGTACTCCCCGATTTTCAACGTGAATTTTTCCGAACCAAACACAAAGCGCGCCGATTTTGATCCCAGCTCCGGCCGAATTTCGAAATCCGCCCGCAGTTCGCCGCCTTTCTCGATCAAAGGATTTTCCGGCCCCGGAACGTAGGAACGGCACACACCGTTCTTGCGCTGAATAGGCACGCGCACGCCGCCCTCGCGAAACTTGTCATCGGATGCGCGGGTCGTACACAGGCAGAACGTGCCCTGGCTGCCCTTCAGGTCGGGCACGCACATCCCGGAGAGGAGCACGCCCTGAAACTTCTCCGGCGGAAACGTGACGGGAACGCGAATCACGGAGCTGAAAATTCCCGCGTTGCCCAGCCAGTGCCAGAACGGCGTGCCCTTGCGCATCGCCTTAATTTGCGTCTTGCCGAATGGAATGGAATACTTGCCGATCTTGATGTGCCGCTTCGGCCCCTTGATTTCAGCCGAGGATAGGAATGGAAGATAGTTGCTGGTATCGCGCGCCAGAAAATCGTAAATATTGTGCTTGCCCGGATTCACGCCGGTCATGAACGTCGACCAGGCCACCGGAGAAATCGGCGGAAACGTGGTGCGCAGTTTGCTAAACGTTCCCTGGTCGCGCAACTTCGCCAAATTGGGCAGCCGGCCTTCTTTCATAAACCGATCGGTGAGATCGGGATCCATGCCATCGAATCCCAAAATCACCGCGCGCTCAAACGTCGCCTTCCCATATGCGTTTCGCCGCCGGAGAAAACGGAACAACTGGCGGATTGGCCAAGTGATCAGCGCATAGAACGAATAAAGAAACGCCACAAAAATCGCCCAGAACGACGACAGCACCGCAAATCCCGCGCCCGGCCCGGCGTAGGCATGCGCAAGCGCGGGCAAGAAAATTAAAGCAATCAGCAAGAACCGTGTGGCGCGGGCGCCCCCGCCCGCGAAATGCAAGCGCTCGCGATGAACTGACGGGCAATCACGCCCTGACTTAGTAGCCGCTCGCAGGCGGGCGAGGGCGCCCGCCCCACACAATCTCTTCATATCTGAATCCCCAACAGTTCCTTGAAAATAAATCCGGCAACCATCGACAAGATGAAGAACAGCCAAATCCAGTTCATGCCATAGCCGGCAATCTCGATATTGCGATCCGGGTAATTGATCGAAATGGATTCAATCGGACTATTCTCTGGCAGCGCCGGTTCTGCCGACGTGAACATACGCTCCCAGAAGTGTCCCCGCAAGCGGACCGTCGAAATACGAGCTAGGTCGCTGCCGATGCATACCGCCTTCTCAACGCTCTCGCCGCCGTCGGCAATCTTCACTTCATTCCTTCCTTCGCGCGAGCCGGCGAGACGCCAGACAATTTCACTCTCCGCCGGAATGTGCACAGCGGGCGCAGTCATCGTAATCTCGGGCGGAAGATCCAGCGTGGCATCATTTAACACTTCGCTCGATCTCGTATGAACAGTCAGCAAGAATGGCGCGTTCGTTGGAATCGGCGTATACCCCAGGTAGCGATCGACCTGCACCATCAGAAAAATAATCGGAGCGATGACATAGAGCAGCGGCATGAAGGCAAGTTTCAGATACCGCCCAGTACCGCGCAGAATCTTGCCGTACGAACCCATCACCACTGGAATCTGATCGCGATACAGTCGCACCGCCAGCAAATGGGCCTTCAGTTGATCTTTCGCAATGCCGATGGCTTTCTGATCCGAGGTGTAGCCGAACACGACCACCATCAGCAATCCGACGACTAGCGAAAGGACGATCACAATTGCCAGCGGACTGGCCAGCAAAGCGAGATTCAACGCCGCAATGGCTGCGGCGTAAGTCATCGGATTGGAGAGAACTGTCAAGCTACTCGATGTACCCCAATCCTCGCAGCCGTTTTTGTATCTCTTCTTTCGACGCGCCGCTCTCGTCCGGCAGGATTTTCCTGGTCTCTTTTTCCAGCATGTGGATTACGAATTCGTCAATGGATTCATATCCCGCGGCATCCGAACACTGCTTGACCTTCTCCAGCAGTTCGCCTTCAATCTTCACTTTGTGTGAACCAAACATGGTTTCTCCTATTTCGTAATTCGCGGCGCCTAGCTCACTCTCTGAATTTTGTCGTCCCGAGCGAAGCGAGGGACCTGCATTTTGCCGCGAACTACAGATCCCTCGCTTCGCTCGGGATGACAATCCTAGAAAGCTGTCGATCGTGCCCCCGCTCGGCGGCCGCCTTTCGCCACGGCGCCTAGCGCGGCTGAAAGACCGACTGCCCCATCATATCCTTCGTTTTCGCGATTCCGAATTCCGCCAGAATCGTGGGCGCGATATCGGTCAGCGCCGGAGCGTGCGCTTCAATCTTGCGGTTGCTCAACAGCACTCCCGGCACTTTCGTGAAGTCGATGCAATGATCGCCGCTCCACGCGTTCGTGTTGTCCTCAAGCACGTCCACCGGAAACGCACCGAGAATCGTTTTCCATCCGGCCCGATACCCGCGGTTGTAGCCAACCAGCGCATCCGGCCCCGAGCGCGCATATGGGCCCTGGTAGGCCTCGCTCGCGAAATCGATTCGCGTAATCACCTGCGAACCATCTTTCGGATCGCGCACCTCCAAAAGTTTCTGCCGGATTTCCCGCAGCAGGGCATCGGCCTGAGCGCCAGACTCGACAGTCCCCTCGCGCTCGCGTCCGCGCACATTCAGGTAAAGTCCGTTCAATCCCAACCCGTAGGCGCGCGTGCGGCTCCAATCCACATCGGAGAACGGCTCGCTCGCATCGCCGCTGGCGCCTTCCTTCCGCGCAATATAGCCATTATTCAGCAACCACGTATTCAGATTGAACGAGCGCCGGTAGGGAGCGAATCCATGATCCGAAAGCACAAGCAGCGTGGTATTGTCATCGACCGTCGGCATCACTTCGCCCAGCACCTGATCGATCTGCTGGTAAAACTCCTCCAGCGACGAACCGTACAGAGCCGCCAGCACGGCATCGTATGCGGGGCTCTGCGGATCGGTCAGCCGCCACATCATGTGCGCATTCAAATCGAGGCTCGAAAAATAAAAGAAGAACAGTCCGTCGTGAAATTTGGGGAACTCAACATCGAACGCACGCCGATGTTCAGCGAGCACGGTGTGCGATTGTTCCAGAAACTCTCTATCGTCGAGCACGCCGGCAGTCAGCGCCTTCGTGTCTTCGGCAATGCCTTGCGTGTGGAATTCGCCGATTCGTTTCGCCAAATCGCTGGAGTAACTCGGTGGCGTGGAGATGGGAAGGGCAGGATTTTCCGGATCGATGTTGATGGGCGATACGTAGAGCTGAAAACGTGGATGTGTCTGCTTGAGATAAAAACGGCAGATCCCCTTTACATTGCCGATTATCGGCATGAGCTGAAATTCCACCGGAACCCATCCACTCCACTCGCCTTCTTTCAGAACGAACTGCTGGTCCTGCAAGCCGATGCGCGCCACCGGTTCCAGCGGATCCACGTCAACCGCGAAAGGTTCGGTAGCAGGAGGTGAGTTCTTGCGAAACGTGTTGTCCGGTCCAATCAGATTAGCCGCGACGCGATTGTTCTTCACTTCGACTTGCACCACTTCCCCGCCTTCGACGGCTCCCACCGCCGCTGTGGGATCATCGGTGTAAAAAGTGAACGTGCCATACGTGCCGCGTAGATCGGGCGTGCCCATGCCGGAAAGAGTCTTCCCTTTTGCCGCGATCGGAGGAAAATTTGCCGGAATGCGGTAAACGTAATTGGGCACGCTCTGCTCGTCGAGAATCTCCCAGAAAGCCTTGCCGCGCCGCAACTGTTCCGCCGAACCGCTGCCGAGCGGAATCACCCAACTTCCAAGGTGAAAACTATGTTTGGGGCCTTCGACTCGCGACGTCGAAAAATAAAGCTGAAAAGTTTTGGGATCGCGATGGATGAAGTCAAAGATCCCGTGCCCGCCGGCGTTCATTCCCGTGATCAGGTTCGACCATGCGACCGGGCTTTGCGGCGGAATGCTCGTCGTCAAACGCCGGAACGATCCCTGCTCAGCCAACCGCGCGAAGTTCGGCATCTTCCCTTCCGCCATGAACTGCGTGAGCAGATCCGGGTCGAGCCCGTCGATACCGAGGATGATCAGCTTTCTGGACCGGGCTGCTCCGCCCCGTGCGTGCTGACAGGAGACAAGCAGACAAAAACCCGCGGCACACAAGGCCAGCAGGCACACGACACAAAGACGTTTTCTGAAGAACGCGGTCACTTTAAATAGACCTGCAAGTATGATTTGAAAATATGGTCCAGCTTCACGGAGCCGGCATTGAACCTGACTCGCTAGCGATGGGTCGTGATCACGACATCACCACAAGACTGGAGATCCCCGGGAACAGGTCCATAGATTGTAAGATTGTACTTTACACTTACGGTCATGATTCGAAAACTCGTCGTCGGCGTGGGCCTTATTTTTTTCAGTTTCTTTTTCGCCGCCGCCGCATCCAAACCCAACCTGGTGCTGATCACCCTCGACTCCACCCGCGCCGACCGCATGGGCTTCCTCAGCGCCAAGGATGGGCTTACTACCAACCTCGATCGTCTCGCTGGACAGAGTATCGTTTTCGAGCACGCCTATGCCCAGGCACCGGACAGCGTCGTTTCGCACGCCACCATTCTCTCGGGAGCCTACCCGCAAAGCACCGGCATGAGCGCGATTGGCGGCACACTGCCGTCGTCACTGCTTTACCTCCCGGATTTGCTGAAGGCGCAAGGCTATCGCACCGCCGCATTTGTGGGCTCCATCGATCTCGACCCGCAGAACGGGCTGGCACAGGGCTTCGACCGCGGCTTCCAAACTTACGAGGCCGGCTTTCGGCTCGCGACACCCGGTGACGCCCGTCCTCCCGTGACTGAGCGCCGTGGAGACCAGGTCGTCGCCCGCGCCGTCGCATGGCTCGACCAGAATGCGCGACGACAAGGAAAAGCGCAGTTTTTTCTCTGGGTTCATATCAGCGATACGCGCGCGCCCAGCACTTCCTACAACTCCGCCATCACCGCAGCCGACGCAGCCATCGGCAAATTAATCGGCGCCTTGCAGCAGCGGAAGATCTACGCAAACACCGCCGTGATCATCGCCGCCGATCACGGCGAAAGCCTGGGCGCCCACGGTGAAGACACACACGGCATTTTTCTCTACGACGAAACCATTCATGTCCCGCTGCTGATGAAACTCCCTGAAGGCCAGCCCGCCGCGGAGCCCGCCCGAGTCGCCGCCAAGGTGAGGGTTGTCGACATCGCTCCTACCCTGCTTGAAATCGCCGCAGTCCCGGTTCCCGCGCAACTGCCGGGACAGTCGCTGTTACGCATCGCAAAATCCGCAAGATCCACGTCCAGCGGCAGTGGCGATCAACCCGTGTATTCCCGCAGCGATCTGCCCCAGCGCGGATTCGGCTGGAGTCCGCTCGAATCCTGGCGCGCGGGAAAGTATCTCTACATCCGCGCCCCCAAGCCCGAACTTTACGACCTAGCCGCCGACCCGGGCGCGACTCACAACCTGGCCCAGAGTTCGAAAGCAACGCTCGACACAATGGCCGCGCAGCTCGACAATTTCGACCGCCATTTTAGCGGCGAGGCCGGCAAGTCTCCCGTGGAGTTGAGCTCTTCCGAGCTGCAGAAACTGGCATCGCTCGGATACGTCGGACTGCAAAAGTCGTCGAGCTCCGCCACGGCAGTTGCAGGCATCGATCCCAAAGACAAAATAGCGACCGCCAACAAAGTGATCGCAGCGGCGGCTCGCGAGCAGTCGAAGCCAGACCTCGCCATCGCCCGCGCCATTGCCGCGCTCGATCCCATCGTCTCCGCCGATCCCAACCTCTACCTGGCGCAGTACACACTCGGAGTGGCGCTAGCCCGGAAGGCGCGCTACGCCGAGGCCATCAAGCATCTGCACCAAGCGATTGAACTCCAGCCCGACTCCGCCTGGGCGCACTACGAAATCGGCGCAACCTTGCTGAAATCCGGAGACTTCAAGACCGCCATCGTCCACCTGGAAATCGCCACCGGACGCCTGCCAGCCTTCGCTCCCGCGCACCTCTCCCTCGCCGAAGCCTACGAACATGTGGGGCGAAATGATGACGCGAAACGGGAACGCGCGCGAGCGCCAAAACAACCCTGACGCCGCGCGGGAAAAAAGAAGGGGAGCGATTTCTCGCTCCCCTCATGGTTGATGTTAAACCTCAATCTAGAACGTCACCCTCAAAGCAAGCTGTACATAGCGGCGCTCGCCCAAAGATCCGGTGCCGATACCCGCCCCTTGGCTTTGCACGCCCTTCTTGCCTAGGACCGTCCAAGTCGCGGGCGTCGTCGACGTCGCGCAACTGGTGCCGTTGTACTGGGTGTACTCGATCTGGCCGTTATTGCTGCCGGTCGCGAAATTTGGGCAAGTGTTACCGAACAGGAGGTTCGCCAGATCGGCCGTTCCGCCGGTAGTGATCTCATTGCCCACCTGGGTGTAGTAGTTGGAGTGGTTGAATAGGTTGTAGAATTCGCTCCGGAACTGCAGGTTCACTCTCTCCGTGACCTTGAAGTTCTTGTAGATACCCATGTCCATTTTCCAGGTTCCCGGCTGCCGGAAGGCATTGCGGCGGGACATGTTCGACGGGTAGGTACAATTTGTCCCGAGAGACAAACCAGTGGTTCCATCCGCATCGCAAGTTGGAAGCGACCCGTTGCCATAGGCGTTGCCGTAAACCAGTGGGGCGGGGATGGTCTCGTAGTTGTACAGGTTGGGAGCAACAGCGTTGGACGCCGATGAGTTTGCGCTGCCCTTCAATGCCACCGGCCCGCTTGGGATGTACCGCGCGCAGTTATAGTCATAGTACGCGAAACCTGTGAGCCAGCCTGGGTTTTGGGTGCAGTCGTACATAGTGTAAGGATTACCGGTTTGTGCTGAGAAAATCGGAGTGAACTCCCATCCATCCAGCACTTCCTTGGCCACCCCACGCATATGCTGAGCGTAAGGCAGGGTCCACACCGCGCTAAGAGACACGCGGTTGCGGACGTCGAAGTCGGAATCGCCCTTATCCAGCCCCGGATCGAACGGATTCAGCGTTCCCAACAATTGGGCGGAAAACTCGTCCGATTCACCAAAAGTAGCACTCGAATCGTCGATAGTGTGCGCCCAAGTGTAGTTTGCGGTCAGGTTGATCCCCTGCTTGAACAGATTGCTGCTGCTCAGTTTGGCGTTCATGGCGTCATGCCAGCTATCGTTGCCGTTGGTACGAAAGTTGATATTGCCATACTGCAGGTTCAGCCGTTGGTAAATATTGGCGCAACTCGCCCCTCCGGCCCCATCGCAGCCCAAGCCAGTAAAGGCGGGACCGTAGCCGGAGCCGTTGGCGGGCTCGATGGTGTAACCGTGGATGCCGCGGGAGCCCGAGTATTCGAGCGAAAACACCGTGTTCCTGGCAACTTCGCGTTCCATGGAAAGATTCCAAACGCTCGCATAAGCGGTCTTCATGTTGGTATTCACACCGCGCAGCTCCGGGCTGGGGAATGGAGAAGTGCCCGTGCCACTTAACGCCCCGAGGTTATTGTTTGTAATCGGCAAGGGAGCAGTAGGGGTAGCTGAAATTTGCAGCACGGCGTAGTTCGGCGGGTTTTGAATGATGTTATACGTCACGTTCCCGAAGTTGCGCTCATAGGCAATGCCGTAGCCACCGCGCAAGCTGGTCTTTCCATCTCCGAAAATGTCATACGCAAAGCCCACGCGTGGGCCAAAGTTCTTCTTTCGGGGCGTCCACAGGTTCCCGTTGGGCAAATTGGCTCCGTTGAATACCTGGGCGGTGTTGAATTGCTGGTAGATGTTGCTTCCCGAGCCCAGCACCAGATTAGCGTCCTGGTCCGCATGTTTAGCATGTTGTACGCCGTAGTATTCCCAGCGCAGACCGTAATTAAGCGAAAATCGCGGCGTCACCTTCCAGCTATCCTGGAAATACACAGCGCCATCGTTGTAGCGATTGCTCCGGCTAAAACTCGGAGGCACAGCTGGCAGGGTCAAAGTGCAGGCCCCGGTCTGGATGGGAGTGTCTAGAACGGGATCGCGCTCGCATGGGAACTCGCCCTGCGGATTGATGGCGCTGGTGAACTGGACCAGTTGACCACTCAGCATCCCGTCCAGGGCGGTGTTGGTAGCGCCCCCCAGACTCTCAATTGATGTTTCGTACGCGCCGAAGGCCCGGTTGTCCCGAATGTAAATGTACTCGCCGCCAAACTTGAAGCTATGGCGACCGCGAGTCCAGCTGAAGCTGTGATCGATTTCCGAAACGTTCTGGGGTCCGCCAAACGGGAGAGCGCCACCTGGCGAATACGGTAGGTAGCCTGGGAGCATGTAGTCCGCAGGGCTAGTCGACAGGGGAGCTACCGAGTCGCCAGCCGTCGCCGAGACATATAGACCCGGTGACGCCCCGAAGGAGGCGAGACCCTGTACCTCAGTCAAACGATTGAGACTGATCTTGGTGTTGGAGATGAAGTTGTTCGTCCAGAGGTGGGTGAGGCTGTACATCACGTTCTGGTCCCTGTCGGTTTGCCCAGTGTCCCATCCCTGGTAGGCACTGGCAGACACCGTGCCGGGGAAGAGGTCGTCATGGAAAATCGTGTAGCGCCCAAACATTTGCGTCTTGTCGCTGAGGTTGAAGTCGACCCGACCGACAAGATTATAAGTATTCTGCGGCGTCCCGCCGCCCACATCGGAGGGGAAGGTATAACTCACTTCATCAAGCACGGGTGTCGAAGCTGGAATAGCGCTGAGGAGTGGACCCGCAGCGCCCGCAGCGACTATGGCGCCGGCGGTAAGGTCGTTCGCGGTTAATGCGGTGAGGTTCGTCTTCAGCGTCCCATACTGTTGGAAATACGCTTGGGTATTCGCATTGGTTAACGCCAGGAAAGCTGGATCGGGCACAAAGCCTGTCGTTGAGGCCGTGGCTCGAACCCGTGTCCACTCTGTGTTTTCGAAGAAGAATAGCTTGTTCTTGATGATCGGACCGCCAACCGAATATCCAAACTGGTTGCGGGTAAAGGGCGCCCGTGCAATGCCGTTGGCGTTATTGTCGTAGGTGTTGGAGGCCAGATGCGATATTCGATTGAACTCGTAAGCGCTGCCGTGGAAGCTATTGGTGCCGGATTTCGTCGCCACGTTCACAACGCCGCCGCTGGCGCGGCCATACTCCGCGTTGAAGTCGCTGGTTGTGACCCGGAATTCCTGTACCGAGTCCTGGGGAACCTGCTCACCCAGTGAGGAGCTGAAAAGGTCGACGTTTTCCCCGCCATCCAGCAGGATGTCGGTACTGGCGGAGCGCATCCCGTTGATTGCAGCTCCATTGGCTCCACGGCCAGCCATGTCCGTTGAGGTGTTGCCAGCGAGGGAAACGAAGTTGTACGGATTGCGACTCAAACTCGGCAATTCGGCTACCTGCTGAACATTCACCTCTTGTGACAGTTCCGAGCTTTGAGTTTCAACCTGCGTCGTACCGCTGCCCACGACTTCCACGGTCGTGCCGATCGCCCCCACCGTCATGCGGGCGGAAACCTCGTTCACGGAAGCGACCGTGACGGTCACAGCTCGCTTAAACGTCGAAAAACCAGGAGCGGAAATACTCACTTCGTACGGAGCCGGAGGCAAATTCGATAGATTGTAGCCACCATTGGAACCCGTGGTTGCTGTACGCACAGCCCCAGTCGAAGTATCGGTCGCGGTAACTTTTGCGCCGCTCACAACCGCACCTGTGGGGTCGGTCACTGTTCCGGTAATCGAACCCGTTTCGGTCTGCCCGAAAGCAAAGACCGAGAAGAGCGCAAACATCAGAAACACGATTGCAAATCTAGATTTCACGAAAGTCCTCCTCGTTGAGAACGCGATTCTGGATCACACACAACCACAAAACGTTTAACAGAAGCAATTCCCTGACCAACGCGTATCAGCCAATAACATTGTTATTTCAATAAGTTACGAGTCCAGCGCAATGGAAAATACAAAAAATGGAATCCGCTGCCACCGTCGGATACCTACTTTCATAGGTATGCTCATATGATCTTGGGACCAGACACCTCTCTCTCAGGACAAGGATCGCGCCATTCCAGGCACCTTCTTAGGTCGCGTTCACCGCACTGGTTCCGATGCCGTCTCTCCATCTTTCCCTATCCCCCTCTAGCTGACGCGCCGTCACTCGGACGACCGACGGTCGATGCTAGAATCAACACGTCTCGTGAACCGGCCTTCCATTGCGGAATCCCATGCGGCGGCGAAGAAGCTCGACGCCGTGCCGATGCTCGATCTGCAGCGGCAGTACCAGGCGATTCGCGAAGATATTCTCGCCGCGGTGGAGCGGGTCTGTTCGTCACAGCAGTTCATTCTCGGTCCGGAGGTCGAGGCGCTCGAGCGTGAGATTGCCGCGCTGACGGGAGCGGCCTCGGCGGTCGGTTGCGCGTCGGGCACGGAGGCCCTCTGGCTGGCGCTGGTCGCCGCGGGCGTAAAGCCCGGAGACGCTGTCATTACCACAGCTTTCAGCTTCTTTGCCTCGGCCAGCGCAATCGTGAGAGCCGGGGCAACTCCGATTTTCGTGGACGTCGATCTCGGTACGCTGAATCTCGATGCGGCGCTGGTTGGCCGGCAACTGCGCGATCGGCGCCTGCGCACAAAGCAACCCGAAAGTATTCGGGCGATTCTTCCCGTGCATCTTTATGGGCAGTGCGCCGACATGGACGCGTTCGACCGTATCTCGCAGGAATTCGAAGTTGCAATTGTCGAGGACGCTGCCCAGGCCATCGGCGCCGAATGGAACGGGCGCGGCGCAGGCTCGCTCGGCGTAACCGCCGCCTTCAGTTTCTATCCCACCAAGAACCTCAGCGCTTACGGTGACGCGGGCATCGTCACCACTACGACTCCGCGGATGGCCGAGCACATGCGGCAGCTCCGCAACCATGGCAGTCCGCGGCGCTACTACCACGACGAATTTGGCTGGAACGGGCGCATGGACGCCATTCAGGCAGCCGTGCTGCGCGTGAAGCTGCCACACATCGCGGATTGGAACCGGAGCCGCCAGCAGCACGCCGCAACCTATGACCAGCTGTTCGCCAGCTCCGGGCTGATCTCCAAGCAAACTTCCAGCCAGACTTCGAGCCAGACTCCGAGCCAGACATCAAACGACGGCGCCGCGCCGGTGCGCTTGCTGGCGCGGAGTCCGCAAGCCAAACACGTGTTTCATCAGTACGTGATTCGCGCCCAGCGGCGAGACGAACTGCGCCAATTCCTCGTGGACCGAAAGATCGGATCGGAAATCTACTATCCGCTGCCGTTGCACTTGCAGCCGGTCTTCTCCTACCTCGGACTGAAGGCAGGAGACATGCCGGTTTCCGAACAAGCCGCCCGCGAAGTGCTCGCCCTGCCGATGTTCCCGGAGTTGAACGAGGCCGAGATCGGCAGAGTAGTCGAAAGCATTGCCGATTTCTACTCATGAACGGCGTTTCACCGCCGAGACGCCGAGGTCGCGGAGAACACCTTATAAGGATGTTCTGATTAAGTCCTTGGCGTCCTCCGTTCACCCCTGTGTACCCTGTGGTTTATGCTTTCTGCCGACACCTGATCAGAATTTCCATGAAGCAGGACTGTCATGAAGCAGGATTGTCATCCTGACCCTGAGCGCAGTCGAAGGGGAAGGACCTGCTTTTTCTCCGCGACCTCGGCGTCTCGGCGGTGACAGGGTTATCGCTTCCGCCGCGCCCTTTGCTTCTGCGCCGCCCGCGCTGGCTCTTCTCCCGGCGCGTACACGCGCCGCACAATCGGAGTATTGAGCTTGTATTTGCGCTCGGTCACGTTGCCGTTGTCGTCCTTCACGCGAACGGTGAACGCGGGCAGCACGCCCTCCTTGTCGAAGCTCTCCTGTGAAACAGTCACCGGCAGAACGCCTTCCATGCGCTCGCGATAGGCTGTCTCATAGCGATGGCGCTTCACGTTCCAGGTGAATACGCGAATCTGGTTGAAGTCAAACGGCAGGCCATCCTTGGGTTCGGTGACCACGGTCAGGTACTGCGCGACTTTCTTGTCTCCATCCTGCACCTGATCGAGCACGAAGAACGCAACGATCCTCTGGCCTTCCGCGTATTGCGCAACCTCGAGCGGGATGTCGAGATCGATCATGCGTCCGAGCACCCATCCGACGCGTTCGTGAGAGTCGCGCACCAGCCACCAATCCTCAATCACCGGCGCCGGCTCTTTTTTGTCTTGCGGATTGTTGCCCGGCGCGGCGGAGCGCGACGGCGGCGCGACTATGCCCGGTTTCTCGGCCGTGCCGCGCTTCAGCAGTGATAACTTTTCGCCGGAAGAAATCTGATAGAGATGTTCGGTTTCGCGTCCCGGCTCGACGTGCAGATTGGTGTCGTTGCGCGTCGTGCCCTGCGCCTGCACGGGATCGTTTTCGTTGTCCGCGGTCAGCTTCTGGAGCCGATCGTAGACCTCCTCACTGACGAGGTAGCGCTGCTCCACCCATCCCATGGCGCCGGTCGCGGTGCGCACTTTGACAAAATGGCGGTCATGGTCGAGCACTTCGACGCGCTCGCCGTTCTTCACCACTCCCGTTTTCTCATACACGGCCGCCACGTGGTCGCGCAGGTTGGCTTGGACGCCGGAAACGTAAGCGATCTCCAGCACACGCCCGCGAGACTTGCAGCCCGCAAGAAAAATCGCGCTCGCCAGGCAAAGCGCGACGGTCGTCGATCGGAGCAGAGATGCAGGGATAAACTTCACTGGATTGAACTTTTACTATAGCGCGGCGTGATGGCGCTGGAAAGTAGCTCTCGAGGGCAGTGCAAGCCCTTCTTGGGCGAGGATATGCGTCCGCGAAATCGGGTATGTTGCAGGTTTCAGGAACTTCACACCACAACGTAGCAAGAAACGCGACGGTAGGACATGGGCGCCCTGCAAGAGTCGGGGCGCCCCCTAGGTGTTGAAGGTAATATAGGCCGTAGCCGTGATGTTCGTACCGGTATACGTCGCAATCAACGTATACTGCTGGCCGGCGGTTTCGGTACTATCGCCCGTGCAGTAAATGCCATTGCCCGCGCTGTTCGTGTCGGAGTAGGAACAGGTAATGCTTGTAACTGCCGTTCCGTTAAGGTACGCCGTAAGGGTCGCAACGTTGCTTATATCGGTCGATCCGTTTACCGTCACAATATAAGGCTGGGACGTTGTTCCATCCAGCGGACTTACGGTCTGGGATGACGGCTTTATAGCCATCGTGGAGACAGTGAGATAAACGGTGAGAGTAGCCGTGTTGCTTACGTTTTGTGCACTGGCGGTGATGGTAGATTGGCCTGGCGTAACCCCGCTTATCGTCGCGTTGCCGCAGGGATTCCCATTGGCGCAAGCCCCGGTGATGGCTGCCACTTGCGGTTCACTCGTCGACCAGGATACCCCGCTCGTCAGGTAGCTACCTTGGTTATCGCTGTTGACAGCATAAGCTGACAAGGTGCCTGTCGACTGATATTGGACCGATGGAGAGCTCGGATTAATGTTGAGCGAAGTCAACGTCGGCTTGACGAAGAACCCCTGGCAGCCGACCCCGAAGGCCACTGCAACCAGAACCGTAAAAGCAAGTGTCAACGCCAGTTTGCGCCCAATCAACATAGATGACCGCCTCAGATAGCGTAATTTTAGCAGAACGCTCGGCCTTCGCTCGATCCTCGATAGTGCATGGCAGGGGTCGTCCCCTTGCCACACTGCTCGCCGCGTGCCCAAAGCGTTCTCGAATATTAAGAACGGGGCGTCGTCCGGAACTTGCGCGGTGTTTTCTGGCAGGCTGAGGATTTCCGGCGCCGCAAGCAAAATGCACAGGCCCTCCCCCGACTGGCTCAGGGGCAGGATGACAAAATTTGGACAGGGGCACCACCGATTCGTCACAACGCCCCTGTTTGGTTGTCACTGCCTTTCTCTCTGTCTGGGTCATCATCATTCATAAGCGTTGTCATCCTGACCCTGAGCTAGTCGAAGGGGAAGGACCTATGCATTCCGCCGACCGTCCCTGCTACTGCGTTTACATCCTGACAAACCGATCCAAGACGCTTTACGTCGGCGTTACAAACAGCCTCCGGCGGCGCGTTTGGGAGCACAAGTCTGGAATTGGATCGGAGTTTTGCAAGAGGTACAAGATCGATCGGCTCGTTTACTACGAAAGCTTCGACGACGTGCGCAACGCGATTGACCGCGAGAAACAAATTAAAGGTTGGCTCCGGATGAAGAAAATTCAGTTGATTGTCTCGGTGAATCCTTCGTGGAGCGATCTGAGTGAGGGGTGGTACGAAAGGCATCTCTATCAGCCGGAGAGTGCGTAGGTCCTTCGCTTCGCTCAGGATGACAACTTTATCTTAAAAACTGACAACTGACAGCTGATAGCTGACTCCCTACTTCCCCCGCTTCTTTCCGGAGTTCGCGATGCGCTCGTCAATTGGCTTGCGGGAGGCAAAACCTTCGCTGGTTCCGTGCCAATGCGCGATCGTGGGCTCGCCCAGCTTCCAGCAGAGCAGCAGAATCTCGCCTTCGACCTTGCAGGGGAAATCGAGCAAGCCGATGTCTAGATCTTTCACCTGCACGCCGGTAGCGTCGATTTCGGCGAGGGCGTCCTTGATGCGCCGAATCGCCCGCTCGCGCTCCGCCTTGCGCCGCGCCAGATGGACCACATTCAATATCATGCCTCCGTTAAGAAAAACGCGGTGCGCCGTCTCCTGCAACTCGGCGTCCACGTCTTCAATCAACTTCTTGCCGTTGATCGCCTGCCGGAGCAGCGACTCCAGAATCGGCAACAGCATATGCGCTTCATCGAGGGTAAAGGTGCGATCGGACATGTTTTTCTATTTTACAGCTTTGCCGAGGTTTCAGAGTTTTGGGGTTTCAGGGTTTTCAGGACGCGTCATTTTGTGTTCGACTATCGGCATGGAAGGAAAGGTTCCGGCGGGCTCCAGTGCCACTCCGCGCAATGTTTACGTCTTCGGCCTGACCTCGTTCCTCAACGACACGGCCAGCGAAATGGCGTACTGGGTCCTGCCCGCTTTTCTCACATCGCTTGGCGCTGGACCAGCGCAACTTGGGATCATCGAAGGCATTGCCGAAAGTGTGGCTTCTTTCGCCAAGCTTTTCTCGGGCTACCTGACCGACAAGGTCGCGCGCCGCAAGCCCATCGTAGTTGGCGGATACTTTGTGGCTAACGCGGTGAAGCCTCTGCTGGCGCTGGTTTCCTCGTGGTGGCAAATTCTCGGGATTCGTTTTTGCGATCGCTTTGCCAAAGGCGTCCGTGGAACCGCCCGCGACGTAATGGTGGCCGAGTCGGTCGACAAGTCGGCGCTCGGTTCCGCCTACGGGCTGATTCAAGCCATGGACTCCGCCGGGGCCATCGCCGGCCCGCTGCTGGCGCTGGCCGTGATCGGACGCTTCGGCATGAGGGGCGTGTTCGCGTCCGCTGCGTTCCCTGGAGCGCTGTGCGTGCTGGTCGCATGGCTCGGTATCCGCGAGGTTCGGCGCGCACCAGTGGAGCGACGGGCGTCCTCGCGAGCCTGCCCTGAGCGAAGCCGAAGGGTCCCCGTTGAACGTGGCGTAACGTCAGCCCACTGGCTGCCAAAATTGCCGCTTGGCTTCTACTACGTGCTGGCCGTGGTCACACTGTTTTCGCTGGGAAATTCGAGCGACATGTTTCTCGTGCTGCGCGCTGGAAACATCGGCATTCCCGCGTCGCGCGCGCCGCTGCTGGGATTGGTCTTCAACATCATGTTCACGCTGACGTCGTGGCCGGCCGGCAAGTTCAGCGACCGCTTCTCGCGTTCGGCCATCGCCGCCGCGGGGTACTTCGTTTTTGCTATCGTCTATTTTGTCTTCGCGCTCGCGCCGTCACAACTGGCGATCTGGCTGACCATGGCCTTCTACGGACTCTTCTACGCGCTGACCAATCCCGTGCTCAAGGCACTGGTGGTCGAAAGCGTGGCCGGCGATGTCCGCGGCCGCGCGCTTGGAGTTTATTCGTTTCTCACCAGCGTGACCACGCTGCTCTCGAGCGTCATCACAGGAGCGCTTTGGAAGGTCTATGGCCCGGCAGTGCCGTTCTACTTTTCGGCCGGAATCGCGACCGTCTCGGCATGCGCCCTGCTCGCCCACCATTCGCCGGCGCGAGACTGATCTATTGAGACGAGACAACGACCATGACGCCGCTTCCCAAAGCGAACTACCACGGAGACACAGAGCCACGGAGAAAACAAGAAACAGGTTCCTCCGTGGCTCTGTGCCTCCGTGGTGAAAAGCCTGCCGAATTCAGGCGACCCTTTGCGACCGCCGCAACCAAAAATACGCGACCACTAAAAAAGCCACGCCGGACACGCTGTCGAGTGCGACATCCCACACCGTGCCGGTGCGCGACGGGATGTAGCTCTGGTGCCACTCATCCATCGCGGCAACAAAGGCGGTCCCCAGCCAGGACAGAAGCGCCGCGCGCAACAATAAGGCATGAATTCGACCGAGCGTAGCTCTCCAGCCACGCAGCAGCAGCAGGCTCAACATGCCGTAGCCGACGACGTGCCCGGTTTTGCGCAAATAGTGATGGAAGACGAGGAAGTGGTAGAAATTGATGTTGCCGAACAGGCGCGTCAACAGCGTGTACAGCATGCTGCCGGTGTGCTCCGACGAGAAGAAGTCGGTGGACTCAAACGCAATGAGGCCGATCCAGACAATCGCTGGCCACCAGGCGCGCGCAAGATTGGGACGGGACACGGTCAAATCGGCCTCGTCCCTCACTCCGCCGCGTAGTTCGGCGCTTCGCGCGTGATCATGACATCGTGGACGTGGCTTTCACGCAGGCCGGCGGCGCTGATGCGCACGAAGCGCGCCTTCTGCTGCAGGTCCGGCACCGTCTCGCACCCGCAATATCCCATGCCCGACTTCAGCCCACCCACCATCTGGTGCACGATCATCGCCACCGAACCGCGATAGGGCACGCGCCCTTCAATTCCCTCGGGCACCAACTTGCCGAGCCGGTTCGAGTCTTCGCCGATAACCGGCGATGCTATCGACGCATCTCCATCCGAGTTCTGGAAGTAGCGCTCGCTCGAACCCGCCGCCATCGCTCCGAGCGACCCCATACCGCGATACGCCTTGAAGGTGCGGCCCTGATACAGAATCAATTCGCCCGGGCTTTCATCCGTTCCCGCAAACATCGATCCGATCATCACCGCGGAAGCGCCCGCTGCCAGCGCCTTGCTGATATCGCCGGAATACTTGATGCCGCCGTCGGCAATCACCGGAACGCCGGAACCGCGCGTGGCCCGCGCCGCCTCGGCAATCGCCGTGATCTGCGGAACGCCGACGCCGGTCACGATGCGCGTGGTGCAGATCGAGCCCGGCCCAATGCCGACTTTCACACCGTCCACTCCCGCGCGCACCAGGTCGCAGGCGCCGTCGAAGGTCGCCACGTTGCCGGCAATCAGCTCCACCTCCGGCAACTTCGCTTTCACCTTCTTGACCGCTTCGATCACGAGCGCGGAGTGTCCATGCGCGCTGTCAATGGCCAGCACATCGACCTTCGCCTGCGCCAGTTCCTGCGCGCGCTCCAGGAAATCGCCCGTAGCCCCGATCGCCGCGCTCACCCGCAGTCGCCCCTTATCGTCCTTGGCGGCGCCGGGATATTTCAGCTTCTTCTGGATGTCTTTGACCGTGATCAAACCCTTCAGGTTGTACTTGTCGTCGACGACGAGGAGCTTTTCGACGCGGTGCTCGTGCAGAATCTCTTCCGCCTGCTCCAGCGTCGTTCCCAC
>Ga0326727_10011708_pt1 | contig 20287 bp, 26 predicted proteins | sample MB2enrmetagenome_FD_207643 | JGI IMG/M metagenome (GOLD analysis project Ga0326727, IMG submission 207643) | Lab enriched peat soil microbial communities from McLean, Ithaca, NY, United States - MB29MY | ecosystem: Environmental > Terrestrial > Soil > Wetlands > Peat | place: USA: New York...
GGGGTGGCGAATTCACCGGCCTCAGGTGGCGATTTGAACCGGCCTCAGGTGGCGAATTCAATCGGCCTCGAGTGGCGATTTGCTCCGGCCCGTGCACCGGAGACGCTGCTCACCGCGATCACGCATCAGCAGAGCACGTTCACCCGGCAGGACCTGGCGCAGATGGTGAACCGGCACACGGTGGACGCCGAGCAGTTCGCCGCGGCGCTGGCGAAGGTGGAGGCGTCGCCGGCACTGGTGCGGGTCGGGGTGGATGACCGCGGGCGGGAACGGCTGTCCACGCGCGAGATGCTGGCGGTGGAGCAGCGGCTGGAAGCGGCCTCGCTCGATCTGGCGAAGCGGGCTGGCCATGCGGTCGGGGCCGGGGCGCAAGCGCGGGCTTTGGCCGAGGCGGAGCGGACGCTGGAAGGCGAGCAGCTGGCGGCGTTCCAGCATGTGACGGCGGCGCCGGACGTGGCGGCGGTGGTCGGGTTTGCCGGCACCGGCAAGAGCACGATGCTCGGCGCGGCGCGAGCGGCCTGGGAGGATGCGGGCTACCGGGTGCGCGGCGCGGCGCTGTCGGGTATCGCGGCGGAGGGATTGGAAGCCGGAGCAGGAATCCAAAGCCGGACCCTTGCGAGCCTGGAATACGGCTGGGCGCGGGAGCGCGACCAGCTCACCGGCAAGGACGTGCTGGTGGTGGACGAGGCCGGGATGATCGGCTCGCGGCAGTTGGAGCGTGTGGCGTCGGCGGTGCGGCAGGCCGGAGCGAAACTGGTGCTGGTGGGCGATCCCGAGCAACTGCAGGCGATCGAGGCCGGGGCGGCGTTCCGCGCGGTGGCCGAGCGGGTCGGCGCGGTGGAGCTGACCGAGATTCGCCGGCAGCGCGAAGGGTGGCAGCAGGAGGCGACGCGGGAGCTGGCGACCGGGCGCACGGCGGATGCGCTGGCGCGCTACGAGACGGCCGGGATGGTGCACCGGCACGACACCTTGGAGGCGGCACGATCGGCGCTGGTGGCGGAGTGGGATGCGGCGCGGCGGCAGAGTCCCGGCGAGAGCCGGATCATGCTGACGCACCGGCGGGTGGACGTGCGGGCGCTGAACGAGCAGGCGCGCGGGCTGCGGCGGGAGGCCGGCGAACTGGGGGTTGACCATGCGCTGGCGACCGGGCGCGGCGAACGGGTCTTCGCCGAGGGCGACCGGATCTACTTCCTGAAGAACGAGCGTTCCCTCGGGGTGAAGAACGGCACCCTCGGTACGGTGGAGCGGATCAGCGGCCAGGGCGCCGGGACATCGCTGGCGGTGCGGCTGGACACGCCCGGCGGCGCGGGCACCGGAAGGACGGTGGCGTTCGAACTGAAGGACTATGCCGAGATCGACCACGGCTATGCGGCGACGGTGCACAAATCGCAGGGCGTGACGGTGGACCGGGGGCATGTGCTGGCGACGCGGGGGATGGACCGGCATGCCGCGTATGTCGGGCTGAGCCGGCACCGCGAGAGCGTGTCGCTGCACTGGAGCCGCGATGAGATGGGCAGCCGGGAGGGGCTGGACGTGCGGCTCGGACGGGAGCGGCTGAAGGATACCAGTCTCGACTACGCGCCGGGCCGAACGGGAGGCGAACGCGGGATTCGGCGGCCGGCCGAATCGCGAGCCGAGTCCCGGCCGGAGCCAGGCGCTGCGGCGTGGCCGGATTCGGTGTGGTCGTATGCCGAGCGGCGCGGGCTGGTGCCGGAGAGCGAGATCATCCTGCGCGAGGCCCGGGCGGAGGCGCCGGCGCCGCGGCGGAGCATGTTCGCCGGTCTACGGCTCTGGGCAGGGGATACGCCTGCGCGTCCGGCGGCGGATCGCGCGACCGAGAAGTCGCCGGCGGCGGGTCCGGTTTCGGCGCCGGACGGGCCGCAGGCGCGGAGCGAGCGGCTGGCGCAGGGGCTGACGGCGTATGCCCGCGCCCGGGCGGATGCGGTGCGGATGGAACAGTCCGGCCTGCCGGTGCTGCCGCATCAGCAGGCGGCGCTGGCGCAAGCGCGCGCGCTGCTAGAGCAGGACGGGCCGAATCTGGCGCGGGATGCCGTGGCGGCGCTGCGGCGACAGCCGGGGCTTTTGGCCGGCGCGGCCGCGGGGCAGGGGGAGGCGGTAGCGGCGCTGGGCCGGGCGGTCGGCATCGAACGGCGCGAGCGGCAGGCGCTGGAGGCGCGCGGGCTGGCGGCGGTGCAGAGCTGGGGCGAGATGGAACGGGATTACGAGAGGGCCGGCCGGGCGTATGACCGGCGGGGCCAGCGCGCGATCGGCACACGCATGGAGGCGTTCGCCAAGGCGCTGAAGCAGGACCAGCCGCTCGACCGTCTGCTGCGCGAGCGCGGCCAGGAACTCGGCGTTGTCCCGGGATCGCGGCTGGAGCAGGTGGTGCAGGCGCGGCAGATCGACCGCGCGCTGACCCGTTCGATCGATCTCGACCACGGGCAGCGCCAAGGCCCGAGCATGCAGAGGTGAACGCATGGATGCGGTGAACCACGAGCCGGGCGACGACGATGCCGACGCGGTGCGGGCGTTCGAGGCGCTGCGCGAGGAGGTGGCGGCGCTGCGGCGCGGGGTGGAGCTGGTCTACCGCCAGGGGCAGCAGGCGGTGCCGGATATGCCGGACTACAGCCCGACCTTGGGGGCGATGGCGAAGACCTTGACGGCGGTCGGCGGCCGGCTGGACGCGATGGAGGCGCACCCGGCGCTGCGCCTGACGCCGGACCTGCATGCGCGGGAGATCGCGGCCGGGGTGCGCGCGGCGCGGAATGAGGCGTCCGACAGCGCGGCGGCGGCAACCAGGCGGCTCCAGGAGGCGACGCAGGAGCTGGGGGAGATGATCAGCGCGGTTCGCACCGCGACCGAGCAGCGGCAGTGGATGATCATCGCTTTGGCGACCGGGGCGGCGTTGGGGTTTCTGGCCTGGTGGCCGCTGGTCGCGGTGCTGCCTTGGGGCGGGGGCGATTGGCTGGCGGCGACGCTGATCGGCGGCGACCGGTGGCTGGCGGGTCAGACGTTGATGCGCGAGGGAGATCCCAAGACGTGGGACCGGATGGTGGGGCTATATAACGCTTGCCCCCATGGGATCACGACCGACCAGTGCCAGGCGGCAATGGCGGCGGCGGCCAGTCCGGCCGCGCCACCCGTTCCGTCGCCGGAGGCGGTGAAGCCTGCGCCGGCGGCTCCGGTGCGGCCCGGGGTGCGCAGCCGATAGGCGGGCTTTCCGGCAGGCATCCGGCGGCGGTGCGCCGTCCCGACACAATCATCGCCCGGCTCGATCCCTGATCGGACGCCCGGGGATATTTCTCCGTTACGCCGTAACGCGAGCGCCCCATGTCCCCGGCAGCCGAGTGGTGGAGAGACCCCCTTTCGCCGGCGCCCCCGCAAGCGGGGGCTGTCGATAGCCTCTCGCGTTACGGCCTAACGGCTGACTTGCCATACGATTATGTGGCATTGACCATCCATCACGAAAACGCGAGAATCCACCTCAAAGCTCGGCGGCTCCTCGCTTTAAATCTGGCGTGGCTATGCCCGGAAGGCGGTCGTTGATGGCAGGCAAACGCTTGGCACTACAGAGGGTGAATCGCAGTGCGTAAATGGCTTCAGAAAATCGGACTAGCGCTCGTTTTTGTATACGCAACCGTCGCCGGGTTCTCTGCACTCTATTTCAACTATCGAGTCGCCCAAACACGAGGTTTTATTTACTGGGTTATGTTTGGTGAAGTGGAGGCCACAATCAGGGGAGCGTTGTGGCCCTACTTCACGGTAGCGGAGTATCAAACACACCAGCTATCGACGGACACGTCGCTGAGTGACAGCGATTGGACGGCGTTGGAGCGCGTTCTACCGACGCTAAAAAAACCTACCTTCGATTCTGCCGACTTAGATACTGGCCGAGCTGTGCTTGATGGTTTCACGGCCCGCACCGGGCACAGGCTCAACGCCGCCGAGCTCGAAGCGCAGTTGCGATTTAATCAGGAGATACTCGAATGGCGGGCGGAGGCGTCGGCGTCTATCGCCGCGTCTTGGCAGAACGGCGCGGCAACGAGAACTCCCCGCTACGTGAGGCTGACGGAGCATCTAGGGAAATACCCAGCCTTCGCCGATGACCTACAGCTAATCAACAAAGTTATCGATGCCGCCGCCAAGCACGAGGAATCCATGACCATTAATGGGCAAACCGTGCCTGTCTACAGGTTAGGTGAGATGGAAAATCCATATCGGCAGGCTGTGGCCGGATATGATACCGCAATAGCGGGCTTGCTCCCAAAATAAGGGCAGCGGGAGGCCGTGACGGCTGATAGCTGAGGTGGTCTCCACTCGAGATGTTTGACGTAACCGGACGCTGTGCGGCGTGGGTTTGCTGTCCGGAATCTTCGAGATCTAATGCGCATTCGAGGATGGAGGCTCGTTTTCCGGAAATTTTGGACGTTCGCCTTGATGCCGGGTATTTCGCCGGAGCCGGACTCCGACCGCAAATAGACGACGTATGGGATAGGGCATAGGGCGGGCCACCTCTCTTTATTGCGCGTCGGGGCGTACATCATTTGTGCGCCGCTACACCTACCCTGGTCAATGAAAACGAAGGCACCGCCGCGTGGTCGTAAGGGTAGCGCTGCCGTCGGGAGCGCAGGCAGCTCGATGCGCAAGTGTCGGTCAGCGCATTATCCCGAGCGCACCTAGCAAGGGATTATAGCCAGCAATGCCTAGAGCGTTGGCTGGACTGCTCACCGCGCCCAGCGCGCCGAGGATGCCACCCCCGAACCCGCCACCGTCCGCACAGATGCCGCCGAGGCCCTGCCGGTTCAGCGGCGCGGGCTGCCCCCGGCGCAAATCCGTCTCGATGTCCAGGCGCTGCTGCCGGGTGGTGGCCCCGAGGTGGACATGCAGCTCGGTTCCGCCGAGCCGCAGCACATCCGACAGCTTTTCGTGCTGTGCGAGCCGGACATTGAACTCGCTGCTCTCGCCGACATAAAGCGGGTTGCGCTGCCCGTCCGGGCGTGGAGCGGTGAAGATGTAGTTGCAGGCTGCTATCCGGTCTGGGATGGCGCGGATGGAGAAGACGCTGTGCGCGTACCAGCGCCCACTGGCACCCTGCCAGTGAACGATGGGCGGCGCGAACGCGCCAAGCAGGCCATTATGCGATGACATGACCAAGCCTCCTATGACGGTCACCATAGCACGGAACAGGGCATGTACAAAAGCGAATGTTGATGCGTTAAGGCCGCGCTTGAGCTAGATGTTGTGTGCTCTGCCGTGTCCACTCCGTTCTGGGGCCTGTGCGGCTGAGCGGAACAGAAAACCGGCATAAGGCGCTCTACCCACCCAAAGCGCGGTGGATGGTCGCAGGGTGAACGTCGAAGGTCCTTGGCAGCGGCGCTAATCGACTTGCCGTCTCGGGCCGGTTCCCCGTCCGGTTCCTGTTGATTTGGTTGCACTTTCTTTGGCCACCCGAAGGCGGTGCCGCGCGCTGTGGTGGCTAGTCTACCGTCGCTTGTCGGCTGATCCCAGCTTCACGCGGGCACCTCGATAGCCTCGCAAAACATATTGCTAAAGTTGCCACTTCCGCATAGGTATTTTGCAAGGGAAAAGCCATTGAATCTCCGTGCCCCTCTGACCCTCCGCAAATGTCGTAAGTTTCGCACGACTGCGTATTGCGCATGGCTTGTGCTGTTCCTGAGACCCCTATTGGCTTTTCTCGGCGCGCAGGACTTCGCACTCTGCGATGCCGTTATGAACGTCAGGCCCGAGCCGCTCGGGAACCGCACTTTCGCACGGGACTTTTGGATAGCCTTATGCCGGTTTTCTGTTCCGCTCAGCCGCACAGGCCCTTCTCGCGTTACGCTGTAACGGAGCGAGGGCGGGCTGATCTGGCCTATTGCGCCATCTACGCCGGACTTGTCCGCCAATTGTCGGCCAGAAGCGAAATTATGTATTGCCGCGAATCGACCAATATCATTAAAAGTATGGCAGCCAGAATGGCTGTTGGGGTGAGACATGCCGAGCGATGCGTCAGACATCCGTTGGACTATCCGGGGTATCCCACCGGATTTCAAGGACGAAAGTGACTATGTCACCAACAAGACCACCAAAGCAAAGACCGGAACGCACGCGAACAAAGCTAATGACTGATGCCGAGAAAACCGCCTTATCTGAACAACGCGAAGCAGAGCACTTGGGTCGAGTTGCCGTTTACCATGGCAAAGCGCGTGACGTTTGCCCTTATGCTGAGGGACCACGGCGCGATTTGTGGTTGAAGTCTTATGACGCAACCGCCAGCCGAGGAATCACACGCCCTGATATGTGTCCTGCCATGGGGTCTGGGTATTTGGCCTTCCAAGACGGTCTTCACCAGAATGAGTGCCCTTATCCATCCGGCTCTCAAAGCCGGGAGGATTGGCGGGAAGGTTGGGAAAAGGCGCAGCGCGCCAAAGAGAAGGACGACGAAAGGTATCGCTAATTTTAGCGGCGTACAATAATAAACAGCCAGACGCGCAATAGAACGTCCTTTCCAGCGTAAATAGCTGAGACGGATAGACGCCTTCGGCGCACAATCGGTGAGTCTCCGAGGTGCTTGGCCTGCTGCTGGACAGCGTTCTGACACCCATGTGTAATCCGTAACGGGCGAGTGTGGGCATCCCGATATTACCCCCATATCGGGACCAAAAAAAGCCACACGCAACCGCACCTTGGTAGGCTGTCGGCGGGGATTACATGACAAAGACGGCCAGGCTCACAGGCGGACCCTTCCCAAACCACAACTATGGTGATATCCGACCGTTGTTGATGCCGATCTCGGAGGGCAACACGAGCGCAGCATGAAAGACCGCGAACACGAAAATGATGGTCCGCCGGCGGATGGCGGCTTGTCGGACGCGAGAAGATGCGGGCCTACAATCAGGCCCTGTTTCTGGCGGCGCTGGACATGAGGCAGCGGCCGAGCGCAGAGCCGTTCATGACGCCGGAAATGCGTGCGCTACAGGAATTGGAGCAACCGGAAACAGCGGCGCCACCGGTTGCAACCGAAGCTGAACCCCCGGTTTCGTCAACATCCACCACGTCAGCACGGTATACGTCTCCCATGGCCGCGCCATCGGCGCCGGAAGCTGCGGCGCCGCAGGAATCTGATCTATCCCCGTGGTGGGGAACGGGTTGGGGTCGCATCGTCGCGCGTCTTGCGTCGATCGTCTTCGTGCTCGCCGTTGGTGCTGCCCCCATCTGGATTGTTTGGAGCATCATCGTCGAAAGCAAGCAGGAGGAAGCGAAGAGCATGGCGTTCCGGGCACGCATCAACCTCGGCAGAGACTGCACCGATTGGTCCCACCATTCTCGGGTGGATAAGTATGTCGCTGGTCCGTGGGAGGCCGAGAAGTGCCGCGTCTATTTCGCCGGCCGAGCGAGTGCCGAAGTGGAGCGCGACGCGACATACTGGCGCGAGCAGATCGAGGATGCACAAAAGGATTGGGAATTATGGCAACAGCAGCATAAGGGCGAAACGCCAGCTATTGAAACAAAGGAAAACAGCCAATGAATAACGGAACCTCGGGTCAGTTGAAGTCCGGCGTGACCTCCATCGTTGGATTGCTCCTGGTCGTCGCCTGGTTGTGGGGCGTTGCTTCATATGCGCAAAAGAACAACTGGGCTGGCGCTGCTGGCGCCTTTGTTATACCGCCCATCGGCGTCCTGCATGCCGTTGGGGCCTTCTGATGCACCGCCGAGGCGACATGAAATCTTCCCTTCTGCTGATCACATTCCTCATGCTGGGCGCTTGTGGCCCGGAATGGCCCACATCGCACGCGTTCGTTGATGGCGACTGGGAGGTTCGGGAGCGCGAGCAGTCGAACCGGGATTTCCAGAAGAAGCTGGAATATCGCGAGCGGTTGGACGACTGGTTTTCAAACGCCTATCGACTGCGTTGCCTTCCGTTAATGACGGATAATCCAAAATCTCTCACCGCAGTCGATCGGTGTGAAGTGGCCCTGGATGCCAAATATCACGAGGCAGAACGTCAAGCGGGTCTACCGTATTCGTCTTTGAACGGTTCGTCCGGTTCGTCCCAATCGGCGTCTCGGCCGCCCCCGATGATGTCCCCGGTTACCACGACGAATTGCAGGCCGACGTTTGGCGGGGAAGTTAGTTGTTTCAGTTATTGATGTTGGCTCCAGCAGTAGATGTAGCGGCGCGCAATAGAGCCATTTCCGGCGCACATTCTATGAGACGGACGCGCAATAGATGGCCGCTGGCGCACGCCGCCGGTTCAACACATTTGCCGGCGTTCATGCCGCCGCATAGATGGATTTATTCGTGACCCGCCAAGCGGGATCAGTCTCTATTTCGCCCGAATGCTGCGACTGTCCATGATCACAACTATATCTCTACGCCGATGCGCTTCATCAGAAGGAACGCTTGGGCAGGCGCCCAGCAGCCACCGCGCGGCGTCGGGAACCCGCGGGCGTTCAGTTCCTCGGCGACGGCGCTGCACGATGTCTTGCCGGCGGCCCGGATGTCCGCGATCACCGGGGCGAGGTCGGCCGCGCGCCGGTTCGCCCTGGCGGTCTTGGCGGCGTTGCCGGCCACTGAGCCAAGGGCAGCGGCGGCCGGCGTCAGGTTGGCCGGATTGCCCAGCGAGAGGCCGCGCGCCTTGCGGGCGGCCAGGGCTTCCTTGGTCCGCCTGCTGATGGCCTCGCGCTCGTTCTGTGCGATCAGCGCCATGATGCCGATGGTCAGCTTGTTGGCGTCCGGCATGTCGGCGCAGACGAAATCGACCCCGGCCTCTTTCAGATTCAGCAGGAAGGCGGCGTTGCGCGACAGCCGGTCGAGCTTGGCGATCACCAGGGTTGCGTTGCGGAGGCGGCACTCGGCCATCGCCTTGGCGAGCTGGGGCCGCGCGTTGTTCTTGCCGCTTTCGACCTCGGTGAACGCGGCGATCAGCTGCCAGGCGCCGCCGTCCAGGTAGGTGCGGACGGCGGCCTGCTGCGCTTCCAGGCCGAGACCGGATTGCCCCTGCCGTGCGGTCGAGACCCGGTAATAGGAAACGAATCTGCCGGTTGCCATCGCGATACATTCCCGTCATCGAACGCTGACGGGAATGTATCAGGATGGTTCGCCATTGCATAACTATTCGTCCTTGTCCGGAAGGCTGCCTGACCGCCTTCCCTGCCGCCTCTCTTATCGATCCTTCCGGCGCGTCTCCCACCGTTCAACGGGCGACTGCCCAGCGTCGGCCATCAGCATGTCAATCGCGTCGAGGAGCAGGGTCTGCATGCTCGCGTTCCGTTCGATCGCCAGCACACGAAGGCGCCGATGGTCCGCGGGCATCAGGTAAAGAGTGGTTGCGACCGTCGCCGCCTTCACGCCACCTACAGCGGCTGGCGGCGGGGCCGGTGCTGCCTCTTGCTCATGGAGGAAGGCCGGCCGCTCGGCCGCGCCTGGGGCGGTGCGGGCCGCATCAAGATCGAGGTCGGCGGGCAGAACCGATTTCGGCTTACGTGTCATGTCATGACTTCCTCACGCTAGGACGTCGTGACGTCCTGCCGTCATCATGTGATGCTATGCTCACGTCATCATGTGATGAAGCCCCGATCTTATCATGTGGGCACGTCATGGAAAGCCGTTCGGCCACATGGGCATAAAGCTCGCCGATTTCCTGCTTTGCCGCTGGACCTTCCTCGAATCCTGTAGCGCCGTAGCCGGGCGGGCGGCTGTAGTCGCTCCGGAACGTGGTGCGGCCAAGGACCGGTGCCCGTTCGGCCAGCCGCTGGAGCGCTTCGGCGCCGTCCCTTGATCCCCGGACGGCAGGCACCTGCGTGAGCACGAAGCCATGATCCACCACGCCGTGCAGAAGCCGGGCGATCGGTCCTACCGCGTCCAGATCATCCACGGTTGGCCTAGCAGGGATAAGGGCAAGGTCGCATGCCGCAGCGACAGCGCGGATCGTCTCGTGCACCGATGGTGGGGAATCAATGATCACGACGTCATATCGCTGGCGCAGTCCATTTGCCGCCGCGGGGATCTGTGCCGCCGTCAGTTGAAGCAGTTCCGGCGCCCGCCTCGGCGCCTCGCCCTCGGCTGCCGGCGCCGTCCGGCGGTTCCACCATCGGGACAACCCGCCTTGCCCGTCCAGATCGATCAGCGCCACCTTGCGCTCATCGTGCAGCGCCGCCGCCGCTAATTCGCGGCATGTCGTGGTCGCTCCCGATCCGCCCTTAAGTTTGGCTACAAGGATTAGCTTTCCTGCCGTCATGGCGTTATCCTGTGATGGCGTCATCATGCGATAGGCTGATGACGTGCCGACGGTATCAGCTTCCGAAAGGATTGGGTAGCCAAGCCTGACTTGGTGGGCCGTGCCAAGCCCGAGTCGCGGCATCGCTCCCTTGTTGAGGAATCGAGTGAGTGCGCCGGTTATCCACCGGGCGCCCGGGGAATCGAGTGAGCAACGTGGGGAATCGAGTGAGCGCCGCGACGGAAAGTCCACGAGTCGCGGGAGTTATCCCGAGGAATCGAGTGAGGAAGCTAATAATAGAATCCAAATAGCCTTCTAATAGGTCTCGCTCACTCCTTTCCCCGGCGACAAGCACACAAATTTTGTGCAGGGTAGCTGCTAATGGGAACAGTGCATGACTTGCTGGAGACGAAAGGCCGAGCGGGTGCCCTGGAAGCGGGTTTCCCGCGCCCGATCGTCGAGGTTGCAGCCACATATCTCGCCGACGAGGACTCGGGCCTAGGCTTTGCCTACAGCGGATGGGCACAATGCGCGCTGCCACACAAGCGGCTCGCCGACGACGCGCCATGGGGTATCGTCTCGGAAAAAGTTAGGCTCATGGTAGAACCGGGGCGCCGACAAATGGTGGCCTTGGACGGCAATCAGTCGTTTGAGTTCGTCGGGGTGCCCTTCGGAAGCCATGCTCGGCTGATCCTTCTTTACCTGCAAACAGAGGCTCTCCGGACCGGAAGTCGCGAGGTCGAACTCGGCGGGTCCATGCGTGCGTGGCTGTTCCGCGTGGGCATCCCTGCCGGAGGGACGACAGGCAAGAGCGTCCGGGACCAGGCCGAGCGTATCAGCCGCTGCAAGCTGACATTCGACATTACAACCGGCGCCCGTAGTTATGGCCTGGTCCAGCAAACCATCGTGGACAAAGCCTTGTTCATCGAGGCGGACGAAGGGACCCGCCAAGGACGGCTTTGCCTTGAAACCGCCAAGCTATCCGAGGGATTCTTTGAGCAGCTCCAGAAGCACCCGGTTCCGTTGGAAGAGGCCGCCATCAAGGCGCTGTCGAACAATGCCCCGGCGCTGGACGCTTACCTGTGGCTGGCGTACCGGCTTCACGTCCTGAAGGCCGATCGGATGGTAACGTGGGCCGCGCTGAAGTCGCAGTTCGGAACCGGCTTCTCGAAGCTTTATCATTTCAAGAACAAGTTTCCCGGCACCTTGGCGCTTGCGACAGCCGTCTATCCCGCGGCGAAAATCGAGGTGACGGAGGAGGGGGTCGTGCTGAAGCCGTCGCCGCCGCCAGTGGCTCCCAGGATGATCGCAGCCAGATAGCGGCTCACTCGATTCCCCACCCTGGACCATCCTACGTGCCGCCACCGAAGCCCTATCCTGCCGTTGACCTCGGTCCGCTGCCGGTAGACCTGATCAACGCCGTCTTGGGAACTGAGCTCGATCCGGGGCTTGTTCGCCTGAGCGAGCGTGCGCATCAGCATATGGCCGAGGATCACCCGGCGGACTATGCACTGTGCTTCGCGTCCCTCCGGCTGGCGATCTCGGCTCCGTCGTTCATCGGACAGGCGCCGAAGCGAACCGGCAACTTCGAGATGCTGCGCCGGGTCAACCATCCGAACGGCAAGGTTGTGCTGGTGGCAATCGGCCTGGAAGCGGACGCGGGCGGAAGCTACCGGGTCCGCAGTGCCTATCTTGTCAATGCCCAAACCGTGGATGAGCGGCGGCGGGCCGGGCGGCTGAAGGCGCCACCTACCAGATAAATCAAAGGCCCGGCGTGAACCGAGCCTTCAATCACCCGAGCGGGATGCAATCCCCCGATCTCTTGGCCAGCCAAACAACCTGGCCACGGCGGTCTGTGCTGGTTAGTTACCTCGCCTTTCAGCCAGGTGCGTGAGGCAGCCGTTCTCACCTCAGCGGGTAGCCGGAATATGGGGTTGGCGCGCTCCCGCGTCAAATCAACACCGCCGGGCGGTCAGCCGTACGCGAGGTGCGGCCCTTTTGGCATACGGGAAGTGTACCGCCGGTGTACCAGATGCGGACGGCTCGGCCGGCAGCAGAGTCTGGAAAGACAATTGCACCCAAAGGGTGCCGACTGGCGGCCTGTTTCGCCCAGCCGGGACGCGGGCGGCGGGTCGCCACCTGCCAAGCAACGGGACCGGCGCTAGCCGCCCCAAGCACCGCGTGAACGGTGCAATGGTCTGGAAGCAATTTGCCGCTCCGATGCGCACGCGGGACGATCGCGGGACGCACATTAGACGACCGCTGATGATACGGCAGGCGTTCGTCCGGCGTCCGCCAAACGGCCATATAGCTGCTTTGAACCGGCTGCCTGATAGGCGCCCCGCAGATAGCCCCATCATAGCCCCATGATGGCCCCACATCAGCCCCAGACACGGGAGGCCGTAAACCGTTGCGAATGTGCTTCCAGACCATTGTAAGCCTCACGGCTTACGTGTGACCGCGATTGCCCGGGCACGGCTGGCACATGGCGGACACGCCGGCTCGCCGGTGCGCCCGCCTGACAGCCGGTTCAAAGCCGCGACATGGCCGTTTGGTGGACGCCTCGCATATCGCTAACGGACATCTCGCGTATCCATAGCGTATCTGGACAGGACACCAGGCGTACCCGATCCGGACGGCTTATGGCTGATTTTGTCCGCAGTTTCTGGCTGGTCTGTCAGACCAAGGGACCCTTCGGGTCCAAGGACAGCGGAGACGGGCGCCTCGTTACGTTACGCATAACGGGAACGCGCCGGCACCTTGCGCAAGGAATCCTTGCCGGTGGCCACGGCGACCGTCGAACCGGGCGCCTTGGCTCCCATGCAGGCGCAAGCCTGACGACGACCGGCCGAGGGGGATTGCCGTTCGCGGATTCGATGGTTGACAGCGAGGTGGCACCCGTTGCGTTACGCATAACGACGGACTAAATCCCCGTTACGCATAACGGAGCGGACGCCTTGGCACTCAGCAATGCGGAGCGGCAACGCGCCTGGCGAGAACGCCAGAAGGGACAGCCGCGGGGCAACCGGGCGCTGATGACGGAGCTTGCGGCACTGCGCGCGCGCGTGGCCGAGCTTGAAGCCGCGGCGGGGAGCAAACCGCCTGCCGGCGGCCCGGCGGGGCGGCTAAGGGCCGAGAATGCCGTGCTCAAACAGGAATGCGACGCGCTGCGATTGCTGCTCAATCAAATCCGGTCCTACGCGCCGAAGATCCCGGACGAGGCGCGCGCATGGGCGGAGAGGCAGTAGGCCAGCGTTACGCATAACGGGATGGCGCCCCCGGAACCGGCCTCCGAAGGGAGTCTTGCAAGCCCGGCGCGGCCGAAAGCCGTGGAGCGGGAACGCATCAAGGCTTCCGGTAGATCTCCGGCCCCAGCAACTCCGGCAGGCCCTCCGGCGATTCGAGGACGGTCGGGTGCAGCCACGGCTTGTCTTTGGCGCGGAATGCCGCCAAGCGCCTGCGGGCTTGTGCCAACGTCGGGGGCGCTTCAACCGTGCCCGCACCCGTCCGACCGCTCGCGGGCGAAGCCGGAGAGGCGGGGCGGCCTTCGAGGCGGGATAAATGCTTCATGGTCAGATGCTGTTATATACTCCGTCGGCAATATGGGGCTTCGCCGCGCGGGGTGACAAGCGTAAACCCCATTCGAGTAGAACAGTAGAACGGGACCACCGCCGGAAGCGGGTCGATCAGGCGCAACTCACGCTTGCCGAGAACCATTGCATAGGCTTGCAGCGCAGTGACCACTACGGCGGCCACCCTGCGCCGGAGCGGGTTAACCGGGTCCGGGTTAGCCTCCATGTAGTGCAGCGACATATGCGGGGCTTTCGGAGCCGGGCGCCCCATCGCCAGCGCACACAGCGCGCCGTCGCTCCATACCGCCAGGTCGAACCGGTCCGGATGCCCCTTGCGCCAGTCAGCGGCCAAGTCAGGCCAGGGCCAGGCGACACGACGCGGCGGCCAGGCGCTGAACGCTTCCATCGCCGCCGCATCGATCGGGCGCAGATCAACGCCGATGCCCGCGTCGGCGAGTTCCTCTTGCGCTTGCTGAAAAGCCAGACGGCGCGTCTCCCGGTATCGGGCTTCTGCTGAGGATCGGCTTGCGGATGGGCGAGGCGGGCGAGACATGGCAGGCTACTCCGATCGGTTGGGTAGCAGACCAATTACCCTGCGATAACCCGCTTCTTGATAGCGCGGCGCGACTGGCTCCGACTCTGCGCCGGCAATCGATTTCATCCTGGCCGTCAGGCATATGATGCCTTGCCCGGCGCATCGCCCGCGGCCATCTTCCCCACCATGTTCGTCGTCACCGAAGCCGATGCCGCCGCGATCCGCACTGTCTATGAGCAGGACGGCGAACTGTCGGCCGCGATCGAGCTGCGCCGCCGGTTCCCCGGTATCACCGACAACGAAAGGGCGCGGCAGTGCGCCCGGTCCATCGCAGGCTGGACGCCGCGGCCTGCCCCGGCTGCCACGGTGACGCCGCTACATCCCCGCAAAGGACGTCGAAGCCGGGAGCTACCAGACCAAGCACGATAGACCGGGGACATGCACCGCCCGGCACGCCTTCCGACATCGGCAAAGACGTATTTCCGAAATCCATACTTCCGAGAACGCCGATTATCGGAAGCTACGAGGAGTCAGGGGCGCCCAGCCTATTTCGGGGTAAAGGCAGTTTTGACGGCGGCGGCCTGAAACTCTGCATCCTGCATAGGAGCGGTCGCAGGGCCATCGCGACAGCCGCCGGGAGGATCGTCATCCCTGACGGTCGGGCGGGAGCGGCTTGTCGGGGTCGATGCCGACCGAGCGCAGGTGCTCACGAAGCAGCTTCTCGATAAGGCTGGCGACGCTTCTGGCGTCGAGGCGGGCGGCTTTCTCTATCGCCTGATAAAATTCCTCGGTTGCCCGGAACTTCACCTGATGAGTTTTGAGGCGCTTTTCCGGCATCGGCTTGACTGATCAATCCTCGATCCACTACATCAGGAATGGGTCCCTCTGAGGAACCCACAAAGCGGCCCGACGCAGGCGCTAGGAACACCCGCACCGGGCCTAACACGAGCCAAGCGGAGTGACACATGGCCCATGCCGGACCCCGTTATTACACGGGCGATCGAAACATTATAGCGGCGGCGCGCGCCTACTGCGCGGAGAGCGCCGCGCTGGCGCGGCTCTGCGAGCTGTACGACAACCTGCCGGACCCACAGGCGGAGGCGCTCTTCAGCCGCATGACGGCGGCCAAGCAGCGGGCGTTGCGGCATCCGTCCACCACGATGGCCGGGGTCATCGCCAAGGCGCGCATGGTGGCAGCCGGCGAGTTGTTCGACGTTGACCCGCTGGTGGTCTCGGCGATCGAGGACCTGCTGGCGGTTTATCCGGCGCCGCGCATCTCGCGCTGGACGTGCGGGCGCCCGCCTGTGAAGGTAATTCTCTGCGGCGTCACAGCCGCGTAACAGACTGGAGTCGCGGAACCCAGAAACAGCAAACCCGCCTGGAAGGGCGGGCTGCACGTCCGGCAAAGCCGGAAACAGATTGGCGGCGTGGTAACCCCAATCTGTCCCGTCCGCCCCGCTTTTGCAAGCCCTGTCTTGCCACGGGGATGCTTTGCCCGCGCGCCGGCCGCCTTCCGGGCTGACCGGAGGACAGGATGCGAGGAAAGATGTTTGGCACCTCGGTCGGGACACCCCTCGACCGGGAACAGAAGAACCGCGTCATGGCGTATGCGCGGGCATGGAACGCACTGAACAAGACGGACGGGTCGCATATCGGCCCGATCACCCGGGCCGGGTTCGACGTGCTGCGGACCTTGTTGTGGGGGTTCCACAATCAGCACACCGGCCGGTGCTTCCCGTCCTACGAGGCGATCGCGGCGAAGGCCGGTTGCGTGCGGAGCACGGTGCACGCGGCGCTCAAGGTGCTGGAGCGGGCCGGCGTGCTGACCTGGATTCACCGGCTGAGCCGGGCCGGGGGGCGGGTGCTGCGGACGTCGAACGCCTACGTTTTCACCGCGCCGATCTCCAAGTCCGAAAATCGGTCCGGATCAAAGACTCAAGAGATTCAATCCTCTGCTTCTGCACCCACCGAGCATCCGGCGCCGCAGATCATCGTGCTCGACGCCCGATCGCCGCTGGACGAGGCGCTGATCCGGCTCGGGAGGGCGTGCAAGGCGCTGTAGAGGCTCACGAGGGGCGAGGTTTCGGGCGGACGGGGCAACAGCCGCCCGATCGTGCCGGTTTCGCCCGACGGCAACGGCCATCGAGATACCCGGCGGGTGTTGGCAGCAACATCCGGCTGAAGCGTCGCGGGCTGGCGGAGGAGGGCAGCGGGGGCAGACGAACCCGGAGACTCTGACATCTCGACTGCACGGTTGCGTTGGGCTTGGCGGGCCGCCCTGTTCGACCCGTTGCAGCGTGATAGATTAAGCTCCTGACTTACCGGAAGGATCAGGAGGCAGCTCACGATGGCGGAGCGGTATCCGACGACAACGATGTTCCGGGAGCTGCCCCCGGTGGAGAAGGCGATCCGGCTGGAGACGGCGGCGGAGATGCTGGAATTGTGCCGGTTCTGGCGCGGCGACCCGAGGCTGAACGCCTGGCAGGAGGGTTTTCTGGCGGGCATGACGGAGATCCTGCGCGAGACGCAGGGCAAGGCGCGGATTTCGGACAAGCAGTGGGCCAAGTTCCGGGAAATCCAGGAGCTGATGGAGCGGGACACCGGGCCGGCCGACGAAGCGGATGGCGCTGCCGGCGAGTAGGGACGGACGGCACGGACCGGGGAGTCGGGCCTCGCCCGAGGCAGGTGCTTATCGGCGCGTCACGACGCCTGGAGACGGGCTTTGAGCCTGCCGATCTGCTGCGCCATGCGGTCGAGGAGGGGCAGGACGATGTCGCGTGATTTCTGCGGCACACCGGCGCCCGGGAGTGCCGCGCTGAAGCGTGTCCGATCGGCTTCCCACTCGGCATGCAGCCGGCTGAGCGGAGCAAGCGACGACACGGCCGCCAGCGTGCCGGCGGCATCGAGCGCGGACTGATAGTCGCATTCCAGCCTGGCGGCGGTGCTGAGCAGCGATGACAGCTGCTGTTTGAGGGCATCGGGGAATTCGGGCAGATCATCGTAGGACCTGGCCTGCTTCCGCTGCTCCGCTTCGGCGGCCTCTTCCATCAGCACGGCGTAGGTGTGGAAGCCGGGATACTCGTTGCAGAGGGCGGCGAGCTGCTCGTCGGTGGTGGCGTTCCAGATTGCGCCGAGATCGGCGACATGGGCGACCATGCGCCCGATGATCGCCGGACGCGGCACTGCTTCCTCGGCCAGTTGACGCATGCGGAGGTCGATCGCCGCCGCGCGCTGGCGGTGGCCGGCCATGGCGGTCGTTTGCTGAGGCGCTGCTTCCCGCCCGGGCACCGGGATCGCGCCTGAGCGGATGCCGGCGGCGAGCGATTCAAGGATCTTGGCGTATCGGTAGAAGCCGGGGAATTTGCGGGTCAGTTCGTCCAAATCGGCAAGCTGGATGGTTCCCAGCAGCTGTTTGGCTTGCAGCATGTGGTCGGCCATCGTGGCGGCGATGGTCATGTCATCTTTGCCGGCGCGGATGAGCTTCTGCATCCTGGTGTCGATCTTGGCGGCGCTCCAGCGCTGCTCGGCAGTCAGAGCCATGCGGTGCCTCGCTCCGCCGGCCGCGGCGGTTGGGGCCAAGCCGTGCGTGTCCCGGCTGCAATGATCGCCCGCTCGGCCCAGCGCGGCAGATACGGATCATATGGCGCGTACGTCCTGGCGAGCCGTGGGTGCTGCATCACCCACTGGCATAGCGCATCCCGGGCGGGCGAGGTGAAGAAGTAGTGCTGGCGGATACGGTCGGACGGATCGACCGCATCATCGGCCAGAATCACCAGACCGAATTCGTCAGACAGTTCCCGGATGGCGGCGAGGTCGAAGTCCGGCAGAAAGATGCGTTCTTCGGCATGGTATTTCACGACCCACCAGCCGGGCGGCGGCGGCCGGCGTGATCCGAGGGATTCGGGTTGGAACCGGCGCAGACCGGAAACCCCGAGCGCCACGCTGCCGCTCCGGCAGGACAGGGCGGGGCCGCTTGCCGTGATGACGCCCTCGAACATCATGCCGGCGATCCTGGCCTGATGGAAAATCCGGTTGCGCATCTGCGACTTCTCCCTGATCGCCGAACCGAACCTGCCAGGGGTCCGGGTGAGCGCACAAGTGGGAGTGCCCGCCGGAGGCGGCAGCGAATCGCCGGTCAGGCCGATTCGGGCAACGATCGTCGAATCCGTGGTTCACGTTCGAGCAGCGCACCGAACCGGAGATGATCGAAGACCGGAGGGACACCGCGGTGGCGGCCTCCAACGCCTCGGGCCGCCGCTGAACGACGCGCTGATCCGGCTCGGAAGGGCCTGCGGTGCACTGTAGAGGCTCACGAGGGCGCGAGGTGCCGGCTGCAACGAACACGGGTGAACACTCAATGGTTGCGAATGTCTCGCGGATGCGTAGTCTGGGACTGGGTAAATCCGCAGCAGGCGATGCGGCGGGGAAGCACCCTTTGGGTGCAATTGTCTTTGTTGACTCCGCTTTCGCTGCTTTTTCCACAATCGGTTAACTGGTGGTACACCTCGCGTACTCTCTTGGTACACTTACGGTACTCTTTGCGCTGACCAAAACAGGAGATCGCCGGCCGCCATGACAAAGAGTGTCGGCAAGATCCTCGCCGTCCATGCGCTCCAGGGCCGCTCGCCGCTGTACCGCTGGCTGCACGCACACCACGCCGAAATCGCCGCCGACATGGCCACCCGATCCCGGCCCGCCTGGGAGGCTCTCGCCCAAACCGCCCGCGAGACCGGACAACTCGATGCAAACGGCAACCCGCCGAACCGGCAGTCCATCCGTAAAGCCTGGCACACCCTGGAACGCGACCTCAACCGACAGCCGGCCGTGAGAACGCCGGCTTCCTCCGCTCAGTCTGCCCGGGCTGACCAGCCTGCTGCTGCCGCGGCACCGGTCATGCCGGTTCGTCCGGCTCCGGTCATCGGTCCGGCCGAGGTTCCGGCCGCTCCTGCTCGATCACGACACGTCTTTTCAGTCGCTCGATTCAAACAGACCCCTGACAAGGATGATTAGCTCATGGATCAAGAACCCAAAGGTGTCGTCACGTTCCGGCCAACCGGACGGACGGTGCTGCCCTCGTCGGTGCTGCCGATGCCGCCCGCCTCCGCCGCCGTTCGCACGTTGGTCGAAACCCCGCCCGCTCTGGACCTGTCCGGCAAGCGCAAGGCGTGGTTCCTGATCGGCCGCGGCCGCATCGGCAAAACCACCCTGGCCCGCTGGCTGACCGAGACGATGGACCAGCACGGCGGGACCGCCGTCATCGCCGCCGCCGATCCGGTCAACCGCAGCCTGCGCCAGTTCCTCGACAACGTCGCCGAGCCGCCCTCGACCGATCCGGAGGACGTCAAAAACTGGCTGCGCGAGCTGTTGCAGTACCAGATGGAGGAACAGCTCAACAGCATCATCGATCTGGGCGGCGGCAACACCAGCCTCAGCGCGCTGCTGGCGGAGATGCCGGATCTGGCCGAGGTGCTGGGTCAGGGCGGGGTTGAGGCGGTCGCCTGCCACGTCATCGGCTCCGATCCGCATGATTGCGTGCCGCTGGCGGTGACCGAAGCGGAAGGCTTTCAGCCGAAGGCGACGGTCATCGTCCTGAACGAGGCGCACGGCCGGCGGGATCGCTTCGATCAGGTGCTGGCACAGGCGGAGGTCAGGGCGGCGATCGAGCGCGGCGCGGTGCAGCTCTGGATGCCGCGGCTTAGCGGCGACGCCGCGCGCCAGTGCGACGCCAATAGCTGGCGCTATTACCAGGTTCGCGACAAGGCCGGCCCGTTCACCGCCTCGGCGGTGCAGACCTGGCTGCGCCGCATGGGCGAGGAATTCGAGCCGATTAAGACCTGGCTGCCGGAATGAGCGAGGAGGTCGCCGCGACCGTGGATGCCGCCCTGGCGCAACTCGACAGGGCGGCGGCGGAAGCCTCCGTGCATGACGATCCGCTGCAACTGCCGTTCACCGCGCTGGCCG
>Ga0326727_10011709_pt1 | contig 20286 bp, 17 predicted proteins | sample MB2enrmetagenome_FD_207643 | JGI IMG/M metagenome (GOLD analysis project Ga0326727, IMG submission 207643) | Lab enriched peat soil microbial communities from McLean, Ithaca, NY, United States - MB29MY | ecosystem: Environmental > Terrestrial > Soil > Wetlands > Peat | place: USA: New York...
CGCAATGCAACGCGGGCGCTCTGGCCACGGGAGGAATTGGCACCGCGCTCGGGGTCATTCGCGTCGCCTTCCAGCAGGGCCACAAGCTGCATGTGCTGGTGCCGGAGACGCGCCCCTATTTGCAGGGTGCGCGGCTCACCGCCTGGGAACTGCACCGCGGCGGCATTCCCCTTACGCTCATCACGGACAACATGGTCGGCCACTTCTTGAAGACCGGCAAGGTCGGCGCCGTTGTTACCGGAGCGGACCGCATCGCTGCCAACGGCGACACCGCCAATAAGATCGGCACTTATCAGATTGCCGTGCTGGCCAAAGAGAACAACGTGCCCTTCTACATTGCCGCGCCGGTTTCTACCTTTGATCTTTCGATACCCGATGGCGAGCATATTCCCATCGAGGAGCGCTCCGCCGCCGAGGTCACGCACATTCAGGGAGTGAGGATCGCGCCCGATGTTCCCGCGGCGCACCCCGCCTTCGATATCACGCCCAACCGCTACATTCGCGCCATTTTCACGGAGCGCGGCGTTGCCAGGTCCCCATACACGGAATCCCTGCGCCGCCTCGCCGCTGCCCCAGCAATCGGCGCCGTACGCTGAGCCCGTGTTCGTACCGTGACGCTTCCACTGGGTCGAGCCATCTGTTCTGGACGCGGAAGACAAAGCAGAATGGAGCCAATTAAAGCGAGTCGCCAAGACCGTGAAGATACCCAGAAGGCGCGCCGATACTAAGTGTTATAATTCTGGATTGCCGGATGGAGTGTGCCATGGCCCGGCTCCGCTTCCGAATCTGCATTTTACTGCTCGTGTTGATCACGCCATCGAGGGGTGTGTCCCAGTTCGCACATAACACTGCAACCATCATCGGCATCGTACTCACGGAAGAGAACAATCAGCGTGTTGAACAGGCGATGGTTCGCCTCTGCGACGGCGGTGGCAACCTTATTGGGCAGGCCAACACCACGGAAGACGGTGAGTTCTCATTTCGTGGTTTAGAGCGCGGCCCCTATATTCTGACGTTTGAAGCGAATGGTTTTGAGAAGGCAGAGATTCATCTCGACCTGAGCCTTGCTTCCGACCGGGGCATGACCGTTTACCTGAAAAGGGCTGTTAAGGAATCCTCAGCGGCCCGGGCGGGGCCGTCCGTTTCGGCCCATGAATTATCCATGCCGGAGGCCGCCCGGAATCTCGTTGCGTCCGGGGAAAAGAAACTTTACGTGGACAAGAACCCGGAGGCTGGACTAAAGGACTTTCAGCACGCGGTGGCTGTGGCGCCTGGCTATTACGAGGCCTATCGCGAAATCGCCATGGCCTATCTCACCATGGGGAAAAGGGACGAAGCGCAAGAAAACTTCCGCAAGTCCATCGAAGTGAGCCAGGATACCTATGGCGATGCCGACGTCGGCTTGGGAACCCTTTTAGTCGAAAAAGGTGACGTTGGCGCAGGGGAGAAAGCGATTCGGCGCGGCGTCGAGCTGAATCCCAACTTCTGGATGGGTTTCTACGAACTTGGCAAGCTGGATCTCCACCGCGATCGTCTCGATTTGGCGCTGATATCAGCCGAGCGGGCCAGGACGCTCGCCCCGAGTACTCCCATCGTCTATCGTCTGCTTGCCAATATCCACATGCGGCAGAAAAACGACGCAGCCTTGCTCGGCGATCTCGACGCCTACATCAGGCTGGACCCCGACAGCCCTGCGGGTTTACGCGCCGTCCAGATGCGCGAACAAATCGCCCAGGAAGTTGCCAAGCACAACCAACCCCCTCCCCCTGAATCCAGACCGCAGTAGCTCCAGCATCAAACCCCGCTTGCGGGTCTCTAACGCGGATTTCTCACAAAGTACGATTCAGCCGATGTCCAAGTTCAGCAAGCCGCGGTCATCCTGAGGCGATCCGATGAGGACCGCCGAAGGACCTCAATCAAAATTGCGCACGGGATGTCAGTTGAGATCTTTCGGGGCGCAAACGACGCGCCCCTCAAGATGACAGGGTGAAGCGCAGCTTGAATAACATTAAAATTGTATCTTGTGAGAAATCCAAGCTATGCGGACAAAAAGGCTCCGTCTGACCCGGAAACCGTTCCGGGCGCGACAAAACCTTGTGCAGGAGAAACAAAAAGGGCGCCCCAGAAAAGCGGGGCGCCCTTTTTCTTCTATTTGAGAGTAAAAGAAGTTAGAACCGCAGTTGAGCCTTCAACTGAATCAGCCGCGGCGAGCAGTTGCCACCGAGGAACGAACCCAGAATGCTCGTGGGTGCGCATACGTCGCCTTGGATGGTGCCAAACTGGCTATTGGAAACGTCAGACACCGGAAGCGTAAAGTTCGCGTGGTTGAACAGGTTGTAGAATTGCAATCCCAAGCCCAGTTCCATGGATTCCGTGATGTGCGTGAACTTGGTCAGGTTCAGGTCGAAGTCGGTGTAACCCGGTCCGCGGAAAGCATTGCGTAATCCCGCGTAACTGAATTGCGTTTGCGGTGTGCCCGTCGGTGACGGGTTCTCGAAGTCTGCGAGTGTCAGGCATTGTACTGCGGCCGTGCCCGCAGCCCCCTTGCCACAACTACTCTTCGGGATCGACGACAGCGGTACCGTGGGAATGGCGTAAATGGTCGCGAAGTAGTTTTGGCTACCGAGCGACCCGGCCAATTCACGGTCGGTCACGGAGTAAGGCAAGCCGGTCCGGACAAACACAGCGCCGGCGAGCTGCCAGCCATCCACCAGGCGGTTCCATCCATGTCCGTGCAAAGCCCACCGGATGGGAACCTGCCAGACATAGTTCAGATTGAAGCCCTGCCTCACGTCATAGTCCGAAGGTCCATAGTTCGCGTGGACGTTATACGGATCCTGCGGGTTGAGGGTGCTGTTGCCGGTGAAACCGAGCTCCCCGCCATTGGAGACATCGTCAAACGCATGGCTCCAGGTATAGTTCGCCTGAATCAGGCTTCCCTTACCCCAACGCTCGGTAGCAGAAACCGTCAGACCGTTGTAATTGGAAACTCCAGCGCTCATGAGTGTGGTCACTTGGCCGAAGCTTGCATCGGGCACGGTTGCCGGCAGACTTCCGAAGCCATAAGCGTTCACGGAGTTGTTCACAATCAACTCATGATACCCATGGTTCCCCACATAGTTCACGTCGAGGAACGTATTCGCAGCAATTTGCTGCTGCACCTCGAGGTTCCACTTCTGGTACTGCGGGGCATGAGTGGTCTTTTCGGAACCGGTAATGCTCGGAGGTGAAAAAAATTCATCGATTGCAGATATCTGATTGACGTTCAGGCCGCTTTTGTACCCGCTGACGAATGCAGCATTGGAAGCATTCGCATCCGCGAAGAGATTGGTGGTCTCCGTCGGTGCCAGGTTATCCAGATAAGAGACAAAGAAATTGTAAATGGGCGGATTCTCAGAGAAGTTGTCGACCACCGTGCCCGGGAATGCATCATAGAAAATGCCTCCGCCTCCGCGGACCACGGTCGTATGCGCACCGCCCCTCACTTGCCAGGCAAAGCCAATACGCGGCTGCCAGAGGATGTTGTCGAACGCCAGCAAGGCCTGGTGCTCGTTCGCGTCAATGATTTGATTGTAAGGGATGTCTGGGTTGGTATTGATGGAACTGAACGGCCCGGTTAAGCGCGCAAAGCAGTTCTTCTGGCACACCGGATTGGATTGGTGCTCGGCCCGCAACGCCAGCGTGACCGTGAAGTTTGAACGGATCTTCCAATCATCCTCGCCATAGGCCCCTATACTCCAAAGGGCCATCGGTTGATCCAGAGAGCTCGGGTAGGCATAGTACAACTCAGAAAAGTTCCCAGCGCTTGCGGGAGTCGTGGGGTCTGTTCCGCCGTTGTAAAAGGCGTCCACATTGAGTGGCAGCAGATAGCCGCTGGTATAAAAGCCGTAGTCGTGATCGCTCACGTCGTTTCGGCGGAATTTCACGCCGAACTTCAAAGTGTGCCGTCCAATGGTCTTCGTAACGTCATCGCTGATCTGATACTGCGTCACGTTGCGGCCCTGCGGCCAGATGTAGTCTTCCCCGCCCAAATCTGTGAACGTGCCATCCCCAAACGACAAGGTTGTGGGGAACGTCGACAGGGTGCTGTTGATGTTGGCATTCGAAAATATAGCGGTATACCACTGCCCGGACAGAACGAATTGGTTCGTCAGCGTCGGGCTTACGCTGTAGGAATCCACTAATTGGCCTTGCCACTCCGGCTGCGTGCTGACCGCATTGAAGATCGAATTGATGCCATCTGTGTACGTTGCCTGAACGCCATCGTCATACTGGATGCGCATATAGGCGCGATTTTTCTCGCTGATATTCCAGTCTACGCGGCCCGCAAACTGCCATTCATGCGTCAGGTTGCCGGCGCTCGAGCGGAAATAAAGCGCGCACGGCACGGTTGTGCCCAATCCGTCGGGACCTGTAAACCCACTGCATCCTAAGGCGTTGCCCGCACCGTTGCCAGGTTGCGCGGTGGCAGCACCGGGCGCACCATTGTAAAGACTGAAAATCTTGTTGTAGAACGGGATGGAGTTGGTCAACCCCAACGACGTTAGGTTTGCTATCGTCGCTGTTTCGAACGCCGGGCTGGGAATGATGGTGTTGTTGCTAGTAGGGAGAACGACGCGCAATCCTTCAGTGTTGATGAAGAAGAACAGTTTATCCTTCTTAATGCGCCCGCCGAAGGATCCGGCCCACTGGTTCGCATTATCGAAACTGCGCGGGTCACCATCCTCGTTGCGGAACCAGTCGTTGGCGTTCATCGCCCGGCCGTTCCACTCGTAAATCGCGTTTCCGTGAAAGTTGTTCGAGCCGGACTTGGTAATATAGTTGATGTTCGAACCCGCCAGTGTTCCATACTGCCCGGTATAGCCGTTGGCCACCACCGTGGCTTCCGCAATCTCGTTCTGCCCCAGCAACAGGTTGGTAGCACCCGAGTTGTTCAAGTTCAGGAACGGGTCATTGTCGTCCATGCCGTTGAGCGTGAAAAGGTTCGACGTGGCGGACATGCCGAACGCCGAAAAGTTTCCATAACCGCCCTGGGTGTTCATGGTCGTTCCCGGAGAGATTTGGGCGATGTAACTCAAGTCGTTGCCGGGATTCGGTATTTCGGATACCTGGGTCTCTGTCAGATTCACGTTGACGTTGGCATTGTCGGTTTGAACGAGCGGCCCTGTCTCGGAGGTCACTTCGATCGTTTCCGCAGCCGTGCCGAGTTCCAGCTTAATTTCCAGGCTCTGCGACTGACCGAGGGTCACGGTTACAGGAGTGATCGCCTTGCGAAAGCCTTTCGCTGCGGTCGTGACTTGGTACTGTCCCGGAAGGAGCAAGGTAAACCGGAAACTTCCGGTATCGTCCGTAACGCTATCTAGAGTCCCGCCACGTTCCTTGTCGAGCAGTTGAACCGCTGCTCCGGTCACGGCGGCCCCGGACGGGTCAAGCACTGTCCCAACGACCGCGCCTGTAGTCTGGGTCTGCCCCATCGCGATACTCCCCGTGAGCGCGACGGCGCAGAGCATTGCAAGAATCATAAACGAGGGGAAAAATAGTCCCCGTGCTTTCAACATTCGATCCTCCTGGATTTCTAGGTACAAACACTTCCGGCCAGATCTCTTAAATTCCTGGGATTTCTTCAAACCACCACACCTCGGGTCGACCAGACCCTAACGATGGGCAAAAAAGATGCAACTTCATCTCCATTGTTGCGCCACTCTTAGTTACTGAAAACAAAAGACTAATTGCAACAAAAACCGTCGCCGATGACCGCAGCTACCATTTCTTGTAGTTTTCTCGAAATCTTCCATTATTTATAGGGAGGGGGCATTTACGGCTACAGGGCAAATCTCTCAATCAATTTGGGTGCCGCACGCGTTCCGCCAGGGCTCGCGCCCGCTGTCGCGCGATTTCCACGAACCGCGAGTCCCCTGCAATCTGGTCCAGCAGCGGCAATGCGCGCTGGGGCTCCGGCAAGACTCCCTTCATCATGTCGTTCTCGAATTGCAGCAGGGCGTCGTTCACGCCAAGCCGGTCATACTTCATGCGCCTCTTCAGCAAGTCGATCAATTCCTGCTGGCGCGCCAATCCCTCGCAAATCTGTAGCAAATGTGTCGCCTGCGTGTTGAGCGTGTAATTGAACTTTACTTCGTACGATTCGCCCGGCGCCTCCCAGCGAAAGGTCTTTTCCCCCAGGTACGCGATCTTCCGGTGTACATCCAAATCCAGCCCCTTGAAGTGGTTCAACTGCCCGGCCAGCTCGAAAATCTTCGCGCGCAGTCCCGCGCCAACCTCAAAGGGAGTTGACCCCGCATCTTCGTCCAACTGGCGGATTTCATAGCTGGCATTCGCGGAGTTCTCCGGAATCTTGATCTCGATGAACTCTGGCACGCTGGACTTGAACACTCGCCGGTACGTGAAGACACCGCCCGCCGGCGTAGCCAGAGCGGGCATGGCTGCTGTCCACAGGCATAGCCCCAACGAGAAAATCACCACGCGGCGGAGATGGAAGCTCATTGGTTTGTCAGGATGCCGGCGGCGCGGCGGCCTGTTGCGTGGCCCGCCATCGCACCCAGCGGATTGATTTTTCGTTCACCGGATACCGCGCGTTGTACGCCGAACCGCCGCTGCAACTGCTCCGCGTGAATATGACACAGCGCTACGGCCAATGCGTCCGCCGCGTCCGATGGTTCCGGCGTTTCCTTCATTGCCAGCAAGGCTTGTACCATGGCTTGCATCTGCTTTTTGTCGGCTTGGCCGTGCCCTGCAACGCACGCCTTCACTTCGCGAGGCGCGTAACTGAATACCTCCACGCCGTGTTCCTCGGCCGCCAGCAGCACCACGCCGCGCACTTCCGCCAGCCGTAGCGCTGTCCTCATATTCAACGCGGTAAACACCGATTCCACGGCCATCGCTTGTGGCGCAAATTCCTCCAGCAAATCACAAAGCAGCTTGTGCACATCCTGCAGCGCCGCTCCCCTCGAGGCCTTCTGGCGTTTTGCCGCCACGCGCAGCGCTCCATAGTGCAGCACCCGGCAGGTCTTCCCGTCGCTCTCGACGATGCCGTAGCCCGTGGGTCCCGCCGACGCCGGATCTACTCCCAGCACGCGAAACATTCCGGCCTTCCCGTCTTTAATCGGTTTCTCGCCCATTTTTGTTAGTCTACGGCGAACCCCAACCCTCTTCCACCACATTCTCACGGCAACGCAGTCCTCAAAGCAAAACGGCCATCGAGTTTCGCCCGATGGCCGTTGCTGAAAATCGTTGCTTAGTTTGCGCCAACGGCCGCCTGAATTTCCGATTCGTCGATATCAAAGTTGGCGTACACGTGCTGCACGTCGTCGTGTTCTTCCAAGGCTTCCACCAGCCGCAACATCTGCGAGGCCTGCTGCCCGGTGAGCTTGATGTAGTTCTGCGGCACCATTCCCAACTCCGCGGAAGCAGGCTTAATCCCGGCCTTCCCCAGTGCTTCTTTCACCGCCTCCAGTGATTCCGGCGGCGTCACGATGTACCACGACGACCCCTCGTCTTTCATATCCTCGGCGCCTGCCTCCAGAACAATGTCCAGAAGCTTATCTTCGCTCGCCGATTCCTTGGGAATGTTAATTTCGCCTTTGCGATGGAACATCCAGCCCACGGCTCCGGCTTCCGCCATGTTTCCGCCATTCTTGCTGATCAGGTGGCGGAACTCGCCGACGATTCGGTTGCGATTGCTGGTGACGACCTGAATCAGCATCCCCACCCCGCCGGGGCCGTACCCCTCGAACGTCACTTCTTCAAACTGCTCGCCTTCCAATTGGCCTGTGCCGCGCAGTACCGCCCGTTCGATATTTTCGTTGGGCATGTTTTCGTTCTTTGCGGCCAGGATCGCCGTGCGTAAGCGTGGGTTGGTGTTGGGATCGCCGCCCCCAATGCGCGCGGCGATGGTGATTTCGCGGATTAGTCGCGTGAAAATGCGGCCGCGCTTTGCGTCAGTGGCCGCCTTCTTGTGCTTGATTGTCGCCCACTTTGAATGGCCAGACATGACAATTCCTCTTTTTGTGACTTGTGGCCGTGGTCAGGCCATGCAATTTTTGGCTTGGCCGCGGGCCCCTCTCGCGGCACATCCAGTCGCGGGGATTCGTCCTGCGGAAACCTGCGAGCCGAGTGCCAACGGTACCTTATTGACCCGCCGGTAGCTACCCCTGAATCAACGGCCTGCTAGGCGCTAGGAGTCCAAACCACGCCAGTCTAGCACACCCGCGTCTGCTCCGAAACCCGCTATACTTGACCTTCAAACCATGGTTGCCACTCCTTTGCCTCAGTCGGATCTTCCCCGCCCCGCTGTCCCTGTGCGTCGCCTCAAAGTGCTGGTTCTGTGTTCTCATGTTGTTCCCTACGCTTCCCCCCTCTTCCGGCATCTGGCACAAGATCCTCGCGTGGAAATCCTGGTCGCCTACTGCAGTCTCCAGGGAGCCGAGAGCAGTCGCGATCCTGAATTTGGCGTTGACGTTCAGTGGGATGAGCCTCTTCTTGATGGCTACCCGTGGGTCGAAGTTTCAAATAACTCCAATTTACGAAACTTCGGCTCTCTCTTTGGACTTTGGAACTCCGCACTCTGGTCGCTCATCCGTGGCGGTTCCTATGACGCCGTGGTGATCTATACCGGCTACATGTGCGCCGCCTTCTGGCAAGCCGTCCTGGCTGCAAAAAGCTGCGGCATCCCCGTGGTGATTTCTTCCGATTCCACTGTTCTGCAACCTCGCGATCAGGCGCGTTGGAAAAGACCCATTAAGCCCTTCATCCTCGGCAGTGTCTACCGCACTGTGGACGTCTTGATGGCCGGTTCGCCCGCGGCTGCTCAGTTGGCCACCCGGCTGGGTATGCCCCAGGAGCGCATCATGGTCATTCGTTCCGGAGCTGACAAGGATGCTTGGATCGCACGCGCCGAAAAATCGAATCCCCTTGCCATTCGCGCTTCCTGGAATGTGCCTTCGCAGGTGCCGGTAGTGTTCTCTTGCGGCAAACTGCAGCCGTGGAAACGCCCTCTCGATCTTTTGCGGGCGTTTGCCAAAGCCAACGTCGCTGCCGCGTATCTTGTCTTCGCGGGCGACGGCGCCCTGCGCAAGGAATTGGAAAATGAGGCGCGCCATTTAAACGTGCAAGACCGCGTCCGCTTGCTGGGTTTCGTCAACGTCTCGCAGCTTCCCGGCTCTTACAAAGCCGCCGACCTTTTTGTACTCTGCTCGGATTACGATCAATGCCCGCTCGTCGTGCCGGAAGCCATGTTCTCTGGAATTCCCGTCATTCTGAGCGATGCCGTGCTCGGCCGCCGGGACATGATTCACGAAGGCCAGAGCGGCTACTCCTATCCCTGCGCTGATATCGATGCCCTTGCCGCCATTCTCAGGAGAGTGCTCTCTGACCCAGCTCATCTTGATCAGTTGAAAGCCGGCGTGCGCCGCCAAATGGAATCGTGGACTATGGCCGATTGCCTGGATAGTTGGTTGGGCGCCATTGAGATCGCCCATCGCCGCAAGCCAACCTCTGGCGGGAGGGCTTTTTGATGCTGTCGCCCTCCACGCATGGCGTTCACAATCTCCTCGGACGCCCTACCCTCAAGAAGAGTTGATCGTGAAGCTCCTGCTCTATTCCCACTTTTTTGCGCCGAGCGTTGGTGGCGTGGAAACCGTGGTGATGTCTCTTGCCAGGGGATTGTCCCTGCGCTATAGCTCCGGCTCGCAGGGCGAATTTGAGCTTACTCTCGTGACCCAGACTCCACCCGGCTCTTTTGACGATTCCTCGCTTCCTTTCCCGGTGGTGCGTCAGCCCAATTTCAATTCTTTCCGCAAACTCATTCGCTCCGCGGATGTGATTCACGTGGCCGGCGCCGCCATATTTCCCATCTTGCTTGGCCTCCTATTGCGAAAACCGGTTGTCGTGGAGCACCACGGTTTTCAGACCATTTGTCCCACTGGGCAGTTATTCCAGGAGCCTGAAAACATTCCCTGCCCCGGCTATTTCAGGGCGGAACGCTACACACATTGCCTCGCCTGCGCGCCTGCACCCAGACCCTTTGCGTCCTTTCGTGTCTGGCTGCTCACTTTCTTTCGGCGGTTCCTTTGCCAGCATGTCGCCGCGAACATCACGCCGACCAACTGGCTGGCCGGTATGCTTCAATTGCCCCGAACCGAAACCGTTCCCCATGGTCTCGCGTTGTCGCCCCCGCTTGTGCGGCTCCCTGCCAGCCGTCCAGTCCCAGTGCTCGTTTTTCTGGGCCGCATTGTGACTACCAAGGGACTTCTTCTGCTCCTGGAAGCAGCGCGCCTGCTGCAGCAGCAGAATCGCCGGTTCGAACTGAAGGTCGTCGGCGACGGCGCCGAACGCGCCGCTCTTGAGAAGCTCACGGAGGAGTGGAAGCTCGCCACACAGGTGCGCTTTCTCGGGCGGCTCCCCGATTCGCAAATCGCCGACCTCCTCGCCACAGCCGATCTTCTGGTCGTTCCCTCTCTCGGCGGCGAAGTTTTTGGTATGGTCATTGCGGAAAACATGCTTCGTGGAATCCCCATTCTGGCCTCCGATCTCGGCGCCTTTGTCGAAGTCCTGGGAGATGCCGGGCGCACGTTTAAAACCGCAGATTCCGCCGATTTGGCTCGTCGGATCGTTCAACTTCTCGATGATCCCGCTGCCTCCCAGCGCCTAGGCGTCGCGGCTCACCAAAGGGTGCGCGATTTCTTCGCTTTGAGTCGTATGATAGAGGGACACGCCCAGATCTATAGACGTCTTGCGCCGGACGGGACCGCGTGATGATTCCTACAACGACCAACAGCGGTCTTCATGATTTCGTCGGGAATAATGTACTCGCTCTGCTCGTTCGACCGGGGCTGAAGGCTGCGGACCTTGGTTCGGGGCCCGGCGCCATGGCTGCGCGATTGGCAGCGATGGGTTGCGACGTTCTCGCTGCGGATCTCACCAAAAATGGTTTTGCGGCCGGGCTTCCCCACGTCACCGTCGACTTTAACCAGCCCGATTTCGCGTCTCTCTTGGGCCCTCGGCAATTCGGTTTGGTCACCGCCATCGAAGTTATCGAGCATGTGGAGAGCCCCATCGGGTTTCTCCGTAATATTGCGCGGTTGCTCGCGCCCACCGGCGTGGCGGTTCTGACGACGCCCAACGTGGATTCGCTGCCCGCGCGCTTCAAGTTCTTTCTCGGCGGCAAAATCCGCACCATGGATGAGCATGGGGAACCCACGCACATCTCCCCCATCTTCTTTGATCTCCTGCAGCGGCAATTCCTCCCGCTCGTTGGCCTCCGGCTTCGCCAGCACCTCGTTTTTCCCGCTCACGGTTATCAGCTCAGCCGCAAATCCGTCGCCTGGACCATGCGCTTGCTGGCCGCCGCTTTTTCCGGCGAATCCATTCTCGGCGATAATCACATTCTCGTGCTCGAGGCAGCGCCGTGAGCCTGGCCGCCCGAGTTTTGCCGTCGCAGCTTCGCAAAAACCCCATTTTTCTTGCTGTGACGGTCTTTCTCTTCTTTTATCTGGCTTATAAATTGGCGCAGTACGTTTTGGCCGGTGATCTCATTGCTCTCGCCTACATCGCTCTCGGCTTGGTCGTCGTCGTTAGTTTGACCGCCATGCTCGGCCGCTGGCGGACAGGCCTCTATGTCTTCCTGGGATGGCTCTTCTTTGAAGATCTTGCCCGAAAATACCTCGGCAACAATATGGTCATCTACTTCGGGAAAGACGTCCTTGTGGCCACGGTCTACCTGTCCTTCTTTCTCGCCTATCGCAAAAGGAAAGTACAAACCTTCACCCCGCCGTTCCGTCTTCCACTCCTTCTTTTCTTTTGGTTTGGGCTCATCCAGGTCTTTAATCCTGCCTCTACCAGTCTTGTTTATGGCATCTTGGGCATGAAGCTGTACTTCTACTACATCCCCCTGATTTTTGTGGGCTACGCCTTAATCGATAAGGAAAACGACCTTCAGAAATTTTATCCCCGCCTCTTGGGGCTCTCCCTTGTGGTCGCTCTGCTTGGTATTGCTCAGTCGATTCTAGGCCATACCTTTCTGAATCCCGCGATCATGGCCGAGGATATCCGGGAGCTCGGCACGAATTACCGCGTCTCTCCCATTTCTGGCGTGCTTGTTTACCGCCCAACATCTGTATTTGTGAGTGCCGGTCGCTTTGCTTTTTTTCTTGTTCCGGCCTGGCTCTTTGCCTTTGGATATGGAAGCTACCTCATTCTACGGACCCGCAAGGGCCGGCTTCTCACAATGCTTACTCTCGGTGCCATCACCGTGGCGATCGCCATGGCCGCTTCCCGCGGTACTCTTCTTTGGACCCTAGGGAGTGTCATTGTCTGCGTGGCTGCTTTCTTGTGGGGCTGTCCGTGGCAGCGCGGACAACTTGTTCGTGTGCTGCGTTCCTTCCAGCGCGCGCTGCTTATTGTCGTCCTCTCCTTGGGAATTGCGATCTTCCTTTTTCCAACCGAAATCGCAAATCGTTTCACCTTTTACTGGGAGACTCTCTCTCCGAGCAGTCCCAGCAGCGAAGTGCTGCAGCGCACAGGCGACTATCCCATCCAGAATTTCCTGTATGCCTTCGACAGCCCGCGGTGGCCCTACGGCTTTGGTATTGGCACGGCCTCGCTGGGCACCCAGTATGTGGCCCGCATCTTCCACGTGCCCCTCACAGGCTTCGCTGTGGAGAGCGGCTATGGGTCTATCGTCGTTGAACTCGGCGTCGTTGGTCTCTTTCTTTGGTTTGTCATGACTACTGCAATTGTCGCCTCTGCCTGGAAAGTCGTCCGCAAACTGAAAGGTACGGTCTGGTTCCCCATCGCCTTTGTCATCTTTTGGTATGCCGCCCTGCTCCTTTTCCCTTATACCTACGCGGGCCTCGCCCCTTTTCAAGACTTCATTCTCAATTCTCTTCTGTGGCTCTCCCTCGGAATTCTTTTTCGCCTGCCAAGACTTGCTGCTGAGGTCCAGGCAAACTCCCTGGCTGCTGGCTCTGCCTATGCTTCAAGGACCAGTTAAGTTGCGACTCGCGGTCGTATCTCCCTTTCTGGACCGAAGCCACGGAACTGAACTTTGCATCGTTGAACAAATTGAACGCCTTGCCTCCCAGCACGGTTGGGAAATTCAACTCTATTCGCAACGCGTCGGGGATCTGAAAGGCCTTTCCGCCAATACTGCCAAAGATTCGGGTGGCCGTATCTTCTGGCACAAAGTTTCCGACTTTCCAGGGCCCTATCTTTTCAAATTTATCTGGTGGTTTCTTGCGAATCGCGTCCACCGGTGGCGGGACTCAAGCAACCCGCATCTTCGGCCGGACCTCACCTATTCGCCTGGTATCAACTGTTTTGACGCCGATGCGATCATCGTTCACATCGTGTTTCACGAATTTTATCAGCGCGTGCGCTCGGAGTTGCGTTTGAGCCGTCTGCCTCTTTCCGCCTGGCCCCGCACGCTTCACAGAAAGCTCTACTACGGTCTGATTATGTTTCTGGAGCGCAGAATCTATCGCGATTCTCGAGTACGCCTCGCTGCTGTCTCCCGCATGGTTGCTGACCAGTTGAGGACACATTTTGACCGCGCAGACGTGGCCGTCATCCCAAATGCTGTGGACACTGCCAGATTTAATCCTGCCGCGCGCCTCTCGCGCCGCTCTTCCGCCCGTAACTCCCTCGGTCACTCTGACTCGGAGTTCGTCTTGCTCCTGATTGGCAATGACTGGAAAAAAAAAGGCCTCGACCAGCTTCTCAATGCTATGCAGTTGGACCAGGATCTTCCCTTGCGCCTTCTCGTAGTTGGCCGCGACGACCCTTCTCTCTACAATTCCCTCTTGCGAGAAAGCGGGACACTGGACCGTGTCCACTTTCTGCCACCCACTCCCGATGTTCTTTCTGTTTACGCTTCCGCCGATGCGTACGTCGGCCCTTCCCTGGAAGATGCTTTTGGCTTGCCGATTCTTGAGGCGATGGCCTGCGCCTTGCCCGTCATTGCCAGCGCTCGGGCCGGGGCCAGCGAGATGATCGAAGATGGCAGGACTGGCCTAATCTTGCGCCAGCCGGAAAACCCAGAGGAACTTGCCATGCTCCTTAGACGCCTCTTCCAGGACAAGCCTCTTCAGCAAGAATTGGGTAAAACCGCTGCCCAGGTTGCCCAACTGTTCAGTTGGGAGACAAACACTGCGAAAACGCTGAGTTTCCTTAAAGAGACAGCACGAATGCGTTCGACCCATTGACTAGATCCGACGTGGTCCCTTTCCGTGTGGCCCGGGAGCGATGAAGTTCTGGTCAAAGTAATTCTGCTCGATTTGAACTCCCCAGTCCTGTATACCACTGCGCACAATTCAGGTATTCTCTCTTCTTAATCATGGCCAATCTCACCAAAGACCACTCCTTGGACCACCTCGCTTCTTACCCTTCCTCGGTCAAGCGCGTTGCCCGGTAACCATGTCGAACGCACCGCATACCTCCGTTCGTCGCGATGTTGAAATTCAGCGCCGGTATTACTCGGACACCGCGTCGAGTTACGAAACGATGCACGCCCACGAAGGTGCCGCCGATGCTTTCTCCCGGGACTTTGTCCACTGCACCCTCCGGCTACTCAATGTTCAAAGTGTTCTCGACGTGGGGGCCGCCACGGGCCGCAGCCTTCGCGACTTCCGGAACGCCCTGCCGGGTGTCTTTGTGTGTGGTGTCGAACCTGTCGCTGCGCTTCTTCAGCAAGGTCGTGCTTCCGGCAATATCTCGGGCGCTGCTGTCCTGCGGGCTGGCGGGGAGGCTCTGCCTTTTCCGGACAACACTTTTGATGCCGTCTGCGAATTTGCGACGCTTCACCACGTTCCCAATCCCTCGGCCGTCGTCCGCGAAATGCTGCGAGTTGCGCGCAAGGTAGTTGTTATCGCGGATTCCAATCGCTTTGGCCAGGGTTCTTGGCCTGTCCGCCTCTTCAAGCTTTTTATTTACAAACTTGGACTCTGGCGAGCTTTTGATTTTCTTCGCACGGGCGGCAGGCGTTATCAAATCTCTGATGGTGATGGTCTCTTCTATTCCTACAGCGTGTACGATTCCTACCATCTCGCTGCAAGCTGGGCGGATCGCGTCCTGCTTGTCCCCAGCGATCCGGGCCAATCCCGTAGCTGGTTGCATCCTCTTCTCACCGCCAAGGGAGTGATCCTCATCGCCATCCGGGAACCACGAGAAGGCGAGAAAAAAGATTAGCTTTTTCCCCTGTTCCGCACGCCTTCTCGTGTCGCTTTCAGCGTGAACTCGAGTGTCTCCTTGGGAATACTGGTGATGAACGGCTCGATCATCCAGGCCAGTACGGCTGGAATGTCGCGCGTCAAACTCACCGCCTCATTCTGCACATACACCCCGCCATCCCGCTCTTCCAGCCGCCACCACGTCTCCAGCCGCCACATAAAACCGCTGTCATTACCCGGCGGCCTCTCCTTCTCTTGCGGCGTTCCCGCATTTTCCACTTCTGCGATGCGGATTGCCGAACTCCGGCTGTGTGCCCGTGTCGGCGAATCGCGGTAGTAGGTGATCTCCTGCTCCGTATTCAGCACTACGGTAAGGATCTTCTTCCGGCGAAACCTCATGAACACACGAAAATGATCGCCGTCGTGTGCCTCGATTTTGGCTTTCTCCACATCCGGCGCGTAATACGTCGCGTGGTGGTCATAGTCCTGCAATAGCTTCAATACCTCGTCCAATTTCGCGCCGGGTATGAAGACCATCCCCTGCCAGTCGTGGATCATTCCTCCGGGGATCGCGCTACTCCCCCCAGCTTCCTCCCCACTCACGTGCCGGAGCTCTACCTTTCCACTTTTCAATCTTTCGTACGCTTCCTCTTTTTTTTGCTTCGCCAACTCGTCAACCCAGAAAAAATCCGCTTGCGCCAGACTTTTCCCAGAACGCGCTTCCGTCGCCGCCACATAATTCTCGAACGCGCGAATCGTGGCTGGCTGCAATGGAGACGCGGGATACCCGCCTGCCGGGCGGCTCGCGCCCAGAGGAACGGCCATCAAGATAATCAGCCACCCTAACAACCATCTGCCAGCTAATCCCTGCACCTGTCCTCGCTTTGCGCCACTCCAGTGCCGCCCACAGCGTCAGAACCCCATCTTTGCCGCTTTCCATCTTGAGGGATGCAATGAACGTGCCAGATTATCGTATCGGATTTAAGACTGAACTTCAGGGGAGATCGTCGGCAAGGCATTACTGGCGGGTTGGGTAGCTCGCACACGGCCCCTTGCGGGACCGCTGTCCCCGCGCGGCCCCCAACCCGTCATAATTCATGCTAGAAGGGGGCCTTTTCATCGCTCAATGGGCCGCTAGCCTCAAATGTCGGGGTACCCATGGCTTAGTACCATAGGAATTCAGTTCAAGTCTTCTTGCATCAATTTATATGTAACACAATAAAGGACTTATATTGACTATCAGTTACAAGGAATTTGCCCGTCTCTCGACTAGTACTTCGCGCCTATCCCCGCGCCTACTGCTTCCCCGGGCCACTACCCTCAGGGAGTCACATCCTTGTTCACGAGCTTCATCGTGACCTCCTTGGTCTGCCCATTCCGCGCGACAATATTTCGTTCCCAGTCCGAATAGAATCCATTCGCCGACGCCCTCAAATCGTAGTTGTCTTGCCTCAACCCTGTAATCGTAAACCTCCCATTCGCGTCTGTGTAGATCACTCGTGGAGAGCTGCCCCCCGACGATTGGCAGACCACCGCCGCATGCTCAACCAACTTGCCATTTGGTCCCACCACGATCCCCGTCAGTGTCGCCCCGCTCTTCTTTGGTGTTTGAGCATGTAATCCACCCGCCCACACCATCGCGAAAGTTGCGATGATCATCGCGAGCAACTTGCGTTTCATTCCTGCTTAACTCCTTTTTCGATGCCTCCAGTCTAGCCCCGCTTTCCCCTTGCGCACCCTTTCCTTGAGCGGCGTGTGCCCGAGCTGAAACCTGCCACTGCGAACAGGTGCATCCGTGCCTTCGCTTGCGCGAAGCTGAGGTTTTTTCTTGTGCAGCTCGAACAACTCCCATGCCGAGTCTTACTTAGGGACAACCATTTCCAAGGAGAAGTACTTCTGTCCAATTGGAGTCCCTTGGGTTAGAATCCCCACCTGTTGTAGTTCCTCGTTCAGGATGACTTATGACGCAAGCCCGTCCAAAAAGATTCGTTAACCTCACGCGAGTCTGGCATTGGTTGAAAGACCAGTGGATTCGCGAAGTGCCGGAAGACTTTGCGCTCTGCGAGTTCGACTGCCGCAAATTGCAGTGTCTTGAGGGCGAATGGGACACTTGCCAGCGGCGCCTCTCCCGTGCCAGTGGTGAATTGATGCCCGGCACGCCTCATCCCGGATTTCGCTCCAAGTCTTAATTGCACTTCCCCGAAAGGTATGGAACTTTCTCACCCCTCCGGCCGAGGCAGCCGCTGTGCGCCTCGCGCAACCCGAAGGGATTATTTATCCCAATGATTGAATGTACTTTGTGATGTCCCGGAATTCTTCCGCTATCGAAGCTTGCCTGGATCGATCCCATTCTTTCGTGCTTCGTCTTCCAGGGCGCCGATTTGCCCCTGAAGCTTTTTCTTTTTCGCTTCCAGTTGCTTGATTTGGTCCTCCACGGGCACCATGTTGTAGCCCTGGTTCGGATTGATTCCACCCGTCGGGCTGCTGTTTTCCCCCTTGAAGTTTTTCAGTTGTGCGATGCGTTGGTCCGCAGCATCGATCTGGTTGTGGAGCTCGCCGATTTGTTGGCGGTAATTGTCGATCTGACTTTCCTGCCCATCGCGCTCGTCGGATGACGATTGCTCTTCCATTTTCGGGCTGTACTCCACTCCTTGGTGCGGCTGGCCCACGACGGAAACTTTGCCCGGCAAGGCCGCAACCTCATCGTTTGTCCATACCTTTTTGGGCTTCTTTTTCTCCGGCGTCGCTTGGGCATCCTGCTTCGGCGCAGTCTTGTCTGTGGGAGTAGCGGGCTTGGTGCCACTCGAGTCCTTATTCGTCGTATCCTGCGTTTGCGCGGAACGAACAACAGCAGCCAACGCCAGTAGGAAAAAACCGAGACTCACACTTCTGTGCTTCATTGTCTCGCTCCGTCTAACGCAGCTGCCCTGGGTCGATCCCTTTTTTCCTCGCCTCGTCGAGCTGCTCATCAATCTGCGATTCCAAATCCTTCTTCTTTTTTTCCAACATGATGATCTGCTGTTCCACGGGAATCCGGCCGTATCCCTTGTCGACCTGGTATCCGCTCGCGGAAACCGCCTCCCCCGCCAGAAATTCTTTGTAAATCGCCAGTTGCTTCTTAATATCCTCCACTTGCCCTTGGAGTTTTATCAGTTCCTTGCGGATTTTCTCGACCGTCGCTGGATCCGCCGTTTTGGTGAGCGGATATTTTTGATCGCCTTTGGTGCCTACGACCGATATCTTCTTGCTCGCTTCGGAGAGGTTGTCGTTCGTCCACACTTTTTTCGGAGCACTTGGGGCAGGATTACTCGCGGGTTCCGGGCTGGCCGCGTTGCCCGGGCTCTTTCCGGACGAATTCGCATCATTCGTTTGTGCCGCATTCGGCAGCGCCAAGCTGACCAGCAGCAGAACCAGGGTGAGAAGCCAGCGGATCATGGATCCTCCAGGTCGGCCGGGGCAGAACTAGTGCCGTTCCAACTTGTTCCAGCAAATCCCTTCGAGAATGCTCTCCCCGTGTTCGCGTCAGATACTTGGACCGTCATTTGGCCCAAATAGTTGGGACGGCACTAGTACTATCTAACCCATTGTATCGCTTAATGTTTCAAGGTCCTGCCGCCTCGCCGGCTCCCTTGCCCAATTCGCCACGCACCACCTCCAGCGCCTCCTTCGGCGGCCCCACCTGCCGGTAATTCAGGTACAGCGTCCGCTCGTGGATTGAAAACGGCAGCAGGAATTTTCTCCCGTCGAAATCGTATTGCTGGAAGGTCGGCAGCCAAACACCCGGCGCCATCTCGTAGCGTTCCTGCATGAAGTGGCTGCCCTTATAAACCTTGGCTAGAAATAGTGAGAGGGAAATGTCCTGGCTCACCTCGCCCTCCACCTTGGCCAACTCCGCGGACTCCTCATCGATCCAGATGAACCCCCTGACTTTCGTGAGCAGCGTGGCGTTCCGTGAAGTTGGTTTGTATTTCGGGTTTGGCACCATACTGTATTTCGCCAGGCTGCGGTCGCCTCGCATTTCGTGTCCCAGCAAAGTGAAAATAAACGCGGCGTGCGTGGCTTCAATCAGGTCGTTTCGCTCTTTCCGTTTGCGCGCCATTTTCGCCAGCGCTTCCTCTTGTCCCGGTCCCCGCTCGGTAGCCCAGACCAGCAACTTCTCGAGCTTCTGCAACTCAGTGCGGTAGCTTTCCGCGTTGATGGGTTTGCCTTCCGCCGAAAGAGGGATCCTGTCGTTGGCTACCTCGGCGGGAAAAACCCGCCAGACTTTTACTTCCGCGGGGTTGGCATCGCTCCCCGTCCTGCGGATTTCCATGCGCTCAATCCGCTCGAAAAGATCCAACTCCTGATCGGTACGCTTCTGGTTGGCCACGACCCTCTGGAACAGCTCGCTTTCCTTAGGCTCGGACGCTGTTGGGGAGGGATTCTGGGCGGCGCACGCCAGTCCCAGAACCAGGCTCCCATACAACACGAGTCCCCCAGTTAGTGAACCCCATCGTAGCCATCGGAACCCCTTGGATGGTCTGTATCTCATAGATAAGCCAGCATCCTGGTCCCCAGACCGCCGCTTCCGTTTCTCCCTCGGCGCGTAAGCGAGTAAAATAGGATCGCATCGAGATTATACGTACTTTTCGTGAAATAAAAGGCGCTTCCGTAGCGTCTAAATGGAGTGGCTTAGGAACGATTTAGCACCCTCCTGCGTATCCTTATGAGATGAGGAGCTTACTTTGGCTGTAGCCCCCACTAGTGGGTTAACGCGTGTCCCGCCTATTGCGGGGGGCGCCGTGGTGTCCAAACACCGCGCCAGGGGTCTCCGAGCGGCCTTCGTTACCTTCAGCGAAACCCTGAAATTGGCCTTGAGCGCCCTGCGTGCCCACAAACTCCGCAGTTTCCTCACGCTATTGGGTGTAATTCTCGCCGTTACCACCCTCGTTGCCGTTATGAGCGTTATCGCCGGCCTCAATATGTACGTCGCCGATCGCGTCGCCAATCTCGGCGCGAACGTTTTTATCGTCGACCGCATCGGCATCATTACCAGTGAAGATCAATGGATCAAAGCGCAGAAGCGCCCGCTGATCACCTACGACGACTATGCGCGCCTCCGCGACAG
>Ga0326727_10011710_pt1 | contig 20284 bp, 17 predicted proteins | sample MB2enrmetagenome_FD_207643 | JGI IMG/M metagenome (GOLD analysis project Ga0326727, IMG submission 207643) | Lab enriched peat soil microbial communities from McLean, Ithaca, NY, United States - MB29MY | ecosystem: Environmental > Terrestrial > Soil > Wetlands > Peat | place: USA: New York...
TATCCTGCATAAGCAGAATCAACAGGGCCTTTTGAACGTGCAGGCGGTTTTCCGCCTGATCGAAGACCACCGAGCGCGGGGAATCAATGACCTCGTTGGCAACCTCATGGCCGCGATGCGCCGGCAGGCAATGCATAAACACCGCCGAACCGTCGGCAGTGGCCATCAAGTCTTCCGTAACGCGATAAGGCGCGAAGACCTGCTCGCGCAGGTGCACGGCGTGCTCCTGGCCCATACTCGCCCAGACGTCGGTGTAAATCGCCTGCACGCCCGCCACGGCCTCGACTGGGTTATTGAAAAGCTCGATCGTCGCCCCCATCGCTGCGGCCAGCGCTTTCGCCTCGCCGACAATTTCGGGCTTGGGCTCGTAGCCGGGAGGCGTGGCCACGCGCACCGAGACGCCCAGCTTCGCGCCGGTGATCATCAGGGAATGACACACATTGTTTCCGTCGCCTACGAAGGCCAGTTTCAGCCCGGCAAGTGTCCCGAACTTCTCCCGCAGGGTAAAGAGATCGGCCAGAGCCTGGCAGGGATGGAAGAGGTCGGTAAGCGCGTTCACAACGGGAATCGAGGAGTTGTGCGCCAATTCCAGCACCGACTCATGCGAGAAGGTGCGGGCCACAATCCCATCTACCCAGCGTTCGAGATTACGGCCAATGTCCTTCACCGCTTCGCGTTCACCCAGCCGCGGCTTGGCGTGATCCAGGTAAACGCCAAAGCCGCCCATGCTCGTCATTCCCACTTCGAAAGTAACACGGGTGCGCAGGGAGGGCTTTTCGAAGATGAGCGCCAGTTGCTTGCCTAAAAGCGCCTGGGCATAGGCTCGAGGCGAAGCCTTGACGCGTCCCGCCAACTCGAAGATCAGGCTCAGGTCGCGCGGCGACAGGTCAGTGTCCGCCAGCAAATCGCTCACGCTTAGTTTCTCTTGTTTTTCCACCATACTCAGGCTCGAGCTCATAGTCACTTCCTTGCCCAACTGGTGTTCCCGAAATAATCGGACTGCGCGTTCGAGTGGCGCTCGCCGCGCCCCGCCTCACCCGGCGCTACGAGCTTCCGCGGGCTCGAGCGTCGCCAGAATCGGCTTTAGCACTCCAACAAGTTCGTCCACGTGGTGGCGCTCGATGATCAGCGGCGGGAGGAAGCGCAGCACCTTTTCTTGGGTGCAATTGAAAATCACTCCTGCTTCCAGCGCCTGCCGGACCACGTTCTTTCCGGGAACGGAGAGTTGGGCAGCCAGCATCAAGCCATCACCGCGCACTTCCTCAACTACCGGGAATTCGCCCCGGAGGGCCTCGAGATGTGCCCGGAAATAGGCGCCGACCTCGCGAACCTGCTCGAGGAATCCGGGGCGCTCGAGGATTTCGAGAACTTTCAGCGCCAGTCGACATTGGAGCGGCCCGCCACCAAACGTCGTGCCGTGCATGCCGGGGGAGAAAGCCTGCGCCACTTCTTCGCGAGCCAGGATTGCGGCCAGGGGCAGACCCGCTGCCAGGGGCTTGGCCACTACCACGATATCGGGCCGAAGTCCGAACTTGGAAAACGCAAAGAAGCGCCCGGTGCGTCCCAGGCCGCACTGGATTTCATCACAAATCAACAGGGCGCCGTGTGCCCGGCAAAGCTCCGCCGCCGTCTCGAGGAATTCCTGGTTGAGCTCCACCACCCCGCCCTCACCTTGGATCACTTCCAGCAGCACCGCTCCCACGCGCGGTGTGAAGCTTTCGCGTAAGTGCCCGGAGTCATTCAGCCGGACGAACCGGATGCCCGGAACCAAGGGCTCAAACGGCTTGCGATACTTTTCGGGCCAAGTCGCGGCGAGCGCCCCAAAAGTTCTTCCATGAAAGGAGTTCTCGATCGCCAGGACTTCGTCTCGCAGCGAAGATTCCTGGCGGCTGCGCGCGTAGGCACGAACCAGCTTCAGAGTTCCCTCAATGGCTTCCGCGCCGGAGTTGGCAAAGAAGGCCCGATCCATTCCTGACAACGAGGTGAGTTTCTTGGCGAGCGGCGCCTGGTAAGGGTGGTAAATCAAGTTGGAAGTGTGCAGGAGCGTCTCGGCTTGGTCGCGAAGAACCGCGAGGATTTCGGGATGCGCGTAGCCGAGAGAATTGACGGCAAGCCCGCCCAGGAAATCAAGATACTTCCTGCCCCGATCGTCGTAGAGATAGCAGCCCTCGCCCCGCACCGCCAGGATTGGCAAACGGTCGTAAGTGGGGATAAGGAACTGCTTCTCGAGCTGTGCAATCTCGTCGAATTTCATGCGCTTTTCACAATCCGGGTTCCGCCGTGCTCCCCGTTCTCCACGGCGCGTAGAAGGGCCCGCGATCCATCGGCGGGGAGGATGTCAACTTCTCCCACATTCTTGCGCAGCAGGCGCGAGCAGGAAAGGAGTTTTGGAATCATGCCGTCACGCACCACGCCCTTCCTGATCAGGTTGGGAATCTCGCCCAGCTTCACCAGAGGCAGCAAGCGCCGCTCTGTGTCCCAGACTCCGCCCGATTCAGTAAGGTAAAAGAGCCGGTCGGCCCGGAGAGCCATGGCAAGAGCCGCCGCCAAGTCATCGGCATTGATGTTCAGGAATTCTCCCCGAGCCCCCAGCCCCAGGCTTGCGACCACCGGAACAAGGCCTTCCCGTAAGGCCATCTCGAGAACGGCGGTCCGGATTTTGCGGGGCCGCCCGACGTAACCCAGATCTTTCTTCTGGCCGTTCGACCCGAACGACAGCTTCTTTGCTTGGACCAACCCTGCGTCGCCGCCGGAAATTCCCAGGGCCGGCTGGCCGAGCGCTGCCAACTCCGCCACCCACTGCTTATTAACCATGCCCGCCAGAACCATCAGGGCAACGTCGCGCGTAGCGGCGTCGGTTACGCGCAGCCCCTGGTGGAATTCCGTGGCGATACCCAAGCGCTCGAGGGTCCGGGTGAGCGCTCGGCCGCCGCCGTGGACAACCACCACAGAGTGCCCGGCGCGCCGCAGTTCCACAATCTGCCGAGCCAGCCTCCTCCGTCCCTTGGCGTCCTCCGCCGCTTGTCCGCCGATTTTGATCACTAACTTCATACCAGGCCCAATTCCTGCGGCAATCCGAACATGATGTTCATGTTCTGAACTGCTTGTCCGGCCGCGCCTTTGCCGAGGTTGTCGAGGGCAGAGACAACGATGAGACGCCGCGTACCCTCATCCAGCGCGAAACCAAGGTCCGCATACTGCGTGTTGGCCACCGCCTGGATTTCAGGCAGTGCTCCCGCTTCATAAACCCGCACCAGAGGTGAAGGCGCGTAAAACTGACTGTAAAGTCGAACCACCTGGTCGCGGGTCCGGCGCGCGTTGAGGCGCACGTAAACAGTACTCAGAATACCGCGCGTGATCGGCAACAGGTGAGGAGTGAAAATGAAGTCGTTTTCGCCAATTTCCAAGGCTTGCAGCATCTCCGGGACGTGCCGATGAGTGAAAATACCGTAAGCCCGGCAATTCTCGTTGACCTCCGGAAAGTGAAGTTTCCCGCTGGGAGTCCGTCCGGCGCCGCTGGCGCCGGATTTCGAGTCCGAAATGATGCCAGCCGCCACTTCCACCCAGGCGGACCTCAGGAGCGGGGCGAGAGCCAGAATTACGGAGGTGGCGTAACAGCCTGGATTGGAAAGCAGTTTAGCCTGCGCAATGGCTGCTTGGCCAAGTTCGGGCAGGCCATAGACTGCCTGGGCAAGCGCCTGCAAAGTGCGGTGCTCAAAACCGTACCAGCGCGGGTAGGCGGCAGAGTCCTTGAGGCGGAAGGCCCCGCTCAAGTCGATGACGCGCAAGCCTGAGTCCAACAATATGGGCACGATATCGCGGGAAGTTTCGTGCGGCGTGGCGAGAAACACCACGTCGACCTCGGAGGCCGCTACGGCCGCCGGCACTTCCGAGCCAGCCAGCCGCTCGAGGTCCAGGGGCAGGCAAGGAACCGCGAAGCGCCCGCGCAGCGCGGGATGGACCTGCTCGATGGGGTAGGGCTGTTTGCCGTCCAGCGGGGAGGAAATCAGGCGTGCAACGGCGGCTTGAGGGTGACGCGCCAGGATGGTCAAAAGCTCGCGCCCCACGTAGCCGCTGGCGCCGAGCACAGTCGCGCGCACAGTCGGCGCCGACCTGCTCTTGCCGTCCGCGGCCTTTGCCTTTTCCGCGCCCAGCGCCCGGAGGTCAATTTCAGTTTTAACAGTTCCATCCAACGTCTTCCAAGCCCCGCATTCCTGGCATAGAATATTTATGCATTCAGTGCATAAATATACTTTCTTATACCGCAAAGGTGTCCGGCCTGTCAAGAAAAAACGCTCTCTGGCATTCTATTGCCTGACAGGCTAGAATCACGTGGGGAGCACTCTAATGCCGGAGACCAAAGCCGAGACTGCTCGCGAGGGGGCCACGCTCAGCGCCAAGATCATCGCCCTCGCGGTGCTTTGCGGGTGCATTTACTATGCCAGCTCCGTTGTCATCACTTTGATTTTCTCCATCCTCATCGCCGCCGTGCTGGAGCCCGGCACTGGCTTTTTGGAACGGTTGCGGTTGCCGCGCTGGCTGAGCTCGCTGATCATGGTGCTGCTGATGCTCGCCGTCAGCTATCTGGCGGTCTACGGGGTTTATGGCCGCGCGGCGGACTTCGTCGATAATGCCCCCAAGCTGGCGGCCAAGCTCCGGCAAATCACCGCACATCTGGATGTGGCTGCCCAAAGCTTTCAGCAGAGCACGCGCAACATCATGCCTGCCGGCTCGGACAGCAACCTGCCTACCGTGCGCCTTCAGCAGGAATCCCCCTGGGCGCAGTTTTTGCTCCGCGGCATGGGGTCGGTTTACGCCTTCACCGTCACGGTGATGTTCATTCCCTTCCTCGTTTTCTTCATGCTCAACTCCAAGGACCACTTGTGGGCGGCCACGCTAAACCTTTTCCCCCGCGATAAGCGGCAGCAGGCAGAGGACGTCATCCACTACATCGGCACCATGCTTCGCCAGTTTGCGCTCGGAAACGTGCTGGTGGCTCTAATTACGGCGGTTCCGATTTGCCTGGTTTTTGCGGCCCTCCATCTTCAATACGCCCTCGTGTTGGGACTCCTGGCGGCGATAGTGGGCCTTATCCCTTATATCGGAGTGGCCCTGGCGCTGGTTCCGCCTTTAATGGTCGCCCTCTTGCAGTACGACTCGGTTCAGCCTTTTCTCATATTGGCGGCCACGGTTGCCGGCGCACATTTCATTGCCGTGAATATCCTGACTCCGAAGCTTGTGGGACACCGTCTGAACCTGAATGCACTGGCGGTCACCATCGGCATGATGTTCTGGGCCTGGTTGTGGGGTGGGTTCGGGCTGATCCTGGCCGTGCCCATCACCGCCGCCATCAAAGCCGTGTGCGACAATGTTGAAAGGCTGAAGCCGTTTGGAGCGTGGATGGGGGAGTGATAAGGGCGTTTCGACTCTCGACTCTAGACTCCTCGGCCTCTCGACTCCTCGACTATTCCAACTGCGCGCGCAATGCGCGCACCCGTTCTTCGATGGACTCGCAATCCTGGAAGATGCGGATTCCGGCGATACCGGACGCTCCCGCTTCCAGACAAGGCCGGACGCGCTCCACAGTGATTCCACCCAGCGCCAGGACTGGTATTCTTATTTGTGAAGCTACGTTCCGCAGTTCCTCCAAACCCAGCGGCGGCCCGTAAGCGAGTTTGGAAGGCGTTTCGAAGATCGGTCCCAGCACCAGGTAATCCGCTCCGCTAGATTCGGCGGCCATGGCCTCGCGCAGCGAGTGGCAGGAGGCCCCGAGAAGGAAAGGGCGAGGCGCCACTTGGCGCACGACCTGTACGGGCATTGAATGAACCCCCAGATGCACCCCGTCTGCTCCCGCCCCCAAGGCCACGTCCAGACGGTCATTTACCAGCACGTAGGCGTGGGTGCGTGGCGAGGACCGCCAGTCTTGGGGTCCGCAGCCTTTCCTAAGCGGAGCGAAGGGATGCCCGTCACGCAGGCTCGGGACATGAGACGCCTGCGCCACAGATGGAAGTTCCCTCGCGGCGCTCACGGCTTCTTCCACAAGGGCTGTCAATTCCCGGGTCGCGAGATCCTTCTCTCGAATTTGCACCATGTCGATGCCTGCGCGCAGCGTCTGGCGAATCACAGATGCGAGGGATCCCGGCCCCAACTGGCGGCGGTCGGTAATGTAGCAGAGGAGAAGACTCTTCATTTGGTTGTGGGTGGATCAGAGATTCGAGGAGGGTGGAGGAGTTCCCAGATCTCATGTACTGCTAGCCAAATATCAGCCAATCCCAGGCCTGAAATCGCGCCCCGGAGGAAGTAGTTGCGCGAGAGTCCCGCAAGCAGCGAGTAATGGTCAATGAAATAGTTCTTACTCCAATACGGCGCCCAGGGAAGGATGAAGAGGAAAATCCCCAGCTCCAGACAAAATACGATGTAAATTATGGTCAACAGTTTGCGCATGTCTTGGGAATGACAGGTAACGTGAGCCTTATGAGCCTTTCTGCTGAAAAGTGCGGACCTTCTCGGCGATATCCCGAAAACCGGCGTTGTGGCCGTAAACCTCGGCGAAGTTCTCCCATGCGCGCGACAGATCACCTGCCCGCTCGTAGGCGACGCCAAGATCATAATGGAGAGCGAGCCAAGCGGCTTCGTCCAGATTGGGCGTCTCCAACGCTCGGCAATACCACTTGACGGCAAGCGAAGCCATGCTCTTGCCCATGAGGCAAGTGGCAAGCAGATTACATGCCTGCATGTAGTTTGGCGGGAGACGCTTGATTTCGGCGCCTTTCACCACTTTTTGAAATTCGCCTATCGCTTCGTCCAGGCGGTTCATCTCCCAATAGGCCACACCCAAGTTGTAATGGGCCTCGAGGTCAGGTTCGGAAACGGGAGGTTCACCTGCTTCCGCTCGTTGCTCACTCGGCGGAGAGTCCAGTGACGGCGTGGGCACGACAACTTTCGCGGCGGGCCCTGGAGCAGGCGCTAGAGGAACTGTGGGCCCTTCCAACCTCTCCATCGCGGACTCAAACCCCTCCGCAAAGTCCCCTGGAAGGTCGGCCGATGTCTCGACGCTCACGCCGAGGGCCGGCTCGGCGGGAGTCGCTTCCTCGCCTGCAAGCCCTGGCCCTGCCGTGGGTGCAGAAAGAGGCACAGGCGGAGCGATGTCCTTCACGAAGGCAGTTTCCAGTGCGTCCGCCGTCTGCTTCTCCCCGGCTATGATCGCCGGCGCACCCGTAGGCGCGTCCACAAGAACTCGGAGTTCCGCGATTCTGGGATCGCCAGGCAGCGTCCTCTCCAATTCCCTGACGGCCGCGTGCGCTTCCTCAAAGAACCCGTGCTCGAGATAGAAGTTGATCTCGGTGCGGCTGTCATCATAGTTGAAGGAGGCGGCCTGCGGAGGAGATTCCGAGACCGGGATTCCTTTGGCCATCTGAGCTAGAAAAGATTCCAAATCCTGCGAAAGGTCGATCTCCTGAACTGCAGAGGAGGACGCAGACGGGAAAAGGGATAGTTCGAGCGCAACAGGTTCGAGGGGCGACTCCAAAATATCCGACGGCGGCGCTGGAGAGGCGAGCGGAAGGGAGGGATCCAAGGGTTCCTCCACCTCATGTTGGACCGGTGTGAGCAAAGCTTCGAAAGCGAGGTCTATCTCCTCGGCAGCGGCAGCCGGGGGCTGTTCCTGAGGGGACGGTAATGGTTCCAGCCTCGCGGCCTCGCCGCGTGGCTCAGCGGGCAACTCCTCCACTGCGGTTACACCTGCTGGCCCGGCAACCATTTGCGCAATTCGCTTGGCCCCCTCGGCATCGCCCTGCTGCGCATAGATCTTCGCCAGTGCCTGCGCCGCCTGCTCGGCTCGTTCAGGTAGGTCCTTCCAGCACAACCCGACCAAGCGTTTGTGGATCTCGGTCTCGTCGGGATAAACTTCCAAAACCCTCTCGAGCTCCGCCACCGCCCGGCTCAGCAAATGGAAACGCGCATAAAGCTCGCTGTTCTCGAGCGCCTCCTTAACCACCGTTGCCCGGTCGTCAACGCCCAACGTCAAGGCAGACGGAGACGGCACTTCTTCAGGAGTAGGCGCGGAGGAGGAGGATGGACTGGCAATGGGGGCATCGACGAATCCCCCGGGTTCGTTCCGGGGGACCTGCCCTAGCAAAGCCTGGTAACGTTCGTTGTCAGGTTCGCGCTCGACGAGCTTTTGGAATGACTGCTCGGCCTTCTCGAATTGCCCACACTCAAAATAAGCTTGACCCAGCGCCTCCAGAATTTCCGCAAGCGAGTCGGCGTCTCCGTTCTTGTCGCAAATCCTCAAGATCAGTTCGAGGGTGGGAAGGTGCTGCGGAGATTTGCTTCGGATCAGGCGCAGCGACTCCAGCAAAGGGCCCGTGTTCCCTAGCTCAATAAGTTCGCCGGCTACCGCGGACAAGGCTCTGGATGACGCATCAAGCTGCCCTTCCCCAACACACGCGGACACCAAGCAAGCAAGTGCCGAGAAGTCCAACGGCGCGGCGCGAAAGCGGTCCAGTGCCAGCGTTTCCGCTCGTTCGAATTGCCGCGTGGCGACCAGGGACTCGATCAAGAGCAAATGCCTGGCGGGATCTTCCTTCAATCCGGGGGCGCCGCTCAGGATCGCCTCGACTTCCTCCGGGTGCTTCAGGACTAAGGCCAGACGGGCCCTGAGCAAATATATTCCCGGGTCGTCCGAATTCAATACCTGCGCTTTCTTCAGAGCCAGCTCGGCAACCTCTGTGTCTTGTCGGCGCAGCGCAAGCTCGGCGGTTTCCAGGTGGACTTTCAGGGCTTCATCCCTACGCCCGATCTCTTCGCAAAACGCGGCGAGCCGCGCCCTCGCGGTGGCGTTCTCGACATCGACCTGCACAACTTTGCGCAGGGTTTCCAGCGCTTTGTCATTCTGGTTTTTCTTCTTGTAGAATTCCGCGACCTGGTAATAGATCTCGCGGGCCTCGCGCACCAGCGCCTGTGCCTGGTAGAGTTCGCAAACTTTCAGCAAAGGCCCGACCGAGTCCGGCTCCAGTTTGGAGATCTTCTTATAAATAGCAATGGCCTTGAGAGTGTGTCCGCCCTGGACGTAGGCTTCGGCGAGCCTGTAAAACTGTTTTAGACCTTCGGCGACATTCCGGTCGCGAACATAAAGGTCGCCAATCGTATTCAGCAGGATTAGTTCGGAGGGGTCCTTCTCGAAGATGTTGAAGTATCGGTTGATCGCCTGACTGATTTTGCCTTGGCTGGCGAGGTAGTCGGCCTCTTGCAGCACCTTGGCTTTGTTAAAAGCCATTCGTACGCTCCGCGCCCCTGCACCAATAATAAATCATGCGCTACCGTAACACACGCTCCAAGTCTAGTCAACGAAGTGGCAGGGTCGGTATCCACATACGAACTACACTATTTTTCCACTGGCAAATCAGCTCGGCCACTCCAGTCCTCCCAGGATCCGTCGTACACGCGGACCCGCTCGTAACCAACCAAGCGCAACGCAAAATAGACCTCGGCAGCCCGGATCCCGACTTGGCAGTAAGTCACGACATCCTGGGCCGGGGAAACTTGGGCATCGGAGAAGAGCTTGGCGAGCGACGGCGCATCCAGAAAGGCTTTAATCTCGCCGGAATCAATCACCCGTGTCCACTCGAGGTTGATGGCGCCTGGGATATGGCCGCCGCGCGAGCCCTGGACAGTCTCTCCGGTGAATTCCGCCGCCGATCTGGCATCCACCAGCTTGACGCGGGGATCGTTTAGGTGCGTGTCCACCCACTCGGAGGTGGCAATGAGGGCTGAGTTCGCGTGTGGCTTGAAGTCACCAGCGGCGACGCGAGGACACTCTGTGGTAAGAGGCAGTCTTTCCCTTTGCCACTTCTTCAAACCACCGTTTAAGATTTGCACCTGCGAATGTCCGAAGAAATCTAGAACATAGAACACGCGGGCGGCGAATCGGTTGCCTTGGTCGTCATATATGACAACCTGCGACTTGGAGCTGATTCCCGCCTCCCGAAAGAGGCGCTCAGCCCGGTCCGAAGGCATTGGGAGCCCGCGACGGTTCGCGTCCAGGTCATCGGTTTCGAGAGCCGGAAGGTTCACCGCTCCGGGCAGATGCCCGAGCTGATACTCCGCTTGCGGCCGAGCATCCAAAATACGCAACTGCGGACTTGGAAGCGCCTGCGCGAGTTGCTGCGCCTCTATCAGGAGTTGCGGCCGACGGGAAGTCGTGATTTGACCCTGGAGTCCACTTCCGACCGACAGCAGAATGGCCAAGAGCCACGCGATTACGCCCATGGGATTCTCCGGGAATTGGCGATTGTGAATCGGAAATCGACAATCAACAGTCGTCAATCAGTTAGGCCGCCGGTAGCTTCGGGGCAGGCGGCGGAAGCGCCTGGGCTTTTACTTCCGATTGGAATTCGATCTGCCTGTGAGTTCCGTCGCAAAAGGGTTTATTCCCCGAATGGCCGCAACGGCAAAGCGAGATTGAGGTCCGCCCCGCTAAGTCGAATGCTCCCCCCTCCGCGTCGTAGATTGTGAATTCCCCTTCCACCCGAAGTGAGCCGTTCTTGTTTACCGTGATCTTCATCAAGTGTTCCTCCCCATGGAGCGGCGAGTTTACCTCGCCCAATGGCGGCGCAAGGCCGCCTCTGCACTAAAACGCGACGCGGACCGCAGGCGGGGCGAGCCCCCCGCGCCAAAGGGCTTGAGTATTACGAGTATCAGAATGCCGAAAAACACCAACGCAATTGCGCCGTGCAAGGCCATGCATTCACGACGCCGCAGTTCTGCTCTTCCCGCCAAGTGCGCGGTGGCGCGAAAATAGACTCTCAAATCCAGCACGATCATGACTGCCACAAGCAGCAACTTTGCGTGTAGCCAATACTCGCGCAAGTAATGAGGGTTTTCACCGATCAGGATTACTCCTGTAACCACCATCAATGCCGCCCCGGGATGAGCAAAACCCTTGAAAAGCTTCATCTCCAATCGCCCCAGCGCCGCGCGGGCTTCCGTGGAAGATTCTTCAGAATGGACGGCCAGGACGTGCGTTACGGCCAGTAAGCTGCCGATCCAGAAAACCAGTCCGATAAAGTGAAATACCAAGACCCAGGCGACCATGTCACTCCCCCACCTACAGTAGTTTCGACTATTTCCCCTTAACCCGCAACCCGTGTCAAGCCATTTGAGAATGGAGTAGGGGCTTTGTCTGCTGGCAGCGGCGAGTTTACCTCGCCCTAGCGCGGCGCAAAGCCGCCGCTAGACGAAATTGACACACCACCGAAAATGGTACTTTCGCACCTTGACTTTTCTTTAAGAAGTGACTCATTATGCGCAAGGTCGAACGCGGTTAGATGCGGAGCATAAATTGGAAACGAAAACTGTGGGTGTATTGGGCGCGGGAACCATGGGCCACGGGATCGCCCAAATACTGATCCGAAGCGGCTACACGGTATATCTTCACGATCTCTCGCAGGAGTTTCTCGAGGCAGGCGCGAGTAGAATTGGCAAGGGCTTGAACCGGGATGTCGAGAAGAATCGTCTGACGGCTGAAGAACGCGAGCAGGCGCTCCGCCGCCTGAAGACCACGACACGGGTCTCAGACCTGGGAGGGACGGATTTCATCGTCGAGGCGGTGACCGAGAATTTCGAGGTGAAGGCAGGCGCGATCCGCGCCATCGAGCCCTATTGCCGGCCGGAAGTCATCGTCGCCTCCAACACTTCCTCCATTTCCATCACGCGCCTCGCGGCCACGACCGGCCGCCCGGACCGCTTCGTGGGTCTGCACTTTTTCAATCCCGTGCCGGTAATGAAGCTGGTCGAGGTCGTTCCCGGCTTGGCCACTTCGCAGGAGACAATCGAAGCGGCCGAACGCCTCGCCACTTCAGCGGGCAAGACGCCGGTGCGTGTGAATGACGGTCCGGGGTTTGTCTCGAATCGCCTCCTGATGCCCATGATTAATGAAGCCGTTTACTGCTTGATGGAAAGCGTTGCAGACGCCAAGGGGATTGATGACGTGATGAAGCTTGGAATGAACCACCCCATGGGGCCGCTCGAGCTCGCCGACCTGATCGGCTTGGACGTCTGCCTGGACATCATGAAAGTCCTGTACGAGGGTTTCCGCGATTCCAAGTACCGCCCCTGCCCCTTGCTTGAAAAAATGGTGGCCGCCGGACGGCTCGGCCGGAAGACAAAGCGAGGGTTCTATGAGTACCCTAAGTGAAGATGATACGATGGAGGGTTGGCCAGGAGGGTGTTTGCGATCGAAGACTGGCGGAACGCATCTTAATCAGAAGAATCTACAATAGAGAAGGATATCCACATGCCTGGAGAGCAAAGCGAGAAAGGCAAGGCGATCGAACTGGCGTTGACGCAGATTGAGAAGCAATTTGGCAAAGGTTCGATCATGCGCCTGGGATCGAAGGACGCCTTTGTCCCCGTGGAGGTAATCCCAACCGGGTCGGTCTCCTTTGATACGGCGCTGGGAGTGGGCGGCATGCCGCGGGGAAGGGTGGTCGAAATCTTTGGGCCGGAGTCCAGCGGCAAGACGACCATCGCGTTGCACGTGGTGGCGCAGGCTCAACAGCGCGGCGGAATGGCCGCCTTCGTGGACGCCGAGCACGCCCTGGATGCCCCTTACGCCAAAAGGTTGGGCGTGGATGTGGACAACCTGCTGGTTTCGCAGCCGGATTATGGTGAGCAGGCGCTGGAAATCGCCGAAGCCCTGGTTCGCTCCAATGCGATTGACGTTCTGGTAGTGGATTCTGTGGCGGCGCTTGTTCCCAAGGCGGAGCTGGATGGTGATATGGGCGACTCCCTACCGGGTCTCCAGGCGCGGTTGATGTCCCAAGCCCTCAGAAAGCTTGCCGGCATCGTCTCCAAATCCAAAACCTGCCTGATATTCATTAACCAGATCCGGGAGAAGATCGGGGTTATGTTTGGGAACCCGGAGACGACCACCGGTGGCCGGGCCTTGAAGTTCTATGCTTCCGTACGCGTGGACATCCGCCGTATTGCCTCGATCAAGGATGGTGAGCGTGTCGTAGGCAACAGAACTAAGGTAAAAATCGTCAAGAATAAAATTGCCGCTCCCTTTCGAGAGGCAGAATTTGATATTCTATATGGTGAGGGGATTTCCAAGGAAGGCGACCTGATCGACGTGGCCGCCGAGCGTAACATCCTCGAGAAAAGTGGGGCATGGTTCTCCTACGGGGGTGAGCGCATCGGGCAGGGCCGCGAGAACGCTAAGCAGTTCTTGCGCGATAACCCGGACGTCCGCAAGAAACTGGACATGGAAGTCCGCAAAGCGCTAAACCTGCCGGCGCCGCATGATGCGGCTGCGGCGGTCGAAGCCGCTGCCGCGAAAGGCAAGAAGTAAGCGTGCAGGCAGGGGGCTTGGCATGATGCCGGCTCGTAACTATTTGGCCGGCGGTTTTTTCTCAGTGAAAGTCCCGTACGAAAGAGATTAACGTGAGTAGCGAGCGCCTGCTTTTCAAGGTATGTTGCTTTGGAGGGGAAACCCGCGGCAGAGTTGCAGATCTGAAAAGCAAGTCTGCGCTACCAGCGAAGCGAATTTTCTCCCCACCGGCAGTCGCCAGCTCCGGCGTGGGAGCGGAACCAACTCGACCCAAACCAAGGAGGTCTTGATTACAACCTTGTCTAAAAGACTAGCCATTCTGGCCGTGGCCATTTTTTGCCTGCTCGGGATGAATACCTACTCTGGGACCGCACCTTACTCGGGGACGACGACATCGACGACGCCCCCAGTTGCGCGTTCCTCCTCCAACAACCCTTCAACTTCAAAGCTCCGCACCGCCAAGAGACAGAGACAAAGCTCTCTAGTGCGAATGTCCGCCAGCCGGAGGCACAGCCGGCGCCGCCTGCGTGGTAACGGTTCTTACCGTTACAGCTCGTTTAGCGATCCTGCGGCGGACGACAATCCGGTCGGCGACGATCCTGCCGTGCGCCAAGCGGCCCTCACAGCATTAGGAAACTGGAACGGCAGCATAGTGATCGTCAATCCGAACAATGGGCGTGTTCTCTCCATCGTGAATCAAAAGCTGGCGCTTTCCAGCGGCTTTACACCTTGCTCGACCTTTAAACCTGTGGTGGCATTGGCCGCCCTGCGGGAAGGCATTATCACCCCAACCACCAAGCTTTACGTCGGCAGCCGCCAACGCATGGACCTGACTGAGGCGCTGGCCCGCTCTAATAACATATTCTTCCACAAATTGGGTGAGATGTTGGGATTCTCGCGATTGGCCCAGTACGCGCACGAGTTCAGCCTGGGCGAAAAGACCAGCGATGACATTCCTGGAGAATCACCGGGGCGATTTCCCGCCACCGCCCCCAAGGAAGGCGGCGTGGGTTATCTGGCTTATTACGGAATGGACATGGAAGTCACGCCCCTGCAGATGGCCGCTGTGATTTCAGCCGTCGCCAATGGTGGCACGCTCTACGAATTACAGTACCCACGCACCGCCGATGAACTCTCCCAATTCGAGCCCAGAATTCGGCGCCAGTTGGATGATCTGGTCCAGTACTTGCCGCAGGTCAAGGCGGGCCTGGAGGCCGCAGTCCTTTACGGAACAGCCCGCTCAGCTTACGACCCTGAATTGCAGATCTACGGAAAGACGGGAACGTGCAGCGAAGACGGAGCGCGCCTGGGCTGGTTCGTTTCCTACGCCCAGGAACAACAACCAAAGTACGTAGCCGTCGTCCTCCTGCGCGGCGGGCGTATGATGTTCGGTCCCCACGCCGCAGAAATCGCCGGGCGCTTTTACCGTGAAGTGCTGCGCAAAGAGCGTGTCGCTACGCAAGCGAGCATGACGACCGGGAAGTAAAGTAAAGCTGTCAGCCTTCAGCTCTCAGCCGCCAGCTAACAGCAGTCAGTTTTGAATCCGCTTGGGCTTCGAGGGGAATCCCTCGCCCCAAATGGAGAGGGCAGGTAGCGCGGGCCTCCCCTCTCGAGGTCCGCGGCTTCTGTTTGTCCAACTGCCCACTGCCTGCCTTTTGCCTACACCTTCTCCAGCGCAAGCTCGAAATCGCGAATGATGTCGTGCCAGTCTTCGAGGCCGAGGGAAACTCGAATGCCCTCGGGATGCATGCCGAAGGCGAGCTTCTGCTCGTCGGGCAGCGCGGAATGGGTCATAGAGAAGGGATGTTCGATCAGGGTCTTGATTTGACCGAGGCTGACGGCCAAGGTGATTGAATAAGCATGCTCGGCAAGGTAGTCCACCAGCTTCTCGGCGCGGCTTTGCTTCGCGTCACTTCCCTTGAGAACGAAATAGATCATGCTGCCGGGAGCAAACTTTCCATCCGCGCTGACCATTTGCCGATGAGCCAAGGCTTTCTGCGGGAAGCAATCCGAGCCGGGATACTTGACGCTGGCCACTTTGGGATGCTTCGAGAGAAACTCCGCCACGCGCTGCGCTGTCTTTTGCATATTGGTCATGCGAGTGGCCAGCGTGGGCAGCCCGTAAACCAGGATGCCCCAGGCGGCGCGCGGTGAAAGCACTCCCCCGAAGTCCTTGCGAAAGAGCATCAGCTTGTTGTACCACTCCGCCGGGGCGGCCACCGCTCCGCCCATGTCTGTCCCAAACCCTCCCAGCCCCTTGGTGAGGCTCTCGACAACGATGTCGGCGCCGAGTTTCAGGGGACGCTGGCAGTGGGGCGTGGCGAAGGTGTTGTCCACGATCACCTGAATTCGGTCAAGCTCCCCGCGCCCTGCATTCACCTCGTCGGCAAGGCGGCGGAACGCCCCAACGTCAATCAATTCCATGGTGGGATTGGTTGGAGTCTCAAAATAGAGGACGCGGGTGGCGGCGGTTATCTGATCCCGCAGGGAATCGAGTTTCAGGAAGTCGGCAAACCGGGCCTGCATGCCGAAGCGCGGCAGCCAATTGGTCATCAGACTATACGTGCAGCCGTAGAGCGTGTGGTGGGCCAGAACTTCCTTCCCCTGGCGAAGCGCCGAACCCAAAGCCGCGCTGATTGCCGCCATACCGCTGGCAAAAGTCACGCAGACGTCGGCGCCCTCGGCATAGGCCAGGTTTTCCTCGAGCATCGCACGCGTGGGCTCATCTAGCCGATCGTAAATGTAGATCGGCATGTGGCCGCTCATCGCTTCGTCAGCGGAGGCGAATTGCACAAAGCCCTTAGCGCCACGCTCGAGAGAAGTGAGACGAAACGCCGTGGAATGGGAGACCGGCGGGACGACGTGGTGGTTGAAATCCCACTTCTTGCTGTCGAAGGCCCCGTGAATCATGTGGGTACGCAGCTTGTAGTCCTCTTTTTTGCGATGATGTTTCAGAACTTCCATAACACACCCCCTAAAGTTTCCATTCACGCGGTGAGAATGGTAGCACTCCTGCGCGCGTAGGGATAGGGCTTGCCCCACGCCGGCCGAGGAACGAAACACCCTACAGGGGACGGCAAGCCGTCCCCCTACCTAGCTGATGCAGATGGGTTGGGCGGTGGTGTCATACGATTGGCGCGGCTTTATAAGCTTTCGAGAATCGTCGCCAGTTCCGGAAGCGATGAGACTTTCAGGCAGGCGGCGTCGGGGTAGGCCCCTACACTGTCCATGAGCACGCCGGTTAATCCCGCGAGTTGCGCGCCGCCCACGTCCGTCGCATAAGTGTCGCCCACAAATACGGATTCCCTACCCTCCACGCCCAGGCGCTGAAGCGCCAGCTTAAAGATCCCGGAGTGTGGCTTTTGAACGCCCACGATAGCAGAGTCCAAAATGGCCTGGAAATATCGCGCCAAGTCCAAGCGAACGAGTTGGCCCTCCAGAGTTCCGACGGAATTTGAAACCACTCCCAGGAGATAGCCCTGGTCCAACAGCCACTCGAGGAAGGGCGCCGTGTCGGGCATCACGCGAGACCAGAGCTGGATGTTCTGGAAGCTTTCAACCAAGCGCCCTGTAAGCTCGCCCAACTTGCTCTCCGGCGCGCCCAGCCGGCGCGTGAGCTCGCGCAAGTACTCCGACCAGTAGTAGTAGTCGATTTGCTCCGGGACCGTGCCGGCCCGGATCTGCGGCCATAACCAATCATCCAGCTTTTGCTTCGCCAAACGCTCGGCAGCATAGAAGTCCTCGAGCGTTGCCGCGTGGCCATGTTCTTTGAGATCCGCAATGATCACCTCGAGCCTCGGAAACACCAGCGTGTTGCCTGCATCCAGGAAGACAGCGCGAATTCGCCTCATTTCAGCTCCTCGGGAAACCAACATTATATCAGCATGTCTCTATTTGCCTTGACCTGCTCTTGGCTTCACTTTAGATTTAGCAGGATGGGGAAAACACAGATTCTTGGCGGCGTGGTCAGCAGTCACTCGTCACTCGTCGCTCGTCTCTGTCTTTTCATGTTGATGCTTGGCGCCATTTCTCTGCAATCTGTGCATGCCGCCGCGCAGGACTCGCAGGAAATGCAGGAATCGCAGGCGCTTCAGGACGCGGTACGTTCCGCCGAAGACAATCCCCAGGAAGTGATCAAGAACCTGGAAGGCTTTCTCGAGCGCTTTCCGGAAAGCAAGCGACGCGAGCAGGTTGTCGAGGCTATTTACAAGTCTGCCTTTCGCGCCAACGATCCTCAAACCGCGATCGAGTATGGCGGAAAACTACTGATCTACAGGCCGGATGATCCCGCCCTGCTTTCTTCGCTGGTGGACGTGCTCGAGCGGCAGGGCGGCGCCGCGAACGACGCCAAAGCCCTTCAATACGCCACTCGTCTCGTCGATCACGCCGAGACGCAGTATCAGGAAGCGGGCCGGTCCGCGGCAGGAAAGCAGAAGTCCCCGGACTCGTCGGCTATCATGCTTGCCCAGGCCTGCCTGTTGCGGGGCAAGCTTTACGCCGAGTCCGACAACTTGGAGAAGGCGGAAGCGGACTATGAGAAGAGCTATGCCGTCTACCCCTCGCGAGAGCTTGCAGAGCGGCTGGGTGACCTGGCCGTGAAGAGGAACGACCTTCAACGAGCCGTGGATGAGTATGCCACGGCGTTCGCCTTTCCGGGTCCCGGGCTCGATCCGGCGCAGCACGAAGAACTCCGCCGCAAGTTGGGCAGTTGTTATTTGGCGCTGCACCGATCCGAAAAAGGCCTGGGCGACCTTGTCCTTGCCCGCTATGACGAGCTTGCCGTCACGCTCGCTCCACGGTTCCAGAACTCCGGCCAGCCCAACGCCGATGTCCGGGATCCGTTCGCTTTTGTGCTCAAGCGCCTTGACGGCTCGACGCTGCCCCTTGCGGATTACCGGGGCAAAGTGCTGGTGCTGGAGTTCTGGGCCACTTGGTGCGGTCCTTGCCGCCTGGAGGGGAGCCTGCTCGAGCGCGTTACCCAGGACTTCCGCAGCGAACCCGCCGCCGTGTTCCTGGCCATAAACGTGGACGAGAACCGGGCTGTTGTGCCGGCCTATCTCAAGCAAGAGCGCTGGACTACTCCAGTTGCCTATGCCCAGGGACTGGACCGGCTTCTGGCGGTCATCTCGCTCCCTACCCTGATAATCTTCGATCGCAATGGGGGCGTGGTCTTTCGCCAGGAAGGATTGTCCGCGCCCACATTCATGGATACGGTGGAGAAGAACGTGCGGGCTGCGCTAGGACAATCTGTCGCAGGAGGGTCGCGGTAGATGAGTCAAGAAGTCGAGAGTCGACAGTCCAAAGTCGAGGAGTTAACAACGCCCTAGACTGCGGCTCGACTCTGCTGTCGCGTTCGGCTCTCGGCTTTTTGACTTTTTCCTTTGTTTTCATAGACATTCCCGATTTGTTCCTGTAAGAAAGCTATCAGCTCTCAGCTATCAGCCGTCAGCCTTTTCCGAGAGTCGAAAGTGGAGAGTCGAAAGTCGAGAGGCAACGTTCTTTTGTTTTCATAGATATTCCCGGTTTGTTCCTTCGTTTTTGTAGCGCAGACCCCCGCTGTTGGGGTCTGCGGCTTGTGCACGGGCTTGAGAAAAGCCGCGGACCACAAACGCGAGCGTTCGCGCTACGTAGCTTTCCGACATTTTGACCAGTTCCTTTGTTTTCATCGACATTCCCGGTTTGTTCCTGTAAGAAAGCTATCAGTTCTCAGCTATCAGCCGTCAGCCTTTTTCGAGAGTCGAAAGTCGAGAGTCGAAAGTCGAGAGGCAACGTTCTTTTGTTTTCATCGACATTCCCGGTTTGTTCCTTCGTTTTGGCAGCGCAGACCCCCGCTGTTGGGGTCTGCAGTTCGTGCATGGGCCTGAGAAAAGCCGCGGACCGCAAACGCGAGCGTTCGCGCTACGTCGCTTTCCGATCTTTTGACATGCTCCTTTGTTTTCATCGACATTCCCGGTTTGTTCCTGAGGAAGCTGTCAGTTCTCAGCTATCAGCCGTCAGCCGTCTGTTGTCGGCCCTCGATACGCTCTTTAACGTACCCCGCTTCATAGTTCACCCTCTGCCTTCGAGTGCTAATACACTCCCGGATTGCGCTCGTTTCCGCCTCGGTCGTTTGTTTTCATTGACATTCCCGGTTTGTTCCTTCGTTTTTGTAGCGCAGACCCCCGCTGTTGGGGTCTGCGGCTTGTGCATGGGCCTGAGAAAAGCCGCGGACCGCAAAACCGGCGGTCCGCGCTACCCCGGTCCCCGACATTTTGACATGTTCCTTTTTTTTCATCGACATTCCCGGTTTGTTCCCTTCACGAGTCGAGGAGTCGAGCAGTTAAGGGGTCGGGAAGTTAGCAGCCGTTCCTGGAAACTAGTCTGGGGCTGTGGTGCTTCTCGAATCTCGACCTCTCGACCCCTCAGCTTCTTGACTCCTCGACTTCTTGACTGTTCCTTCATTTTTCATTCCTGCCACCTCCGGTGGCCGGGCAGCGTGGCAGCGTAATTCCGGCAACCTCGCGGTTCCGGGCGAACCGACTGGCACCCCATTCTAGGCTATCAGTTTAGGCGTAGATTGTCAAGGGGTTTTTGGGGAACGGGGCGCTTGGCCGTAGCAGCGGCGATTCTGGGTCCCCGAATGGCGGCGCAATGCCACGCCTAAACTCCTCACCTGATGTGGCCGAATCCGTTACATGGCGCCCGGTTTAGGCCTTCTGGGTTGTGTGATTGGAAACTGCGCCCAGCCTTTCGCTCTACCCTTTGTTGTTACGCGGGATCAATCCCAGCGATTGCACACCGCCGCCAACTGCCGACTGCTGGGGAGTCAGGGGCTGCACTTCCGCGAGTAGGCCGTTTAACCGGCCAATCTCTGCCCATTCTCAGGGTGTGCCGAGTTTGCGCGCTTCGGTGGCGATTTTGGTGAGGCGATTGGAGAGCCGGTCGAGACAACTGCGGGTAGCGCCGACGGGCAGC
>Ga0326727_10011712_pt1 | contig 20279 bp, 17 predicted proteins | sample MB2enrmetagenome_FD_207643 | JGI IMG/M metagenome (GOLD analysis project Ga0326727, IMG submission 207643) | Lab enriched peat soil microbial communities from McLean, Ithaca, NY, United States - MB29MY | ecosystem: Environmental > Terrestrial > Soil > Wetlands > Peat | place: USA: New York...
GATTTCGTCAAGGCCGGCAGGCTCCGTTTTTACGGCGTGAGCGTGGAAAAGGTGGAGGACGGCCTCAAGGCGATTGAATTTCCCGGGGTGCAATCCGTGCAGATCATCTTCAACATTTTCCGCCAGCGCCCCAGCGAGTTATTTTTTGGCCAGGCCGCGCGTCGGCGCGTCGGCATCATTGCCCGCGTGCCCCTTTCGTCCGGGATGCTCACCGGCAAATTGACCCGCGCCAGCGTTTTCGACCCGGAAGATCACCGCCATTTCAACCGGCATGGCGAGTCCTTTGACGTCGGCGAGACTTTTTCCGGCGTGGATTACGAAAAGGGCCTGGCCGCCGTCGAAGCCTTGCGCCCCCTGGCGCCGCCGGGCGCGACGCTGGCCCAGATGGCGCTGCGCTGGATTTTAATGTTCCCGGAAGTGACCTGCGCCATTCCCGGCTCCAAGCGCCCCAGCCAGGCCGAGGAAAACATCGCCGCCGCCAGCCTGCCGCCCCTGACCAAGGAAACGATGGCCGCCATCGCCGCCATCTACAACCGCCAGGTGCGCCCGCAAGTCCATCAACGGTGGTGATGTGAGCAGAGTCCGTCGTAGCAACCCGTTCCTCACGGCTGACCTTGTCGTTTGTTGCCTTTTCTTCCAGGTTCAAGCGCCTCGACATCGGCCAGATCCTTCAGTCGCCGGCTGGCCCGCTTATTCTTCAGCAATTGCGGCAAGGCAATAAAATTGATTTTCAGTCCGTCGAGATCGGCCACGCGCCGCCGCCGGTAACATTCCTGGAAGCTTACACCGTCAATTTCGTTAATGCCGTTGGCGTTGAGCAACCGTAAGAACTCTTTGAAGTCGGGAGGCAACGGGATCATACGGATGGACACTCTGGCGCAACCATTCAAGTCCTTCAAGCCGCTTTCTCGGCGACTGCCGCCGCCAATAGCGCACGGAGCGATTATCATCGTGCAGTTTCACCACGGAAATCACTTTCCTATTCACGCGCGCTGCTTTCTCCAAGCCAGATTCCACAACACAAAGGTATCGAATGGCGGAAAAAAGTCCACTCCCATCGCCGCATTTTTGTCTGGCAGTCGAAGGGCTTTTGCCTTTGATTGAATGCTGATATGAAACGGGTTTTTGATATTCGCCTGAAATTGGTTCGTGGGTTCAGCAACGGCTGGCGGCATGGCGCCCTTCAGGACGCCTCCGGCGGGGTGACGGCTGGCCTCCTGGCGCTGCCGCCGGCCGGGGCAGCCGCGACATGATCTTTTCTCCCAACACCTTGTTGGTTGCTTCACTCTGCGGCTATGCAATCGCGGCAGCGGCGGGTTTGCTGTTCATGCGCCGCGAACGGCTGGCGGCGGTTTTCAGCTTCGGCCTGGCGGCGCTTTCCGCCGCCAGCAGCCTGCTGGCCGGGCTTTCTTTTCTGGCCGGCGCGCCGGCCGGCGGCAATGAACCGCTGGAACTGCTGCCGCCTCTCCTGCCTTACCTCAGGTTGACCGTGCGGCTCGACGCCTTGGGCGCTTTTTTCCTGCTCATCGTCTCTCTCCTGGGATTGGCCGTTTCCATTTACTCCCTCGGTTATGTCAGGGGCTACTTCGGACGCCGCAACGTGGGCCTGCTCGGCGCTTTCTACAACGCCCTGCTCCTGGCCACGACCCTGCTCTTCGCCGCGGACAACATCTGGGTCTTCCTCATCGCCTGGGAATTGACGGCGCTGACCGCTTTTTGCCTCGTCGTCTTCGAGCATGAAAAGCCGGAAACGCGCCAGGCCGGCGTGCTTTTCTTCATCATGTCGCACATTGACGCCGGGTGCATCATTGCCGGCTTTTTCCTGCTCTTTCAGCAGTCCGGCGATTACAGTTTCAGCAGCCTGCACCATATCGGCGAGGCGATGTCAACTGGCCGGCGCAACGCCGCTTTCATTCTTTTCCTGCTCGGTTTCGGCATCAAATCCGGCATCATCCCGCTTCACATCTGGCTGCCGGTCGCGCATCCGGTCGCGCCCAGCAACGTCTCCGCGCTGATGTCCGGCGTGCTTATCAAACTCGGCGTCTATGGACTGGCGCGCGTCTGTTTTGATTTTCTCGGCCCGCCGGCCCTCTGGTGGGGTGTGACCATTCTGACCGTCGGGACCGTTTCGGCGGTGTTGGGCGTGCTTTACGCCTTGATGGAACACGACCTGAAACGGCTGCTGGCCTATCACAGCATTGAGAACATCGGTATCATTCTCATGGGGCTGGGCGCGTCGCTCATTTTTCTGCGCGCCGAACATCCGCTGCTGGCCGCGTTGAGCTTGATCGCGGGCCTGTATCACACCATCAACCACGCATCGTTCAAAGGGCTTCTCTTCCTCGGCGCGGGTGCGGTGGTGCAATCCACTCATACCCGCAACATGGAAGAAATGGGCGGGCTGATCAAACGAATGCCGCAAACCGCCTTTTTCTTTCTGATGGGCGCGGTCGCCATTTCCGCCCTGCCGCCGCTGAACGGTTTCGTCAGCGAATGGCTGACATATCAGTCCTTGCTGCAAGGCTTTGATGTCACGCAAAGTCTATGGCGCCTGGTGTTTCCATTGAGCGGGGCCATGCTGGCCCTGACCGGCGCGCTGGCCGCGGCTTGTTTTGTCAAGGCCTTCGGCATCACCTTTCTCGCCCAACCCCGCAGCGATCACGCCCGCGAGGCCGTCGAAGCGGCGCCCTCCATGCGCGTGGGCATGGGCATCCTGACCGCCGCTTGCGTGCTGCTCGGCCTTTTTCCGACCGCCTTCATCCGTCTGCTCGATCCGCTGACGCAACAGCTCATTGGCGGACAAATCAGCACACAGCTCACACTGGCCAACGGTTTTGTCCTTGGCTCCCTCTCCAAGTATCCCGGGACCATCTCCATGACCGGCCTGGTGCTGACGGCCGTTTGCCTCCTGCCCGTTCCGCTGGCGCTCTGGCTGGTTTTCGGGCGGCAAACCCGGACCCGGCGCGGGCCGACCTGGGCCTGCGGCCAGCCCGGCTTGACGCCGCAGATGGAATACACCGCCACCGGTTTTTCCAAGCCGGTGCGGATGATTTTCAAGGCGCTGTTCCAGCCGCGGCGCGACGTGCAGCGGGAGTATGATTTTTCGCCTTACTTTGCCACCAACATCCGCTTCGAAAGCCACATCGAAGAAGTCTTTGTCGAGCGGCTTTACCGGCCGTTGCGCATCTGGATTTTGCGCGTCTCGCGGCGGGTTCGCGCCCTCCAGGCCGGCAGCATCCACGCCTACCTCCTCTATATTTTCTTGACGCTTCTCTTGCTGCTCCTGTTCGCCTTATGAACCTGTCGCTTCCTCATCACCCACGCGAAAAGCAGAGGATCGCCAGCGTCCTCAATGAAAAACTGTCCGTCAGGATTTCCGGCATGCTGCCTGGTGCGGCAACTATTCGACTGTATCAAATAGCTCGCCAGGATTGCCCGACTTCAGAAGTATGCCCTGTTTGGGAGGCCGCCCATGACTGACAAATCCAAACCGTCGCCTCCGCCGTGCGGTCAGTTCCTCGTCTATCAAACGGAGGACGGGAAATTAAAAATTGACGTGCGGTTCGAGGGCGAGACGGTCTGGCTTACGCAAGCACACATGGCCGAACTGTTCCAGACCACCAAACAGAACCTTGGGCAGCACCTGAAAAACATCTTTGAGGAAGGCGAACTCGCCCAGGAATCAGTGGTAAAGAATTTCTTTACTACTGCCGCTGACGGCAAGAATTACAACACCAATTTCTACAATCTCGACGCCATCATATCGGTCGGCTACCGCGTCAAATCCCGCATCGCCACCCGCTTCCGCATCTGGGCCACGCAGAGGCTGCGGGAATACATCGTCAAGGGTTTCGTCCTCGACGACGAGCGCCTGAAAAATCCTGACCAGCCTTTTGATTATTTCGAGGAGTTGTGCGCCTTATGAACCTGTCGTTTCCAGCCATCGTCGCGCAAATCGCCCTGCTCCTTGTGCTGGCGCCGTTCCTGAGCGGCCTCATCCGAAATTGGAAGGCCAAGCTCCAGAACCGCCGCGGACCGCGCATCTGGCAGCCATTCTTCGATCTGGCCAAATTCATGCGCAAGGACATGGTCATCTCCGAACACGCCTCGTGGATTTTCTGCGCCACGCCTTACGTTTTATTTCTGACCGCGCTCTCCGCCGGACTGCTTCTGCCCCTGGTCACCGCCCAGGCGCCGCTCGGCTTGTTCGGCGGCGTGCTGGCGCTGGTCGGTTTGCTCGCGCTGGGGCGTTTCTTCCTCGCCTTGGGCGGACTGGACCCCGCCAGCGCCTTTGGCGGCATGGGCAGCAGCCGCGAAATGACCATCGCGGCCATCGCCGAACCGGCCATGATGCTGGCCATTTTCACGCTCGCCATCGCCGCCGGTTCCACCAATCTCAGCCGCATCGTCATGGCCAGCCAGGAACCCGGCTGGAAGTTCCTCGATCCTTCCCACGCCCTGGCCTTCACCGCCATGTTCATCGTCCTGCTCGCCGAAACGGGGCGCATCCCCGTGGACAACCCGGCCACCCATCTGGAACTGACCATGATTCACGAAGCGATGTTGCTGGAATACTCCGGCCGCTATCTGGCGCTGATCGAATGGGGCGCTTCCATCAAGCAACTGGTCCTCATGGCGCTGCTGGCCAACATCTTTTTCCCCATTGGACTGGCCGCCGAAACCACTCCGCTCACTTTCGCCCTGGGGCTGCTTTGGCTGGCGGCCAAACTTCTCGTACTGGCCGGCGCGGTGGTCCTGGTCGAAACCTGCAACGCCAAATTGCGCCTCTTCCGCGTGCCCGACCTGTTGAGCGCCGCCTTCGTCCTCGCCATGCTGGCCCTGGTCTCCACCTTCCTGTTCAAATAACCATGAACCCGTTCGCCGTCCAAACCGCCTCCAATCTCATCACGCTTCTGGCTTCCTTGATGCTGGTGGTGCAACTGCTCCTGGCCGTGCAGTCCATGCTGGTCACCAACATCCGCCTGTTCGCCCTCCAATCCCTCCTCCTGGCCGGCATCGCGGCGGTCGTGGGCTACGCCTACGGCGCCTGGCACGTCTATGCCGTCGCCCTGCTCACCATTCTCGGCAAGGTCTTTTTTCTGCCCTGGCGGTTGGACCGGCTGGTGCGTCAAATCGAAATTGATCAGGAAATCCGCCCCTTCGTCAACATGCCCGCCTCCATGCTCATCTGCGGCGCGCTCACCGTCCTGGCTTACGTCGTCGCCCGCCCCATCACCTCGCTCGAACGTCTGGGCAGCAACACCCTGGCCGTGGCCATCGCGCTGGTGCTCACCGGCTTTTTCCTCATGATCAACCGCCGCAAGGCCATCACCCAGGTCCTCGCCATCCTCACCATGGAAAACGGCGTCATGCTCGCCGCCATCGCCCTGACCACTTACGGCATGCCGCTCGTCGTGGAAATCGGCGTCTTCTTCGACGTGGTGGTCGCCGTCATGGTCCTGGCCATCCTGGTCTTCCGCATCCGCGAAACCTTTTCCTCGATGGATGTCAGCAAACTCAATCAACTCAAATGGTGACGCGATGCTGCTGACTTCCATCCTCTTTCTCCCGCTCCTGGCCGGCTTGCTCTGCCTGTTCGCGCGCCCGCGCCGCCTGGTCGAGCTGCTCAATTTGGCGGCCTTCGCCGGCGCCTTGATTCTCGGCATCAATCTTGTCCGCTCGGTCCTCGCCGTCCCCGGCGGCGCCATAACCGAATGGCACGAATTCCTCCGCGCCGACGCCTTGAGCGCCTGGATGGTGCTGCTCATTTCGACCGTCTCCCTCGCCAGTTCGCTTTACGCCGTGAGCTATTTCCGCCGCGACCTCGCCCTGTCCATCGTCAGCGAGCGGCGCTGGCGTCAGTTCTACGTGCTCACCCCCTTGTTCGCCACCGGCATGTTCCTCGTCGTCCTGGCCAACAACATCGGCGTGATGTGGATTGCCGTGGAAGCGACCGCCCTTTCCTCCGTTTTCCTGGTCGCGCTCTACAACCGGCAGACCTCGCTGGAGGCCGCCTGGAAATACGTCATGCTCGGCGGATTGGGCCTGGTACTCGCCTTGTTCGGCACCATCCTGACTTACGCCGCCGCCATCATCCCGTCCCATCTGGAAACGGCCAGTTTCAACTGGTCCTCCTTGCTCGCGATGGCCCCGCACATGGATCACTACCTGATGACGCTGGCCTTCATTTTGGTGCTCGTGGGTTACGGCACCAAGGCCGGCCTCGCCCCGATGCACACCTGGCTGCCCGACGCCCACAGCGAGGCGCCTTCCCCCACCAGCGCCATGCTCTCCGGCGTCTCCCTCAAAATCGCCCTCTACGCCCTGCTCCGCTTTCACATTCTCACCTCCGCCTGCCTCGGCTCCGATCTGAGTTGCCATCTCCTCCTTGGCTTCGGCCTCTTCTCCATGCTCATTGCCGGGCCGTTTATTCTCATGCAAAAAAATCTCAAGCGGATGCTCGCCTATTCCAGCCTGGAACACGTCGGCCTGATCTGCGCGGCAGTGGGCATGAACGCGCCCCTCACCGTCTTCGGCGCGTTGCTTCACATGGGCTTCCACGCCCTGACCAAGCCCGTCCTGTTCTTCGCCGCCGGCAACATCCACCAGCATTTTCACACCCTGGATTTCCGCCGCATCGGCTCCGGCATTGCCCGCTCCATGCCCGCCACCGCCCTCCTCCTCGGCCTGGCCGCCGTCGCCGTCTGCGGACTGCCCCCTTTCGGCCTCTTCATCAGCGAATTGACCGTCATCGCCGGCGGCTTCACCTCGGACCAGGCCTGGGTCAGCGTCATCATCCTGGCCTCCCTCATCGTGGTCTTCTGCGGAATGCTCAACAAACTTTCCGGCCTGCTGCTCGGTCCCGCCCAGACCGGCGCGGCGCGCGAACCCATCTCCCTCACCACCTTCGCCGCCATGTTCCTGCCGCTGGCCGCCTTGCTGCTCTTGACAGTCAGCCTGCCCGGCTCCCTCTGGCAACTGCTGACCCAGGCCGCCGCAATCATCCGGGGATCGCCCTGAACGAATCTGCCAACTGCCCCAAATTCTCGCCCAAGCCCGCGAATTTCATGGCCCGCACGCGCGCTCGCTGAACCCACTCCCACCGATGTCAGCGACGGGGGCGTCGCTGACTGCGCGCGAGGGCGCGTGCGCTCCCCGGGCGGCAAATCAGTAGATGGAACTCATGGGGGAGAAGACGCGGGAGGGGTCGCTCGGACGGTCGGTGTCGGAGCCGAGCGGGATGCGCGGGAAGGCCTTGAGGGAAAGTGTCAAGCCGACGGCGAAGTCGGTGGGCTGGGCCGGACCCTGGAGGACGCGGAAGGTGAGGCCGCCGGTCCAACTGCGCAGGTCGCGGTAGAGGGTGTAGTCCTGTTCCTGGAGGGAGCCGTCCTGGGCTTCGAAACGCTCGGCGATGTGGACGGCCCAGTTTTCGTTGAGGCGGTAGTGCATGCTGACGCCGAAGAGGTTGTGGCCGGGCAGGGTCTGGTTGGGAGCGGTGAGGAATTCCGGATCGTTGTTCATGAGGTAGCGGTAGCTGAAGGCGACGCTCCAGGTTTTGTTGGGGGCCAGGGTGAGGGAGTTGACGCTGTCGCGCCAGCGGTGATCGGGCAAATCGTAGCGGAAGGAGGAGTCCAGGCGCAGCCAGCTTCGGGGCCGGAAAAGGAGGTCGGAATAGAGATCGGCGAGGGTGTGGTTGGTTCCCGGGGTGAGATTCCAATCGGTATAGACGGCCCAATTGACAAATTCTTCGATGTTGCCGGCGCGTTTAGTTTGCAGGATGTTGCGGAGGGTCAGGCGCAGGAAATTTTGCTTGTTGATTGAGTCAATCGAATTGTAGTCGGGATATTCCGTGGGCAGGAGGCGGAGGCTGGGCAGTTCGCTGTCGAATTGCGGCAGTTCGGACGGGGCGCGGGAGGGGGCGGGGACATAGACGTAGTTGATGTCCGGCTCGACCAGGTGGCGCAGTTCATGGATGTCCCAAAACGAACTGTCGGCCTCCTGATAGACGCGGGAGGCCTTGGCGGAGAAATCCACGCCGGTGTTGAAGACGCCGCGGGACCGGGAATTGGTGGGGCTGGCGACGCCTTCGACGGCGCTGTAATAGGTGAAGCGCCCGCCGGCGCGGGGAGTGACGTTGAGCCAGTTGAAGAAGGTTTCGGGCATGGTGAATTGATGAACGGTGTCGGCGCGGGTGGCGGAGTAGTTGGTTTCGGCCGGATTGTTGGTGTCGGAGAAGTCGCGGCGGAAGTAGCCGATGGACGATTCGCTTTGGTAGTAAACGGGGGTGTTGCCGACTTGCTGGCGCAGGCCGGTGAGCTTGACGTCGGGCAGGCGCTCCACGGTTTCAAAGAAATTGACCAGGCGGGGCTGGGCCATGGCGTCAATGGTGTAGTTGCGCCAGATCTGGTTGACTTCGGCGAAGGAGGCCGGCTCGATGTCGCCGCGGTATTCGGCTTCATAGAAGTCGCGGATGATGAGGGGATCGCTCTGGTAATTGGCGACGATTTTGGCGGAGAAGTTGGTGGCGGCGGGGCTTTCGTAGTCAAAGCCCGCCCGCTGGCGGTTTTCGCCCAGATGCGGAAGGGGGAGGCCGTCGGCCGTCGGGTCGTTGTCGTGGGCGTAGTAATAGCGGAATTTGGCCTGGCCGAAGTCGCCGAGGTGGAAGAGCAGATCGGGGCCGCCGGCCAGGCCGCGCCGGGTGCGCTCATCCAGATGCACGGTGCCGTCCAGGTTGCTGTTGCCGGACCAGGTGTAGGAGCCGAGCAAAAAGGCCCCGTAAGTGCCGCGGTCGCCCGGCGTGAACTCGAAAAAATTGGAATGCCTGGTCAGATCACGGTGATAATAGGGCCAATAAAAAATGGGCACGGACCCCAGGTAGAGCGTGGCGTCGCGCGCCTCAAAGTACCGGCCGGGAACAATCGTGATGATGCGGGCATGGATGCGATACACCGGTTTGGCGTAGTCGTCGGTGGTGACGATGGTGTCGGCGGTGGAATAGACCTGATATTTGCTGTCGCCGGCCACGAACTGGCCGGAGAAATTGTAGGGCAGATCGGCGGTCTTGAACGCGCCGGCGCGGACTTCGCCGGTGTTGAAATTATAGACGGCATTGGTGCCGCGCCAGAGGCGGCCGCGATCGAGGATGACGACATCCCCCTCGGCCACGACTTCGCCGAGGCGGTTGTTGACGGTGGCGGCGTCGGCCGAGGCGAAGAAGTTGGCGTTGCTGGCGGTGACGCCGTTGCGGAAGAAGTTGGTGTCGCCCTCGGTGTGAAAGGAGGAGTTGGTGGTGGGGCCGATGATGTCGAACGGCTCCTGTTGCGCTTGACAAGCCAGTGCGCCCACGGCCAGCAGCGCCGCCACGTTCAACATGAGTAACTTCATCAAAATGGGCGACAGCTAATCAAAAGCATGGCGGGCTGCCAAGCCCCAAATCCCTCTGACGAGAAGCGGCCGGCGAGGGCGCCGGCCGCGACATGCGGGGCGCATGTGCTCCCCGGAGAAGGAGGAGCGTTCGGCGGGACGCCGAACGCGGCGACCGGGACGGTCGCGCTCCCGAAGCAAGTCAGCGGGTTTTGATTTCGACCTCGGTGAAGCCGGTTTGGAGGAAGAGGGCGGTGAGGAGGGCCTTGGCGCGGTCCTGGGCGTCCCGCAAGATTTCCTCGTCGAGGGCCAGGACGCGGAGTTCGTCCACGGCCTGCTGGCGGGCGTTTTGTTCGAGGTCCTTGTCGAAAGCGCGCAAGATGCCGGTGGAGCGTTCGAGGACTTGAGAGTGGTGATCGTCCAGATAGACATCGGTGATGACGGGATGGGGGAGCAAGAGGGTGAGCTTCTTGCCGGAAATCTGGATGTCGGACGGTTGGATATTGGTCATATTGATGCCGGCCTTGACGACGCCCAAGGCGAGGAAGAGCACCTTGTTCTCACCGCCGGGATACCACCGGGTGTCGCGAAAATCCACGTACTTTTGGAAGGTGCTCTTGACGGTGACCAATTGGGAGAGGGATTGGACCTGGTGCAAAATGGTGACGGTGTTGGCCATTGGCGGAGCGCGGAAAAGTCCGCCGGTGCGGGAATAGGCCCCAAAGTAAAGGCAGAGGGCGACAATCATCGCGATCGGGCCGAAAACCGTGATGGCTTTTTTGAGCATGAAGGAGGGTAACTCTTTTGCCGGGACAGTAAAAGGGGAAAAGGCGCCATTCAGCAATGGGATCAAGAGCAAACACTGCCGTTTCCCCTCAAGTTTTTAGCTGGGCCGCCGATACCCTGTGTAACTGAACAGGAGCAATAATTGATGTTTGGACGTTTGCGCCATTGGGCCGAAGTGGGGGCCGCCCTGCCGGTCCTCGCCTTTGCCGTTTCGGCCGGTCCCGGCTACCTGCCGGTCGTTGGCCCCGCGCCGTTGCGTTTCCGCGCCGACCTTCCGCCCGCGGCCAACGTCGTCAAGATGCCCCTGCCGCCGCCCGAACCCTCTCCCGCCGCGCCAACGTCCGCCGCCACCGCTCCCACGGCGTCCGCGGACCTCCAAACCAACGCCGCTCCGGCCGCCGCCCCCGTGCTGTTGACGGCGACCAACACTCCCGTGACGTCCGAGGCCGCTCCGGGCAGTTCCGAGCCGAGAATCTCGCCGGAGATGCTCCTCAGGTTCTTCACCCCCTCCACCAACAGACCGGCCAGCGGAGTGATTGCGCCGCTGGACTTCGCGCCACCGGCGACGGCCAAACCGCCTTCCAGCACGGCGACCTATTCCGTCCAACCTAAATAAAACCGCGCCCGATGAAACGCCTGATCTGCCAATTCCTCTTCTGCTGCGGCCTGGCCGCTCTGGCGCCGGCGGGTCTGGCCGCGGAATCAGATACAAATTCAACCGGCGCGGTCCCGGATGCCGTTGCTCAAGCATCCACCAACCTGCCGGCTTCCGCGGCCGCGGCCGGCCTGCCCGCCGCGCCCGCCACCACCAACCAACCCGCGCCTGATGCGGCTCCGGCCTCCATCCACAGCCAGCCGGCCCCGGTGGAAGTTGATTCCGCCCTGGCCGCCGTAACCAATGAGTCTGATTTTGAGGCCGGCGTTGCAATCAAACTTCAACTGGCGCGGCGCGAGCGGCTGGATAAGAGCTTGGCGCCCGCCGCGCAGATTCTGGAAGGCATCCTCAAAATGGACGCCCCGCCCGACTTGCAACGGCAGGCCTTGTTCGAGTTGGCCGAGGTGATGCAGGACGAAGATCAGCCGGCCAGGGCGCAGCAAATTTGGTCGCAGTATCTTCAACATTATTCCCAGGACCCCAGCGTGCCGGATGTGCTGCTGCGGCAGGGGTTGCTCTACCGCAAAATGGGGCTGGATGAATTCGCCATCTCCAAATTCTACGCCGTCATGTCCAGCGCCCTGAAATTGAAGCTGGACAACCTGGCCTATTACAAGAAGCTGGTGCTGCAGGCCCAAACCGAAATCGCCGACACCTATTATCTGGACGCCAAGTTTTCCGAGTCGGCGGAATTATTCAATCGCATCCTCAAAAGCGGGGAAGCGGAGGCGAGCCGGGAGACGTTGGAATGGAAGAGGATTCGCTCTCTTTCCTACCTCACCAATCACCTTGAAACCATCGCCAAAGCGCAGTCCTACCTGGGCCGGTTCACCAATTCTCCCAACGTGCCGGAAGTCCGCTTCCTGCTCGCGCACGCCCTGACCGACGTGGAGCGCAACGCCGACGCCTTGCAACAGGTTCTCCTCCTGCTGCAATCGCAGCAGGAAAACGTGGCCAAGGACCCAGAAACCTGGGCTTACTGGCAGCGGCGCGCCGGCAACGAAATCGCCAACCAGCTCTACAAAGAGGGGGATTACGTGGATGCCCTGCAGATTTACCTCAACCTGGCCCAACTGGACCAGACGCCGGTCTGGCAGATGCCCGTCTTGTACCAGACAGGCATGGTCTATGAGCAATTGCAGCAATGGCAGAAAGCCGACGACATCTATGCCCTCATTCTGGCCCGCAAAAGGGAACTCAACTCCAACACCAACCCGACCCTGGCGCTGCTCCTGGAGATGGCCCAGTGGCGCAAGGACTACATCGCCTGGATGCAGAAAGCCAAAATGGACAGCCTCGCCCTGCGCGCGCGGTTGCCTTCCGACGCGCCGCCCGCGACCATGCCCTGACCCGATCCAGTTCACCCTCAACTCCATCCCACATGACAATCCAACAGGACCTCATCGCCGAGCTCAACACCCATCAGAGCGTCTGCCGGGAGTTGCTGGCCATAGCCGAAGGGGAGGCCCAGGCGTTGCGCCGGGCCGATCAGCCCTCCCTCTTTGAATTTTGCCGGCTAAAAAAGAACTTGCTTCCGCGCCTCAATGAGACGCTAGATAGTCTGCGAAAGCAACGCGTGAGATGGCAAAGCTTAAGTTCCGACGAACGCGCGCGGCATCCTGAGATCGGGCCGCTCCTGCGCAGAAACCAGGACCTGGCCATGAAGTTCATACTTCTGGACCGCGAAAACGAGCAGGGATTATTGCGCCGCGGCCTGGTCCCGCCGCGCCAACTGCCTTCAGTCAACCGGCAGCGCCCGCACTTCGTCGCCGAACTCTACCGCCGCCAATCCGCGCCGTGAGCTTTCTCCGGCATGCCGATTGATAAAATCATCGTTGTGGAGGACGATCTGATCGTCCGCCGCAACTTGGAACAGCAACTGCGCCAGCACCGCTATGAAGTAGCCTCCAGCGGGACGCTGGCCGGGGTGCGCGAGTTGATGGAGCGCGACACCTTCGATCTGGTCTTCCTGGATGTCCGCCTGCCGGATGGCGAAGGCACCGACCTCCTGCGCGAATTGCAATCCCAGCCCCAAAAACCGCTCGTCGTCATCGTCACCGGTTTCGGCTCGGTCGAATCCGCCGTCGAATGCATGCGCAACGGCGCCTTCGACTACATGCTCAAGCCCTTTTCCTCCGACCAGTTGCAGGTCGTCCTGAAAAAGGCGGAGAACTTCAACCAACTCCTCAAGGTCAACCAGTATTTCAACCACGCCGAGGTGGATGAAAGCGGTTTCGAGCTGCTGGGCAAGAGTCCCGCGATGGAACAATTGCGGCAACTGATCCGCAAGGTCGCCCGCACCCAGGCCACCGTCCTGATCGCCGGCGAGAGCGGCACCGGCAAGGAACTCGTCGCCCGCGCCCTTTACCGCCAAAGCCCCCGTTCCGCCGCCCCCTTCATCCGGGTCAATTGCGCCGCCGTGCCGGAGAATTTGATTGAAAGCGAGTTTTTCGGCCACGAGAAGGGCGCCTTCACCGGCGCCATTTCCAAGCGCGAAGGCCGCTTCGAGCTGGCCCACAACGGCACGATCCTGCTCGACGAAATCAGCGAAATCCCGCCCCAGCTCCAGGCCAAGCTCCTTCGCGTCCTTCAGGAACGCGAACTGGAACGGGTCGGCGGCAACCGCACCATCAAGGTGGACGTGCGCGTCATCGCCACCACCAACCGCCGTCTCGAAGAAAGCGTCGAACGAAAAGAGTTCCGCCAGGACCTTTTTTTCCGTCTCAACGTCGTTCCCATTCATGTCGCCGCTCTGCGCGAGCACAGGGAGGACATCGCCTATCTGGCCCATCAATTCATGCCCCGCTATGCCCGCAAACACGGCGTGCGCGTGCATGGCATGGCCGACTCCACCCTGGCCGCCCTGGAAGCCCACCACTGGCCCGGCAACGTCCGCGAATTGCAGAACGTCATCGAACGCGCCGTCATCCTCTGCGGCGACGGCGGCCAGTTGGAACCCGAACACCTCGGCTTCTCCGCATCCGGCCGCGCCGCGCCGCTCCCCGCCGCGCCCGCCCCGGCCTCCGCCGCCTCCGCTCCTTCCTCCGCTCCTTCCTCCGCTCCTTCCTCCGCCCCGGCCGGCAGCGAGATGATTTCGCTGGCCGAGGTGGAGAAGCAGCACATCCTGGCCGCGCTGGAAAAGACGCGCCAGAACCGCACCCACGCCGCCAGGGTCCTGGGCATCAGCATCCGCACCCTGCGCAACAAGCTCAATCAATATGGCGTCAAGGGAAAGGACGCCGGAATCGAAGGCGAGAGCGAGGCCGGCGGCTGATGGGCAGCGCGGGCGTCCTCGCCGTCGGGTCATGGCGGCGCCCCCCCCGCCCCCGCCCTTTTCAAGAATTCTGTCTCACACCTTTATCTTCATTTAAGGCCATTTTGTGGTTGCTTTACAGCCGGCCTTCTTCTAGTATTCGCCCATTCAGCTTGAATCCCGAAGCCGAACGTTCGGTTTTGAAATGCCTCCACGGGCAGCCGCGCGCCAAAATGGGAAACTGTAAAGTTATATGTCAGCAAAATTATTCGTCGGTAACCTGACCTTCACCGCGACGGAAAACGACTTGCAAGATCATTTCGCGCAAGCCGGCGTCGTCGTGTCGGTCAACATCATGCAAGACCGGATGACGGGGCGCTCCCGCGGTTTCGCCTTTGTCGAAATGTCCACCAAGGAAGACGCCGATAAGGCGATCGAAATGTTCCACTCCAAAGATTTTCAGGGGCGCCCCTTGACTGTCAATGAAGCGCGGCCCCGTGAAGAACGTCCTCCCGGCGGCGGCGGCGGCGGCGGCGGCTATCGTGGCGGCGGCGGGGGCGGAGGGGGCGGCTACCGCGGCGGCCAGGAACGGCGCGGCGGCGGCGGGTATCGCTGATTTTTTCCCAGTCTTTTAAATTTCCGTGGGGGCGGACGCGCGCGTCCGCCTTGTCAGACGAATTTGCCTGGATTCAAGATTTTTCCTGGATCCAGGCACTTTTTTATCCGCTGGTGCAGCGAGCGCAGCGCCGGAGAAGCGGCCAGCGGCCACCACGGCTTTTTGGCCAGCCCAATGCCATGTTCGCCGGTGATGACCCCTCCCCACCGCAACACCTGCCGAAACAACTCGTCCTGCACAGCCCGGCTGCGCGATTTGGCGCGCGGCCAGGTTTCATCATACATGACATTGACGTGGATGTTCCCGTCGCCCGCGTGGCCGAAGCAGGCGAGCGGCAGGCCGGATTCCTTCTGGAGACGGGCGGCAAAGGCGAACAAATCTTCCAACCGGCCGCGCGGCACCACAATGTCCTGGTTCAACTTGATCAGCCCCGTGTCGCGCAGGGCAAAGGAGAATTCCCGCCGCAACTGCCAAAGCTCCTCGCATTTCTCCCGGCCATAGGCCCGCCGCATCAGCCTGGGGCCGTGCGCCCGCAGCAGCTTTTCCAGGGCGGGCGTTTCGCTGCGCGCCGATTTCTCCTGGCCGTCCAACTCCACCATGATCATCGCGCCCAGCCCGTCGAGCCGGCTGCTGCCCGTCCTCTTCCGCGCCGCCGCCAGGGTGAATTGATCGGCCACTTCCAGGGCGGAGGGCAAAAAGCCGCCCGCGAAAATGGCGCGGATGGCCCGCGCCGCCTCCGTCATCGTTGCAAAACCGGCGACCAGCAGCGCCTGGAACGGAGGCAGCGGCAACAGCTTCAACGTCGCTTCCGTCACCACCCCCAACAACCCTTCCGAACCGACAAACAAGCCCGTCAGCTCAAACCCGGATTTATTCTTATGCGTGCGCCCGCCGACCCTCACAACGGCGCCGTCGGCCAGGACCACCTCCAATCCCAGCACAAAATCGCGCGTCACGCCGTATTTCAAGCAGCGCGGTCCGCCGGCGTTGGTGGCGATGTTGCCGCCAATGGTGCAGTCGGCCCGGCTCGCCGGATCGGGCGGGTAGTAAAGCCTCTCTTTTTCCACGGCATCCTGCAGAGTTTTCAAGATGACCCCGGGCTGGACGACCGCGACAAAATCTCCCTCGTTGATTTCCAGAATGCGGTTCATCCGCTCCAGGGAAAGCACAATTCCGCCCCGCGCCGGCACGCAGCCGCCGACGTAGCCGAAGCCCGCCCCGCGCGCCGTGACCGGGATGCCGTGGTGGTTGGCGAAGCCCAGCAACCGCGCCACTGATTCCGTCCGGCGCGGCAACGCCACCGCGTCCGGCAGGCGCGAGGCGAACCATTTGTCGCCCGAATGGGCCTGGCGCGTTGGCGTGTCCAGGCGCAACCCGCCCGGCGGCAGCAACCCTTGCAACTCCCGCAGGCGGCGTTTCCAGGAAGAACTCACGAATTGGAAGAATCCCGGTAATTGAGCAGCGCGCGCGCCTCCTCCGCCTCCTCCTCGGGCACTTGCAGCAGCACGCCGCCCGATGTCTCCACCCCCAGGACGACATCCTCATTCTTCACATTGACAGTAAAATCCGCCGATTCCAGCCGCCCCCGGATCAACTCCGCGTCCGCTGGATTCAAAGTGGTATAGACGGTGACAAATTCCATGCCCAAACATTGCACCGGAAAATGGAAAACACAAGCCGGCAGGCGGCAAGCGGCTTCTCCGCCCCAATCATGAGCTACTTCTGGGGAGCGCGACCGTCCCGGTCGCATGCGTCGGCGTCTCGCCGACGCAACGTTACGCCGCCGACAAGTTCACCCGTTCGATGGCAATTCGTGCTTGCCGCGAATGATCAGGGCTTCCCCGATCATCCGCGGCAGGGTGCATTTCACCTTTTTGGGTGCTTCCCGGTCGTGGACTGGTTTCAGCCATTGAAACGATTGAGAATTGGTCATTGAGAATTGGTCATTTGTCATCTATTCCGATAACAGATGACAAATTCTCAATGACCAATTCTCAATCGAAAGGTCCGGAATCATAAAGCGCTTTTTCGCCGACAGGAGTCACCCAAAATTGTGAAATGCTTCCCTCTGCGGCACATTTCACTTTTTTTGGGTTCTCCTTAATCATAATCTTACTCGCAACCATAATCATAATCCCCAACTTTCCCCCATGCCACCCCGCTCCGACTCCCGCGCCAAGGCGGCTAAAACCCGCGAAGGAATCGTCAAATTGGACGCCGCCACGCTCCAGTTTTTGGCGGAGGACTTCGCGCCACTCGACGAATTGGCGCCCCGGCTGGCCTCGCGGGTCATGCGTTACTTGTTGGACGGCAAAGACGCAAAACTCCCCGCCGACCTGGCCGCCCTCAAGCAGGCGGGGCATAAACTGCATCTTTACGGCTCCGCCCCGCCCGCTCCGTCCGCCGGCGAAGCGAGTCCGCGCCGCCGTTTCTTCGCGTCGGTGCAATGCTCCTCCCCGGCCTTTTTCATGCGGCTTGGCCGCGTCTATGAGGCTGCCTCGCGCCCGCTGCGCGTTCGCATGGCCCGCGCCTTCGGCGGCCCGGACCTGGATTGGCTGCAAATGCTGCTGATCGAAGCCACGCAATTGACCCTCCACGTCTGGCCGCGCCAATGCCGGCCCTGCCCCGTCCTGACCGCCGGCCTCATCGAAGCCATGCTGGAAGAGGCCGGCCATCCCCGCGATTTGCTCGTGCGGTCGGCCTTCCTTCCGCCCAAGACGGCGCAAACCAGATTCGGAATGGAATTGCAGGCGGTCTGGGAATGTCTGCCCGGCCTGGGCGCAAGCGCCGCGCGCCATCCGGCAGCGGTGCTCGCCGCGCTCAGTCAAACATATTCCAGCCGGCAACTCCTGACCCTGGACCTGATGCGGAAATGCCAGGCCCCGCCGGCGGCTTTTCTGGCGAAGTTGTTTGAATTGGCCCACAGTCCCCGCAAACGGGTGAGCCGGCGGGCCGTTGCCCTCCTTGCTGAAGCGCCATCCGGGGCCGGGCCGTTCCTGCGCGAGAAGGCGGCCCGCGGCGCCAGCAGTGAGCGCGCCTGCGCCGCCCGGCTTCTTTGGCAGACGGAAGGAGAAAACGCCCGGGCCTTTCTGGCCGCGCGCCTCCGCGACGAACAAACCAGGGAAAAGAAAAGCGTCAAGGTGCTGCGCGCGCTGGAAGAATTGCTGCCGCCGGCGCCGCCGGAATCAGGCCAGGATGAGGCCGCGCTCCCGGAATTGCCTTCGTGGTGGAAACAGGCCCTTGGCCCCGCGGCCGGCCGCGCCGCCCGCTTCGCCAACGCCGCCGCCGCCGCGCCGCTCCTGGCCGCCATGAAAAAGGAAAAAAACGAATCCGCCCGTTGCGCGATGATGACTTCTCTGGCGCGGCTCGGCCTGCCGCCCGAACAATTCCTGGACCGCGCCGGCCTGCTGGAAGAATCGGCCCGCGTACTGGCGCGGAAAATCCCGGACGCGATGAGTTGGTTTCCGTTCCATCGTTTGCCCGCCGTTCATTGGGCCGACAACGGCCGCCTGGTCGAACCGGAGATCATCCGTGGCTGGCTGGCGCAATGCTGCCGCCGCGAAGACCCCGAACCAGGCTCCCTGCTGCGCCACTACGCCGCCCATCTGGAATCGGGCGGACGCGAGGCCCTCGGCCTCTTCGTCCTGGAGTCCTGGATTGGCGAAGACACCAAACCCATAGTGTCAACAATAAATTCGCACCGGGAAAATCCGCAAAAACCCGCGCCGCCGCGAACCGGCTCCGCCATTGCCAGCAAGGGCATTCTTGCCCTGGCCGGCGCTTGCGCGGGTGAAGGTGCGGTCCCGCTCGTCCGCCGCTATCTGGAGCAATGGCATGGACGCAAAGCCGCGCAATGCCGCGCCCTGCTGCAAATGCTCGCCTGGGTGGAACACCCCGCCGCCGCGCAACTCCTCCTCGCCGTCGCCGACCAGTCCCGCACCCCGGCCATCCGCGACGAAGCCGCCCGCCAGGCCGCCCACCTCGCCGAGCGCCACCCCTGCACTCTCGCCGAACCCAAACCCAATTCTTGTAGCGGCGGTCTATGACCGTCGCATTTTTTTCGAGCCTCGGCAGTCCCAACTATCTTGGACAAATGGGTCAGACCAGAGCTTTGTCCATAAGATGGATGGCCCCATGATATTCAATGCGCATCAGGCGCGACATGATCGCTTCCGGCGCAAATCTCCTCCGCAGCGCAGGCGGATAAAGCGGACAGAATTTTAGTCGGACCTTTTTCTTTTCACAAAAAAGGGGATGACAAATCAAATTTGAAGAACTTTGTCCTGCCACATTTTCTGCCTGTGCCGCGCGACACTTGGTCAGGATGTGGACATAGAAAACGCAATTCCCTCTTCGTCAGGCTCAAATTCCAGTTGGCATCAATGCTGCTAGGCCCGTGTACTGGGAAGACACCGCCGGCCAGTTCGAGTTCATTTCCGCCTGCGCTCCTTTGTTCCAGGTCAAACTGAAAGGTGGATTTAATGTTACCGGCAAATGCCTCTTCTGTCGTCATTCGTTGCCTGCTCAACACGGCAAGCCTCACTGTCAAACAAAGCGGGAAAGCATACGTCAACGCTTCCGCTGGACGCCTGGCCCTGAAGTCCATCGCCAGATGGCTGTTGATGCTCCTTGTCGTCATGGGCGCCGGCGCCCATCTTCACGGCCAATCCGTGTCCCTCGCCTGGAGCACGAGCGCCGATCCGGCTGGGGTCGGCTCCGTCATTTGCTGGGGCACGGTTTCGGGCGACTACACGGCGTCCGAGGACGTCGGGACCAACACCAGCGCCACGATCAGCAACCTGGTTGCCGGCATTACTTACTATTTTGCCGCGACATGTTACGATGCGGCGGGGGATACCAGCGGCTACTCTGCCGAGTTTGCCTACACATTCACAAATGGGACGACCTTCACCTTCTCGAACTTGACTCAAACCTACAGCGGCGTGCCGGAGAGCGTCGTGGTGACAACGAGTCCGCCAAACCTGCCGGTGACTGTCACCTATAATGGAAGCACCAACGCGCCGGTCAACGCGGGCGCCTACACAGTTGTGGCGCAAAGCGCAGGAATGGGCAGCGCAACAAACACTTTCATCATTAACCCCGCGACGGCGACCGTGACATTAAGCGGTCTGGCCGCAACTTACACCGGCAGCGCCCATGCGGTCGCCGCCACCACCACCCCGGCTGGTCTGGCCACCACCACCACCTATAACGGAAGCTCCTCAGCCCCGATCAGCGTCGGGAGCTACGCGGTGGTGAGCACCATCAATAACTCCAATTACACCGGCAGCGCCAGCGGAACGCTGGTGGTCAGCCCGGCGACGGCTACCGTGACATTAAGCGGCCTGGCCGCAATTTACACCGGCAGCGCCCACGCGGTCACGGCCACCACCACCCCGGCTGGTCTGGCCACCACGACTACGTATAACGGAAGCTCCTCAGCCCCGATCAACATCGGGAGCTACGCTGTGGTCTGCACCATCAACAACTCCAATTACACCGGCAGCGCCAGCGGAACGCTCGTGATCTCGGGCGCCACCGCCACGGTGATTCTGGGCAACTTGGCGCAAGTATATACCGGAAACGCCTGCGCAGTATCCGCCACC
>Ga0326727_10011714_pt1 | contig 20278 bp, 20 predicted proteins | sample MB2enrmetagenome_FD_207643 | JGI IMG/M metagenome (GOLD analysis project Ga0326727, IMG submission 207643) | Lab enriched peat soil microbial communities from McLean, Ithaca, NY, United States - MB29MY | ecosystem: Environmental > Terrestrial > Soil > Wetlands > Peat | place: USA: New York...
CGCGGGAGGCAAGACGATCTTATTCGTCGGCACCAAGCGCCAGGCGCAGGATGCCGTGGCTGAAGAAGCCACCCGCGCGGGCATGCCGTACATCAACCAGCGCTGGCTGGGCGGCCTGCTGACCAACTGGGTGACGGTGCAGAAGTCGGTGAAGCGCCTTCAGGAACTGGATGAGATGGCCGTGGATGGCCGCTACGACCTGCTGACCAAGAAGGAAGTGATTCGCCTGGAGCGGGAGCGCAAGCACCTGCAGGCGAACCTGGCCGGCATCAAGAGCATGAAGCGGCTGCCGGATGCGCTGTTCATCGTCGACTCGAACAACGAGCAGATTGCCGTGAAGGAGGCCCGCAAGCTGGGCATTCCGGTGGTGGCGGTGGTTGACACCAACTGCGATCCCACGGTGGTGGACTACGTGATTCCGGGCAACGACGACGCGCTGCGCGCGATTCGCCTGTTCACCTCGAAGATCGCCGACTCGGCGGCCGAGGGCGTGAACCTGGTGGGCGACAAGGCCTTTGCCGAGGAGGCGCCCGTGCCGGTGGTTGAGGCTGCGGCCGCGGATGCTCTGCCGGCCGAGGACGTTGACCTGGAGGCGGCTCTGGGCGGCGGCATTCGCAAGGCGCCGGCCGTGGTGGCGGCGCTGGAGGAAGCCGGAGTGGCTGAAGGCGGACATTAATCATTCTGTCGCACGCATGTGCGCATCATGAGACAAGCGTGGCCGCGAGTGGCGAGTGCCACGCTTTTCTTATGCCGGAAACCGGACGGCGCAAACAATGCAGGAAGTGACGGAAACTGAGAACACGCGGTGAACGGAACCGTGCCAAAAACAGGGAAAAAGTGAGATGACGACAGTGAGCGAGAAGATTGATGCCAAGTTGGTGAAGGAACTTCGGGAAAAGTCCGGTGCGCCGATGGGCGACTGCCTCAAGGCATTGCAGGAGACCAAGGGCCAGATCGAGGAAGCGTTTGTGGTGCTGCGCAAGCGGGGCATGGCGTCTGCGCAGAAAAAGGCGGCGCGTACGACCAACGAGGGCGCGGTGGGGACGTATATTCACGCCGGCGGCAAGATCGGCGTGCTGATCGAGCTGAACTGCGAGAGCGATTTTGTGGCCCGCACCGAGGATTTCCAGGAACTGCTCAAGGACATCGCGATGCACATCGCGGCCACCGATCCGCGCTATGTGAAGCCCGAAGATGTGACCACGGACGACCTGGAGCGCGAGAAGGAGATCTTCCGCGCGCAGGCCGCGGCTACGGGCAAGCCTGCGCCGGTGATCGAGCGGATCGTGGACGGCAAGATGGCCAAGTTCTACGAGGAGGTTTGCCTGCTGGAACAGCCTTTTATCAAGGATCAGGCCATCAGCATCAAGGAACTGATTGCTACCAAGGTGGGCAAGCTGGGCGAGAACATCACGGTGCGGCGTTTCGCGCGCTTCAAGGTGGGCGCGCCGGACTGGACGGTGGCGCAGACCAAGGCCGTTGAGGCGGCGGGCGAGTAAACCAGACTGCGCAGGGTGACGGCTCGCTTCGTGCGGCCTTTCTTTACAGATGAGTCGGGGCTCCGGCCCCGAGCGCCTCAATCCACCGCGGATACGACAGCCGTTGTTCGGCTGCCCAGTAGTATCACGGCGACCTGTTGAGGTCGAATCGTCCTGCCGGCCAGCGTAAACTGAGAGCTCTTCCTGATCTATGATATTGATTTGAAGAAGGAACCGGGGCGGGCCGCGGATTTCGATCTTCGGCCTCAGGGTTCCCCGGCCTGGAGAACGCGCCTATGCCGGTGCCGGGCAAATCCGCTCCTCGCGTTGGCAAAGAGAAGAGCGTCCTTCTGGTCGGAAGCAGCCACGCCGAGGTGCTCGCGCGCTCACAGGTATCGCTGGGCAGCCAAAGCCTGTTCCGATTGAAGACGATTCTGCTGCACGCGCCGCGCTATGTGCCCTGGGGTACGTGGCAGGACGGCGAGTATAGTGTCAACCCGCTCTTAATGGCGGATATCGCAAGAACCATCCGGACGAAGAAATTCAGCCACGTCACGATGATGATTGGCGGGTCAACCCATTTCGAACTGGGCGCAGTCAACAGCCCACGCAAGTTCGACTTTCTTATCCCTGGCAGAGAAGACCTGCCTTTCACTCCCGGCGCCGAATTGATTCCCTATGACCTTGTAAGGCAGCTCTTCCTGAGGGAAGAAAAGAACATCCTCAAGCCGTTGTTCCGTGCACGGGAGTTGACGAATGCAGTCTCTTGCCTTTGCGCGCCGCCGCCTGTCGCCGACGCTGCCAAGATATTCGAACATATGCCCGACGAGCATCGAGACAGCGCGCGGTCGTTGGGGGTTCCCCCTCCGGTGTTCCGCTACAAGCTATGGCTTGCCTACACGTCGGCTGTACGCGAAATCTGCCAGTCCGCCCGGATCGAGTTGATCGATCCGCCTCCTCAGTCGATCGACGAGAACGGTTTCCTGAAGGATGAGTTTTCTTATGACACGCTGCACGGCAATGCCCGTTACGGAGCGGCCGTGCTGGCGCAAATCGGCGCGCGCATTGCTGCAGAGGGGGCGAGTGCCGCATGAGCGAGCATCCCTACAAGTCGATGCCCGATTACGCCTTCTGGTCGCGCGGCGTCGCCAGGCCGCCCGCGGGTGAAGTCGATCCCGTGGTCTCCGCCAAATTCAAAATCACGCGAAACGACCGGGTTGCCACGGCCGGCAGTTGCTTTGCTCAACATATCGGGCGGGAGCTTCGGCGAGCGGGCTTCAATTACTACATTGCAGAGAAGGTGCATCCCGCATTCGAGGAAGCGGCTGAAGGATTCAACTATGGCACCTTCACCGCCCGCTTCGGCAACATCTATACGGCGCGCCAATTGCTGCAGTTGCTGATGCGCGTCTACGGTCTCTTCGAGCCCGCTGACAAGATATGGGAGGAACGCGACGGCGGATTCAAAGACCCGTTCCGGCCCAGCATTCAACCGCGCGGGTTTTCTTCGATGGCGGAGTTTTACGCTGACCGGGCGCAACACTATGCTGCCGTCCGCCTGGCCGTTGAGAATCTGAATGTCCTGGCTTTTACGCTCGGCCTGACGGAGGCCTGGATCGATTCCGCGGACGGAGCGGTCTATCCGCTATGCCCGGGGGTTGCGGGCGGGACTTACGATGCCGGACGTCATATCCCGGTGAACTTCGGCGTAACCGAAGTCGTTGAGGACCTCACGGCGGCGATCGCTTTCATCAAAGAGCGCAATCCGGCCGCCCGATTCATCGTTACGGTTTCGCCGGTGCCGCTGATTGCCACCAGCCAGCCGCGCAGCGTGCTGGTTTCCACCGCTTATTCCAAGGCAGTGTTGCGGGTTGCGGCAGAACAGGTTTGCGCCTCATCGCCTGACATCGCTTACTTCCCGGCTTACGAGGTGATCACCGGCAACCATGCGCGCGGATCCTACTTCGCGGACGATCTGCGGTCGGTCTCCGAGGCCGGGGTCGCCCACGTGATGCGTCTCTTTTTCCGTCACTATACCGATGGCGAAATCGCCCAGTCGCGCGTGGATTCCGAGGATTCCTCCGACGCTGACAGCGCCGCCCGGGAACACATGCGGGCCATGAGTAAGATTGCCGAAGCCATCTGCGACGAGGAAGCGCTCGAGTCCATTTAAGAATTCGAATCCTCGACCATATTCTGCCGGCCGGAAACGTCAGCAAAACGTGCAGGGCCGCCTTGGACGACGGCTTCGGCTCACCTTGCGGCGCAGGATAGCCGGAGCTCGAACCTGAGTCTCACGACACAAGACCGGGTGTCAAAAGGTCAGCCGGAGCGAGACGGTGGGTGAGGGATGCTTTTGGGTTCCGGCGGTCCACAGGGAGTTGTTGTAATAGCCGCCGGTCATCAACAGGGTCGGGGGTCCGCCCATGAAGGTGGAGGCGGAGAAATTCACCAGCGACTTGCCGAAGTTGCCGGTGGTATACGTGGCTGCCGCGGTGCCCTGGCCCATGCTGCCGCCCAGCGAATTGCCACGTGCGCCGAAGACCTCCCGGTAGGTGAGGCGGAAGGTGCCTGCCGAGGAGTTGAAGCGCAGGTTCATGCCCTGGCGGGTCAGCTGATCGAGAGTGGGGAGCACGACCCTGGGTGGAGGATGCGCACCGCTGGCCCGGAAGGCTGCGCCGGGCCGAGGTTTGGGGTTGGCCGGTGGGAGCGGCTCCAGGAGGCCCGCGGTGCGATTCGTTCCGGTGTAGCGGCCGAGGCTGCCTCCGGGCTGGAAGGCGTCGAAGAGCGATTGATTCCATTGGGTTGCCCGAGAGACAACATCGTCGGCCGGGACAGGGGCGGGAGGCGCGTCGAAGAAATCACCATTCAATTCCGGGTTGGCGTTAGCGGCTGCGCCGGGGCCGGGTAGCGCCGCATTGGGCGTCGCGGGAACGGCTGGAGCGGGCGCATTCTGCACATCGGCGGGCGGGCGATCCTGCGCGCTGAGAAGGGCCGCCGTGTCAATGATGACGAAAGCCAGGAAATGCCGCAGATAGCGGCGCAGGCCGGGACCCGGCCGCCGGATACCGGAATCGCGGGGAGCAATCATCGGCATCACCCACAGGGCGAGGATAACGCAGAAACCGTAATTTTTGCCAGCGTCAATTTATCAGACGCACGAGCCGGCAAAACAGGTTACTTAAGTGGGTTGGAGAGCCGGAATTACGCGTGCGGAGCCGCCGGGCGGCGGAGCGAGCCGTATGCGATACTCGAAGAGAAATGTATAAACGGATCGTACTCAAGCTTTCGGGTGAGGTGTTGGCCGGCCCGCGCGGTTTTGGCCTGGATGCCGACAAGGTTGCCGAAATTACCGGCGAGATTGTCGACGTGCACGCGCTGGGCGTGGAAGTCGGCGTGGTGGTGGGCGGGGGCAACTTTTTCCGCGGCGTGGCGGAGCAGGCCAAGGAGATGGACCGGGTGAGCGCGGACAACATGGGCATGCTCTCCACGGTCATCAACGCCATCGCCATGCAGGACGCCATCGAGCGGCGCGGGGTGCAGTGCCGGGTGATGAGCGCGGTGTTCATGAACCAGGTGGCCGAGCCGTACATCCGCCGCCGGGCGGTGCGGCATCTGGAGAAGGGCCGCGTGGTGATCTTTGCCGCCGGCATCGGAAATCCGTTCTTTTCCTCCGATACGGCGGCCAGCCTGCGGGCCATGGAGATCAAGGCCGACGTGCTGCTGAAGGCCACCAAGGTGGAGGGCGTGTTCAATGCCGATCCAGTGCTGTTCAAGGACGCGGTGAAATACGACGAGATCACGTACATGGAGATCCTGCGCCAGGGGTTGAAGGTGATGGACCTGACCGCGGTGAGCCTGTGCAAGGACAACAACCTGCCGATGGTGATCTTCAACATGAACCAGCCGGGCAATATCCGGCGGGTGGTGCTGGGCGAGAAGGTGGGATCGCTGGTGACGGCGTAGAGGCGGGGAACAGGGACTAAGGGACTAGGGACTAGGGACTAGGGAACAGGGAACAGGGAACAGGGAACGGGGAACAGGGACTAGGGGCTAGGGTCCCATAGACGCAGCTCCTTCGACTGCGTCCGCCGCGGCGGACTTCGCCCGGGATGACAGATTTGTATCGCGACGTTGTCTCCGACGAGCCTTAGAGACAATTTACCCACGAACTGGGCTGCATCATGCAAGTGCCTGGAGACGTCTAAGAGGAAGTGGAGACGCGCAAGCCAGCACGGCTGAATGCATTGACTGGCCTGCGCTGCTTCGCGGCCATCAATATTGTTTTTTTTCATTTCTCGAACCCCTTATGGTTTGGCTGGTTGGCGCCGGTGGTGAATGCCGGCTATGCCTCGGTGAGCTTTTTCATCCTGCTTTCGGGTTTTGTGCTGGCCTACAACTACGCAGGCAGGGCGCGCGGCGGCGAACTCAGCGCGGTGCGCTTCTGGAAGGCGCGTTTCACGCGGCTCTATCCTATCTATTTTCTGAGCCTGGTGCTGGGTTGGCGGATGCTGGCAGTGGAGTATGGCGTGCACACGCACGGCATGTTCTGGGCGGGTGTTGTACTCACGCCGCTGCTGCTGCAGGGGTGGGTGCCGGAACTGGCCACGTTTTGGAATACGCCGGCCTGGACCATGTCGGCCGAGAGCTTCTTTTATCTGCTCTTTCCGTGGCTGGCGCGCTGGAAACGGCCTGCCGGGCTTACGCCCCAATTGCTGCGCATGGGATGGGTGTGGGGGCTGGGCCTGGTGCCGGGCGCGCTCTATCTGGCCCTTAACCCGGACGGCATTCCGCACCCTGACCGGTGGAGCTGGGGCCCGTGGCTGCAGGTGCTCAAGTTTACGCCGCTGCCGCACCTGGCCAGCTTTACCTTTGGCATTCTGCTGGCCGATCTGGATGAGATGGTGAGTCGGGCCGGGTCGCTGCGGCTGTTCCTGGGGCTGGCGGGGTTTGCAGGGACGTTCGGCATCCTGGTGCTAGGGCCGGTTGTGCCTTACGCGATTCTGCACGACGGGCTGCTGATGCCGCTGTTCGGCTGCATCATCCTGGGGCTCGCTGGGCAGAATCCACTGGCGGGCTTCTTCAGCCTGCGCCCGCTGGTGTTTGTGGGCGAGGCCAGCTATGCCCTTTACCTGCTCCACTTCAATTTCTGGAACCTGATTCACGATACGCACGTGCTCAACCGGCTGGGTGTGAGCCGGTTCGATCCGTGGATCAGCTATGTGCTGCTGATGGGGCTGGCGCTTTTGGCGCTGCACGTGGTGGAGAAGCCGGCGCAGCGTCAGTTGCGCAAATGGATGGGCGCATGACCGGTTTCCGGGCGCAGCCTCAGCCTGCGTCTTGGCATTCCAACCTCTGCGCCTGGCCTTCTACGCGTGGGCGGCAGCTTTGACTCGATTGCGCGCCGGGAGCCGACGATAGACGAGCACGGCGGCCACGATCAGCGCCAGCGTTCCGAAGGCCTGGAGCCACGAAACGGCGGCAGAAACCTGCATTGGCAGCACGGTCTTGAGCGGAATCATCAGCACTTCGGCGAAGCAGACGGCGAAGAAAACCCTCTCACCGCGCCTGCAATACCGGCAGACCTGAACCAGCGCCCAGATCAGGGCAGCGGCGATGATCAGATTCAAAGCCGATGCGCTCCAATCGGCGAATGCCGAGTTTTGCGGGATAAACCAGTTCGGCTGGCCCTTGGGATGGGAAACCGAGACATCCCAGAACTCAACAGTAGCGCAGAAGATGGCAAAGCACGTGGCAAACATCGCACGGCTGCGGGTGGCGATGATCAGGGGTTTGTAGTTTAGGGCGTCCATAGAGCGAAATTATATACTCGATTGGTTACTAAATAGTGATTTTAGAGTCCAATAATAGATAACTAAAGTCACGTTAACCGTGCCTTCCTAGTGAATAGATCACCGCACAGTCGCAGATACGGCCGATCTTCGTTCGACACCTAGCCTGGCGGGGGTCTGGGGACCCCCGCGACGGCCGGTCTGGGGACCGGCGCTACAGGCTTCAGTAGTCGACGCCTTTCCAGTAATTGGGAGCGCTGACGTACTCGTATTTGTCCGGATTGCCTTCGACCAGCGCGGCGGCGTCGTCATTCCAGAATGTGCCGTGCATGTTGTTCTGGGTGTCGGAGACGACGCTCATGCCAAGCTGATAGTTCTCGAACTCCTGGCTGCGCTTGTCCATGCTGTCCCAGTGCTGGTAGACGCTGCTGTTGTGGATGTCTTCGCGCTCGTGGGCGTCCTTGGCCTGCTGCGCGGCGGCCTCGCCGATGGCGTGAATCTGTCTGATTGCGGGCGCCGCGATCTGCGCGGCCTCCCCGCGGACGACACCCATGTTCACGCTGAAGCTCTGCATGATGGCTCCCAGGGTCGCCCGTTCCGAGGCGGCGACCGAGACCGGGGCCATGGTGGTGTACGCCATGCTCATGAAGCTTCCCGTCGGACCCGGAGGCAGCGTGCAGTACACGGAGTTCAGTTCCCGCTGTCCGCGGCCGTCGTTCATGTCGGCCGTGCCGGTCATGCGCGTGCAGTGCTCCATGCCGGAAGACGCCACGGGAGTGACGCTGGTGAAGTTGTAGGTGGCCTGTGGCAACCCGGCTTTTTTGCGGACATCCCCGATCAGATAGACAAAGCTCTTGGCCGGATCGGCGCCATACGGGAGATAGGTGGCCCTTGCATAGGCCGTGTTGCGCAGGCCGCCATTCTGGAGGGTGCGCATCAACTGCTGGATTTTGGGATTGTTGGTGTCGCCGGAGAGAAAAGTGATGCCCATCTCGGCCGACTCCCCGTTGGGTCCCATGGCGACAAGGGTTCCGCCCATGCTCCTATTGGGCACAATCTGCCAGCCGTCGGGCAGGCTGATGCTGGCCGACTGGTCGGACGCGACGACCTGGTGAAGCGGTGCGATGGAGCCGCCTGACCCGCCCGGGCCGGCTGCAAGCGGATGCCAGACGCCGAACAGCGTCTTCATCATGGGGGCCAGGGTTTTTGGGAATCGCGCCGCATCGTCCGACACCAGGGCTGCCTCGACATGGTCCGAGGTCACCTTGGCGACGATCAGCAATCCGGCTATCTGGCCGCTGCCGCCGATCTTCCGGGTGACACTGAAGAAAGCCGCGATGGACTCCGTGCCGCGGACCTGGAAGAGCTTTCCGACCTGGGGCTTGTCTCCCAGCGAATTATGCAGGGACTTGAGGACCGCGCCCATGGCGCCTGCTTCGGTGGTCTCCCCCGCAACCTGGCCATAGACGATTTTGCCGCCCTGAGGAGGGTCGATGGTTTGCAGTCCCTGTGCCGGCGCCTTCATGGCGCAGAACAGGATCACGAACAGAAACAGGAACAGGATGTGCGCTACCGCCGCTGAGACACGCCAGTTGTTGTTTGTCATGTTGCAACCTCCATCCGGGGAACCGCGAAATGATCCATCTGACGAGAGTGCGGAAAAGGCGGGGAAACTGACTCAGACAACTCCGGCGCGCGGCGGGCAATGCACACAAGCAGCAAAAAGCCCAGCCGGAGGGCTGGGCTCTCTTGCATGGCGCGCGATCGGCGCTACGGATTAACGGCCTGCAGGGAATGGCTGCCGTGGGGAACGGAAGCGACCGCGGTAGGCGCTGCGCCGCAGGGATAAGGCGTGCTCTGGGTGGGCATCAGCGAGCCGGAGTTGGGATCCAGCCGGAAGCCGGAGACCGAATCGCCCAGATGGTTCGCTGTATACACGAACCGGCCCAGAGCGGGGTCGACGAGAATGGAGACGGGCAGGGTGTCGGTGTAATTGGTGGAGCTGCCCGTGACATTGACCGCGGCCGTCGGAGTGCCGGTGGTGAGATCGATGGCGTACGCCGAGACTGAGGAATCGAGTGCGTTGGCCACGTAGATGTACTTTCCGCGCGGGTCGATGGTCACGGCCTGGGGCTCATTGCCGGTTTTGAAGGGACCGTTGATGAGGAAATGAAGCAGGTAGCCCGACTGGATGGAGTAGCCAATGAGTTCGTTGGAGGCGAAGTCGGTGACATAGACAAAGCGGTTGGTGGGATCGGAGGCCAGGGCGGTCGGCTTGACTCCGGCTTTGTAGGGGCTGAACGGGGCTGCGGACAATGCGCCGCCCGAGCCTACCTGGAACCCAAACACCCAGCCGGGGTTTGCGGTGCTGGTGGTGGTACCGCCGGGATTGTATGCCGATAGATCGTAAACCGAGGCGTACACCGCGGCATTATTGGCCAAAACGGTTAACCCGGTAGGGATCAGGGTGTCGCCCGCGTAGCCGGACAGGCTGAGGACGATGGGGGCGGATGCGGCGCCAATCGCGCCATCGGAACCGAGGACGACGGAGGTAATCGCAGCAGTATCTGGCCCCGATCCATCCGAGGTGAGCACATACATGTAGGTGCCGGCGGTGTTGACGGCCAGGTAGAGGGGCGGCGCGGAGGTTTTGAACACATCTTTTTGCGTCAAGGCGCCGTTGGGGGCGATGGCGAAGTGCACCACGTTGTTGCTACCCTGGTTGGCGACGTAGAGATTCTCAAAATTCGATGTGACCGCCATGGCGGATGGAGAAACGCCTCCGGAAGATGCCGGCGAGACCGCTGTGCGCAGTGCTCCGGACTCGGAGTCCACGGCAAAAATATCGATCTGCCCGTCGCTCGAGGAGCCGGAGCCGGCGGAACTGGCCACAAAGACATAGTCGATGGTGACGATCTGGCAGGCACACAGGAGAGTGGCCACCAGAAGGCCGGTAGTCGAGACCAGAAACAACTGGCTCAGTTTGCTGAACTTCATGCGCTTCCTTCGTCGTTGGGCCTTCGCGTACAAGCCCAGGAAAACCGGTTAAGTGGCCCCGTATGCATTGTAAAAGCCAATTACGGGGTGTTGCGTGCCGTTCAGGCCGCGGCTATTACTTAGCCATGCTGCCATGCGGAATTCCGGCCATGGCGGTTGGCTGTGCGTTGGCGGTGTAGGGCGTATTTTGCGTGTTGAGCAGCGTGGGCGCCGCGCTGCCCGTATTCAGCTCGAAGCCTGAAACGGTTCCGCCCAGAAAGTTGGCCGTGTAAATGTAATGTTGGGTCGACGGGTCGATGAACAGGGCCACGGGCTGGGTGCTGGTGGTGAAGGTGCCAAAGCGGGAGAGCGCTCCGTTGTCGATGGTGTAGCCGGTGAGGGTAGAGTCCAGCGAGTTGGCGACGAAGGCATAGCCGCCTCCGGGATCGACGACCACGGCGGAAGGCTGATTTCCGGCGGGGAACGAGTTTGTGCCTTTGGTCCCGCTGGTCAACGGGGTGAGGCTGCCAGAGGCGACCGAGAAGCCCAGAACCACGCCATTGTTAAAGTCGGTTACATAGACGTAGCCGCCGGTCGGATCGCTGGCGATGGACGAGGGCTGGGGAACAACGGTGGGTCCCCCGGAGTAGGCCTGCAAGGCTCCAGCGACAAAAGGCGAGCCGGCGAGGGGCGTGAGCGTGCCGTCGGAGTTGGCCGCGAACCCGAAGACATAGCCGGTGGGGGCCGAGCCCGCTCCGGAAGCGGTATCGCATGCGTTGGCGACGGCGGGGGTTGCCAGGTCGTCAGCAGCGGCCGTCGAGTCGAATGCGGTGACGTAGACGTATTTGCCGGAGGCCAGCACGTTGATCGCGCTGGGCGCGAGGACGTCGTTGGGGCTGCATGGCAGGGTAAGCGGCCAGTAGCTCGCGTTCAGGGCCGCATTGGCCACCGGCGTTCCCAACTGGCCGCCTGGCGCTGAGGAAGAGGCGGCCGCAATGGGATAGACGGCGATGGAGCCCGAGCATGGCTCCGCGGGGGAGCAGGTGGGCAGCGGCTGGTAGGTATCCACGACGTACAGATACGCGCTGGTCACGGCAACCGCCAGAGGAAAGACTCCCGGCGTATTCACCGTGTTTTGCGGATAGAGCTTGCCGTCGTTGCCGATGACGAACTGGACGATGGTATTGTCGTCCTGGTTGACCACATAAAGGTTGGAGTGGTCTGTGGAGACGGCCTCGGCCACGGGGTTGCGTCCGCCGGAAGGAAAGGGCGAGGTGGGAATCTGGCGCATGCGGCCGGATTCGGAGTTCACCTCGAAGACATCCAGCTCGCCATAGTTGTTGGGTCCGGCGGCCTTGGAACTGGCCACGAACACAAAATCCACGGTGAGGGTTCCGCACGCGGTAATAAGCCCGGCTGCCAGCAGGCTGGCCGCTGCGACCAGCACGAGCTGGCCCGATTTGTTGAACTTCATGCGCATCTTTCGTCAGCGGGCCAAAACTCCGGCCCCACAATCAGGTTTGGAATCGAATGCCAGACGCTCCCGGAACCCTTTGCGTTTGACACTCGGCTACGTTCATTGGCGTTTCCGGGGATTCCCGGAGGCTAAGGCAGGGACCAGACCAAAGTCCGGCGCCTGCCCAGTCTGCATGCCCGCTCAGCCCCGCGCTAATCGGTACGTCCGTCCACCAGGCACCAGGTGGGCGGGCCGGTCAGGGCGAAAGAACTGGTTTTGGCCAACGGCCGGAGCACGCCGGAGTTCACGTCGATCGACTGGCCGGTTACGGTCGAATCGTTGTAGTTGGCGGTATAAATGAACTGGTTGGAGGGATCCTCAACGATGCACTGGGGTCCGGAGCCGGTCCCAAACGGCAGGCCGGGCAACTCGGTGAGCACATGCGTGGCGGGGTCGATGACATAGCCGGTAATGCCGCTCTCCGCCTGGCCGGTGGTGGTGTTGTTATTCCCCTGGTTGGCCACGTAGGCCCACTTGCCCTTGGTTTCCACGATCATCTGGCTGGGGTTGGCCTGAGTCGGGTCATCCGGCACCGCCCCGCCAACCTGTGCCTGCAGCGAGCCATTTGAGCCCACCGTGAAGGGCAGAATCTGGCTTTGCGAAACAACCTGCCCATTGGCGGAGATCGGCTCATTGTCGAGAATGTAAAGATAGCCGGCGCCGTAGTCCATCGCCGTGGCCTCTTTGGCACTGATCGGCTGGGTGCTGTTCTGGCTCAACGTCAACTGCCCGTTATTGGGGTTGTAGGTGTAGGGAAAGACCAGATCGCCTGTGGCCGGCGTTCCGCTGAGCGCGAGCAGAAAGCTGGAGGACAAGTAGAAGTCGATGGGATCGGGCGGGACCGGAAAGTAGGGCAGCGCGGCGCCGCCGGCCGAAGTCACCTGGGCGTTCACCACCAACTGCAGGCGACCGGTTGTCTGGTTGATCTGAAAGACGGTGACGTCGGCGCAGGAAGTGTACGATGCGCCCAGAGCCAGCGCGCAGGCTGCGCCGGAGGGGGAATCGTGGTCAAGAACGAAGAGGTAGTTTCCGGAGGTGTCGGCGGTAATCCGCATGGGGTTGATGCCCTGGGTATAAAAGGTCTCCTGGGCAGTAAGGACGCCATTGCCGCCCACCGCAAACTGGGTGATGTTGGAGTCGTGGCAGGGATCGGCGGTGGTGCAGTCTGCGCCGCCTGAGGCGTTGACGCCCCGGTTCAGCACATAGAGAAAGCGCGAGCCATTCAGGAGGATGGCGCGAATGGGGTTGGATCCGCCCGAGGCGATGGGCAGGCCGACGATGGGCGTAAGCTTTCCGGTGTTGTGATCGATTTTGAAACCGCTGAGGATTCCGTTGTTGGTCGACGTGGCCGTCACAGTACCCGTCACATACAAAAAGCCCACTGAGTAACTCTGAACGCAAGACGTGATACTGAAGATGACGCCGGTGGAGAGGGCGCTCATCAGAAGAGCCTTGCCAAATTTCGTAAACTTCATGCGATTCCTTCATCCCGGCAGGGCGTGTGCCGCCAGGCTTGCAGTTCCACAGCAGAGCTGGGTTGGGACGGGTCCCTGTTGCATTGTAAAAGCCGAGGGTGCGTTGTGCCTAGTTTCCGGCGGAGACTGGGCAAAAGATCGTTTTTTTCAGAGCCTTCCACGCCCTGGGCGCCCTGCTTTGAGGCGCCCGGCTGATTTCTAAAATCGCTATCAGGCGCGGTTGCCGTTTGGACGGTCCTGAGGGCGGAAAGGTCAACACCGGGGGCACGGGGAACACGGAGAGCCGGGATTTGCGGTTCTCAGGCGGTGTGCATCTGTACGCTTCACATTGGTGGACTTCGGCGGTGCGCCCTCGCACGCACGAGGCGAGCCCAGCGCGCGCTCAGCGGATTCTTTGTTACACTTCCGCCCAGTTCCCAGGAGGATTCAGGATGGTTTCGCGCCAGAAGCTCACCATATTCCTGTCTTTGGCAATTGCCGCAGCCACTCTGCCTGCTCAGACGGATTCCAGGCCGGAGACGAAGCGCACGCTGGTGCGCGCGGGTCACCTGCTGGACGTGAAAACGGGGAAGTTGCTCGATGCGCAGACCGTGGTGGTGGTGGGCGACACCATCCAATCCATTGCGCCGACCGCATCGGTGGCCGCGCAGCCAGGAGACAAGATTGTCGACCTGGGCGGGTTGACGGTGCTACCGGGACTGATCGATGTGCACACCCACCTGACGTTTGATACCAATTTCGATTCCTACCATGAACTGACCATGACCGACGCCAAGGAGGCGATCACGGGCGTAGCCAATGCACGCACCACGCTGCTGGCCGGGATCACGTCGGTGCGGAACGTGGGAGCACACGGGTACACCGACGTGGATCTGCGCGACGCGATCAATGCGGGACAGGTGCCGGGGCCGCACATGCTGGTGAGCGGGCCTGCGCTGGGCATTACCGGCGGCCATTGCGACGATAATCTGCTGCCGTTCAAGTATCACGCCACGCTCGAAGGGGTCGCCGACGGCATTGCCGAGGTGCAGCACAAGGTCAGGCAGAATATCAAGTACGGCGCCGACCTGATCAAGATTTGCGCCACGGGAGGCGTGCTGTCGAAGGGTGACGATCCGCAGGCCTCGCAATACACGCTGGAGGAGATGAAGGCTATTGTGGCCGACGCCCACCGGCTGGGACGCAAGGTGGCCGCGCACGCGCATGGGGCGCAGGGCATCCTGTGGGCCACAGAGGCCGGTGTGGACTCGATCGAGCATGGCAGCTATATCAACGACGAGGGCATTGCCGAGATGAAGAAGGATGGCACTTACCTGGTGCCTACGCTGTATCTCGAAGACTGGATTCTCGAGAAGGGCAACCTGCCCCCGTTCTACCACCAGAAGATGCTCGACGTGATCGCCGTGGCCAAGGCCAACATCAAACATGCCATGCAGGCGGGCGTGAAGATCGCCATGGGCACCGACGCGGCGGTCTATCCGCATGGCTTGAACGCTCATGAGCTGGATGTGTATGTGAATCAGCTGGGCATGGCTCCGCTGGCGGCGCTGCAAACGGCAACCGTGAATGCCGCCGACCTGATGGGCTGGAGCGCGAAGACGGGCAGCCTGGAAGCAGGAAAGTGGGCCGACCTGATTGCTGTCGAGGAGAATCCGCTGGACGATGTGCGCGTGCTGCAGGATGTGAAGTTCGTGATGAAGGCGGGCGTGGTTTACAAGGATGAGAGGAAATAGGCTCAAGAGTTGCTAGCGCGGATGCTCCGCCGCGACCTGGCTGCGGGTCCCGGAATCGACACGGCGCTTGACCAGCAAGATAGTGACGTCGTCTTCGTTGAATGCGGGGTTGATCAGCGATTTCAGATTGGCGATGGTTGTGCCCGGGGGGGTCGCCAGAGCCTCCTGCACCCGGCGCTCGGGATTGTTGCCAGCGATTGAGTCGGTCAATCCGTCGGTGAACAGGAGCAGTGAGCCTCCGGGAGGGACGACGGCTGTGCCGGCTTCATACTCGGCGGCGGCGAACAATCCCAGCGGCATCCCGGTAGCCAAAAGAAAAGCCGTCGATTCGGGACTGTAGACAATGGGGGCGTTGTGGCCGGCATTCACGTAAGTCAACTCTCCCGACTCGCGATCGAGCACGGCAAACACGGCAGTGGCGAAGCGGTCGGCGGGCGTGTAGCGGCTGAGATGCTCATTGATCTGAAGAGCAAAGGCCAATGGGCTCTCTTCGCGGTTGGCAACGCTCCGGACCAGGGCTTGAATGTTGGCCGCCAGCAGCGCGGCGGCCATGCCTTTTCCTGAAACGTCGACGACGGTCAGGAGCGTTCTGCGGTACGGAAGGTCGATGACATCGAAGTAGTCGCCGCCCACTTCGCGGAACGGCTTGTAGAACGAATCGACGTCATAACCGGGAACATCGAGATGACCCCGCGGAATGAGGGTTTGCTGGATCTGGCGGGCGGCGATCTGGTCGGCTTCGAGGCGCGTCTTGCGCTCCAGCTCCGAGGTCAGCATCCAGTTCATGAGGATGGCGCCGATGACGTAAAGCAGCCAGATGGCGAGAACCAGGGAGATGCCGGTTGGCCACTTCAGGGGCCACGCCAGCGAGCGCACGAATCCGCCGTAGATGGCGTATCCCTGGAGCAAGATGCCGATCCAGGTGACAAAGCGCTTGGACGGCGGCATCTCGCGAGTCCAGTCGTAGAAGGCATAGTGGAGAGCGCGACGAATCTTGCCGGGCGGCATATCGGGACTCACTGATGGCTGCCAGAGCGCATGGAAGGAGTCTAGCAATAACGGGTGAGGGTGGGAAGCGATGGACCACATGGCATGAGAAGCCAGGGTTGTCGCTTGCCGGCTGTGAAGTTCGTGAGGAAAGCGGGCGTGTCGATAAGGGAGCGGGATTGCCCTCCAAACAACAGAAAACTGTTCCAAAGTTTGCGACGACAGACGCGGCGCATCCGGTCTTGACGGCTGTACAGGAAACCTGTACCTTAGATCTCTGGGGTTCGATGCCATGCCTGTCGAAACGACCTATACTGCTCTGCGCGAAAAGCTCGCAGGCTTTCTGGACCGGGTAACCGATGACAACGAGGTGGTGATTGTGCGGCGGCGCGGGCGACGGGATGTGGCAATCGTTCCTGCCGATGAGCTTTCCAGCCTGACGGAGACGGCGCATTTGCTGCGTTCGCCGAAGAATGCCGAGCGGCTCTTGCAATCGTTGGCGGAGTCCGTCGCGATGGACGATAAGCCGTTGCCTGCGCAGCCGGCGGAAGCGGCTATCGCGGAACTGCGGCGATCCGTCGGTCTCTAATCGTTCCTTGGCGAGCGTGGAAAGCCTTGGCCGATGGATAAGAAAATAGAGCGGGCGGTGGACTTTCTTCCGAGATTCCGGGAAGACCTCGCTTATTGGGTCAAGACGGACCGCAAATCAGCATTGCGTACGCTTGAACTTGTTGAGGCGGTGGTTTCCGATCCGTTCGCGGGCATCGGAAAGCCGGAGCCGCTGAAGCACGAGCTGGCCGGCGCCTGGAGCCGCCGCCTCACGCAGGAACATCGGCTCATCTACCGAGTCACAGAAACCAGAATCTATTTCCTTCAGGCGCGGTATCACTACGAGTAGAAGTGGGTTCGGCAGGAATCTAAGCGGGCAAGAGATAGTCGAGGCGCAAGTGATTGAAGTTGAGCGCTTCGAGGTTGGATTCATTCAGCTTCTTCACCAGGCGGGCGTCATCGGTCACGATCAAGTATTGGTTGGCAACCATCGCTAAAGCGCTATCCGTCAGGCCGAGGAAATGGAATTCGGGCCTCAGAGCCGCATCGAGGCTTGAAACTGTTAATTCGTCGATTTGAACAAATGTCTCATGAAATTTCTTAAGACACTCGATCTTTGTATGCTCCGGAAGGTCATTAGTTAAGTTGCTAACCTTAGTCAGAACATGGGGCGTTGTGACGGATCTTTTGAAAATGCTCTTGAGGCGGACAAGAATCTTGTAGTCTTCGATTACGTATTTCGACAGCTTGTTATATTTTCCGTCTCCGATAAGCCGCAGGTCGTAGCTACCAACCAAGTACAGAAGCGCAAGGTTTGAATCAATCAGGATGCCTTTTGGAATGTTTCTTTCCAGGAGCAGGTCGATATAGGAGCTCATCACTTCCAGACTTTCAAGGACAGGGCCTTTCCGCTCTCAGAGTCAATAGCTATTTTTTTGTAAGCGCGAGTGGCCTCTTCACCCCTCAACATAGCGAAGGTCGGGGATTCGTTTGCGGTATATGAGATGACAACAGACCATCCGGGTGAACTTGGTTCCACCTCTTCGAGCCTGATATCCTTTGCTTCTGGGAGCATCTCCTTTGCAAAGGCTATTGCGGACTGCACAGCAGTTTTCATGTCAACGGCCGCAGTCCCCTTCGAATCTGGCGACGTCAGCGTTGCGGCGCCTCCCTTCCGACTTGTTTTAATGCCATTCATGCGCAATTTCCTCTGAATCTGCTCAATCATAGCGCATTTATGGCTTCAGAACGGACTGTCTTTACATCCCGCCTATGGCCCTGCCACAATAAAAAGTGGACACCCAGACAATCGTTATTCTCGACTTTGGCTCGCAGTATACGCAGCTGATTGCGCGGCGTATTCGGGAACTCAATGTCTTCTCGGTCGTGCTGCCCTGCACGGCGCCGCTCAGCGAAATTCAGGCACTGCAACCTTTGGGTATCATCCTCTCGGGCGGGCCGTCGTCGGTGTACGACGCGGATGCGCCGGCGGCCGATGCGGCGATGCTTGCGCTGGGGGTGCCGGTGCTGGGCATCTGCTATGGGCTGCACTTCATTGTGCATCACCTGGGCGGCAAGGTGCTTTCCGCGCCGCTGCGCGAATACGGCCACGCCGAGGTCACCATTGAAGACGGCGCGACGCCGCTGTTTACCGGGCTGCCGGCCACGATGCAGGTGTGGATGAGCCACGGCGACGAGGCGGGGGAGTTGCCCGCCGGCTTCCATCGCACCGCGGTCACCTCGAATGCGCTGGCGGGGATCGCCAATGAGGAGCGGCGCATCTGGGCGGTGCAGTTTCATCCCGAGGTGCACCACACGCCACTGGGGCCGCAACTGATCAAAAACTTCGTCTTCGGCATCTGCGGAGCGCACGGCGACTGGACGCCGGCGCACTTTATCGAGACCACCGTAGCCGGCATCCGCGACAAGGTGGGCACGGGGCACGTGATCTGCGGGCTTTCGGGCGGCGTGGATTCGTCGGTGGCGGCGGTGCTGGTCCACAAGGCCATCGGCAACCAACTGACCTGCGTCTTTGTGAACAACGGCGTGCTGCGCAAGAACGAGTTCACGAGCGTACAGAAGAATCTGCGCGACAAGCTGGGGCTGAATATCGTGGCCGTGGATGCGAGCGAGCGGTTCCTGGCGCAGTTGGCTGGAGTCACCGATCCCGAGACCAAGCGCAAGCGCATCGGCCAGGAGTTCATTGCTGTCTTCGACGATGAGGCGACGCGCATTGCCAAAGAAACAGGCGGTGTGGACTGGCTGGTGCAGGGGACGCTCTACCCCGACGTGATTGAGTCGAGCAGCGTGCGCGGGCCCAGCCAGACCATCAAGAGCCACCACAACGTGGGCGGATTGCCGGAGCGGATGAAGCTCAAGCTGATCGAGCCGCTGCGCGACCTGTTCAAGGATGAGGTGCGGCGCATCGGGCGCGATCTGGGTATGCCGGAGGAGATTCTGGGGCGCCAGCCGTTTCCGGGGCCAGGGCTGGCGGTGCGCATCCTGGGCGAGGTGACGCCGGAGCGCGTGGCGCTGCTGCAGGATGCCGACGAGATTGTGGTTGCGGAGATCAGGGCGGCCGGCCTCTACAACAAGATCTGGCAAAGCTTTGCCGTGCTGCTGCCGGTGATGAGTGTGGGCGTGATGGGCGACCAGCGGACATATGCTTACACGGCGGCGGTGCGGGCCGTGCACTCGGAAGACGGCATGACCGCCGACTGGACGCCGCTGCCCTACGAGGTGCTGAAACGCATCTCGAGCCGCATCGTGAACGAGGTGCGCGGGATCAATCGCGTGGTGTACGACATTACTTCGAAGCCGCCGGGGACGATTGAGTGGGAGTGAGTTGCCGGTCGCAAGGAACGGTACCCCTTGGCGCTACCGCAAGCCTGTGCCATACTTCGAAAACCATGTCATAATTGCAAAAAGGTGGCAGACAATGACGGAAACGGTAATACTCGGTGAAAGTGGCAGAATCGTCCTCCCAGCGGCAATCCGGAAAGAGTTTGGGCTCGAGCCAGGAGCGCGCCTCACAGTCATCAGCGATGGGGCAGAAATCAGAATTCTGAGCAGGAAGATGGCGCTCGAGAGCATTCGTGCGGGAATCATAAAGCAACGCGGAAGCCTGGAAGGAATTCTGGACGAGTTCCTCGCTGAGAAGCGTGAGGAAGCAGCACGTGATTAGGATCGCTCTTGATTCAGCGGCTGTTCTGGCGATGGTCCAGGGTGAGCCGGGAGGGGAACGTGTCGAGGGTCTCCTCAATTCGATCGAACTCGGCTCAGACGTCACAGTATCCATCAGTACAGTGAATTGGTGCGAAGTTCTTACGCGCACGCAGCGTGACTACAACGGTATGACCGCACTGGAACTGACGGCCGCACTCAGCGGGGTAGAGCTGGTCGAGTTTGGAAAGGCGGATGCAGAACTCGCAACCTCGTATGCGCTCGTGAGCCGCGCGCTGTCGCTTGGTGATCGTGCCTGTCTTGCGCTCGCCAAACAACGCAACGCCACAGTCTGGACGGCCGACCGTCTCTGGGCACAACTTGGCCTGGATGTGCCGATCGAACTGATCCGCCCCTGAAGATGGCAGCGGATTTCTATGCCGCCTTTGGCCGCAGGAACCAGCCGAAGAGCACTGTTCCTCCGAGAATCAGCGCCAGCATGGCGATCCAGGCGAGACCGGCCATTTGCTCGACCTGCTGTTCGCGGGCCTCGACTTCACGCAGCGAGCGGCCGGCGAGCACGAACCCCGGATGGGCGCCGCCGACACGC
>Ga0326727_10011717_pt1 | contig 20272 bp, 20 predicted proteins | sample MB2enrmetagenome_FD_207643 | JGI IMG/M metagenome (GOLD analysis project Ga0326727, IMG submission 207643) | Lab enriched peat soil microbial communities from McLean, Ithaca, NY, United States - MB29MY | ecosystem: Environmental > Terrestrial > Soil > Wetlands > Peat | place: USA: New York...
TACAACAATCTTGAGCACTGCGGATTGAACGGCAAAACGCCCAATGAGGCACTTGCCGAATTCAAAAGCTAGTCCGCCATATGTGTGTGCCTAAAACACGGCAGTGATCAAGTAATCAGGTAAATGCCACAATGAAGACGATGAGAACAACTATCTTCACGGTGAAACCAATAACCTTTTCAATAAAGGTGACGGCGTTTAACTGTTCATCCCATTCATTGAACAAATTTTTGCGGCGATGAGACATGACCCCCTCCTTTTTCCAAAGATGCTCCCACCGTTATAGCAGGTTGACATTAAAAACCTATTAACCAATATGCTCCGCGAACTACGAGCCCGATCCCGTAATCGTCGCGATGTCCTGCTGGAAGGTCTGTTCCTGTTCCACGATCGCTTCGCCATAGGTCCAGAGATAGCTTTTCCAGTTGCCGCCGGCGTAATATTTTGCCGCCGTGCAGCGGTCAATGTCGAGCTGCGCGGTATAGCTTGCTTCGCAGCCTTGCATGGCACCCTCCAAATAAAGTCCGGTTGCCACGAAGGCGTCGGCATTTTTCCATGGCGACGGGGGATTGTCTCCGGTGGTCGCGGCGATCTGCGACACATAAAGTTCCCACGTGGACGGTTCGAACTGCGCCGGTCCCATTGCGCCGCCGTACACGCCGTCTGCGTTGGCACACGACACGAGCATCTGCGTCGGGTCAAGGCCGAGTTGAGAAGTGATTTGCAAGAAAATCGGGATGTTCGAAGGACTCATCGCCGTTTTATAGCTGCACTGTCCGACATTTTGTCCGAGCGCGGATTCGCGATCGAGCACGGCGAGGATAAGCGCGGAGTCCACGCCGGTCGCCTGCGATGCCACCTGCGCATATTGATATGCCTGCGCGAAAGTAAGCTGTCCGCCGCCGAGCAGCTGGAAAATCTGATTGCGAATTTGCGCCGCCGTTTGTTTTGCCTGCGAGGCGAGCGCGGCCTTTGCCGCAGCGTCGCTCTTGGTGGCCGCAAGGAGTTGGGCTTGTTGGGTTTTGTTCGTCGCGATCTGTTGTGCTTGCGCCGCCGCATATTGTTCTGCGGTCTGTTCTGCGGTCTGGGATTGCGCGAGCTGCTGGTTTTGGTCCTGCAGTTGTCCCGTAAGTGTATTCAGCTGGGCTACGGCGGCGCTGAGGCTTGATTCGAATAAGGAAATGTTTTCCGAATCATCCCACAGCGTGGAAAGTTGCGGATTTGCCAAAAACGATTCCAAAAATCCCGTCTGGTCATTTTTATAAAGCGCGTTCAATAATGTGCCGATCGTTGATTTCTCGCTTATGATCTCGCTCTGGGTAATCCCGATCTGTGCGGTAGTCTGGTCGATCTGGCTGTTGATCTGTTCGAGTGTCAGGTTGATGGCCTGGATCTGCAGATTGAGTTTTGCTATTTGTGCGGAGAGCGCGTTGATCTCGCTCGTAAGACTCGAGCCCTTCTGTTGATCCACCGTGATCTGGCTTTGGTATTGATCGATCTGGGCCTCGATCTGCGAGAGCTGGGCTTCGAGTGCTGCCTGTTTTTGTGCGGTCGTTTGAGCGGAAGAGTTCGCGGCGGTTTGCGCGAATGCGGTTGGCGTCGCCGTCGCCGCTTTAAATACCGCATCGCCCGGCACGATCACCAAAATAGCCGCGAGCGCGGCGGCGAGAAGACGTTTATTCTGTTGAAAGATGGGCGTCACTCTTTATATGATACAAGATATTGAGAAAAATGATAAAAAAGACCGACCCATGGGGATGGATCGGCCGAATACTATTACTGTTTACTACTGAAGAGCCGCGGTGTGGTACCACGAAACATGGACGCTTCGCAGGACGGAGCTTTTGCGCCAGACATTTTGCACATCTTCGAGCGTTTCGCAGATGGCCATCCGCTCTCCTTCGGCACCGTCCTGTTCGAGGCCGCAGACTATCGTATGCCCCTTCGGAATTTTGGGCATCTTTGCGGGATATCGGTTAATTGGAAACCTCAGTAATTGCTCGGGGTTTTCAATTTGCGACTTTCTCCCAAATTCGATGATCATCGGACAAAACTCTTTTCCTCGGAATATGAGACGAAGACGACACCCGCCGACACCATATCGAGCCGTTTTGCGGCGGCGTAGGAAAGATCAAGTGTGCGATTGGGGTGTTTCCGATGATAGGGTTCCCGGTCTTCTACGGGAACCACAATGCTTCGGTGGTTGCGAAGGTTGGTGATCTTCAGGTTTGTTCCAAATGGATAGTGCGTGTGGGTTGCCACGAACACCGCATCCTTGTCGTATCGTTTTCCTCCGGCGGTTGTGCGGCCGATGCATTTTCCCGCATACCATGTGGCATGAGTGAGATGTTCCTCAATGGACGGGGAAACGACATGTTGTACGTTGTTAACGGCTCTGGCGTTGGAAATATCACTCTTTGCGCCAAACGATGCGGCAAAAAAAAGCGCCGCAAGTGATAGTCCCTTCAAAAAATGCCTCAACATTATTCCCTCCGGGGTAATGGATTTTCAAGGTGCTGCTTTTGTGATAATTGTTCACATAGGGTACTACGCCGAAAGAGGGGAATTAGTTTCAATTGGTAGCCCGGCAATTTGGCTTTCCGAACTGACGGGGTATCGGGAAGCCATGCTTTTAAGTATTCAAAAGCTGGCAACGCTTGCGCCGAAATCAATTTGACCAACTCTAATATGATGGGTTATATTGGAGTTATAGAAAACGTAGTAAATCCGGCTGGAGTTAGCCCATTACTAACTCTAACGCGTTAGAATTAAGAAACTACTAACTCTAATCATATGCCAGAGTATAAGAAGGGAGTGCCATTCGATCTACCAAAGCTCCCGCCCAAAATCGACTATTCAGTACTTGTGGAATTGTTGAGCAACGCTCATGCGGCGCTCGCACGGCTTGATGAAACATTGAGCCAGTTGCACAATCCGCAATTGATAGAAAGAACGTTTCTTACCCGTGAGGCGGTGCTTAGTTCTCAAATCGAAGGAACGCAGGCGACGCTAGAGGAGGTTTTGAAACAGGAGGCTGAGCAGGGGAAGGATATCAAAGAGGAGAATGAAAAAGAGCGCGATATCCGGGAAATCATCAACTATCGCATGGCGATGCGGCAGGGCGTAAAGTTTATTGACGAAGGTCAGCCGCTCAGTGAAAACAGGGTTAAAGAATTACATAAGACACTCCTGCAATCCGTGCGCGGCAAGACGAGGGCGCCAGGCGAGTTTCGCCGGAAACAGGTTTGGATTGGGTCGCCGGGGACGCCCATGGAGGAAGCACGATATGTCCCTCCTTCGCCCGTGCTCGTACCCGAGATGTACGGCAACTTTGACCGCTATTTAAACACGGAAGATGCGGAACGCGACGTGTTGGTACAAATTGCGGTGAGTCATTATCAATTCGAGGCATTGCATCCGTTTGAGGATGGCAATGGACGCGTCGGGCGCCTCATTATCCCGCTTTTTCTCTATCAGCGTCATATCATTGCGAAGCCGTACCTCTACATCAGTAAGTATCTTGAGGAACACCGCCGCGATTATTACGACCTGCTCGCTGATATAAGTTACAAAGGGGAATGGATACCATGGATCCGCTTTTTCCTAAACGGACTGTGCGAACAGGCAAAGGACGCCAGCAATCTCGCAAGAAAAATTATTCAGTTGGAGGAGCACTATCAAGCTCACTTGCGAGAGTTCAATTCACCTTACGCATTCAATATCCTAAAAGCCATTTTCACGTACCCCATCATAACGAGCGTGCGCTTACGCGAGGCGGCGGAAATCGATAATATTCAGACCGGGATCAATCTGCTTGCGAAGTTTGTAAAAGCGGGCATCCTGGTTGATATTTCGCCCGAACGAAAACGTAACAAGACATATGCCTTTAAAGTGCTGCTTGATTTGATAGAGAACTATAGTCCCGAGGAAAACAAGGAACACAAGAAATAGCTAGTAGATGTGGAAAAGCAGAGAAGCATTTAGATATGGATAATTATCATCTCTATTTAAGGGAATAAATCCCAATCAGTAGCCCCACCGGGAATCGAACCCGAATTTACGCCGTGAAAGGGCGCCGTCCTAACCATTAGACGATGAGGCCATGTAACGATGCTATACTATAATAAAGTACGGTTTTTAACAACGTCATGAAACGCTTCTTTGAGATGGTGCCGGGAATTTTGGCGTGGCTCACGCTCATTTTTATGTTCCTGTTCTCGTGGCTCCTGCCGGTGTGGGTCTCCATTTTTATCATCCTGTTCGACATCTATTGGGTGCTGAAGACGGTCTATCTTTCGTTGCACTTGCGTGCGACGTTTTCCGAGATGCGTCGCGTGATGAAGATCGATTGGCTCGCAAAGATCCGTGAGGAATTTTCCGAGGGCGATGCGGAAGCGGCGACGGGCGCGGCGAATAAGATCAGGCCGACGCTCGCGGAAATATATCACCTTGTGATCCTGCCGATGTACGACGAGCCGTACGAGGTGGTGCGTGAAACGTTCGCGTCGCTCACGCGCGTCAATTACGATAAAAAGAAATTATTGGTGGTGCTCGCGCTGGAGGATCGCGCAGGGGACAATGCGCGCGCGACAGGAGAGCGCCTCGCACAAGAATACGCCGGCGGCGCGGACACGCCGGCGGCGTTTGGAAACTTTTTGGTGACGCACCATCCGGCGGATTTGCCGGGCGAGATCCCGGGCAAGGGATCGAACGAAGCATGGGCGGGCGATCAGGCGTTGCGTGAGATCGTCAAGCCGATGGGGCTCGCGCCGGAAAATGTCCTGGTGTCGGTGTTCGATATCGACACGCAGGTCTTCCCGGAATATTTCAGCCGGCTCACGTATGTGTTCTTGAAGGTGGAGAATCGCACCCGTGCGATCTATCAGCCGATCCCGCTTTTTACGAACAACGTGTTCGAGGCGCCGATGCTCGCGCGCGTCGTCGCGTTCTCGACGACGTTCTGGCAGATGATGCAACAGTCACGGCCGGAGCGGCTGACGTCGTTCTCGTCGCAATCCGTTTCCTTAAGTACGCTGCTCGACATCGGCTGGTGGAACAAGGACATCGTATCGGAGGACTCGCGCATTTTCTGGCAGGGATTTTTGAGATATCACAGCGACTTCCGCGTGGAGCCGCTCTTTTACCCGGTTTCGATGGATGTGAACGTCGCGCCGACGTTCTGGAAGACGATGGTCAATATCTATAAGCAACAGCGGCGCTGGGGCTGGGGATGCGAGAATATTCCGTACATGCTGGAAGGATTCCGCAACGACCCGCTGATCCCGGCGGCAAAGAAGCGTTATTGGACGTTCAACTCCATCGAAGGATTCCATTCGTGGGCAACGAACTCACTTATCATTTTTGCTTTGGGCTGGTTGCCGCTCGCGCTTGGCGGCCAGCACTTCGGCCACTCCGTGCTTTCATATAATTTACCGCACATCACGCGGTTCATTGTCTCGCTCTCCATGATCGGCGTCGCAAGCTCCGCGATTTTGAGCGTGATGCTCATACCAAAAAGGCCCGGCGGTCTGACCGCGAAGGATTATTGCATATTCGTTCTGCAATGGGCGCTCATGCCGCTCACATTGACGATCTTCGGCGCGTTTCCCGGGCTCGAGGCGCAGACGCGGCTGATGGTGGGCGGAAAGTGGCGGCTTGGTTTTTGGGTAACGCCGAAGGGGAGATATGAGAAGAAATAGACATTACAAAGACCGTTTTAGGGGTTTACAAAGAACTAAATAGGGAGCTACAATAGAGTTTATGAATAGAGGAATTAAAGAAGTAAGCGATTTTCTATTAGCTAACGTTGAGGAGCATCCGGCCGATATTGCCGCGTTTGTCGCTGCTCGCTTCGGCATATCAAGGCAAAGAGCTCACGCTTATATTGCGAAAGAGGTTAAAAATGGGAGGCTTATATCTGTCGGGCATACGAGATGGACTCGGTATTTTCTTGCGGGTGGCAAGCATATCGAGTTCGCTTCAAAAATAAAACCTGACTTGGCCGAAGACCAAGTGTGGATCAAATATGTTAAGCCGATGGTTTTAAACCACCCAGAGAATATTCGCAATATTTCTTATTACGGATTTGCGGAAATTTTTAACAACGCGATCGATCACTCGGAAGGTGATTTGATCTACACTCAGATCGAAATAAAAAATGGAAAATTGTGCATAAAAATTATGGATAACGGCATAGGGATATTCAAAAAAATAGAGCGGGCATTAAATTTAACATCGTCGCGAGAGGCGATTTTACATCTGTCAAAAGGAAAATTTACCACCGACCCTTCAAAACACACGGGAGAAGGAATCTTCTTCACTTCCAGAATGTTCGACAGTTTTTCGATTTTTTCGGATGATATGTATTACACATTTACCGGAGAAGATTGGTTTTTATCTTCGGAAAAAAAGGAATCTTTTGGAAAGGGCACATCGATCAATATGATTATTTCTTTGGAGTCCAAGAGAACCGCAAGGGAAATCATGGATAAATACACGGACAAAGAAATTGGGTTTGGAAAAACCATTGTTGCCGTTGCGTTGAGCGCTGATCCGAACGATCCTCACATATCCCGATCGCAGGCAAAACGATTATTGTTAGGGCTCGAAAAATTCAGAGAGGTGGTTTTGGATTTTAAAGGGGTAAAATCGGTTGGTCCGGCTTTTGTAGATGAAATTTTCAGGGTATTTCAAAACGAACACCCCGAAATAAAAATGCACTATTTTAATGCTAATGAAGAAGTTGATGAAGTGATAAAAAGAGGAATACCAAAACAGAATTAGCCCATTCTCTTATTCCTGGTGCACTCGGGCCCTGAATTCCTCCACCTTCTTCCGTAGCGCGGGATTTTTTTTGAATCCCGGATCGGCGGTGACGGCGCGGATCGCCGCCTCGCGCGAATGTTTGACGAGTTCCGGATCGCGCAAGGCTTCCATTGCGATGTCGGGAAGTCCGGTCTGCACGGTGCCGAAGAATTGTCCGGGGCCGCGGAGAGCGAGGTCTTTTTCGGCGAGCTCGAAGCCGTTCTTGGCCTCGAGGATGGCTTTGAGGCGCGCGTTCGCGGCAGCGGCTTGCGAGTCGGCCATAAGGAAACAATATGACTGATATTCGCCGCGCCCGACGCGGCCCCGGAATTGATAGAGCTGTGCGAGGCCGAAGCGGTCCGCGCCCTCGATCATCATGATGGACGCGTTCGGCACGTCCACGCCGACCTCCACGACCGACGTGGCGACGAGGATGTCGAACTCGCGGTCTTTGAACTTGCGCATCACCTCTTCTTTTTCCTTCGGCTTCATCTGGCCGTGCAACATCGCGATGCGCAGGTCGGGGAAGATCTTTTGCGAAAGTTTTTCGTATTCTTCTTTTACCGACTTTAGTTCCAGCTTTTTCGCGACGGCGGCCTTCGCACCGCCCGGCACCGCGGCGCTGCCGGAGCTTGCGGCCTCTTCTTCTTCCGCATCGATGCGCGGGCAGATGACGAACGCCTGACGTCCTTCTTTTATTTGTTCGCGGATAAAATTGTACGTGGCGGTGCGCTTGAGCGGTGCGACGATCTCAGTTTTGATCTCCTTGCGGCCAATGGGCAGTTCGGTGATCAGAGAAAGGTCAAGGTCGCCGAAGACGGACAGCATCAATGTGCGCGGGATCGGCGTGGCGGACATGCTGAGGAAGTGGGGGATGAGCGCGTCGCCTTTCCGCGCGTTCAGTTCCGCGCGCTGGCGCACGCCGAAGCGGTGCTGCTCGTCGATGATCACGAGCCCGAGCGATGCGAACGATATGGACTTTTGAATGAGCGCGTGCGTGCCGAAGATGATCGAGATCTCTCCCGCGGCAACTTTCTTTGAAAATTCCGGCTTGGATATTTTCGCTTCCAACCCGTTACCGTAAAAGACATGCGCACTGCTGCCGGTGATGAGTCCGATCACGGGCTGTGTCTCGCCGAGCGCCAAATTGATAAAAAGTTTCTTCATCGTCTCAAAGTGCTGCCGCGCCAAGATCTCCGTCGGCGCCATGAACGCGGTTTGCAATTTGTTCTCCGCCGCGATGAGCGCTGCGATCGCAGCCACCACCGTCTTGCCCGAGCCGACATCGCCCTGGAGGAGCCGGTTCATCGGCCGCGGCTTGTCGATGTCTTTGATGATCTCCCACAGCGATTGCTTTTGCGAATGCGTGAGCTCGAAAGGCAGCTGCGCGAGCATCGCTTTCACGCGCTCGATGTCGGCCGTGATGACCGGCGCGCGCTCGGTGGCGAGCTTCAGCTTCTGCTGCATGTTCAAGATCTGGAGCAGGAACAGTTCCTCGAACGAGAACCGAGCGCGCGCCGCAGTGGCGTCCTCGATCGCGTGAGGAAAGTGGATGGAATGGATCGCCTCGTTCAGTTCCGGAAAATGAAATTCCGATAAAATCTCGGCGGGGATCCATTCTTTCATCACTGGTTTTTTATGGAACAACGCCTGCGTGACGAACCGGATCCCGCGCGAGGTGAGTCCGCGGGTCTCGGGGTACACCGGCACGAGCCGCGCGGTGTGGCTCATCTCCTGCGTGGCGGCGTCGCGCATGTGGATCACTTCGTAAACGGGATTGTTCAAATAGATCTCACCCTCCTCGGATGTGGATGCCTTGCTGGCAAAGTTCGCCGTGCGGCCGACCTTCAGGACGTTCGCCACGTACGGCTGGTTGAACCACACTGCGCGGATGGAGCCCGATTCGTCCGCAATCGTCGCCTCGACGATGCTCATCGCGCGGCGCCAACTGCGCTTGGATTGGATCTCTTCGACGATGCCGGTGATCGTGGCCTGCTGTCCGGGTTCAAGTTCGGCGATGGGATATATCTTGGTGAAGTCTTCGTAGCGGGTGGGGAAGTGCCACAGAAGATCGTGAACGGTTTTGATGCCCATCTTTTCAAGACGGCGCAAAGCGGGAACCCGTGCTCCCACTACCTCAAAAAGCGGCGTGTCGGAGGCTATCTGAAGCATTTGATTTGTGCATAGTATAGCATATAACGGGCAGAAGAAGAACACGTGCCTCTTTGCCGGCTAAAAGATTAATGCCAGCGAAGAGGCACACGTTTTTCGGATGCCGAAGGATAAAAAATTAAGCCTCATTTATCGATCTTTTTAGGGGTTGACAAAAAACTGTAATAGGTATACACTGTATTTCAGTTGTTTCATTTTTGAGTTGTTTGCGGATAACCCGGGTGCGGATGGCATGCCTGCCGTCTCGACAGCCTGGTAGTCGCCGTCGCCGAGCGCGTTGCAAGATTGTGCATCGCAGCCCGGCGGCTCGTAGCACCTTAGGCGGCACTGCGCACTCTACATTACAGTCGCGCCTGCCGCCCAAGGTTTTCCTCGAGAGATGCTATGCCGGACCCCGATGTCCTGGTTAAATGCTCTCTGGGCGATGATCATCCATCAAGCGGACGCCCGCCGCTCCACGGCTCCATCCAAGGAGGATCCTATGCCGCCCTAGTGACGCATACACAAATAACGGCCTGCACTCAATGAGTTGCAGGCCGTTCATACTTTTTATAGCTCTATATTATCGTTGCGTGCCGTTTCTCTTTTTAAAATAAAAAATCGGCGCACCTTTATGGAGGATGCGCCGATGGTCTATTGATCGGCCGCGGCGGGATTGTTCAGTGTTGGCGGGACGGAGCATGGAGTTCCTTATCCCGCATTGACTTCATGGCGCTAAAACAGGTTTGCGCTATCTCGAAACGGTCGCTCGGGTTGACGTCCGTCCGCACGCGGTAATTCGTGAGCTTGTCGGCCGCATCTGCCAGGACGTTATCGTCGGGTGTGTTAGCGATCACTTCACGGAGCCGCATCGTCGCCTCGTCCACGCTGAGTCCGTCAGCTGGTTTTCCCAAACAGCGCAGCAACACGTGGGGATGCGCGTTGGGATCGATTGTCCTGATCGGTTGTTCAACAATCTCTGGCATGCTGGTTCTCCTTTGCTGTTATACTGTTATAAAAGATAAAACAAAATCACATATATGGCAAATAAAAATCGGTGCCCGCAGGGGCACCGATGGGGGTAGAGGAAAGGTTATGCCTTTGGGATTGATTCCATCGCTCTTTGTTGACGAAGACTCGTGAGGACTTGCCGGTAACCCTCGTCAAAGTTTCGCTGGAGGTTCCCGGCGTCGATTACGAGTCCTTGCGTTATCTTGAACGCGACGACGCAAAGCGGTTCTGAATATGACGTGGCTGTCGCAGGAGAAATATTCATCTCTTTCCTCTCGTAAATAAAATGTGCAGAAATCTAGAATATCATAAAATTTAATTTTAAACAATAATGTCGCGCTGTCGGCTTGTTCAATTCCTAAACAAGAACGAATAGAAAACAAAACATTCCCGTCTCACCTCCCTGAAGATTAACGGTCGGTGAGACGGGAATGTTTCGTTTTCTATCGGTGCCCCCACCAGGACTCGAACCTGGGACCTTCTCCTTAAGAGGGAGCAGCTCTACCAACTGAGCTATAGGGGCAATATCAAAGTTATTCTATGAAGAATAGGCGGAAAATGCAATGACGTGGTCTTACCGAAAATCATCTTTTATCACGCGCGAACACAAGCTTCGTTTTTCCGTTTCCAATGATCTTTACTTCTTTTTCTGGAACGTCGTCGGCATCTATCAAATACTCGCCGACAACAACATCCATAAGATCCTATCCCTCTTTTTTCATTCGGGCGATGGTCTCTTCGTTGAATTTGGCATAGTCGGATGCGGCGTCTGCTGGGTTTTCTTCTTTATGTTTTTCCTCTGGCTCGGGGTTTTTCGTCTCGAGGAGCAATCGCATATCTTCCGGTAAAAATGCCATAAATTTATTTTTGACCATGGCGAGTTGTTCGTTGGTTGATCCACCAAGCGATCCGGCAAGTAAATATAATTCTTTTTTGACTTCCTCTCGCGCTTCGTTATATTTTTTATTGACGATCAAAGGTTGGATTGTTGAATAAAGATCATCAAATGTATCCTTCATTGCGGTTTCCTCAAATGAGCGGTCATTTTCCATAAACTAAGATTAAGCCACTGCCTCTTTCTTTGCAAACCCATGATTTTCTCCGTTCAACTCCCGCATGGAAAACAAATAACAAAAAAGAATATACTCCCCGCCGACTATTAATCTTTCAGGAGGCGAGGAATATATTCTTTTTTGTTATCGGTGCCCCCGCAGGGAGTTGAACCCCGACTTCATGGTTCGAAGCCATGCGTGATATCCGTTTCACTACGAGGGCGTTTATTCTGTACGCTCTAATGCTACAATTATCCTTATGACTATTGCAATCATCGTATTCGAGTTCGTCGTCCTGCTTTTTTCCGCCATGCTGCACGAGGTGGCGCACGGCTACGAGGCGGAGCGGTTGGGGGATGATACCGCGCGCCGCGCGGGACGGCTGACGCTCAACCCGCTCAAACACCTCGATCCGTTTCTGTCGTTCATTATGCCGGTGGTATTGTTTTTGACGACGGGATTTTTCTTTGCAGGCATGAAGCCGGTGCCGTACAATCCGAACAATCTTAAGAATCCGCGCACGGGCGCGGTGAAGGTTGCGCTCGCTGGCCCGATCACCAACTTGTTCATCGCATTTGTATTCGGCGTGATTGCCGCACTGGTGCCGATCGCCGCCGCTACGAAAGATATGCTTTTCAATACCATCGCCGGCGGCGGCACACCGGTATTTACCGGCTCGCTCGACGGGGCATATTTTTTCTTTTTGATCATCGTCTATATCAATGTGCTGCTCGGCGTCTTTAACCTTGTGCCGATCCCGCCACTCGACGGTTCCAAATTGCTCTTCCTCATTCTGCCGCCCACGCCCGCCACCTATAAGTTTATGTACTTCATGGAGCGCTGGGGGCTGATCCTCGTTTTGATTTTTGTCTTCTTCGGATTTCAGATCATCATGCCGATTATCAGTTTCTTCTTTGCGCTCTTTACGGGACGCTTTTTCTAGTTTTATTGGGAGACATCCGTCGGCAAGGGAGTGGATCGATCCGTGATCGGCGCGGTGCTCGTGACTATCCTCCCGTATTCCTGTATTTGTGCCTGCGCGTTCTGCGCGCTTTGGAGCATATTGGAATATATCGAGTTTGCATCCATGCGGTGTATCCTCAGGAGCAACGCGACGATCGCTGACATATATTGTATGGTTGTCATTTTTTCACCTCTTTATGTTTTTATAGCTTCGGCCAAAAAATAAAATGATCATGGCGGACCGGCGGGTTTTGTATATATGAAATAGGAAATAAAAAATGGCATGTACGATATGCCACCAACAAGAACCTCTTCCCGCGTCCTTAAAGGACGCTTGGAATACAAGGATGTGGTGGGTTCGCTATTAGCTCCACGTCATCCAAGCGACCAAGTACGGATAACGCTTCACGGCTCACATTACAACTCTATTCAGTTATGAGATAAATACTATCACATCGTACGAAAAAATCCATTTGCGGAGAAAAGAAGCTGCTGAAAAAATATCGCCAGACAGAAAAGAATACCGCCATCGCCGACTATTAATCTTCCAGGAGGCGCGGGGAGGTTGCTTTGCGTTGTGGACCTTAGGGGAATCGAACCCCTATCTATCGGATGCAAACCGATTGCTCTACCACTAAGCTAAAGGCCCAAATTTTACTTATTAGTTATATCCTGAGTTGGCATTGAAATCAAATCATTAAAAAATGATGAAAAACTTTTTGACATTACTCGCGTGAGCCATACAATTGTTGCATGACTATAGATGATCTTGAGAGCGCCACTCAGCGGGAATTTCAAGAAATCCGCGATGAGATGAATGAATTTAAAAGTGATATCCTTCGCGCCATCGATCGCGTGGATGCTCATCTTTCTGCAGTTGCATCTAACGGCGTGCGTGTTTATTTGACATAAAACCTCACCTCGCTTACAATTCTCTGGTATTAGTCATGCCTACCATCCGTCAACTCATTAAAAAGGGTCGCAAGCCGCTTGTCACGAAGAGCAAGGCGCCGGCTTTGGCGTACTATTTCAATTCCATTCATAACCGTCCGGTGGATTCCACGTCGCCGTTCAAGCGCGGGGTGTGCGTAAAAGTGTTCACCCAGACGCCAAAGAAACCGAACTCCGCTATCCGCAAAGTGGCGCGTGTGCGCTTGACGAACGGCATGGAGGTCACCGCGTACATTCCGGGCATCGGCCACGGCTTGCAGGAGCACTCGATCGTCATGTTGCGCGGCGGCCGCGTAAAGGACCTTCCGGGCGTGCGCTATCACATCGTCCGCGGCGTGCTCGATACGACCGGCGTCGAAAACCGCAAGCAGCAGCGTTCGAAATACGGCGCCAAGCGCCCGAAGGCAAAATAATCTCGTAATTTTTTAATCTCCCCATGCGCAAAAAGCGAATATATAAAAAGTTCCATCAGCCCGACGTCGTGTTCGGCCGCGTTGAATTGGGCCGCTTCATCAACTATGTGATGAAGGACGGAAAGAAATCCACCGCCGAGAAACTGGTCTATAATGCGTTCGATAAAATAAAGGAGACCACAAAAGAAGAGCCGATGGTGGTCTTCGAGCGCGCGCTCGAGAATACGATGCCGTTATTGGAAGTCGCCTCCAAGCGCGTCGGCGGTGCCAACTATCAGGTGCCGCGCGAGGTTCGCCCCGAGCGCCGCTTCGTGCTCGCGCTTCGCTGGATCATCGGCGCCGCCCGTGCCAAGAAGGGCAAAGGCATGGCGGACAAGTTGGCCGACGAGATCATCGCCGCATCCAAGAACGAAGGCAACGCGATCAAGAAGAAGCTCGACATGCACCGCATGGCAGAAGCGAACCGCGCATTCGCTCACTTCGCGAGATAGTCTCGTTCGTAATAATCGCAATTAGGAAAATAGCCCGGCAGCGGGCTGTTTTTTTAAGATAGTTTTAATGGAGGTTTTGCTACGTTTGTGGCGTGGCTGAAAAAGATTTTGAAAAATGGCATCGGGAAAAAATTATTATAGACGGGAAGAATTCTCGCGTATTTTTTGCTGAGCGGGAGATCTGGATATGCGCAGTTGGAGCTAATATTGGATTTGAGGAAAATGGCGCTGGTAATCTTTTCCTTCGCCCGATATTGATATTTAAAAAATTTAGCAAAGAGGCTCTTTGGGGAATCCCGTTAACTCATACTCCTAGGTCGGGGAAGTTTTATTTTACTCTATCTGAGGATCCTAAAAGTATTGCAATTCTTTCTCAGATTCGACTTTTTGATGCAAAGCGATTGGAATATAAGATGGGGGTTTTAAATGCCGAGGAATTCGAATTATTGGAAAAGGCATTTTTAGAGCTTGTATCCCATTAATAATAGTTACCCCCGCCTTGCGGGCGGGGGAGGGCCGAAGCCGTTTTGACCGATATGCCCGCTGTTGACAATGTAACGTCGACAGGGACTACCGCCCCGCGGGCATACTTCAATACTACGTCGCAGTTATCTTTACGTCAAAAATTATTTAACGATTTTTTAATGTTTCAAAAAAATGCCGCCCGGGAAATTGGGCGGCAGTGGGCGTTGTCGGAGCGAAATTGCGGTAAACCTTAGTCCGCTGCAGCTGCCGCCGCTACTATCTGGCAGACGATGGGTCCTTCTTCGCCGGTCAAGAGCTTGACGAGCTGATTCCGGGGATCCTTAAGGTCGTTTTCGACCCATGCCGTCACAGCGATGATCTCGTTGCGCATGGCGTTTTCGGCGGCGTCGGCGGTGTCGAATATCGGCTCTGTTGAGATGAGCGGCCGGTATCGTCCTTCTTCGCCGCGAGTGATGAATCCGCAATATTTGCCATTGTTGTCGGGGCCTGCGTGGGTCACGACGATGTCATCGGGGTTGCCTACGATCTCGTATGCCGTGAGCCTCGTCATAATCTGCTTTTTCTCCTGTCACCACCCTATCACATTTGCAGTCAATAAAAAACTGTGATAATCTAATCAACGTCGCTCAGGCGACTTTTGCTCTATTTAACTAATATTAATTTTATCCATGGCCCGCCAATATTCCATCGAGAAAACCCGCAACATCGGTATCATCGCGCACATTGATGCCGGCAAGACCACCGTTTCCGAGCGCGTGCTTTTTTATACCGGCGTTTCGCATAAGATCGGCGAGGTGCATACGGGTGACACCGTCATGGACTGGATGGAGCAGGAGCGCGAGCGCGGCATCACGATCACGAGCGCCGCAACGACCGCGTTTTGGACGCCAACCTACCACGCCGCGGGTCCCGATCATAAAAACTTCGAGCATCGCATCAACCTGATCGACACTCCCGGGCACATCGACTTTACCGTAGAGGTGAAGCGCTCACTGCGCGTGCTGGACGGCGCGGTCGTCGTATTCGACGGCGTGGCCGGCGTGGAGCCGCAGTCGGAGACCAACTGGCGCTATGCGGACGATTACAAAGTGCCGCGCATCTGCTTTATCAACAAGCTCGACCGCGCAGGCGCGGACTTTGAAAAGAGCTTCAAGTCCATCATCGATCGGTTGACCCCGAACGCAATTCCGATTCAGTTGCCGATCGGCACCGAGCTGGATTTCAAGAGCGTGGTGAACCTCCTCGAGAACAAGGCATACGCCTTCGAAGGCGAGCACGGCGAGAATATTGTGGAGATCCCGATCCCGGCAGACATGGCCGAGACGGTGGCAACGCATCGCCATGATCTCATTGAAAAGATCGCGGAGAACGACGACACCGTGATGGCGAACTATTTGGACGGCAAGGAGATCTCGCTCGAGGACCTGCGCAAGACGCTGCGCAAAGCGGTCATCGCGAACACGATCATCCCGGTCATGTGCGGTTCGGCGCTCAAGAACAAAGGCGTGCAGTTCATGTTGGATGCGGTTGTTGAATATCTGCCGTCGCCGGCGGACATGCCGCCGATCATGGCGCACAGCGAAGCGACGGGCGAAATCGTGCCGGTCAAGCTTACCGACGAAGAGCACTTTGCGGGATTGGCATTCAAGATCGCAACGGATCCGTTCGTCGGAAACCTGGCGTTCTTCCGCGTCTATGCCGGTGTGCTCAAGCGCGGCTCGTACGTCTACAACTCAACCAAGGGCGAGCAGGAGCGCGTTAGCCGTATCGTCCGCATGCACGCGAACGATCGCGAAGAAGTGGAAGAGATCTACTCCGGAGAGATCGCCGCGATCGTAGGCTTAAAGAGCACCACCACGGGCGACACGCTGTGCGATCCGGAACATCCCGTGATCTTGGAAAAGATCACGTTCCCGGAGCCGGTCATCGGTTTGCGCATCGAACCGAAGACCAAAGCGGACCAGGAGAAGATGGGCATCGCATTGCACCGCTTGGCGGAAGAGGATCCGACGTTCCGTGTGGAAGGCGATAACGAGACGGGGGAGACGATCATCAGCGGCATGGGCGAACTTCACTTGGACATCATCGTGGACCGCATGAAGCGCGAGTTCAACGTCGGCGCGAACGTGGGTCGTCCTCAGGTGGCATACCGCGAAACGATCACGGCGGAAGCCGAGGGCGAAGGCAAGTACATCAAGCAATCGGGCGGACGCGGTCAGTACGGTCACGTCAAATTGCGCGTGAAGCCGGGAGAGAAAGGCTCGGGCTTTGTGTTCGTTGATGCGATCAAAGGCGGTTCCATTCCGAAAGAGTTCATCAACCCAACGGAAAAGGGCGTCAAAGAAGCGATCGATAAAGGTATCGTCGCCGGCTATCACATGGTAGATGTGGAGGTAGAGCTCTACGATGGTTCGTTCCACGAGGTGGACTCGTCCGAAGCGTCATTCAAGATCGCAGGCTCGATGGCATTCCAGGACGCGGCCAAGAAGGCAAAGCCGGTCATCCTCGAACCGATCATGAAGATCCAGGTCATCGTGCCGGACAACTTCATGGGCGAGGTCACGGGCAACGTCAGCGGCAAGCGTGGCGCCATCGAATCGATCGACGATCGTCCGGGTCAGCTCAAGGTGGTAAATGCCAAAGTGCCGTTGTCCGAGCTGTTCGGGTACGCCACAGAGTTGCGCTCGATGTCGCAGGGACGCGGTTCGTTCACTATGGAATTTGATCACTATGAGGCTGCACCGCGCAATGTGACGGAGCAGATCATTGAAGGGAAGAAGAGATAAATAACATAAGACCCCCTTTTGAAAGGACGGCGTTCCAGCCTGCTGGCTGGCCGCCTTGGCTCTCAGCGCCTTCGCGCTTCCGAGACACCTTTCAAAAGGGGGTCTTATGTTATTTATCTCCCGGTATTCCTTTAATAATCTGCCCTCGTGGTCCAATGGAGATTCTTCGGTTGGATCTTGCATCCGGGCACGGTAGCAAGAAGGGGATTAAGAGAATCTAAAATTTTGTGGCGTGTTTCACCCGGGAACATTGTTTGACTAGTTCTCTAATTTGTTATATCATACGGGCAGAAAGGAAGGTGGCTCTATGGTGCCGCTCAAGAAAAATGATCCAAAGAGAAAATGGCGGTCGTTCAAGCGGCATGTTCGGCTTCTCTTTGAAGCGACGCTGGTTTCGGTGACCGTGACGTCGGCATGGTATCAGTGTTGGATACGGGGATGGTATTTCCCCGAAGACGACAAGGATATCGTCATCGGCGTGATCATCGCGATGCTGCTCGCGACATTTACCGTGCTCCTGTCGTGGATCTTCCCGTCGACCTGGGAAAAATATCAAAACTTCGTGTTGATCGCGTTCACGCAGGACAAGGACCTGTTCATGCGGCTACGGGACGAGAAGATGCCCATCGCATTCCATCTCCTCATCGGCGCCGTGTCCGTTCCCCCGATCATTATGATCGGTCTTGTGCCATTTAGACACATGAGCACCGGCGTGGCGGCAACGCTCGGCATATCGTTCCTCGTCACGATGCTGTGGCTCGTCCTGGACGTGATCGAGCATCCGCTGAGAAGCGAATGGATCCGCGAACGAATCGAGGATTCCTGGATGACGGAGGACGTGGACGAGTATTGGAAAACGCGGAACGCCAGCAAAGAAATGGCGTGCTAGTGCCATCGCGGCGCGTGGGAGGGGAATCATTCCTCCCGCGCGCTATTTTTTTAGCGGAAAAGAAAGATCAAAAAGGGAGTATAATAAATCTATCGCATACCCATGCATATTTCTTATATCCTCATTCCGGTTGTCACCATCCTCGTCGCTTTTGCCGGCGGCCGGTTTACGGCGCGATCGGTCGCGACGTGGTATCGGACGATCCGCAAGCCGTCGTGGACGCCGCCGGGCGCCGTGATCGGTGCGGTGTGGACGGTGCTCTATATCCTTGCCGCGCTATCGGCGCTTATCGTGTGGAATCTCCCGGGCGGAGCTTCGGTGCCGGCGGTGGTCGCCGCGCTCTTTATATTGAACGCGGTGGTGAATGTTCTCTGGAGCTATGTCTTCTTTTATCTCCACAAGATGGGGCCGGCGATCTGGGTGTGTTTATTCCTGGATCTTACGATCGTTCTGCTCGTCCAATTCATCGCGCCAATGTCCGCGCTCGCCGCGTGGCTGCTCACGCCGTATGCCGCATGGGTGACCTTCGCTTCATATCTGAACTACCGGGTGTGGGCGATGAATCGGGAGGCACTTGCTTTTTCTCGCTAAACGTTTTATAATATACGCAGCGTATAAGGCGGCTTTACAGCTGAATACGCAGGAGGAATCCTGTGAAGGTCAAGTTTTATGTGTTCATGGTGGTCACATTGCTCTCGCTGTTCGGCATCGCGATCTGGCAAACCCTTGCCGTTTCGGATCGTGGGGACGATGCGAAGTTGCAGCGGTTCGAGACGCTCTCATCTCACGAGCTTGCGATCCGTTTTGCTGCCTTGCAGGAGATCCTCTCCGGCAAGGCAGCGACGTGGGATGAGTACTTCAACAATCTGCGGCGGGCAAGCGCCCTTGAAGGCGCTGCCCGGAAGGCCTTGGCTTCGGAAGCGGCAGGGCACTTCGATACGAGCGACACAGAACAAGTCGTCGCACGTGACATTCCTGTGCAGGTGCAACCGCTGATAAACCAATACCAGGCAGCGAGCGATAAAACGCTTCGCGCTTTGGGGAACGATGCATATCAGACGGCGTACGACCGCTTCATGCGCAGTGGCGGAGATCCCATGCTCAATACCCGGGTCGAAAATGTCCCGGGAAGCGACCGGCTCGGCTTCTGGTGGCTGTTGTTCTATACCGTCGCCATGTTGCTCTTCGTCGTCCATTACTGCATCCGCATCCGCGATCTTGGGATGAAGGTGCGCTACGAGTTCCTCGGCAATCCGGCATTCCCGCTTTGGGTCTTTTTCTGGCCGGTGGGGATGTTCAAGTATCCGAGGAAGGTCAACGTCCTGCAACAGCTTCGCCGGGCGCAACAGTGGGCGGCGCTTATGCTTTCTTCCGCGATCCCGTGCTTTGCGGCGAACGCCGGGGGCAAGGTATGCGAGAAGGATCCGGTGCGGATCTCTTTGAGCACAAGCACGAGCTCAAATTATGTGGGACTCGCGGACGAAATGTTGTCCCGGTATCCGGTACAGCAATCGGACTTCACCACGTCGCTGCCGTGCGGGTTCTCTGTTGAACTTTTTGATTCGGCGTCGCTTGTGCCGAACAATGACCATCCGGACTATGGCAACGAGGTGGATGTCACGCTTGCGTGGAACGCTCTTGTGAAAAGGAGTGCGTTCTCCCTGAGCGGGATGTACGTCGACCTGTCACCGGTGGTGGTCAAGATCCCGGAGGGCGATGCCTTCCAGTTCTCGGAACGGGCAAGCAGAACGTTCCCGCTCGGCGAAAAACAGAACATCACTCCGTACGTATTGGTACGGGAAGTGATGCCGGTGCGCGGACCGACGCCGATCGGCGGATGGTTCGGGCATGGGGGATTCATCTTTGATCGCTCCTTTGGATCGAAGGTATCCAACTCTGTGGATGCCGCAACGGTGTGGGACTCCGGGGCGCTGGGGAACAACCCGGGGCTTATCGGCAGGGCCACGGACACGTTAAGCTGGAAGCGAGGGGAACATGTCTCTCTGAGGTTCCCGGTCACCGTCCAGACGCCGCTTACCCACACGGGAGACGGTCGCCGGACGAACTTCACGGCGGGCTTCTCTCTTGCGTTCAGCTTTTAACATCGGGCAAACTTCAACAAGGTCCGGCGATTCAATTCGTCGGACCTTTTTATTTTCCAGGAAACCCCGGGCGAGAGCCGTCGCAACACGGTATACTATGCATATCTCACGCTCGAGCCCGGGGATGAATGGAACCCGGAGCGAGAGCGGAGGCTCGTTGCATGCAAACAAAA
>Ga0326727_10011718_pt1 | contig 20272 bp, 13 predicted proteins | sample MB2enrmetagenome_FD_207643 | JGI IMG/M metagenome (GOLD analysis project Ga0326727, IMG submission 207643) | Lab enriched peat soil microbial communities from McLean, Ithaca, NY, United States - MB29MY | ecosystem: Environmental > Terrestrial > Soil > Wetlands > Peat | place: USA: New York...
CATCACCGGGACGAATTTCCAGTCTGCCGATAAAACAAGCGTAACCATCTCCAACAGTATCACGAACACGGTGCTGCCGGTCACCATCATCAGCATTGCGCCAACGACCATTATCGGCAGTGTCACGATACCCGGTTCAACACCTGCCGGTTCCTATGACGTCAGTGTGTCCACCTTTGACGGGGGCACCGTCATCTTGCCCGGTTCATTTACGGTCGGCTATGTGGCATACCCGACCCTCAGCACCAGTAAAACACTCCTGCCTCTCGTCCCGGTTTCCGGATACCAGAATACCACGGTTAACTTTGCCGTGAACGGCACCAACTTTGAGCCGGGCCAGACGACTGTTGCATTCACGAACGCGACCACCGGCGCGAGCCTGAACCAGACGCTCATAAATTACTACAATGCAACCAGTACCACCCTGATCACGGGCAACGTCTCCATCCCCTATAATGCACCGACCGGTTCCTACCGGCTCGACATAACCACCGCTGACGGAGGGGTCGTGAACCTGCCCAACGCATTCACGGTGAAAGCACCCCTGGCACCGACCATCACAACCGTTAAACCAACATCAACGTGGTACCAGAACGCGACAATCCCGTTCGTGATCACCGGCACCAACTTCAGGCCGGGCCAGACGAGCGTCGGGTTTAACTACCCGTCGAATGGTGCCGTTCTGAACAGCACAATTGCCCTGAATACCGTCAATGGAACGACGATCACCGGTACGGTGGTTGTACCGTTCAATGCTGCGACCGGGACGTGGAATGCCAGTGTCACGACTGTTGACGGCGGCACGGTCTGGAATACCACGGCGTTCACGGTGAAAACATTCCCGGCACCGATCATCTCGTCCATTACACCGAACACGGGTACCAAGAACAGTGTCGTTGCATTCACCCTGTACGGCAATAATTTCGAGCCGGCAGGTACATCGTTAAGGATCGTGGATGATACGTCCGGCACCGTCTTCACGCCATCAATCATCACCATTCTGACGAATACGAACCCGCAAAGGATTGTCGGTACCTTCGCGATTAATGCGACTGTACCGGCCGGCTACTACCGGCTTGAAGTTACCACCGTTGACGGCGGCGTCAACAGTACATTGGGCGCCTTCACCGTCACCTACCTGCCTACACCGGCCTTCGCAAACGTACCAAAAACATCCAGCCCGCTCAACCCGAATATCGGATACCTGAACGCCACGGTCCCGTTCACCCTGACCGGGAACTACTTCCAGAACGGGGGAACGGTCGTGATGCTCAGAAACGCGAGTACCAGTACAACCATTAATGCTACGCCCTACCTGACCAGCGTGAACACAACGACAATCACGGGCAGCTTCCCTCCCCTCCCCTATAACGGAGCAACAGGTCCCTACACGCTGTATGTCGTAACGAATGGCGGGGGGTTCAACAGCTCATCGAACGCGTTCACGGTCAAGGTTCCCACACCCGTGATCACTGGCATCTCGGCGTCAACCCTGTGGTACCAGAACACAACGGTCGCCTTTACCCTGTCCGGCAGCAACTTCCAGTCTGATGCAACCTCCGTGAGGTTCCTGAACCCGAGTGTCGGGACACTGGGTGCCACCACTGAGATGGACCCGACAATATACAGTGTCAACTCCTCGCAGATTGTCGGCAGTGTCAGCATCCCGAATACAGCATCAAAGAACTCCTGGAATATCAACGTCACCACGCTGAACGGCGGAACAACCATCAAAACCGGCGCGTTCACGGTGAGTTCTATCCCGTCACCGACTATCGGGACGTTTGCCCCCACTGGAGGGGCCCGGGGAACTAGTGTCTTCTTCACCCTGCCCGGCACCAACTTCGAGGCCAATGGAGGCACCACCGTGACAATCAGTAATTCTTCGACAGTTATCGGAGGTTCGACGGTTAATCTGCCGGTAATGCTTAACACGGTATTCCCGTCGTTCATCACCGGCACGGTAAATATTCCGGCAACAGGTGCCCCCACAGGTAGATATTACGTTAACGTAACGACTGCCGATGGTGGAAAGGTGCCGACGCTCGGTTCCTTCACGGTCGTGTAAGGAAAAACATTTCCCCTTTTTTACCGGTTGACAGTGGCGTGAGATCCGGCGAGGTCATCCTCACGAAACATCACGATGAAGCATAGTCCTGCAGGATCAGGCAACGTTCTTCGCTGGCAGCAGGTGCAGAAGATCGTGAAAGGTAACCTGCCTGATGTAAAAACCGGTTCATTAAAATAAACCAGAAAGAGTGAAAAAGGATCTCAATTGTTAATCGGCCGGATCCTTACTATGAACAAGAAAATGCAGGTCTGTCGCATGGCGGGGCTCGCCACAACCGCGGATGCATTGCCGAAGCCCCGTGAGTATCCGGGGGGATTTATGGTAAAAAGGGTGCAGGTAAAACCGGGTGTAAAAATTGCTCTGGAGAAAACCTATTTCATGAGATATTATTGCCCCCCTTCGAGGGCGCATGGCGCATGTGATGCCACGGTAGTACCTGTACAAAAATTTTCTTTTGTTTTTTGTATACAGGTAATACGACACTATCGCAAACCGGGGCGCCATGGGCGGCGGGGCGGAGCCCCTGGAGCGTCAAGTAATTTTTAATAATTTCTCCAGAGCAGTAAAAAAAGCATAGTACCGCTCATAAAAGCGGGATCCTGAAGTATCCCGCAGGGTAAACTCATGATCCTCCATACCGGCAGGCTTACCAGCACCACGGGCCGGTCTTTTTCCCGAAAAAAGATCAGGTGTCCTGTCAGGAGTGCGCTACACACAAATACTACCACAGACAACCAACCTTAAGACATGGAGCGGATGCAGCAGCCGTACGACACGATCATCGAAGCATTCGCTACCCATAAGGTCCCGTATGATATCGCAGCATGCTATGTCTGGCTTGCCGGGACCATCCTCTCGATATATCTCCCTGTCGTAAATGAGACATTCCTGCGGGTGGTCTTCGGGATACCGGTTATCCTTTTTATTCCCGGTTACGCCCTGATTGCCGCGCTCTTTCCTGCCGCAAAAGACCTTGGCGGGATCGAACGCATCGCCCTTTCATTCGGGCTCTCCATCGCCGTGGTACCGCTCATCGGCCTTGCTCTCAACTATACGCCGTGGGGGATACGGCTTGACCCGATCGTGACAAGCCTTGCGGTTTTCACGATCTGCATGTGTCTCGCAGCCCAGTACCGCAGGGCATGCGTCCCGGCCGCGGAACGCTTTACGGTCCCGTTCGGTGCAATGGGAAAGGCTGTGACACGGGAATTTTTTCCCGAAAAGACCACCCGTCTCGACCGCATACTCTCCCTCGTGCTCCTTATCGCAATCCTTGCCGCTGTGGCGACAACCGTCTACGTGGTTGTCGTGCCAAAAGAGGGGGAGAAGTTTACGGAATTTTTTATCCTGGGCAGCGACCAGAAGGCAGCAGATTATCCCTCGGAGATCATGGCAGGACAGAACAGCTCGATGTATATCGGCATCGGGAACCATGAATACAAAAACATCACGTACACGGTCGAGATATACCTTGAATCCATGACGTTTGATGAGAAAACCAATACCTCCGTGCTGGGGGCGATGGACCGGATCGACCGGTTTACGGTGCCGGTCCCCGATAACCAGACGGTCGTTCTCCCCTACAGTTTCACCGCAAAAAAGACCACGTACAACCGTATCGAATTCCTGCTCTTTAACGCGACCGTACCTGGCGACCGGGTCCAGGGCATGGACCGGATCAACCAGAGCTACCGCGACCTGCACCTCTGGATCACCGTCACGCCGCCGTTACGGTAAGAGAGTGAAGTCTGCCGTCACCGACCGCTGCCCGGCATCCGGACCGCAGCGCTCCACCTGCACCACCGTACCCAGCCCTTCGGCAAGAAGACAGGCAATCAGGCTGCAGACCGGGCAGGGGTGGGTAGTACAGCACCGCGGGGATTCCATGGCGAGGGCCATGCACCCGCCAATCAGCCGGTAACTTTCCATCGTCACGGTAACCGTGTGTTCCCCCCGTTCGGTTCTCACCCGGTCCGCAATCTCGAGGAGGTCGACACCGGCTTCGCGGATGAGGTCGGAAAGGGCATCGGGATCCGAAGGAATGGCAAGCTGGTGGTGCTTCTGAAGCTCAAGCAGGAGCGGCTCACCGGACGGTACGGTCAAAAGACCGGCAGCACCCGGCCCTGCCACAAACGAATTCCCGGAGACTGATATGGCTTCCCCGTCATAGTCTGAGACCGGGTTGAACTGCACGGTACGTGTCCGGCCATCCTTTCCTGCAGGGAGCATGACAGCATTCCCCGAGATCCCGAGATCGGCGCAGGCACGGGCAAGATTGATACTGCCCTGGACCGGAAGCAGGCTCACGTACCGGATATCAAGCGGCTCGCCGCTTGACAGGGTGGCAAGGAAGACGCCGGTGACCAGGCACACCAGGGCTGACAGGACCACGGCGGCAGTCGTAACGTCCCGCTGGTTGGTGATGAGTGCCAGGACAATAAGGATCACTGCAGCGCAGACGAGCACCAGGGAGGCGCGGTAATACGGGTTAAGCCGGGGCAGCTTCACGGTACCGCTCCGGTATACTTTTTCCTCAACTGGTAATTCCGGATGTCCTGGAAGAACAGCACAAGACCGGCCCCTGCTGCAAGCAGAATGAGCGGCACGAGCACGTGGTCTGACACCTGGATCACGGCAGCAAGAACCAGCGTGACGCAACAGAAGAGCATGAACACGCCGAAATCCTCCTTCCCTTCAAGCATCCCCAGTTCCAGAAGAACAACCCCGGCGAGCATCCACGCCGTAAACAGTCCTGCCCAGATCGTCAGTGCCCCGCACGCGAGAATAAGGAGTTCGCCGCTGCAGGCAAGATAGAAGATCCTCCCGTGCCAGCCAGGGACTGCAAAAAGGAGACCCCCGACAGGGATAAGGAGGAGGAGACAAAGATAGCCTGCCGTTGAATGCGCGGTGACCGCGGCACCAAGAGCACCGATGACCATGAGCAAAAAAAAGCCGGGTTTTAAAAAAGCGCGGTTCATGCAAATGCCTCCATGGTATCGGCGCCGAGCCGTGCCTGGTAGAATGCCCGGAGCGGGGGCTCTATGGTGCCCGGCATCCTCACATGCACCCGGATTTTTGCCGTTTTTGCCTGTCTCGCGATCTGCCGGATATGGCTGATGTCCCCGGAAAACAGCGAGAAGAGGACGACCTCATCTGCCGTAAGCGAGGACAGGGCCCGGACGACCTGGGCGGTAAATGCGTACATCTTCTGGTTCTGGAGCGTTGTCCCGTAATACCCCCGGAGCGAGCCGAGGAACCGGAGCGTTTCGGCATCAGGAGTTGTCTCCTGCGCTGTTTCTATCGCGTGGATCTGGCTGCGCAGGTCGGACCTGTCAGCAGCGCGGTAGAAATGGACCGTGCGTTCGGCCGGGTGCATCCACTCCCGCAATACCGATATACAGCGCTCGAGGTCTTTCTCATCCGCCATGAGGTTGAGGATGTTTGGCCCGGAGACCACAAGGACCGAGACGTACTGGTACGTCCTGATGGAATATTCCACCATCCCGGCAACCATCGCCACCATCCGGTCAAATTCGGCAGCGGGGTAGGGCGCACCACGCCAGGGCAGATCCACGATGATCAGCGGGGGCAGGCTCATCACCCCGGTATATTCCCTTACAAAGAGCTTGTCGTGCTTTGCCGAAAGTTTCCAGTCAATCCTGCGCAGGTCATCGCCGGCATAATATTCCCGGAGCGCCCGGATGCCAAGCCCGGAAAGGACACTCATCTTTTCAATCTCCCGGGTCTCGATGGAGACACGCTTTGATGAGGGTTCAAACATACCGGTGGGCTGCACAGACAGGGAAGGGCCGCAGAACCGATCTGCCAGAAGGTCAATACTGTCCTCAAAAAAGAGGTCGCTTACCCGGAGGGTGAGCCCGGAAAAATACATCGTGCCATGCATGACCGCGGTTATACGGTAGGAGAGCCGGAGGTTCTGGGAGGACGGCAGGGGATCTGCGGCAAGGGACGTAACACCGTCCTGGACTGCCACGCTCGCGGGGATCCTTTCGGTGACCCCCACCTGCATGCGGGGAGGGACCGTGACGGTGACGGTGGTGGTCACCTGGATGGTGGCGCCCCTCCGGACAAGGGAGCGCGAAAGGGATCGCCCGACATCAACGGAACGGACGATGCTCCATTGGCGGCGGTAGAAAAGAAGGTACTGCCCGCAAAGGGCACACAGGAGGGTACCGGCTGCAAAGAGGGCTGCCATGTTATCCAGAATGAACGCACCCGAGAACAACAGCACCGCGAGCAGGCTCAGTCCCTGGGCGCACCGTTTCAGACGCACAGCTCAGAGCACCTCGACCTTGTTTAAGATCTCCTTGAGCACCTGAGGGACCGTAAGCCCTTCAACTTCCGCCCCGCGGCCGAGGAGGATCCGGTGGCCCAGCACCGCGGGTGCAATCTGTTTGATATCGTCAGGGATCACGTAGGTCCGGTTCCGGATCGCCGCCATTCCCTTTCCCCCACGGACAAGGGCAATCGAGGCACGGGACGACGCACCCAGGTCGATATCAGGATGCGTCCGCGTTGCAATAACGAGGTCCCGGATATAGGCGAGGACCGGTTCCTCAACGGTGACATTACCGATGACATCGATGTACTGCCGGATGGTCTCCGGCGAGAGGAGCGGTTTTATGGTCCGGGAATAGGAGTCCCAGTCAAGCTGGTTGGAATGGACCCTTCTAATGATGCTGAGTTCGTCGTCGGGATTCAGGTAGGAGGACGTGATACTGAACATGAACCGGTCCCGCTGTGCCTCGATGAGCGGGAAGGTGCCTTCGAATTCAAACGGGTTCTGGGTTGCAATAACGAAAAACGGGATGGGAAGAGGCATGGTGATGCCATCAATGGTCGCCTGCCGTTCGCTCATCGCTTCGATAAAAGCGCTCTGTGATTTCGGGTTCACGCGGTTGATCTCGTCGGCAAGGAGGATGTTGGTGAAGATCGGGCCCTTGCGCAGCACAAACTCCTTCTGCTGCTGGTCATAGATGCGGACCCCGATCATATCGGCGGGCTGCAGGTCGATAGCTCCCTGGATGCGGTTAAATTCGCATCCCGTCATGATCGCGATGGACTTGGCGATCGTCGTCTTTGCGGTTCCGGGCACCCCCTCGATCAGGATATGCCCTTCACTGAGGAGGGCAATGAGAATAGAGTCGATCAGGTGCCTGTTGCCAACAACAAATTCTTCCACGTTCCTGTTGACAGCCGCATATAACCGGGAAATCTCCAGGACCTTGCTCTCGATTTCTTCGCGCTCCATTCCGTCACCTACAGAATTTTCTTTCTCCACATCCATGCAGCGATCAGCACCAGGAACCCGAAGAACAGTACTTCCAGTATAAATTGGGTTCTTATTACATGAAATATTCCGCTCATCCCTTCCGTGTCCTGGGTGCGGGAGTTCATCTGGTCGATGAGCACCGTGCCCTGGTAATTCACCAGATTATTGATCAGGCACTGGTTCCCCCACGTCCCGCCGAAGTCCTGCATGGAGTTGATGAAGATACTCGGATCTGAAATGACGACGATCCTCCCCCGGCTGATCGCTTCTGCGGAAATAACCGGAAATTGTCCCATCTCTTCATTGGCATCGATCCGCCGGTCGCCGTTGGTATCGACCCAGCTCAGGATGGATGTCATCATCAGGGGCTCACCCCCGTCGAGCGGCGCAGCACGGTCCATGATGAGCGCTCCGCAATTCTCCACCGGACTTGCGTTCCCGGCCGGGTAAACGACAATGGTGTACGGGTCGGCATACTCCCGGTCGATGCTGGAAAGGTTTCCGCCAAGGATCGTGATCCGGCTCCCGATCCTCCGCAAAATTTCCCCGCCCGTCCCAAAATCATCAGCGAGGACGATGGTGTTCCCCCGGTCCAGGAAGGCCTGGTACGCCGTGATCTCCGCCCCGGTCGGGGAGCGTTCCGGTGCGATAATGAGCAGGAGCGCGTTATTCTGGTAGGGAGCGAGCTGGGTGCGATCCAGGATCATCTCTGTATGGTGACGGTCCAGATCGGAAAAGAACTGTGACGTGCCGTTCCAGTTCGTATTATAGCGGGAGAAATCAAGGTTGTTCGAAGTAAGATGAGCGGTCAGGATCAGGGCAGCCATAAGAAGAACAATCCCGACAACCCAGAATGCAGCCTTAATGGTCTTCACCTTCCAGGAGGGTCGCTGTATCCTTCATGCCGGCCTCAAATTCAGTCTGCACGGTTGCGGACCGGCATCCCCCGTACCGGACCCGCTCATAGACATGGACAAACGACGAAAATGGCCCGCAGTAGGGTTTTTTCGTGCATGCCTGCGAGAGTTCACGGGGAGTCAGGGAGGTATGCCGCTGGATGTGCAGGTCCTGGGCAATACGCTCCGAAAGCCCCAGATAGACTACCCTCGCGGCGGCACTCAGGTCCCCATCCTGCAGGATATGTGCGTACCGGGCAAACAGGGATTCAGGCACGGTACCGGCACCGGCCGGTCCGCCCGGCCTCTCCCCAAGGAAGGAAACTGAGTCCGTGAGAGCGGCCTCTGGAGAGCCGGCCGGTTCCGTCATGCCGGGAGACGGTGCGGCAGGAGAACCGGGCCCTCTCCTGCCGGACATCCGCCTGAGGTAGTACCACGCACCACCGGCAGAGAGCGTAACTATCCCGGCGACCAGCAGAATCGTGACGATCAGCAGAAGTGGGAGTGTCGGCAGTATCGGCAGATACTGGATCGATACGTCCACGACCTGAGGCATGCTCTCGGAGGGATGGATCGGGTACCCCTCCCCGCTGAACCGGGCAACCACCGTGTGCGGGCCGTTGGGGAGCCGGAGTGTTGTCGAAAAACCGCCATTCGCATCGGTTGTTGTGCCCGTCATATGGCTCCCGTCCCAGATCAGCTCAACCGGGGCAAAGCTGACCGGCTTGTTTGCAATAACGCTCCCTGTGCAGGAAACATCCCCGCCGGGGGTTGCATTGCTCACCGTAAGATTCGTGACAGAACCGACCGGTGCGACGGTCAGGCTCCGGCTGTCCGACCGCGTGAGACCGGATTCTGCATGCAGGGAATGGGTGCCGGCAGGGATCCGATCTATCGGCACCTGGAGATCAAAGCTCCCTATTGCATCGGTCGTTACGCTGGATACCGGGGTATTATCAAGATACACGGTCACCTGTTCCCCCGGCGTACCATAGGAGAGATACCCGAACATGGTAAAAAAATACCCTGAGCATGCAATCGAATCGCCGTACATTCCCGTGCCCGGATAGCTCATGAATGAGAGCTGGGCGCTCGTGTAGATGGGAACCGTCACCTGTCGCTGGGCCGGCTCCGCCTGGGATGCATTTATGTCTTTTACATACGCGTCAAATTCCTTCAGGCTCTCTTCCTGGGAGGAGACATCGAGGCCCTGTTTTTCGCTGATTTCAGTTATAATTTTTGTTTCAGCCTGGTACTGGGTATAGAGACTCGCGATCTTTTTCCGGAGCGCATCACCCTGGAGCTGAACGGCAACGAGCCCTCCCTGATTGTTCTGGTCGCGGTATTGGATCTCCAGATCCTGCAATGCATTCAGGGAGATAGAAGAGTTCAGGAGGCTCTGCAGGAGTTCTCTCTGCTGGGCACTGCTTTGTGATAATTCCTGGATCTCGCTCTGGTTCATGTCAAGCGTGACGATCAGGCCGTCTAATCTGAGGTTGCTCTGCGAAAAGAGCTCGAGGTCGCGGCGTGCATCGTCAATATCATGAATCCGTATATTGAGAACAACCGGCCCGGAATAACCGATCAGGTCCTGCTCCAGGGGAAGGACATCGGTGGTACTGTTCCAGGTCTGTTGCGTAAGTGCCTCGATGTTATCATGGAACCGGGACGAAAACACACTCTGCTCCAGGGAATAAAGTACCGGATTGGAGACAAAAAAACCCAGTCCCCCGATGACTGCAAGGGCCAGTACTGCAAGGACGATATACCGTTTCTCGGCTGTCATTTCGAGAGGATCTCCAGAACTTTTTGAGCGACAATGCCGCCGAAGAGAACAATGCCGGCGGCGACCAGGTATTTTATATACCGGAGATGGGAGGGAAGAGAGAACCGGGTGTCCATAAGTTCAACGATGACAAGGATCCCGATCAGCCAGAGGACAAAAAATATTTCAAGGTCAACCTGCTGGGCAAGGAGCATAAAAGCGCAGATGACCACAAGCCAGATGAACATAATAATGGCGGCAAGAACCTTCTTTTTCATCTGATCTGTACATAATTATGATAGTCTGGCTATACATAATCTTCTTATAGGGTGTCAGAGGGAATTATCGGGAAATGTCCCTTGGGCATCATCTGAAAAAAAGAGAAACCCGTATAAGGTTTGATTTTATATATGGTATCCGGAGAATAAGCCATGAAACGTATGTACATTGGTACGGGAACCTGCGTCCTCATCGTGATCGCGTTCGTATTGATTGCAGGGTGCGCTTTCCTGAATCCGGGAAATACCCCGGCCCAGCCTGCAACACAAGGAGCGACACCGATACCAACCGCTACACTGGAAGCCACACCGGCAGCACCGGGAGAGACACCGGTACCGACTGCCACCCTGGAAGCCGCACAGACATCTGCAGGAGAAACAGCGGTACCGACTGCCACCCTGGAAGCCGCACAGACATCTGCAGGAGAAACCGTGGTACCGACTGCCACCCTGGAAGCCGCACAGACAATACAGGCAGTGGCAGTCGTCTCAGTTATACCCACGCAGCAGCAGACAGCTGTGGCATCAGTAGCAGATACCTGCGCGGATACCGGGGGCCACATCTGTCTCGCGGACGAGACCTGTTCAGGAAGCCTGCTCAACACTACGGATTCATCGATGTGTTGTGCAGGAACCTGCATTATTCCATCATATTCAACTACCCCTGTACAGAATACAGTTACACCCACACCGGCTGCCGGGGGCACAGTGGTAATACCAAACACCTGTGAAGGTATTGGAGGCACGATCTGCCAGGCAAACCAGACCTGTGCTGGAGCCATCGTAACCACAACTGATTCGTCACAATGTTGTGCGGCAAGCTGTGTATAACGACGTAAAATCCTGGTAATTTCACAGTAAAATTTTTTTTTTGGATTCCCTCATCTTTTTTGTGTTCTGTTATTCGTCCTGCGGCATTTACACCGGCAAAAAATAATGAACGGGTTATACCGGGATCTGTGACAGTTAGGGTTTCCCCGGTCTTATGATTGGGGTCGGCCGGGCAAAGCATCGCTTTGATAGCCATCCGGAAGACCGCTTGATCTCACTAAAAACTGGTTTATGAATTCAGGGTGTGGCTGATAGCGGGGATGCTGATCTGGTTTTGGAATTCCTCAGAATATCCGTCCGGGAAGCTCACGCGGGTGATCTCAGGGGAGAAATCCGGGTTAACGAGCGGGGCAAACCAGTATTGGTTCAGGACCTTTTGTGCGTCGGCAAACGAGAGTGCAGGGGTTTCCATCGTGACCGTGCCATTGTGCTCCTGTACTGAGGCAAAGTTATGTACGACGACCTGCGACTCTCCCGGGTTGGCAACCAGCACATCAACGGGTTTTTTATAATTGTTCTCCAGTGCTGTCTGAAGTTCCTGTCCGGGATTTGCAATTTGCATGAAGACTGCGAAATTCTCGAGCCATGAGAGCTGATAGGTAAAGGTGATGACAGCATCATCATTCTGTTGCACCGCGATGTCAAGACTCTTTGCCGTGAACGCTTGTGCAGGGCATATAAAAAAACAGATAACGAGCAAAAGGATACCTGCCGGAATGAGTGAACGCTTCATATAATCACTTTTGCAGATATTGGGGGTTTTTGTGTAATAACGTTTCTGATAATCCGGGTGAGATAATGCAGTTTTAGCACGAGTTTCCTTTTATTTGCATATAACAATTAGTGCTCAAAAATTGTTCTCAATTTCTTTTATTGTAATTAAACGAATGACGTAAAATCAAAAATTTTAGGAAGTGCTGTTGAATCTACGGTTGGTAGCGGATTTTTCACCTCTGATGAATTACCTGTCAACCGCAGATGCAACAGAGCCCTCCAGATGTTCTTCCAACTCCACTACTTTCTGGGTGATCTTCATCACTGAGTCCGGATTGAGAGATATGGATTCGATGCCCTCCCTGACCAGGAACTCGGCGAACTCCGGGTAGTCGCTGGGTGCCTGCCCGCACAGGCCGGAATGACGCCCGTTACGCCGTGCACCCTGAACCGCCATGGATACGAATTTCATCACACCGGGGTCTCGCTCGTCGAAATCGTGGGCAACCACCACAGAGTCGCGGTCGACCCCGAGCGTCAGCTGGGTCAGGTCGTTTGAACCGATCGAGAACCCGTCGAACAGCCGGCTGAACTCGTCGATAAGGAGAATATTGTTGGGGATCTCGCACATGACATAGACCTGGAGCCCGTTCTCTCCCCGCACGAGTCCGTTCTTCGCCATCTCGGCCAGCACTTTTTCACCCTCACTGACAGTCCGGCAGAACGGGATCATGATGATCAGGTTTGTGAGGCCCATTTCCTCCAGTACCCGCTTCATCGCGCGGCATTCAAGGGCAAAGCCTTCGCGGTATCTCTCGTCGTAGTACCGGGACGCCCCGCGGAAACCGAGCATCGGGTTTGACTCTTCGGGCTCGAAATATTTCCCTCCGAGGAGATCGGCATACTCGTTGGTCTTGAAGTCGCTCATCCGGACAACCACCGGTTTGGGGTAAAAAGCAGCTGCGATCGTCCCGATGCCCTGCGACAGTTTCCTAACAAAATAATCTTCCGGGTTGGCGTACCCGTAGGTAAGGTCTGCTATCTTTGCCTTCACATTTTCGTCGGTGACTTTTTCCGGGTGGACGAGCGCCATCGGGTGGATTTTGATATAATTATTGATGACAAATTCCATCCGGGCAAGTCCGATGCCGTCGTTGGGAATCATCGAGAGGGCGAAGGCCTGATCAGGCTCCCCGAGGTTCATCATAATCATCGTTTTCGGTCGCCTGAGGCCCTTGAGGGATACTTTTTCGGCATGGAACGGCAGGATCCCGCCGTACACGACTCCTTCGTCCCCCTCCGAACAGTTGACGGTCACCTCCTGCCCTGTCCTGATCTTTTCCGTAGCATCGTTTGTCCCGACAACCGCTGCAACGCCGAGCTCCCGGCTGACGATCGCGGCGTGGCATGTCCGCCCCCCGCGGTTGGTAACGATTGCTGCGGCGGTCTTCATGACCGGTTCCCAGTCGGGGTTCGTCGTGTCAGCGATGAGGATCTCCCCGGGCCGGAACTCGCCAAGGTGACTTATATCGGCGATAACCCTTGCTTTACCCGTCGCGATCTTTTCACCTACCCCCTTTCCCTTCGCAAGCACCGGCCCCCGCTTCTCCAGGTGGTAGGTTACAAGAACATCCATCGCCTCTTGCGAATGGACGGTTTCGGGCCGTGCCTGGACGATGAAGAGTTCCCCCGTAATCCCATCCTTTGCCCATTCGATATCCATCGGGACGGTCTGGTGTGCTTTCCCGGAGTAATGATCCTCAATCTTTATCGCGTACTGTGCCAGCTCAAGGATCTCGTCATCCGTGATACAGAAACGCCGTCCGTCCGATTCGGGGACTTCGACATTCCTTGTGAGAACCTTGGAGGTCCCCTGCCCGTAGATCATCTTGATCTTCTTGTCGCCAAGGTTTTTCCTGATAATGGCCCGGTGCCCGGTCCGCACCGTCGGTTTGAAGACATAGAACTCGTCCGGGTTGACGGCGCCCTGCACGATGTTCTCACCAAGGCCGTACGAACCGGTGATGAAGACGACATCCCGGAACCCGGTTTCGGTATCGAGAGTGAATATCACACCGCTGGACGCCATGTCGGAGCGGACCATCTTCATGACACCGATCGAGAGGGCAACCTTGAAATGGTCGAAGTTCTGGTCGATCCTGTAGGATATTGCCCGGTCGGTAAAAAGGGAGGCAAAACATTTGCTGCAGGCCTCCCTGAGTGCAGGATATCCCCGGATGTTAAGGTAGGTCTCCTGCTGGCCGGCAAAAGAGGCAGTGGGGAGGTCTTCGGCGGTAGCAGAGCTCCTGACTGCAACATCGGTATCGGGCCCATATTCCTCACAGAGTTTGTCGTAGGCCGCGCTGACCTCGCTCCAGATGTCGTCGGGTATACCCACACCGAGGATAAGATCCCTTGCTTTTTTTCCCCGGCCTTCAAGATTGGTGACGCTGGTCTTATCGAGATCGGCCAGGGTGGTTTTGATCCCATCGATGACGCCGCCGGTTTTCACGACCCGCCAGTACGCGTCAGCAGTTATGGCAAACCCGTTGGGGATCTTCACACCTGCTTTTGTCAGGTCCTGGTACATTTCGCCAAGCGAGGCGTTCTTGCCCCCAACACTGGCGACATCCTCGTTCCTGATCTCCGCAAACCAGCGGATATATTGTGCAGTGCTCATACCCGGGCCTCCGTTTGTGCCTTCATGAGACCTCTATGCGGGTTCTGTTGCGTCTGCGGTTGAAATGCAAATTCTTTCAAGGTGAAAAATTCACCATCAACCGTAGATGCAACAGCACCCTCTGGATCAAGTGTTTCAAGGTATGCTACCAGATGTTCCATGATCGGAACTATGGCAGGAGTTATTGATAAGGAGTTTGGTCTGGCAAAATACCAAGAGTTGTGGTTGAGGGGGTGTTCTGTCAAGTTGTCGGGTGGTGATATATCTCTTCTCGACGTAGATTGAATCATATCTCCCGCAGACTTGACAGAACCTATTTTCGGCAGATATAATACCTGCGAAATCGAAAACCGAAATTAATTGTTGATGCGTGAGCTCAGGCATTCCGTCAAAACCTCATGGCGAGATCCTTACCGGGATATCTGAAACGGTGGAATGTGCCAGCCTCAGACTTTGGGTGAGAAAAAACATGGTTGGATCAACCGGGCATTTCAACGGGCGAATCCTCTTCGTCCTGTGCATTTTTTTCAGCGTGGCTTTCGCGATGGGTATCTGTGCACCGGCCAATGCCGGACCCACTCCTGCATATGCGGCCCATCCGGCAATTACGAATATTTCACCACAAAACACGGATTCCAAAGTGGTTTCTCCGATAACGCATACGGGATCATTTTCTGACGCGAAACCGATTACCTTTACCACCGATCCGGTTACAAGGCGTTCCTATGTAAGCGACCATATAATCGTCCGGTTTAAATCCCGGAATGATGGAAGTCTCTCCGTTTCAAATGATAAAATACAGATGGCCCATGCAAAAGTCGGGGCAACGGTACTCAAAGATTTCAGCGCCGGCGGTCTTGCCGGGATGCAGCTCGTCCAGCTAAACGGGACCGATGTACAAACCGCGATTAAGGAATACCAGTCAGATCCCGATGTCCTGTATGCAGAGCCGGATTATGAGATTTCAATCACCCGGGATGAAACCGGCCCGGCTGTCCAGAGCACGGGTCCTTTACAGATTGCTTCGATCCCCAATGATCCCGATTTTTCCTATCAGTGGGCTCTCCACAATACCGGACAGACTGATCAGGGCACTCCCGGGACACCGGGTGCGGATATCAATGCAACGGCTGCATGGGGTATCTCAACCGGATCGAACGCGGTCATTGTTGCGGTGATCGACACCGGGGTGAATTATACCCTGCCCGATCTCTCGCCGAATATCTGGACGAACCCTGCTGATGGCTCCCATGGATGGAATTTTATCGCTGGCAATAATAATCCGCTCGACGACAATGGGCATGGTACCGATTGTGCAGGAATTTTAGGTGCAGTGGGGAATAACGGCATTGGCATTGCCGGCGTAAACTGGCATGTGCAGGTCATGGCCCTGAAGGCGTTTGATGCTTCGGGGAGCGGGTTCGACTCCAATTCAATTTCCGCCATCCAGTATGCGGATGCACATGGTGCATCGGTGATCAGCAACTCCTGGGGTGGTTTTGATTTTGATCCGGCCATGAAAGACGCGATAGCTGCATCCCCGGCCGTAGTGGTCTCTGCAGCGGGAAATAATGCCACCGACAATGATAACATCCCCTTTTATCCTGCATCGTATCCATCTGCCAATATAATCAGCGTTGCTGCAACGGATCAAAATGATAACCTCGCATCATTTTCAGACAATGGCCCGACTTCCGTTCATCTAGCTGCCCCGGGTCAATCCATTTTAGGTTATGGGGAATATGGCGAAGAAAGTTATTGGAGTGGAACCTCGATGGCGACTCCCTTTGTTTCCGGTGTCGCTGCGCTGGTCAAATCCATCAACCCGAACCTGACGAATGTTCAGATCAAGAACATCATCCTCAACAATGTTGACGTGCTGCCTTCGCTCTCCGGAAAAGTCAGCACCGGCGGGAGGCTGGATGCGTATAAGGCAGTACGTGCAGCCGCAAACACCCTGGTTCCTCCAACCGTCACCAGCATTTCACCGGCAGCCGGCCCGATTGCCGGCAGTACCGTGGTCACCATCACCGGAACAAGCCTCACCGGAGCAACCGCGGTATCCTTTGGCGGCGCAGCTGCTACCCATGTAATGGTGGTCAACACTACAGCGGTCAACGCAACCACCCCCACCCATGTAGCCGGGACGGTTGACGTCACTGCCACCACACTTGGCGGCACTTCCGCGACATCAGCCGCCGACCAGTACACCTACGAAGGCCCTCCGACCGTCACCAAACTCAGCCTGACCACCGGCCCGCTGGGCGGCGGCAGCCCGGTAACCATCACCGGAACCGGATTTATCGGTGCGACCAACGTATACTTTGGCGGCATACCTGCACCATCGTATATTGTTAATAACGCTACTTCAATTACTGCGACCACACCGGGGAACGGAGCCGGAACGGTTGATGTCACGGTCACCACCACACCCGGCGGCACTTCCGCGGTGAATCCACCAAACGACTATTTCACCTACGAAGGCCCTCCGACCGTCACCAAACTCAACCCGAACACCGGCCCGGCTGGTGGCGGAACCGTGGTAACTATCACCGGGATAAACTTACTCGGAGCAACCAATGTATACTTTGGCGGTACACCGGCAGCTTCGTACAACGTTACCAGCGCTACTTCAATCACCGCAAAATCTCCGGCCGAGCAATCCGGACCCGTTGATCCCGTCACCGTCATCACACCCAGTGGCACATCCGCGATTATACCCACCGACCAATTCACTTATACAGGAAGTACACAAGCTTCAATAGCAGTAACGAGATCCATGCCAGCCACCGTTGCGCCGGGTGCATCTATCATAGTGACGCTGACACCGGGCACAACGTTTGCAACCTCGCCGGGATGGGGGGTTACGGAAACACTGCCGGCAAATTGGACGTTTGTCAGCTCAACCGCAGACAATCAATCGGTTGTGGGGGGAGCGTACCAGTTCGCTGAATTGAGTGCTATCCCCATTACCTACACCGTTACCGCGCCAGCAACACGGGGAGCCTATACCTTCAACGGAACATACATTGATGGCAATAAGGATACTGGTACGGTTGTCGGGGCAGTTTCGGTGGCCGTAGTACCCAATCCGTTACAGACCTACGACACCAACCACGATGGATTGATACAGAAATCTGAAGCAGTCGCTGCTGTTACCGACTATCTGTTCAATAATACATTATCCAAGGCCGATTGTGTTACCGTAGTCACCGCATACCTGTTCAATTACCAGGTTTATTGGCCACCGACCGTCTTCAGCGTCTTTCCGAGTATCGGAACGACCGCCGGCGGAACCTCGGTAACCATCAACGGGAACGGCTTTACCGGGGCAACCAGTGTATACTTTGGCGGTATACCGGCAACCAATGTTACGGTTGTCAATGATGCAACGATGACCGCATCCAGCCCGGCCGGTACGGGAACCGTTGACGTTACGGTCTCCAATCCCGGCGGCACTTCCGCGATTGTTCCCGCCGATCAATTCACGTATATGTAATCCAAAACAGGAACGTAAATCGACGAACTGAAAGGTGGATTATGAGCAGAACCAGATACAACATCCTGCCGGTTTCTCTACTGCTGGTTATTGCACTGGCATTCATTGCAACACCGGCACTGGCCGCGGGAACAGTAACAAGATCCATGCCAGCGGCCGCTGCGCCGGGTGCAACAGTAACGGTAACTCTGACGCCAAGCTCCGATTTTACAACTTCGCCGGGCTGGGGTGCTACTGAAACACTGCCGGCAGGATGGACGTTTGTCAGCACAACAGCAGACGGCCAATCGGTGGTGGCGGGAGCATATCGATTCGTTGAATTGAGTGCAACTCCCATTACCTATACCGTTGCCGCGCCAGCAGCATCAGATGCCTATACTTTCAGCGGAACATACATTGATGGCAATAAGAATACGGGATCAGTTGGCGGAACAACATCGGTGACCGTAGGTGCAGCAGCCACCGGAACCGTAGCGAGTTCGTTACCCGCGACGGCTACACCCGCAGCAACGGCAACAGTTACTTTAACACCGACCCCGGTACTGACAACACCAATCCCGACAGCAACGTCTCAACCCACAACGAGTTCATCACCAGCAACGGCAACAGTTACTTTAACACCGACCCCGGTACTGACAACACCAATCCCGACAGCAACGTCTCAACCCACAACTATCGTCATTACCCAGCCCCCGATTACCACGATTCCGATGACTACACGGGCACCCCTGCCGGCGGCAGTCTCCGTTATAGCATCTTTTATTGCAGTGCTGGCAATCGTATCTGCCAAACGGAAATAATCCTTTTTTCATTTTCAATGCCTCGCATCAATACCTCTGCAACTAATATCTGCCACCAGAACATCACCGGCGCGGTTTCATCCCGTTCCTTGTAGGATCCATCCACGTCATTCATATCAGGACCAGCGGGCCGGTACCGGTCCGCATGCTACCGATGTAAAAGCGGTAGGAACCGGTGTCATAACGGGCTTACGCATCACCCCGATCCCATAAGCCAGCCGTATTGACGATACAACCCGTTGCGGTAAAGATGTAAAATGCTTGTATCGATTGCAGATCTTTAACGTTATCCATTAAGCGGTTCGGGGGGGGAGAGACAAGCATCTCGCTCACAACAGGAGGGATTGCACCCAAGGTTGGCTGGTGAGCGAAGCTGGCTCAGAGGATTTTACCGGTTCGATGGGTTTATGCTGCACGGAACTGGTACACTTGATTGATGAGAGTCAGGTTTGTCTAATTTACCATCGAATGCTTACACTACCATCTTAATTAAAGGAAACAATATGAGCAGAACCAGATACAACATCCTGCCGGTTTCCCTACTGCTGGTTATTGCACTGGCAATCGTTGCAACGCCGGCACTGGCCGCGGGAACAGTAACACGATCCATGCCAGCGACCGCTGCGCCGGGTGCAACGGTAACGGTAACCCTGACACCAAGCTCAGATTTTACACCGGGTTTCTGGGGTGCTACGGAAACACTTCCGGCAGGATGGACGTTTGTCAGCACAACAGCGGACGGTAACAATACGGCGAATGGAGTGGTATATCGATTCACTGAATTAAGTGCAATTCCCATTACCTATACCGTTACCGCACCAGCAGCATGGGGTGCCTATACCTTCGGCGGAACATTCGTTGATAGCAATAGGAATACGGGAACAGTTGGCGGAGCAACATCGGTGACCGTAGGTATAGCCCCGGCCATAACTAAAATCACACCGGCATCAACACCAACACCGTGGTACTGGAATGCGACGATCCCGTTCACGATTACCGGTAAGTATTTCGAACCGGGCCAGACGACAGTCGCATTCGTGAACAAGAGCACCCTTGCTCCTCTCAATGCGACAATGACCTGGAATACCATCAACTCGACAACGATCACCGGAACGGTTGTCGTCCCGTTCGGTGCCCCGGCCGGTGTATGGAATGCCAGCGTGACGACCTTTGACGGTGGCACGGGCTGGATAAGTACAGCGTTCACGGTCGGCAAATTCCCGGCACCAACCATCAACCCCATGACCGCCACCAAACCTGGGATTACCTACCCCGCCGGGACACTCAACGGGAACATTGACACCACGATTCTCTTCACCATCACCGGGACGAATTTCCAGTCTGCCGATAAAACAAGCGTAACCATCTCCAACAGTATCACGAACACGGTGCTGCCGGTCACCATCATCAGCATTGCGCCAACGACCATTATCGGCAGTGTCACG
>Ga0326727_10011720_pt1 | contig 20271 bp, 20 predicted proteins | sample MB2enrmetagenome_FD_207643 | JGI IMG/M metagenome (GOLD analysis project Ga0326727, IMG submission 207643) | Lab enriched peat soil microbial communities from McLean, Ithaca, NY, United States - MB29MY | ecosystem: Environmental > Terrestrial > Soil > Wetlands > Peat | place: USA: New York...
GGACGGCGATGGAGAGCACGGCGGCGTTCATGAGGACGTTCAGCGCGAACGGGTAGTAGGCCAGGATCTGTTGAGCGGTCGCGGGCACGGGGAGGAGGGGGAGCGCGAACATCGGCACGAGGAGCCCCCCGACCATCAGCGCCTTCGCGTCCGCCCCTCCGTACAGGAGCCCGATCTCGAAGAGCCCTCTCGCGAGAACGACGGTGACCACGACCGCGACGACGGCCACGGGTACCTCCCCGGGGCCGATCCCGTACCGGTAAAGGGAGAAGGCGAGCACCGCGAGGACGCCGACGTACGCCCCCAACTCTAGGGCCCCGGGGAGCGATTTGGAGCGCCGTTCGACCGCCACGTCCCACGGAACCATGTGCTCGAGGACGAACGCCGCGGCCAGCACCCAAAGGAGGACTCCGAGGAGGCTACCTGTCGCGAAGGCGAACAGGCCGCCCACCAGACCGACCCCACCGAGGAGTTGCCAGACCCGGTCCCCGACCTCGCGGGTTCGCCAGTCCTGCCAAGAAGCGTAGGCGTACCCCGCCAAGAGGACCGCCGCCAAGAGGGTCGGAAGGGACATCAGCGTCAATCCGAATCCTCGGGCCGGTCGACGGGGGCTTAGGGTATTAAGCTCCCTAGTCCCCCGTGGGTCGGACCATCGCTCCCTGCCCTTATTGGAGTCTGGGAGAATGGTCCCGGGCAGCGAGGGGAACGATTGACCCAATCACCAGCCCCGAATTCGCCGGCGAGCCTCTGGGCCGAAGGGGATTTCAGCATGGTGGCCGCCCCTCTCGTGATCGTCTCCGAGGAGCTGTGCGAGACGGTCGACCTCCGGGCCCGTCAGACGGTGCTCGACGTCGCCACCGGGAACGGGAACACCGCCCTCGCCGCGGCGCGGCGCCGATGCGCGGTGACCGGGGTCGACCTCGTCCCGAAGCTCTTGGAGCGCGCCCGGCGCCGTGCGGAGGCCGAGGGTCTTCGGGTCCAGTTCCTGGAAGGGGACGCCGAGCGGCTCGCCTTCCCGGATGCGAGCTTCGATGTCGCGCTCTCCACCTTCGGGGTGATGTTCGCCGCCGACCCGGACCGGGCGGCCTCCGAGCTCCTTCGGGTCTGCCGACCGGGGGGGAGCATCGGTTTGGCCAACTGGGTCGACCAGGGGTTCACGGGTTCGCTTCTGGCGGAGGTAGCTCGAAGGCTCCCCCCCTCTCTGGGACTGAGCCGGATGATGGAGTGGGGGTTTGCCGAGGGTTTGGAACGTCTGATCGGAGCCTCGGTAGAGCGCCTTTCGTTGAAGCCCCGGACGGTGCGCCTGAGAGCGGATTCGGTGGAATCCCTGGTCGGTGGCCTCGAGCGGTTCCTGAGCCCGGTGGTCGTCGCCTATCGGGCGCTCCCGGAGGAAGAGAGGATGAGGTTCCACGATGACCTCCTTCGCCGCGTTCGGGCCGCCAATCGAGCCATGGACGGCTCGGTGCTCGTCGAGAGCGACTACGTCGAAGTGGTGGCCCGACGCCGGTCGGACGGAAACGGCCCAAAGCAAGCTATTTAACCCGACCGAAACTGGCGCGCTCCGCTCTTCATGGTCGAGTTCAAGCTCGTCATCGCGGAGGGAGCGACCTCCCGGGCCAAGACGGTCGCAGAACCTCAGGCCGCCGGTTTTCTCGGCAAGCGGATCGGGGAGTCCATCGGAGGCGACCTCATCGGCTTGACGGGCTACACGCTCAAGATCACCGGGGGGACGGACCGGAGCGGCTTCCCCCTCCGAAACGACCTTCCCGGCAGCCGTCAGGTCCGCCTGTTCGTGGGGGACGGATTCGGGTTCAACGCCCCTCGCCACGGCATGCGCCGCCGCCGCACCTTCCGGGGCGGGGCGATCAGCGAGGACACCGTCCAGATCAACCTCACGGTCGAGCAGAAGGGCCCTAAGCCCCTGGCGGAGCTGCTCGCCGCGACATGAAGGCACCGCGTCAACCGGAAGTGAACATCGGCCTGGTCGGCCATGTCGACCACGGCAAGACGACGCTGACCCAGGCGCTGACCGGCGAGTGGACCGACCGGCATTCGGAGGAACTCCGGCGCGGCATCTCCATCAAGCTCGGCTACGCCGACGCCGCGTTCTACCGTTGCCCCAACGGGCATTACTCCACGTCGGCCAAATGCCCCAACTGCGGGGAGGAGTCGAAGTTCCTCCGAGCCGTCTCCTTCGTCGACGCCCCCGGCCATGAGACCTTGATGGCGACCATGCTCTCCGGCGCGGCCCTGATGGATGGGGCGCTCCTGCTGGTCGCGGCGAACGAGCACTGCCCCCAGCCGCAGACCCGAGAGCACCTGTATGCGCTCGACATCATCGGCGTCCGTAAGGTCGTGGTGGTTCAGAACAAGATCGACCTTCTCACCGATGCGCAGGCGATGGAAAATTACGCCGAGATCCAGGCGTTCCTCAAGGGCTCCCCCATCGAGTCCGCGCCGATCGTACCGATCTCCGCCAATCACCGCGTGAACATCGATGCGCTCATCGAGACCCTCGAGACGACCGTCCCCACTCCGAAGAGGGACCCGACGAAGGCCCCCCTCATGTACGTCGCCCGCTCCTTCGACATCAATCGCCCGGGCACCCGCCCGGCCGACCTCAAGGGGGGCGTGCTGGGAGGGTCCCTCCTCCAAGGACACCTCAAGGTCGGGGAGGAGATCGAGATCCGACCGGGGCTCGGCGCCGGAGGGACCCCCCAGGCCGAGGCCATCCGCGCCCGCATCACGGCGCTCATCTCCGGAGGTTTGGAGCTCGACGAGCTGCATCCGGGAGGGCTCGCGGCGATCGGAACGACGCTCGACCCCTCCCTCACCAAGTCCGATGGGCTGAACGGGCGCCTGGTCGGGACCCCGGGAACCCTCCCGCCCGTCACCCAGAAGTTGCGGGTCAAGACGACCTTGCTCGACCGGGTCATCGGGGCCCAGCGCGAGGTCAAGGTGGAGAAGGTGCACACCAGCGAGATCCTGGCGGTCACCGTTGGGACCACCGTGGCGCCGGGGAAGGTGACGAGCGCCCGCGGGGACGAGATCGAGCTGAATCTGGGTCGACCGGTCACGGTCTTCCCGGGCTCTCGGGTCGCCATCGCGCGTCGGATGAACGCTTGGCGCCTCATCGGCTATGGGATCGTCCAAGAGGGTGCAGGAAGATGAAGGCGGACCTGATGGACCTGCTCTGTTGTCCCGTTTGCCGCGGCGATCTGGCGTTGAAAGCGACCCGGACCAAGGGCGAGGAGATCCTCGAAGGCACGCTGACGTGCACGAAGTGCCACGAGACCTACCCGATCTCCGACGGGATCCCGGACCTGCTCCCGCCCGCCGAACGCGGCTGAACCCGCCGTCGCTCCCTCCCCCGTTCAGCTTCGGAGCAGGACCGCGCGGCACGGTCCTCCGTCGCCGTGGCGCAGCCGCAGCGGTAGGCACCTCAGCTCGTAGGACCCCCGGGGCACCTCGCCCAGCAGCAGACCCTCCAAGATCAGCGTGCCGGCGCCCAGGAGCCGCCGATGTACGGGAAACCCGCCGGTGAGGTCCCGCTCGATCGAGAGCGCATCGACCCCGACGAGACGGACCCCGCGCTCCAGGAGCCATTCCGCTCCCGAAGGGTCGAGCCCCACGAAATCCTCGAAGTACCGGCTCCCGGCATGCCAACGTTCGGAGTTGGAGGTCCGGAACAACACGCGGGCCTCGTCGAGGGAGACCTTCGACAACGCCTCCGAGCCGATCGACCGGACCGGGTCGGGCAGATGGACGACCTGGACCGGGCCGTTGAGCACCTCGAGCGGGATCTCGTCGATGCTCGTTCCATCGGGAATGAAGTGGCCCGGAGGGTCGATATGGGTCCCCGAGTGGCTGCCCATCGATATCGACGAAAGGTTGAACGGGGCGCCTTGATCGACCCGCCTTACACGCGCCAATCTCACCTCGGGGTCTCGGGGGAAGGTGGCCATCCCCTCCTCGATCGGCATCGAAATGTCGAGGAACTTCACGGGATCCCCCCCCTTCGGGAGGACGCGGCTCCTTTAAGGACTGGTTCGATGGCGGCGCCGTGTTCTCCCTCAGCGCGGCGGCGTTGATCCTGGCTTTCTTGATCACGCTCTTGGAGATGACGGAGGTCGTCGCGCTCGTCTTCGCCCTCATGGGCGAATCGGGTTCGATCCGACACGGCGCCCTCGGAGCGGTCGCGGGCGTCGCGGTCGTCGGGGTCATCGCGCTCGGAGCCGGGGCGGCCCTCCTCGCCGTCCCCTCGGAGTGGCTCCTCGTCGGCGCGGCGGTCACGCTGTATGCCTTCGGGGTCTTCCTGTTCCGGAGCACCCGGCGTTCCTACCATAAGGCGTGGTACCCGAGCCCGGCGGGCCCGAAGGGCAGCGCTAGTTCGAGCGAACAGGCGGTCCAGTTCGGGGGCGGCTTCACCGTGGGCGTCGTCGAAGCCGTGGAGACCGTGATCGTCCTCATTTCGATCTCCGCGGCCGGCCAGGGTGCCTCCGCCGTGGTCGGCGCGGTCGCGGGGGGGGTCGTGCTCGTGGCCATCGCCCTCGTTCTCCACGAGCGGGTGCGTCGGATCAAGGTCCCGTGGCTCAAGCTCGGGGCCACCTCCATGCTCTTCTCCTTCGCCGTGTTCTGGACCGGCGAAGCGCTCCACGTCAACTGGCCGTACGGGGACCTCTGCCTCCTGCCCCTGTTCGCCGTGTTCCTGCTGGTGGTCCGTCGGACCGTAGGTTACCTCGAGCACGAAAGTACGATTCCGGTCGAAACCAACCGTTAAGCCCTCTCACGGGGGTGCGGACCCGATGCGCTCCCGCCGCCGCTCCTCGGACCGCGAAGAGGAGGACGAAGAGGACGAGTTCGACGAGGACGAAGAGGAAGAGGAGGAACCGCGCGCCCGTCCGCATCGAAGAGGCTCCCGGTCCGGGACGGGTCCCGAGCCCGTTCGCCCCTGGTCGGGGGAGGAGGAGGAACCCGAAACGGACCGTGGTTGGTTCGGGCGGTCGAAGAAGCCCGTGTTCTGGCGGGCTCGCGATAGCCTATGGTTCGAGCCGCTGGTGGCGCTCGCGATCGTCATCCTTCTCATCGTGGGGCTGTACACCTACACGCAGAACTGGCCACCGGTCTACGTGGTGGAGTCCATGAGCATGCAGCACGGCGACAACGACCAGCTGGGCCTGATCAACACGGGGGACCTCGTGCTCGCCCAGAAGGTCGATACTTCCTCGGTGACCCCCTACATGGTGGGGCTCCAGAACGGTTTCAGCACGTACGGGGAGTATGGGGATGTCCTCCTCTACCATCCCAACGGCGACGCCTCGGTCTCCCCCATCATCCACCGCGCGATCCTCTTCCTCCAGCACAACCCCGACGACACGTGGTCCGTGCCCGACCTGACCCCTCTGGTCTGTACGTTGACCTCCCATCCCTACTACAGCATCTCGACCACCTCGGACCATTGCGGCACCAACCACATCATGGGCACGCTGACCCTCGTTCACGTCGGTTGGCAGTCGGTGAACGTTACGATCCCGCTCGCCGCGATGGGGGACCAGTCGGGGTTCGTCACGATGGGAGACAACAATTACATCCCCGGGCACCCCGCCCAGGGGGAGATCGACCAATCCAGCGGGATCAGCGCTCTGGTCCAGGAGGGCTGGATCGTCGGAGTGGCCCGAGGGATGATCCCCTGGTTCGGTGCCTTCAAGCTCCTGCTTTCCGGTCAGGCCGGAGAGGTACCCCCCCAGTCCTGGCAGCTCATGGGGCTCACCATCGCCGCGGTGCTCCTGGGGGCCTTGGGTGTCCACGTGGCGCTCCGAGCCCGAGAGGAGGCGCGCCAGCGCGGACCCGACGACGAGGAAGCGGGTCCGGGGGGATTCCGCGACCGGATGCGGCATCTGTTCCGCAGGCGGAAGGAGGACGACGAGGAGGAGGACCCCTCCTCCGAGGCCGGCTCCCGGAACGGGCACCGAAAGGTGAAGCCGGTATCCAAGGAGAAGATCCTGCGACGCCGTCACGGGTCGGGCGGACGACCACGGCCCGCGGTCCGCCGCAACTCAAGCTCCAAGGACTCCAAGGTCAACTCCGAGCAGGACCTGTAGCGTTTCGCGGCCCAAGAGTGCGAAGGCTAACCGGCAAGGGCTCTCCGATCACCGAAGGGGCAGTTCCTCCGCCTCATGCGGATGACCGCCGGGATATTCCGCCCGCATCTCCCCTGACGGAGATGAGCAGTGGATGACCCGCGGTGGGCCGCCCGGCGTGCGGGGTTCCTTCCAACGAGCTCGGAAAAAGATAGGGGAAAAGGTTGCACCCTCCCGCTTGCGCGGGAGGGCGGTTGGGTCGAGTTTGGCCGACCTAAGGAGGCAGACCCTGAGTGGCCACCGTACCTTGGTAGGATCCCTGGCCGACCGCGAGGATGACGTCGCCGCTGAGCGAGGCGGTCGCGCCTCCGCAGTACATGACCAGAGTCTGGCCGCTCGCGAGCGGGGTGCTGCATCCAGCGCCGACGCAGTTCCCCGAAGCGGTCCACGTAGCGGTGATCGCAGCGCCCGCCACGGAGACGAGCGTCATGGTCCAGCCCGTCGCCCCATTCGTCATCGCCAGAGCAGCGCCCGACGGCGTTCGAGCCGTGAACGAGATCTGGTTCGCCGCGATGCCGCCGCCAGCGGAGGCGATCTCAAGGCTGTAGCACTCCTTGCTCGCGGCCGCACAGCCGGTCGCGGCGGTCGCCGCCGTGACGTTCGCTCCCGGGCCCCAGCCGAACGCGGTCCCGAGCGGCGTGTTCCCCGGGCCCTTGGTCAGGCCGGAGATCAGGATGTACAGCACCGCCGCGAGCACCACCGTGATCGCCACGAGCAGGATCGTAGCGATGATCGGCGACACCGCTCGCTTCTTGTTCTTTCGCCAGCTTCGCGCATTCTCTGTCCACATAGTTTCGTGTTCCTCTGGGAGCGAACCGCTCCGCGGAGAGGACAGGGTGCGGCATCCCCTATTTGAATATTAGCCAAGTTGATTCGACAATCAACGACTATGGATTCGTCAATCGCCCTAGCGCATGGCTCATTTTCACCTCGGAGAATGCATCTAGTGGATACACATGGCGCCATGCGCATGAATGACACGCACCGTCCGCGATAGACCGAAAATTCGGGGGCCGCCCCTTCGCAACGAGGAGGGCGTGCGCCGACCTTGCGCGCGACCGGAACAGCCACAAGCTATTTGCTCCGCGTCCGGTCCCGCTCCGAGGTAGTAGGCGTGCACGTCATCGGTGGCACCGCGTCGACCTCTCTCGCCGAGCGGATCTCCCGCGAGCTCGGGAACGCCCCGTTCGCGATCCCCTTCCTGAAGCGGTTCCCCGACGGGGAGCTGTACGTCCGGGTCGGCGGTCGGATGGAGGGGGAGGACGTCGTCCTCGTCCAATCGACCCACAACGACGAGGGGCTGCTCGAACTGCTCCTCCTCGAGGATGCGGTGCGCGAAGCGGGCTGCCGCCGATTGTTCGTCGTCATCCCGTACTTTGGGTACGCCCGCCAGGACCGTTCGTTCTTCCCGGGCGAGCCCGTTAGCGCCCGGGTGATGGCCCGCCACGTCGAACTCGCGGCGGACGCCGTGGTCACGGTCGACCTCCACTCCCCGCAAACGCTCCAGGCGTTCACCAAGCCCGCGTTCGAAGCGAGCGGCATCCCCGCGATCGCGCGACTTCTCCGCGAACACCCCGTCGACCTCCTCGTTTCTCCCGACCGCGGCGGCGTCGAGCGGGTCAAACGCATGGCCCAGATCCTCGGTCTTCCCTGGCTCGCCCTGGACAAGAAGCGCATCGATAGCGAGCATGTCGAGCTCACCCTCCCGACCGGGACGACTCCGGAGCTCCAAGGGAAGAACGTCGTGATCGTGGACGACGTCATCTCCACCGGGGGGACCATCGTCGAGGCCGCTCGGCTGCTCACCCGCCACCACGTTGCCACCGTGGGAGCTGCCTGTACCCACGGCCTATTCCTCCGGGACGCGTTCGAACGCATCAAGGCCGTGACCCACCACATGTACTCCACCGACACCCTGGACAACCCCGCGGAGAAGGTCTCGGTTGCCCCGGACATCGCCCAGATCCTGCGCCGCGACCTCGCCTCTGGGTAGTCGGGAAGGGAACGGGACGTGGCGGAATCCTACGGGGTCACGAGCGCCCGCGAGTGCCGCTTGCCCGAACTTCTGGAACTAACGGCGGGCCTCCGACGGGCCCTCGTGCAGCGCGGGGAGCACCTTCCGCCGCATTGGCCGGAGGAAGCGGCGGAGGACCTCAAAGCCGGTCGCCTGGAAGGTTTTGTCCTCGGGCCGCCCCTCGACCCCCGGGCGCTCGCCTTCCTCTCCCTGCGGCCGCGTCGAGGGTTCGGCCAGGTCCACGTCGCCTCCCCCGACGACCGGATCCCCCTCGCATGGCTCGCGCTGTCGATGCTCCCCACTTCGGCTCCGGTCACCGTGGAACGGATCGATTCTGGGGTCACCGGTTTGACCGCGGCCGAAGAGCGCGAGCTGGGCGAAACGCTCGCGCTGCGACCCGGTTTCGAGATCGTTGAGCGGTTCGGACTCGCCCGACCCCTTGGGCTAGACAATCCACCGGAGGTTCCCCCTCTGCCGGCGGGCTACCAGTTCCGCTCGGTGCGGAGCTTCCCGCTCGAGACGGTGAACGCGCTCGATTGGGAGGCGTTCCGGGGAGGGCCGGATGCGGCCTTCATCGCCGACTCCCTCGAGTCGAACCGGAGGCTCATCGAAGGAATAATCGGCGGCCAGCTCGGCCGATTCATCGACGAGGCCTCGGTGGCGATCGCCGACCCCTCGGGGCGGTTGGTCGGGTTCCTTCTGACGGTCGAGGAATCCCCCCGTGTCGGGATATTCGTCGACCTCGCCGTCGATCCGGCGTTCCGCCGCCACGGCCTCGGCAGGGTCCTAGTCCAGCGTGGGCTCCGGGCGCTCCTCGCCCTGGGTCAGGCGAGCGCACGGCTCTGGGTGACCGAGAGCAACCGGTCGGCCCGAGCGCTGTACGAGTCGGTGGGCTTCCGTCGGGAGGAGAGCGCCAACATCTACCGTTGGCGAAGGCTCGGCTCCGTCGGGCCGGACGGACCGTCCCCGCACGTCGAACGGTAAGGACAGTTCTCGAACATCCAGGACGGGCAGGCCGGTAGCCCCGAAGGGTCCTGCTTCGCCAACGCCGACCGAAGGAGCGCTTGACGCTCCTTCAGCGACCGTACCCATCGCTCGGTCGAACCGAAACGGAGGCGATAGGCTCGGAGCGAGCGTTCCTCGCGAGTGAGCCGCTCGTAGCCGATGAGGAGAACGCCCTCCGACCGCCCCAGCGCCGCGCACCGAAGCCCGAGCTCGACCACGTAGTTCGGTTGGCGACGGGGGAGTTCCTCGGCGGGAGTGGCCCAAGGGGTGCGGGTCGTTTTCAGGAGCAAGGGAACCCCGTGGTACAGAAGCACCTGCTCCTCGGGGACGTCCCCCTCCGGGACTTCTCGCACGAGCTCTCCCGGGGCCCCCTCCTCGAGCGCTTCCCGAACCAGTTGGAACAGCGAGGGGCCCTCCGGCCCTTGGGCCGACGATGGTGCGGCCGCCGGGGAAGGCCCATCGGTGGGAGGCCCGACGCGGGTGAAATAGGCACGTCGCGGGTACAAGAGCTCCCGATAGGTTCGTAGAGGGATCGTCTCCTCGGTTCCGGGGATCTGCCCCAGTCGCGCGCGGATCTGGGCCTCTTCGACCGGGTCGGCCCTCAGCCCCACGAGGAGCTCCCGGACGGGTCGGTCGAGCTCGGGCTCGCGGCCCGTGCAGCCGCAGACCCCGGCCTGCTGGAACTCGCATCCTCGGCCGTACCAGCCACACCGAGGGAGCGATTCGGGTGAGGATGCGGCCAGGGCTTGCCGAAGGCTCTGCGCGAGCTTCCCCATCCGCCGTCGGACCTCCTCCAGGTCTCCGAACCGCCCGGACAGCACGAGGAATGGAGGGGGGTGCGCTTCGGACTCTTCGATCAGAACCAGGCGGCCCTCGGCGCGGTCGACCAGGGCACAGTACATCCCGAGCTGGTCCACGTACTGAGGTCGCGTCGAGACGATCTGCAGCGGGTCCGGCAGGCTCCCCGTGGACTTCACCTCCGTGGGCTGGTCCTCGAAAATGTCGATACGCCCGACGATCCCGTCTCGAACGACTCGGATCTCCCGGTAGACCGGAGCGGCCAGGAGCCGCTCGGTCCGTTCGTGCCGTCGGCGTCCGTCGGCCATCCGGGCTTCCCGCTCGGGACTGACGGGCACGGGATGCTTCTCCCGGTGGTAGGCCGGACGGGGGTCGACGAGGTCCGTCACGCTCACCAGTCGCACGGTCGAGCGGGCGAGGATTCGACGGTCGATCTCCCGGGCCAGGTCCGGCTCCGGCTCGATGGTCACATCGTCCGGCGTGTCCCAGGGCGACCCTCCCGCGGACATTCTACTCTCCCACCCACCCCGTCGGGAAAGCTCTTGCGAGTCCGGCTCGGCGGCGGGAGGGGATTTACCCCCCGGCGGCATCGGAGAGCGTGGTGGCTGCGTCGACCCGACCGCTCATCGTGGGAAGTGGGATCGCCGGGCTGTACGTGGCCCTCCGTTCGCTGGAGGTCGGCCTGCGTCCCACGATCGTGACGAAGGCGACGCTCGAGGAGTCGAACACCCGCTACGCCCAGGGGGGGATCGCCGCGGCCATCGGGTCGGACGACGGACCCCCGCTCCACCTCGAGGACACGGTACGGGCGGGGGCCGGCCTGGTCGACCGGGCCGCCGTCCGCATCCTCGTCGAGGAAGCCCCGCGCCGCATCGCGGACCTCGTCCGGTTCGGGGTTCCGTTCGACACCGTCGAGGGCCAGATCTCCCTCGGACGGGAGGCCGCGCACTCGCGCGCCCGAGTCCTCCACGCCGGGGGGGATGCGACCGGGCTCCAGATCGAGGAGACCCTCAAGCGGCGGGCGATCGCCCTCGGCCTCGAGGTCCGGGAGCGGACAGCCTTGCGTTCGCTGGAACCCGCCTCAGATGGCGGGGTGCGGGCGACCTTAGTCCGCGACGGAGAGAAGCAGGGGGAGCTCGTCGAGGGGCGGGCCATCGTCCTGGCGACCGGCGGTGCGGGCAGCTTGTACCGCGAGAGTTCGAACCCGGCCATCGCCACCGGCGAAGGGGTCGGCGTCGCCGCGCGCGCGGGCGCCCTGTTGACCGACATGGAGTTCATCCAGTTCCACCCGACCGTCTTCTTTCGGGAAGGGGCGCCTCGGTACCTGTTGACCGAAGCGCTACGCGGCGAGGGGGCGCTCCTTCGGAACGATCGGGGGGAACGGTTCCTCCCTCGTTACCACCCGGACGCGGAGCTCGCGCCGCGCGACATCGTTAGCCGAGCCATCACCTCGGAGATGGAGCGCACGCACAGCCGGTGCGTCTATCTGGACGCCACGGCGATCCCCCGGGACCGGCTGTTCGCCCGGTTTCCGACGATCTGCCACTTCCTCTCCGGCTTCGCGCTCGACCCTTCGCGCGACCAGGTCCCGGTCACCCCGGCGGCCCACTTCATGATCGGTGGGGTGGCGACCGACCACGAAGGTCGCACCACGCTACCGGGTCTGCTCGCGTGCGGAGAGGTGGCTTCGACCGGGGTCCACGGAGCGAACCGCCTCGCCAGCAACTCCCTGCTCGAAGGCGTCGTGTTCGGCGAGCGAGTGGTCCGCCAACTCCTCCACCCCGGCGCGGGCGGACCGACCGCCCCCCGGCGCGTGGTCGACTTCCGGGTCCCCCCGGGGTCCGGGCACACCCCCTCGCCCACCATCATGAACCAGGTACGAGAGACGTTGTGGGAGGAGGTCGGGATCGTCCGCCGGGGCTCCGGGCTCCAACGCGCCGTGCGGCGCCTCGAGCAGCTCTTGGGACGCGTGGAACCCGCCGGCCCGGACCTGCCACCGCCGCCTCCGGCGCACTCCGTCCTCGCCGCGCTCCTCATCGCCCGGGCCGCGCTCCTGCGCGAAGAGAGCCGGGGGGCCCACTTTCGGACCGACTTCCCGCGCCCGCGGCCGGAGTGGAGGGTCCATCTCGGCCTTCGGCTGGCGCCCGCTACCCCCCGCTGAGCGCGGGACCCGGACCGGAACACGGTTAAGGGGGGAGATTCGTGCCCCCTTTCGTGGAGCTCGAGCTCCCGGAAGAGATCCGGCACCTCAAGGAGGCCGCGCACAAGTTCGTCCGCAAGGAGGTCCTCCCCATCGCGGAACGGATGGACCGGGAGGATTTCTTTCCCGCGGACCTGTTCCGTCGCCTTGGGGAACACGGCTTCCTCGGCCCGACCGTGCCCACGGAATACGACGGGCTCGGCGAGGGATACCTGGCGCAGGAGGTCATCCTGGAGGAGATCGCCCAAGTATCGCCGGCTTTGGCGCTGACGGTGGGCGCGCACTCCAACCTGTGCACCGACAACCTCGCTCGGAACGGGACCCCGGAGCAGCGGGCCAAGTTCCTCCCGCCCTTGGCGCGTGGAGAGGCGATCGGAGCCCTCGCCATCACCGAACCCGGAGCCGGCTCCGACGCGACGGGGATCCGGATGCGAGCGGAGCGCCAAGGGGACCACTACGTCCTCAACGGGACCAAGCAGTTCATCACCAACGGCCCCGTGGCGGACACGCTGATCGTCTACGCGAAGACCGCCCCGGGACGACCCTCCCGAGGGATCAGCGCGTTCATCGTGACCCGGGGGACGGCCGGGTACATCGTCTCCCGGAAGTTGGACAAGATGGGCATGCGCGGCTCCCCCACGGGCGAGCTCGCCTTCCAGGACTGCGAGGTCCCGGCCGACCAGTTGCTCGGCCGCGAGCACGAGGGCGTCGCCGTGATGATGAGCGGGCTCAATGTCGAGCGAGCGACCCTGGCCGGGATCCCCGTGGGGATCATGGAGGAATGTCTCGAGCTCTCGGTCACCTACGCCCAGCAACGCGAGCAGTTCGGGAAGAAGATCGGGCAGTTCCAGCTCATCCAAGAGAAGCTCGCGAACATGTACATCCGGCTTCAATCCGCTCGCTACCTTGTCTACGCCGCGCTCGCCTCGGTCCAGAAGGACAAGCGCTCGGGCCGGGCCGCTGCCGCGGCCCTCACCTACGCCTCCGAGAGCTCCACCCAGGTCGCCCTCGACGCCATTCAGGTGCACGGCGGCTACGGGTACATGAAGGACCTTCCCCTCGAACGGCTCGCCCGGGATGCGAAGCTCCTGGAGATCGGGGCCGGAACCTCGGAGATCCGTCGACTCCTCGTGGCTCGCGAGCTCCTGGGGCGAGGGTTCGAGAAGTAGGACCCGTCGTGCCCGCCTTGCCCGCGGTTCGGTATCGTGCCGAACCCGTACCGGCACTTTTCCTCGACCGGCCCAACCGGTATCTCGCTCGGGTTCGCCTTCCCGGGTCGGATGAAGCCGTCCTCGCCCACGTTCCGAATCCCGGTCGAATGGAGGAACTTCTGCGACCCGGCCGAACCCGGGGCTGGGTCGTCCCCGTCGACCGCTTTGGACGAAGAACGGCGTTCGACCTCATCGCGGTCCGCCACCGAGGGACCATCGTGTCCGTCGACAGCCGGGTCGCGAACCGATTGGTCGGCCGCGTATTGGAGGCGGGGCTTCTTCCCGAGCTCGGCCCCGGGCCCTGGCGGGCCGAGCAACCGTGGGGCGGCTCTCGTTTTGATTTCGCCCGACCGAGCGGCCGCGGAGATATCCGGGCGCTCCTGGAGGTCAAGAGCTCGAACCTCCGGCAGGGGGAGTGGGCCACGTTCCCGGACGCCCCGACCACCCGCGGCACTCGCCATCTCCGACACCTGGCCGGAGCCGCTCGCTCGGGGGTTTCGGCTACCGTGCTGTTCGCCGTCCAGAGGTCGGACGTCCGACGATTCCGGCCGAACGCCCGGCTCGACCCCGAGTTCGCCGCCGCCCTCTCCGAGGCCGCCCGCGCGGGGGTGAAGATCCTCGCCCATACGCTTCACGTCCTTCCAGGAGCCGTTCGGTGGGGTCGAGAGGTGCCGGTGGAGCTCAAAATCGCGTCTTCGGGCCTCCCCGAGAGTATTTAGTCCTCGTGTCGAATCGAGTAATCATGGCGGAGCGGCCTGTCCCCACCCAGGGCTCGTCGGCGCTCCGGCTCGAGATCCTGAAAGAGCTCCAGCAGTTGAGCGAGAGTCGGGAGTACCGCGACCGACTCGACCGGAGCCCGCTCGCCGAGACGAAAGGTCGGGAGCACTGGGTCCTCCACCTCCTGCTCCGGGCCGGCGAGGTGGAGACCGCCCACACGGACACGCTCATCGGGACCGCCTACTCGAACCTTCTCTCCCGCCTCCAGGCGGTCGAGGACCGCGTCGTTCACGTCGAGGAGCTGAGCGGGAGCCTCGACAGCGCCATCAAGGCCCGGTTGGACAGCCTGGACCAGGTCGTCGGCGAGCGGGTGGACTCGGGCCTCGGCCAGGGTACCGAGAAGATGGCCCGGCAGGTCGGGGAAGCGTTGAAGGAAAGCCTGGACCGGAGATGGTCCCCCATCGGCGAGTCCCTCGAGACGTTCGCGCAGGGCTCGAAGCAGCTCGTCAAGGGGGTCGACGAGACCTTCCGACTGTCCGCCCAGTCCCGCCTTCTCCTGAACGACAACGCCCGGCGGATCTCCGACCTCGGCCGGGACCTCCTCGCCCTCGAGGACAGCCTCAAGCTGGTGGTCGCCCGGACCCTGGAGCAAGGACTTGCGCCGATCGAGCACCGGCTCTCGGCGATCGAGGCTCAGCTGGGGATCTCCTCGGGGGAGCCGGCGAACCGAGAGGCCGAGAAGAAGAACGACGCCCCTCAGCCGACGAACGCGTGAGCGCTCGGATCGAGGCATGACCCGGCTTTCGCCGCGCCACCCGAGATACGCGAGCCTCCTCCTCCGCGCCCGGCTCGCGGAAGCGAGTCGAGCCGGGCTCGTGGTGCCCGAGGGTCTCATCGCCCAGGGTCGGGCCGAGGCGTTCGATTACCTCCTCGGAGAGCGGAGCACTCCGTCGGCCCGGCGCGCGGCGCGATCGGCCGCGAGCTGGCTCCTTTCGGCCCACCACCCGGTGATCTCGGTCAACGGGAACGTGGCGGCCCTGGGGGCCGGTCGCATCGCGACGTTGACCCGCATCCTCCCGAACCTCCGGGTCGAGGTCAATCTCTTCCATCGTACCCCGGAACGCGCCCGGGCCGTCGCTCGTCAACTGCACGACTTCGGGGTCGCCGAGGTCCTGGGCGTCTCGCCGACGGTCCGACTCCCGCACCTCCCCTCGGACCGCGCGTGGGTCGACGCTCGGGGGATCGCCCAGGCCGACCTCTGCGTCGTCCCGCTCGAGGACGGGGACCGTACCGAGGCGCTTCGGCGTCTGGGGAAGCGCGTGATCGCGATCGACCTCAACCCGCTCTCTCGTACCGCGCGCCACGCTCACTTGACCATCGTCGACGAGCTGACCCGGGCCTTGGAGAACCTTGCCGGCGAGCTGGCCCGGCAGAAGGGTCATCCCCTCCGCCGGAGGCGAGCGGTTCCCAACTCGGTGTACCTCCGGGAGGCGCTCGCGACCATGCGCCGACGCCTGCCTTCCTCGAGTGCTCGGGACTGACCGTTCACCCCGACTCCTCGACGGGTGCCACGCCTGGACGGCCGACGGAGGAGCCCAAAGGCCTGCTTCCGGCTCGTGGCCGGGATTCCGCCGGCGAGAGCCGTCCTAGCCCACCCTCCTCGGAAAGCGGGGCCATCGTGGGCGGGGAGGTTCCTTTCGGTCTCCGACCGGGTCCATCGATCGAGGAGGGTCCTCCCGTTCCGATAGGGCGTCGGCGGAGTGGGGCGCCTCACCCCCGGCGGTCTCGGAGGAAGGAATAAGTAGGGAGCTCCGCCCATTCTGAAGACGAGGAGTGTCCAGACTCAATGCGCCGACGCCGTCGTGGCCTTGGCTGGCAAACCCTACGCCAGCGCCGCCCGCGAGCCTTTGCGGGCCAGGTGAGCGCCGTGGCGACGATCCTCGGCCTGCTACTCGTGACCTCCTTCATCTCCCAGTTCGTGCTCGTGCAGCTGCCGAACCAGATGCAGCAGTACGAGTTCAATCACATGCTCCAGGTGGAGAACCAGCTCTCCCGGTTGCAATCCACCGTCCTCATGCAGGCGCAGGACCCCCAGGTGCCTATCAGTCTGGTCTCTCCCGTGACCCTCGGCTCGCAGGCCGTGCCGCCGTTCGCCCCGGAATCCGACGCGTGGATCCTCCCCGAGAGCCACGGGATCGGACTCGCCGACTCCTACGCGCTTTCGAACATTCAGGCGGCGCCTCCGAACTGGAGCGCGACCCCCGGTTGCGCTTCGGGCAACACCTGCTCGGGCACGCCGCTTTGGGACAACATCACGGGAACCGCCCATTCGAGCTACACGTTCACGCTTTCCAACGCCAAGCCCAGCTTCCGCCTGAATTTCACGGGCAACAACGACACGATCACGATCACGTGGACGGGAGCTTCGATCGGGTTCACTTGGCTGGTGTTCAACGGCTCCTTCCTCCACGTCTCGCTGGTCAAGAGTGCCACGGGCGGAACGAGCCTTCCCGGGATCTTCGCGTTCTTCTACGGCCAGCACGACGTGCTGGCCACCGGGCTCTCGGGCACGTCGGTCGCCCTGAACGACCGATTCGTGGGTTTCGGCCAGCTCTGCCCGAACGGTAATCTCTCGAAGAGCGACCGGTTCTATTGGAACGCGACCGGGGATGCGAACTCGTACATCAACACGACCTGGTCCAACAGCGTCGGCTATACCTCCGCGAGCTCGATCTCCCTCGGGAGCGGAACGCTGGAGCGTTTCCTGAACGTCAGCACCTTCCCGACCGGGTGCGCCTTCACCCTGACCTCCACCTCGCAGTACTCCAACCCGGTGCTCTCCGGGGTCCAGGTCCACCTGGACAACCGGTACATCCCGACGGCCGACCTGCTGTACGAGGATGGGGCGGTCCTGATCTCCCACCCCGGGCTCGGCTCGATCATGGTGGGGCCTCCCCCGATCAGCCTCAATGCCGTGACCGGCGGCTATGCCGGCAATTTCACGTTCGTGAACGTCGTGGGGAACCTATCCGTCGAGGAAGGGACCGAGACCGCGGGGGTCCTTTCGAGAGTCGTGAGCGTCCAGAGCTTCAATATCGCCAACAGTCCTTCGACGAACAACTACCTCACCGCGACCTGGCTCAATCTCACCACGTACGCCCCGTACGGCTGGTCCAGCTTCTTCCAGACTCTTCCCTCCGGGGCGATCCTCGGTAACATACGGTGCACCCCTTCGGTGGCCATCCACTTGCCGAACACCTGCCTCATCCCGCCGGCCAACGTGGTCGTGACGCTCTCCATCCCGATCGCCCTCGTTCAGTTGACCGAGACGATCGTCACGGTGCAGCTCACCCTCGCGTGAGCCGAACGAACTCCCTCGAGGTGAGGCCCGACCGCCGCGGGTTCGGCCGATCTGCGAACAAGATCGAGCTCGACTAGGCCACGGTCGGGAGCGACGGGGGTCCGGGGCGAAGCGCCGGGACGATCCGGCGGGCGACCTCCGAAAGGAACCGCTCGTCGCTCCCGTCGTAGGCCCCGACCACGTCCCCGTCGACGTCGATCTCTCCGAGCAGTTGCGGCCCGTCCCGGACCGGGACGACGATCTCCGACCGGGTCTCCAAGAAACAGGCGAGGTACTCCGGTGAGTTCCGAACATCCTCGACGATCACGCTCCGATTCTCTCGGGCCGCACGACCGCAAATCCCCTGGCCGATAGGGATCCGAGTGTGCTCGGTCGCCTGCTTCCCGTCCCAACCATCGAGGACGAGGGTCTCCCCCTCCAAACGGTAGACGCCGACCCACCGGTAGTGAGGGAATTCATGGCGGAGGAACCGGCAGACCTCGGCGAGAGCGGAGGGGCCGCTCAGCCGCGCGAGGATCGCGTCGACCTGCAGTAAGGCCGGGATGACCTGCCGCGCGGGAACGCTCATCGGAGGTCGTCCGTCCGCGAAGGGGGAGGCGCCGAGGGGGAGAATCTCCGTCCTGCCGGAATCCCCGGCGGGACCTTTGAACTCCCGAGGCGTATTGCGCCACGAGCTTTCCAGACTCGCGCCGTACCGGACTGAGCCACCTCGGCACGCCCTAGGGAAACGACGGATTTGACGGCATAAGCTTTGCTCGGCGGACTCGCAGCCGTGTCGGACGCTGTCGGCAGGGCTTAATCCCGCAGCGGCGACCAGTTGCACGATGGGCAACCGATCGACCGCTGCGGTGGGGCGATCTCGGCCCCGCACTCGGGACACGGTTGGGCCTCGGGCCCGAGCAGAGAGAGGCAGTCGAAGCAGGCCCCGTCCCGACGGTCGTTGGGGAGGAGGACGAGCGCCTTGCCGCAGAAAAGGCAGTGCTGGTAACGGTCTTCGACGGACGAGAAGCTCCGCTGGTCGGAGACCGAAAGCATGGCGACCCGCGGACCAGCGAACGCGTACATAAGTGCTTGGTCGCCGGGCTCGCGCGAGGAACTTTTTTTCCGGTTCTCGAGCGAAGCGCGAGCCCGGCGACGCGGCGCTTACGGCTCCCGCCAGCGGGCCTTCAGGGCGGCGAGCAGGAACAGCCCCACGGTGAACGCCGAGAGCGCGAGCCAGTCGAGCCACGCCGGCAAGAGGTACGGGCCGAGGAGCGTCAGATGGAACGAACGGTGCAACAGGTCCGCCGCGTACGTCGTCGGGGAGAGATAGACGAGCGGCTGCGCCCACGAGGGCAAGATGCGCGCCGAGTAGTACACGGGCGGTAGCACCGAGAGCCCGAGGGAGATGAGCGGCGAGAAGACGAACGTCTCGCGCACGTCCGCGAAGTAGGTGGCCAGGGTGAACCCGAGCGCGGAGGCGAACGCCCAGACCATGACCAGGCACAGGAGCGTGGCGACGGCGTCGACGGGGCTCGGCCAGCCGGCCTGGTCGACCCAGAGGAGGGCGAAGACCGCGAGCCCGGGGAGCGAGTAGATGAGCTCGCTGAGCGCCATCCCCGCGACGTACGTCGGGGCCTCGACCGGCGAGGCGACGATGAGGTCCTGGAACTTGAGGTCGGCCTTGTAGTGCGTCATGTCGGTCTGCAGACCGGTCCCGATGGAGACCATCGTCAGGACGAAGCCCCCGGCGATGGCGTACAGGACCATCGTCCGGCCGACGCTCGCGCTGACCCCGGCGCCGTGGCTGACCACGACGATGAAGAACAGGAACGCGAGCGGCGAGGCGATCGTGTTGATGAGGTAGAGCGGCTGCGTCCGCATCGGGACGAGCCCGTTCATGACGGCGAGCGTGAGGATCGAACGCAACCGGTTCCGTTCGGTCATTCTACCTGGCTCTCCTCCGGTTCGTCGAGGGGGCGACCGACCACCTGGAGGAAGACGTCCTCCAGGGAGGCCGGGGCCATGGCCACCGGGAAGCCCTTGGTGAGGGCGAACATCGTCAGCTCCCGCGCCTCCCGCTCTCGGGCGAACACCAGGTGGCCCCCCTCGATCACACTGACCTCGCCGTACGGCAGCAAGGATTCCCGGTCCACCCCTCCGCGGACCGTGACCCGAAACGGCCGGGGGATCCGGGAACGGATATCCGAGGGGGACCCCTCGAGCCGCACGCGGCCGGCCTCGATGAGGGCGAGCCGCGAGCTGAGCGCCTCGGCCTCGTCGAGGTAGTGGGTGGTGAGCAGGATGGTCCGATGCTCCCGACTCGCCCGCTGGATGGCGGACCAGACCTCCCTCCGAGCGAGGGGGTCGAGGCCGGTCGTGGGTTCGTCGAGGTACAGCACCTCCGCATCGGAAGCCAGCACCATCGCGACCATCGCCCGCCGGCGCATCCCCCCGCTGAGGTAGCTCACCACCGTCTTCCGCCGGCTTTCGAGCCCCAGCTCCTTGAGGACGGCATCGGTCCGGCGCCGGGCCTCGGCGGAATCCATGCCGCGGATCTTGAGGTAGTAGTAGATCAGCTGGTCCACGTTGAGGAAGTACAGCGGTCGAGACTCCTGGGGGATCACAGCGATCCGAGCGCGCACTTCGCGAGGGTCCGCGATGGCGTCGTGGCCGAGGACGGTCACCCGGCCGGCCGTCGGCATGAGCTGCGTGGAGGTGATCCGGATGAAGGTGGTCTTGCCGGCGCCGTTCCGACCGATGAGGCCGTAGATGAGGCCGCTCGGGACGGAGAGGTCGACCCCGGCGAGCGCGACCGTGCGGTGGCCCCCCGTGGTGTACACCTT
>Ga0326727_10011722_pt1 | contig 20269 bp, 26 predicted proteins | sample MB2enrmetagenome_FD_207643 | JGI IMG/M metagenome (GOLD analysis project Ga0326727, IMG submission 207643) | Lab enriched peat soil microbial communities from McLean, Ithaca, NY, United States - MB29MY | ecosystem: Environmental > Terrestrial > Soil > Wetlands > Peat | place: USA: New York...
GACTGCCGCACACCCGGGGGGAGACGACATTGCCCGAATCGTCAAAGAAACAATCAGTGCTCTAAACGGCAAGAAAGATCGTGCCGGCGAATTTACCAGGAAGCAGCGCGAAGAAATCGTGCGCGCACTTACTGAAAGCAAGGGGAGGGTTGGTGGTGCAGATGGAGCTGCGGCACGAATGGGCATCAATCGCACGACCTTACTTGCGCGAATGAAGAAGTTCGGAATAGACCCCCGACAGTATGCCTGAAGCCCCCTGCCTATTCGCGCTCAGACTGCGACGTGCCAAATAACCCTCTGATGAGCGCACCCAGCAACCCACTCCCGAATCCCTCCACTTAACGACCTGTCAATCGTGTTTTGACATAATTGACAGTCGACACATCCTCTTCCGATCCCGCATTGAAAACTCATCACTTGCACACTCGTGCGTTTGGCACGTGGGTTGCCTTCCTCTAAGTGCGAGGATACGGCACTGTTAAGGATTTCCATCATTGAGCGGCGTAACGAGCGGCGGCTGGTCTTAGAAGGCAAGCTCATCGCGCCCTGGACAGCGGAGCTCAAGAGCACATGCGAAAAGGCCAGGCAGAACCTGAAGAGCCTTGAACTCGTTGTCGATTTGAAGAACCTGACAGTCATCAGCCAGGAGGGTGAAAACCTGCTAGTTGCGCTGATGAACGAAGGGGTCAAGTTCCGCTGCTGTGGTGTGTTCACGCGACAGCTGGTGCGGCAACTTACCCGCAGAGCACGCACGCAGGTTTAGGAAGCAACATCGGGACATTCAATTGAGGAGATTTGCATATGCCAACTTTACTTCATATCAACGTCAGCCCGCGCGGAAATCAATCGATCTCCCGTCGACTCAGTGATGCCGCGGTTGAGGCGTGGAAGGAAAGAAATCCCGAAGGCCGCGTCATTGAGCGCGATTTGGCCAAGACCCCACTTACGTTTGTTGATCTCGACTGGATTGCAGGTGCCTTTTCTCCGCCCGAATACCACACTGAAAGCCATAAGAAAGCACTCGCGCTCTCGGATGAACTGGTTTCCGAAGTTCTCGAAGCCGACGAAATCATTCTCGGAACCCCAATGTACAACTTTTCGATTCCTGCGGCGCTCAAGGCGTGGATTGACCACATCGTGCGGGCCGGGAAGACCTTCCGGTACCGGGCTGACGGCACACCCGAAGGCTTGTTGGCCGGCAAGAAAATGCTCGTAATCGTTGCCAGCGGAGGCAGCTACGACGAACGCTCGGGAATGAGCGCTCTGGATCACGAGGTTCCCTATTTGCGTTTCATCTTCGGTTTCATGGGCATCACCGATGTGCACGTTATGCAAGCCGGGGGCACGGGTGCTGTTATGAAAGGCCGAGTCTCCGCGGAGGAGTTTCTAGCTCCCTATTTGGGCGAAATCGCCGCAGCCGTCTGAGGTGGTCTTCGCGTCCGAGGAGACCCGAGCAAGAGCGTACGTTCAAGAAAGGTGGGGATGTGTTCCTGCCGCGAGTATTCGACCAATTCCGAGGTGGTCCGAACCATCAGGGAGGTACACAGTGAGGAGAAGCAATGCCTAAGAGGTCCTTCCATCTTATCTGGCCCGGAGTTGCCTGTGTGCTGTTCTCCGCCTCCTTGGTGTTTGCCAGGTATCATCGGCCCTCTTCGACGGCGAACGGACCAGACGCGATTCGTGCGCTGATTTCACGGTGGGTCGAGGCATATCAGGATCTCGACGCAAAGCGACTAGCCGCGCTTGAAACGCCGGACGTGGAAATCGTAGACCGCTTCGGCGAACTGCACCTACCGTCTGGACGAAATGAGAATGAAAAGCTCTGGTCAGATGCCTTCGAGATAGTTTCCAGAAATGCCCTGCTACCAACAGTCACAATTGACCGTATTCGGTTTCTTCGGCCAGATGTCGCCGTGGTGCAGGTATCGTGGCGATTTGCGGAAGGGATCTTGCTCGTCGATGGGGACCGAATCCCTTCATTTTCCCAGGTCGATACTTTTGTTGTGATCAAGTCGCAAGGCGTTTGGTTGGTCGCTGCGCACAATATGCAGGAGCAAAAGAGATAAATCTGCCAAATAAAGTCCACCTATGAATAGAAGGCTTCAAAAATGGAAGGTTCTTCTAGCTTCCGCATTTCCCAGTGCCGCGAATCCTTATTGGCGGGCTCTACCGCTAAGCCGCATGAAGAGTCTGCTTGTGGGGACATTCTTCATTAGCGCCGTCGTCGGTTTCGCTGCTGATCTTCTGCAACTCAATTCTCAGTCCCTGGGCCGAGGTGTTTTCTGGCCGGCTTTATTTGGCTCGGCGGCAGTAGGTATTCTTGTTGCGAAAATCAAAAGAGTGCGCCCAATCTTTCTGGCCGTCATCGTCGCGCTTGCGACGTGCGGGGCTATCTGGATCGCAGCCGGGTTGTCGGGTCTTGGCTGGAGTCGGTTAGACTTGTTGACTTATTCCACTTCGCTAATCTTCTCACCTTGGCCGATCCCGCAAGCAATGAAGGCGCGAGTGTTGTTTGATTCGATCGGTATCTGGATCTGTGGAGTTCTCGGTTTTCGCCTGCTGTTATTGTTCGTGACTGACGAGGGGTTGGCGAATGTTCGCATGCAGACAGAGCTATCCCTTGCGCACGGGATTCAAGCCCGACTGGTACCAGACATTTCCCTCCAGACTTCGCGCTTCGAGGTCTACGGCAAATCAATTCCTAGTACGGCGATGGGCGGCGATTTGATCGACCTCATCGAGAGCGATCATGGAGGTCTGCTTGCGTATGTCGCCGATATTTCGGGACACGGACTAGCTGCTGGCCAGCTTATGGGAATGCTAAAGGCAGCAATGCGGGTCTCTCTTCAGTTCCATCAAAGGCCAGCCGCTTTGCTCGAAAGTGCAGACCGCGTGCTGCCTGCCGTCAAGGATGAAGGCATGTACGCCACTGTGGCCCTGCTCCAGTTCAACGGCTCGTCGCAAGCCGAGTACGCGATAGCCGGGCATCTGCCTATCCTGCATTATCGCCACTGCAGGGGCGATACGACGCGGCTTTCTATGGAACAATTCCCCGTGGGTTTGTTTCCGGGCGGCGATTATGCCAGTCAATGCGTGAGCTATTCGCCGGGGGACATGTTCTTGTTGCTCACCGATGGCATCACGGAAGTGGTCAACCATGCTGACGAGGAGTTTGGTCTGGCACGACTGGAGCAACTGCTGAGCAAACACGCAGCCCAGCCGCTATCGCAGATTTGGGAAGTGGTTATGGCTGAGGTGTGGCAGCACGGTGCGCAGAAGGATGACCAGACTTTGTTGTTGCTCCGGGTCCGTCAGTAGCATCGCGTGCCACGGAAAACCACGGGTAATAGGCAGATTTTGTCTTTGCCGACAAAGGAATCGGCCTTCCACACTAGCCAAACGGGATTGTACCCGAAAAACGCCTTTCCACACCTGGATCCAGCCAGCGCCAAGCCATTGGGCCGTTGACGGCTAGTGGTCGCGGTGGTTTCATGCCAAGCGGGGGCAAGGAGAGTCAAAGACGGTCGGTGAGCAGAGGTTTTTACGTCGACATGTCAATGGGCAAATCCCGAATTCCTGCCTCTCGACAACACGTGAAATCAATAGGATACGAGCCTAAACCACCCTGTATGCACCTTAATTAAGCAACTCCCCGCGCGAGGCCCATCGCATATTCAAAACCTGACCAAATCCTCCTTTCGCTCCCAAATCCCAACCCTCCCTGGCAGGGGGAGGGAGAAGTGTGTATCGCGCGAGGGCCAGAAGGATCAACAACTGTATTCACCAGGAGGCGTCTGGATAGGGGTCCCATGTCCAAACGTTTCGAGCCCGGGGGGGTCTCCTTGAAACATCGCTGTTGAGAGACCCCACCGGGTCTGTCCTGGAGGACACATGGATACAAATCGAATATTCACAAACCTGTTTGCTGGATGGCTCACGGCAGCCGACAAGGCTGCGGCCACCACGATCAATTACACCAAGTCAACCGTCGTGCCTTGCGTCTGCGACCTGACGCAGAAAGCAACCCTGGCAACAGGCAAGACGCTGGTCGAGGCTGGCAACGACCTCATCAATCACTGCACCCGCAAGTAACCGCATTCTCACCCGCATTAGATCTTAACTCGCCGTAGTCAAGACTCCTTCCAATTCACCCCATTTCCCTGACCACACCGGAGGTGTGCCTTGAGAACCTGTCAACCCGAACGTGCTTTGATCGCTCGTGAAACTCGTAAAGAGAATCGTGATGAGCTGGCCAAGATGCTCGCCCAGATCGCCATGGAGCGGGCAGCTCGACTGCCTGTTGCTCCCTCGGTTTCTCTCGAAGCGCAGTTTCAGATGAGCGTCCACAGGACTCGTGAGGACGTCCAGCGCGCCAAGGACATTCAGTCCGCCCACATTCTGCGCTGGCTGCAAAGTTAATCATCTGTAAGTCCGGAAAGCCCTGGCTCATTGCCGGGGAGCAAGGGGCTCCCGCCTTAGCCCCCGCATTCCGGAATCCCACCTCTGCTCCCTTCGTCCGAGAGGAGATCCCAATCGTAAACACAAATCCAAGCCCGTCTGGGGCCCATACCAGACAACTGGAGGTAGTGTGAACTATCAACATCTGCACTTTCAGTTTCCCGCTGAACCATTTCAGCGGTGGCATGTGATCGAGGACAGAACCGCCCCTCGCGGTTTCCGCTTCCGCCATGCCCGCCAGCCCGGCGAGAAGCCCGACCCCAAGGTGAACTTCGGGGTCGAGGAGCTGTCTGCTCGACTTGAGCACGCCGGGGTGGAATACCTGCGCATTGCGCTCGGTAATGACGCGTCGTCGTTTGAGCGGGCGCACATGCTTCTCACAGACGGGCTCAAGGAGGAGGGTACCAATGACGGGACTTGGTATCCAGTCATTCCCTGGGTCCGGGACGACGGCTTTTACGCCGTGTGTCTGCGCGAACCGATGCTGTACCAGGACGCCTGCCGTCTGTTCGGGTTCGACATCCCGGCCGGGAAGCCCAGCGTCCCCAAGCGCATCAAGCGCGACGTGGCGCGGGGCAAGACAAGCCTATTCGGCGAACTGCTTCATACGCGCGAGCTCAACGAGTGGGATCTTCTCCACACGGTGATGCTTGCCGATAGCAAGACCACATTCCAAGTGGCCACCTACAATCCCAGTAATCGCTGGCCGGAAGCCTGGACGTCCGGAGCAGCGCTGGCCTCTCCGCGGGGCGGCGCCATCCTGACCGGGCATCCGGTCAAGATCGGTGATCTGATCCAGATTACCGGCGCCATGCCCAACGGCCAGATCAAAGGGAACTGCCTGATATGGGACATTGACCACGACCTCGTGGTCTGGGACGTCAAGCCGGAACTCCGTGCCTGGCAAGGCCAGATATATCTCAGCGTTCTCAATGAACTCCACGGTGGCCCGGCCAACCTGGACGTTCAAACCGCCTCAAACCTCGACCTGGCCAAGGTCCGGAATCACAAACTGATCCAGTTCCTTTGCCAGCAATACGCCTGCGATGTGTTCGACCTGATGCGGGATGACGATCGCGTCAAGGAGGAGATCGGCTTTTACAATCCCGCAGCTTGGGTCGATGAAGACGGTAATCCGGTAATCAACGAGAATCGCTGGAAGCTCTGGCGGATGTACTCCGCGGGATTGCCGGCGATGAAGTTTCGGACCTGCCGGGACGCGTTCTATCGCACCCAGATGGAATCCCCCGAGAACAACGATCCTGATCGCTTCCGGATTCGCTTCCGGGAGCCGCAGGATCTTATGACGGTCCAGTCGAATGATCTGGCTGGAGCGGCCGTGCGAAGGTATCTCTTCCCCGAGCCGTTTGTCTTTGACAAGCGGGGCTACCCGTACTGGGACCGTTCAACGTTACCCGACGTCGACTCGGTCTATCTGGGCGGATTCGATGGCGAGTTCATCTCGCTGAGGAACCCCAATGCCTCGCATAAGGAATCAGGCAAGCTACAGGGCTGCAAGCTACAGCACTTTGCCGCAATCGACCGCGGCGCCGTAATGTTCGTGCATCTCGGCTTTGCGGCAAGCCCGGATGGGTCCCCAGGTATGGCAAAGAGCTTCAACGGTGCGGACTTCGATGATTCCGTGCTGGCGCTGCTAGACCCGGAAATCGTCCAGCACTGGAACAACCTGCCCGCGTATCCGTGGGTTGCGGCCACACCTACCGAAGTACACGTGATCGACGACGGTGACGCCTTATTCGACCGGAATCCCAAGGCCAGGCTGTACGACTGGCGGTTTGTGTCCTGCATGGTCCAGGATGCGAAGCGCGGTCAGACCGGGATTGGATACGTGGTCAACGCCATCACCTGGTTCAACCTCCTCTGGCTCCATCGGGAAAGCATCGTGGCGGAGCTGCGGGGGATACAGCCGAGTCCCCAGGTCGCAGAAGCCATCCGCTGGGTGGAGCAGGAGCTACCCAAGAGCCGGATGCCGATGGTTGCTTCGCGCCTGGAGGAGATCATTGACGCCATCAAGATGAATGGTAAATCAATTGATTGGGCGAACGATGTAATTGCGGAGTTTCGCCAGTCCTGCCCCGTGGCACCGAAGTTCTGGTGGCAGGGTGGCTTCCAGAGCCAGGGCCGCATTCCGCGTGATCGAATCGCAAACGGTAATGAACCCATTCCGGTGACCACGGCCATGGACGTGGCCCGGGAACAATGGATTGAAATGTTCCAAAAGGCACGCCGGTTTGCCGACAAGGAAAGCTGGAGAAACTGCTGGCAAGTGCCACCAGAGATCCGGAGCTTCGCAACTCGCCCCGAGGCAGCCACTGCCGCAAGGGACTTCTGGATGTTCTATAACCGCACCCGGGAAGCCAAGAAGACGGAGTTCCTCAAGGCCGGAAAGGACCATCGGGGGAAGAAAGTCACGACCGAGCAAGAGGCCGGGATTGCCGCTTACCTGTACGCGGAAGAAGATGTCAATGACCGGATCAAGGCCAGCGGTATGTATCTGGATATCTATGCGGAACTGGTGAAGTTGGTCTTTGACCGCGGATTGACCCTCGAGCCACCACGCAATCCCGATGGCACGGTGAAACCGGTAGCGGATGGCATCCTGGGTGGGCCACACACCCTGGATGGGTTGTTGGATATCGCCAGAGCCGCTGGCGTAACCCGTCGCCACGTGCCCTTGACTTGGGAGTCCCAGCGAGTGCATCAGGACTATGGCGATCTGAATCTCGATATCGTCGTGGAAGACACGCTGGTACGGATAGCAGGGAGCAGTTCAAACTCTGCCAACTGGATCGGCATCGTGGACCTGCCCGACGGCCAGTATCGAATGGCGCATGGCCTGGTGGTCACCAAGGACACGATCGAGGCTCCGCCTCAAGAACCGGCAGTCGCACTCGTGGCCGTGAATGACTTCGAGCAGCGGCTGAAGGATGAGAAACTCCGGCAGCAAGACCGCCAGAGGATCGAGGCTGAACTCAAGGCCTTCCGGGCTCAGGTGTGTAATGGCGTAACCATCAAACCTGTCACCTATCGCAATCCCCAGAGCCAGGAAAACGAGGCCGGCGCGGAAGTATTTCTGGAAGGGACTTCCGAGCCACTTGCCCGGATCTCGCGGGAGCACGTGCCCGTCGTTACAAGTGAGCTCTCGGGGGTACTGGTCTCGGGAGGCCCGTACACGCTCAAGGTTCTCTGCCCGCTCGACCAGGGCGTTCGTCCTGCCCGACCTCTGGGTGTAAAGAATGTCCCGATACAGGTCGAGGATAACCCGATACCCGAGGCAGATTATTTCCCAACACGGAACAGCCAAGGGCCGTCCCTGGAGGTTGTCAATGGCTGGCAGTCCAGGATCAACCAAAGGAAAGCTGCACCGCGCGATCTCCAATGGTGGAAGGGCAAGGCTGGCAGCCGAGCGATTATACGACCAACCACTTTTGTACGGGCTGGCGTGAGTGAACCCGCAGTAGCCGTGTATCTGGATGGCGATGGAGTCCAGTTCGGCTGGATAGCGAGAGAGCATATACCCGCCGTTAAGCGGGAAATGCATGGCTATCTTGCCGACAGTGGACAGTACACATTGGCGTTTATCTGTGACCAACCCAAGTAAAGCGCCCACCGTTGACATAAACCATCATCAAAACATGCGCTCGCGGATTCGGACCTTTAAGAGTCCGGGAGCCGGGAGGAAGTATGCAGAACTACATCACGTCGTTCTCTGCATTGAAGTCGTCCCAATTCATTAACGACCGACTCAGTTGGGACGAAAGTAGCCCTCACCGCCATGATTGTCACGATCCACCACATGGGGTTCGGGTTGGATTTCTCGAGTATCGATCCCCACCGCGAAGATTGGCGGCGGTGGCAAGGTCAGACCCCTGGAAAGTTACAAGGGCTCAGGCTGGATTCCCGGGGGATGGAACTTGGAGGCGAAGATGGTCCTGGATTGCCGGGCCAGGCCGCTGGAACACGGGGACGGGCAAGGATTGCCTGCGGAGGGATCGTCGTGGCGAAGATTGCCATCCCAAGCAGGAGATATGTCCCTTCGCTGGTTTGCGAGCGTCGAGGATCGCGCTTGCAGCTTCGAGGCTTCTTCCTGGTTCAGGAGGATTTGGCCAGCTTCTGCGACAGGGCAAAAACCAGCTCCTGGTCCTTCTGGTTCAACTTCCTGAAGGTCTCAATGAGCTTACCTTCTCGGGAGGAAGGCGCAGCCCCTGTCTCCATGGGGAAAGCTTTCGGTTCCTTATCGCCTTCAAAGAATAGCTGGTATGTTTCGATTTCGAGGGCCTTTGCTAACCTTTCGAGGGTTTCGAGGTTGGGCACAGTGTGCCCGTTCTCGACCCTTGAAATATAGCAGCGTAGTAGACCTGTCCGTTTCTCGATATCGCCTTGGGAGAAACCCTTGGCGGCCCTTAGCTCCAACAACCGTTTTCCGATGTCCATGGGTTTCTTCTACCAGAACAGATGTCAGCAAGCAAGTGCCGAATAAGATTTAAGCCGGTAGTCCGTCGTCGAGTTTAACTTTCACCTCCGGGCTCCGACCCGGGAAAGGATATGCGTATGCCAAAGACTGTCGCAGTCTTTCAACTTCCTGAGATTCTGAGAAGCAAATCGAGCCATCTGGTAAAGCTTGCCGGAAAGATTGATTCCTTTTCGCTTTTACTCCGTGAGACGCCAGAGGGCGAATTGAAACGATCAATCGAAGACCAGTTTCACACCATGGTGTTCGCAACCCGCAAGGAAATTCGGAAGTATTGCCCTCGCTATCGCTCTCTGCCGGGCGAAGGTATCCTGGACTTCAATACGGATTGCACTTCCGGCCAACTTGAGCCCGGCGACCTCGGCAGCGCCCCACCACCCAAGCGGGGCAGGCTCTGCGAGACGTGCTGCTTCTTCGCAGGCATTCCCGAGGAGCAAGTTCCCGAAATGACGTTAACCCCCGCACCGCAAGACCTCGTGCTTGTGGTCTAAATCTCGCCAATCCTACCCCTTCATCCACCCACACTTTGCCCCATAACGCTCACAGCAGGTCGCAAAGCGACCAGAGAAGGAGATCCATTTATGAACGAACCGAACGCTGAAGGTACGAGCATCCCTGGCCGTTCCTGGCCGGGAGCCGATCTTTACAAATCCCTCAAGCTCGGCTGGCGTTGGCGCCGGCTGAAGTGGACCGTCGTGGCGGCCTCCGAAGCTGCGCAAGGCCACGAAACCAATGGTCTGCCGCCAGGTTCGAGGGAATTCCAAACACTCTTTAACGAGGTCGCCAGCAAGGTTCAGGAGTATTCCAATGAATCCGGCGATCCTCTCGACACTCTCAAGGCCCGGCTGCCTGCGCTGTGCGCTTTGGAGCGGCTGGCCAATCCTGCTCCCAGTGTGGCTCAGAACAAGGCTGGGCTGACGCTCGGCATCCTCATCGCCGGCTTACTGGGGCCAATCGGAATCGGTGCGCTGATCGGCCTCGGAACCGGCATGGCCCATTGGATCTCGCACCTGTTCGGATAAGGAGGTCAGGCATGACCGGCATATTGGAACTGTTCGCTCTCGTCGAAATCGGAAGCGGAATCGGTTTCCTGGCCACGTGGCGTAACCGGCTCCTGGCCAGCAAGGTCAACTATTCCCGCCCGTCGCATAACAAGAAGTCTCCGTTGGACAAGCTGATCCGTGCCCAGACCGGCCCTGTGATCACCCGGCAGGACCAACTCTACGTGAAGGTGGCCGACGGTCTAACCGTGCTTGTTCGCAGGCTTGTCCTGCTCGATGCCTTCCGCCAACTCATGCGCGCGGTGTTCCTGTCCAACTCACCACTCCGGCGCAGCCTGCGCGCCAAGAAGAAGGTGACCCATGGATGAGCCACCCAAGCCCACCTTCAAGAAGTCCACATTGATAGTCGCCCTTGCTCTGTTCTTGTTCACGCCAGGTGGTCTGTTCTGGGCATTTCTCTGGCTGTTCCGTGAACAAATGGAGTTCGACAAGGTAGCTTCTGCCTGGTCAAAGCATAGCTTCGCCAAGTTCAAGGAACAAAGGCGTAAGCAGAAGGAGGCTGAGCATGACTTTCACTCCGTCAGCGACGAGTAGCTTCTCGGCCGGAGCGGTCTTCTGGGCAATGGTGTGGAGCGTGGTTGTCAAGCTGGACGAACTGCTGAAGCTGGTGCCCTTTTATCATCCGAAGGCCAGAGTGTCCGACCGCATTCTTATCTGGGTGCGCAGCCACAAGATACTGACTGTCACCTGTACGGAAATCGTCAACTACTCCATCCACGGGGTCGAGTCCCCGTTGGGGGTTTGCTTCGCGCTCGGCGGGACCTTTGTAAATATTCTAATGGTCACGTTCATCGTGCCCATCTGGTGCCGGCTATCGAACCTGGAACGTCGCTGATCGTCCCCCCCGATCTTGATCCCCGATAACAAATTATCTCTAAATCCAAAGGAGGAAATCGAATCATGAAAACTCTCATTATCACTCTCACTGTTGTGTGTGCCGCGGTCGCATATTACTTCGGTCTTCGCTACTTCTCGGGCCAGGACCTTGGCTTCACGCCGGCCAGGAAGTACGTCAGGAACCTCGCCAAAAACCTGCTTCACACCGAAATCACTGCTGCCCGCGAAGCTGGCACGACTCCCGCGCCAACAACCGAACAAGCGGCCTAGCAGACTGTCCCTTTGACGCTGCTCGCCGCAACTCTCACAGATGTCAAAGGAGAGGCTGCATGTCACTCGTAACCCGTTATCGGCTCTTCTGGGCTGCCTTGATGGCAGCCCTCTTGGGCCTGGCTTTCTGGAAGAACTCCCAGAGCTATCCCGGCAAGCCCCCGCTCTGGCGACTCGGCAAGTCCTTAATTGACACCGGACTGGTGATTCTCCTGGCCATTTACGCGCCGGCCCTGCTGCTCATGTACGTGGTGATCTGGCTCACCAGCCCGTTCAAGAACAAGGTACTACAAGTATCCGCGGGCTTTGGCGCCGCACTGGCCGTCACCCACATTGCCGGCGTCCTGTTCGAGGCAATCGCTATTGCCGGCATCTTCGCCATGGACTTGGTCACTGGTCAGGTTGTGGCGAGGACGAGCAAGCGATTGAAAGCGCAGGCGCAGAAAGTAACTGCGTAAGCAGCAACTGAAAGGAGCGCAGTGAGCACAAACGGATTCGACAAAGAGATGGGCAAAGCGCGCGGAACATCCGCATGGCTCTTTATTGGCTTGCTGGTCTCAATCGCCGGCATGGCGGCAGGGGCAGGTATGCTCATCTGGCATATCGCAAAACTCATATTCAAGTGACCTTGAGGAAAAGGAGGAACCACATGACACCCATCATTATCGCGGGCTTAGTCAGCCTGTTCGCTGGCCTGGCGTTCATCTTGGCGCAGCCAAGACCAAATCTCCCCCCACCTCGCCGGAGCATCCGTAAGCACAAGATCAACCTTCTGGAAGACCTTGGCGCAGCGGGGATGAAGAGGAACGACCCTTGAAACTCCTCCGTGCAGTCGCGCTGGCTGTGGCAGAGACCGCCCTGCACGAGGCTGGTCGTATTGCCTTGGGTCTGGCTTTGGGTATGGCAAAAAGGCTTCTTGACACTCCAAATTCCGACACCATGGGCCTGAAGCAAACAACCATCGCGCGCAGATTGCAACGGAAAACTGTTGACGGTGCTTTACTCGCCGGTCCACGGGACAAGGAATGGGCGAAGTTCACCCTGAAGAAGGGTCTGCCCACCGATCAGCGGCCCAGAACCTTGGCAGTTGAGAATGAGCCGCATTCCGTGGATGACTTCGACGGGATCATCACGGAAGGTTACGGAAAGGGCGAGAAAAGGCTTATCTACTCCGGCACAGGCGTTATCAACGTTGGTGGAAGCCGCCAGCTTGGGAAGATCAATGTTCACGAACACGATGCCGAGAAGGCAGGCTCCCATTATGACTTCGTTGCCGAAGGCATCGACCCGCACACGAAATCCTTCGAGGTCAATATCGCCAACGGTCTCTTCAAGGGACGCTACGCCTTCCAGCAAGCCTTCGAGAAGAACCGGTTTCTGGTTGTCCGCATGAAGGACGAATCTGTTCTGGTTGCGAAGCCCGATATTCACCTCAAGCCGCCGGAGTTCCTCAAGACCATCCGCCAATCCGACCGCCCGGTCAGCGTCGAATGGAAAGACGATGGCAGTCTCACGAACGTGGCAATTCACAACCTGCGTGCTGTTTATCGTAGCCATCGGCCGGAAGGAGAGTCTTATTACGACAAGCTCCCCACCATCGAAGACCTCCGCAATCGCTCGCCCGTGTGGCTGGCGCGCAGGCTCTTCCCAGGACCCGAGCAGGAAGGAACCGTGTTGCGGGGCGAGCTTCATCATCCCGACGGAGCCGCTCGCGTGGGTGGAATCCTGAATGCCCTGCCGGAGAAGTCCGTCCGGATTCAGCAGGAGAGAGGTCCAGTCGAGTTCTACGCCTGGGATATTGGGAAGTTCAAGGGGCGGGACGTCAGCCAGATGCCCTATGGCCAGCGGCGCGAACTCTACGAAGCCGTGCTCGCGGAGATTCGTTTATTCAACAGGCACCTGCATGTCGTTCCGGCAATGCCGGAAGACGGTGACCCCGAGGAGTTTTATCGGGCCATTATCAATGACGCCCGTGGCCTGCCCTGGAGCGAAGGCGTGGTTGTGAAGTACCGGGATGCCATGGACCAGTGGTTCAAGGTGAAGGCGAATGACACCTTCGACGTACGAGTCACACGTTGCCTCGAAGGCGCAGGAAAGTTCGCAGGTAGCCTTGGAGCCATGGTTGTGGAAGGACCGACCGGCGTAGAGACCGAGATTGGTTCCTTCCAGTTGACGAACCAGCAGCGACGTTGGATTTGGGAGCACCGTGACCTGCTGACGGGTCAGATTGCCGAAGTGAGGGCCTTGACGGTCAACGAGAGCGGAGCACTCCGGGCGGGAGTGTTCGTGCGGTTTCACCCGTCCAAATCCGAGCAGGGACTGCTGCTGTACAGCGAAAGCCTGGCGGGGTCGACGGACCCGGACAAGAGCCGGCCGATGATGTATCGGCTGAAGAGCTCAGCGGGATGGAGGAGATAATGCTGTTTAGGGAAGTCGTTGCCAATCTCCTGAAACCCAAGCCGTGGTGGAGGAGGACGTGGACATCATCGTCATCGTGAAGATAAAGCTTGGCTACCCCCCTGGAAGGAAGAACATCGTCGAACTGGGCATAGCTGAGGACCCTGAAACAGGTCCGTTCTACGTTGCCCTGGTGGATGGTGAGCTGGTGAAAGCGGGTCGCTTCCTGAGTCCGCATGGACGCATGCTTTATAATGTCCCCGACCATGGGATGACCAAGCTTATGGCAGCAATGAGCCACGCCAGGGCAAGGTTTGCGGGCGTAGTTCCCGCTTCGACCAAGGCTGATAGAGAGTTTCTGGAAGCCGTTGGCATTCAGCCCTTCGTCAAAGGAGGTTGATTAATGAGCTTCTCGGTGGAATGCTATGGAGCATCCCGGCCCCAGCAAGGGCGCACAGCCAATGAAGATGCGTTTTGGATTGGCCGTGACCCGGTCCCTGTTGCTGTGGTTTGTGACGGAGCGGGAAATGCTCAGCAATCTGCCCAGCGAGCGATAACCTTCTTTCAGAAGCTCTGGGCTTCGGCCACGCCGGACCAGATTCGGGCAGCCGACACCTGGGGGAAATGGATTCACCTGCTCGACTCCCACTTGATGGGATTGTCTCAATCTACTTTTCTCGGGGTAGCAGTTCTGGAAGACTGCTTTGTGGGAGCCTACACGGGAGATAGCCGTATCTACCATTCTACGTCGGAGGGAACCCTCCGGCTTCTTACGGATAGCACCATGAAACTCCGCCTTGGGAGCGGCCAGACCAAGCCAGCTTTCCTGACGGGGAACTGGCAAGCCCGCGACCTGCTGGTCCTGATGACCGATGGGGCCTGGGGACCGCTGGGAAGCCTGGCCTTGACACAGCGAGCGATTGTTAAGGGAATCTGGCGTCATCTTTCTGATGTCCCGTTGTCCATTCTCGATTCTGCCTCCCGGGCTGGACGGGCTGATGATATGACGGCGGTGCTTATGAGGAAGGGAGCTTGAATAGTTTACCGGCTAAGAAGCTCGGCCGGATGGAGGGGATTACCGTGCAGACCAAACCCTCCCGATGCCTAGGGACCTCGTAATACGTCAAGAGAAGGGGTCAAGGAGCAAACACTTCCCCGACACACCGGATTCCGAGGAAGGCGCTCCTGATGCCTGGATTGAGCCCGACGCGATTGGATACGCGAGCATAGGAGGGATTGAAGTTCCATGAACCGCCATGAAGAGCTCGCGCGGTCCCGCTCGACGGTCCCGACGGGTCAACCGAAGGGCTATTCGCGTAGTAAGCAGCGTCAAACCAATCGTTCACCCACTCAAACACGTTCCCCAGCACGTCATACAACCCGAACCCGTTAGGCCGCTTTTGCGCTACCTCATGCATCCCGTTGCCGTTGTCCCTGAGCCGCTGTCCGTAATTCTTTTGGTCGTCCTTAAAGACCTGCGCGCTGTCCAACCGTTGCTGCCCGCTATTGTCCGCAGTCCAGGCGACTTCATCCACCGGCCCGTATCGCGCCTCCTTGCTTCCGGCTCGAGCCGCGTATTCCCACTCTGCTTCCGTAAGCAAACGGCCTCCTTCCCAAGTGCAGTAATCGCGCGCCTCATCCCACGTCACGGCAACGATAGGCATTGCCTCGTTGCCCCACCCGTTGTTGAGCACCCTGCCCATAAGATTCGGCTCCGGCGGCATGGTTTTCCCCGTTTCTTTCGCAAAGCGTTTATACGCGCCCGCCGTCACCGCTGTCTGCCCGACCCAGAATCCCTTGCTGACCGTGACCTGATGGGCAGGCTTCTCCTCATCGTGACACTCCTTGTCGCCCGGCGAGCAGCCCATCTGGAACGTCCCGGGCGGAATCCAGACGTACTTGAGTCCGTCTTTCTGGTTCGTCTTTACCCTCCCTGGCGCAGGTCCCTCTGCTGCGGGCGACTTCGCAGGCTTGGGCATCACCTCTGGGTGAAGCTGGGCATACGCGCATAGGCAATAGGTCAGCACCAAAGTCAAAGCTTGGAGCGCACAACGGCTCTTTATGCACATGGGATGGGGTCCTCCGTGGGAAACCTTGTCGGTGCGCATCTTACCACGTTTCGCAGGCTGGCGCAGGCCCGGTCCTTGGGCTTAGAACATCCGGGTCAGAAGACCATTTCGAAAGGAGGAATCCCCATGATTATTGGCGTCACGCATGACCAAGACGGCCGTGTCGTTCAGCGGCTGTCCGTTTCCACCAAGGTTTCCATCGGGCTGCCACCCAATGGAGATTGCAACCATCCCACCAAGCTCGACCATTTCGTTTTCCTGCGCAAGAAGAAGGCGGCCAACCGGGTTGGCTGGGAAGCCGACCCTGAACTGACTGAGCACTACGGAGCCGAGTGCCGCGAACTCCACATCATGCTAATCGACGACGACATCGAGAATGTATTCCCCACGTCCTATGCTTGGTGGACGGCCACCGAGCGGAAGTGTTGGGGTGATGGGACCTCCGCCACCCGGCGCACGGCGGAGAAGCCTGGCGGCCAGCCTTGGGTCCAATGTGGCAGCGGTTGTCCGGAGCTTTTGAGTGGGCAATGCAAACCCGGCGGGGACTTACGCTTTGTGCTGGCGGATTTCCCTCGGCTGGGGAGTGTCTGCCGCATCCACACGTGCTCTTACCGCTCCATCCGCCAGATTCACTCCGCCTTGCAGGAGATTCAAACCTTCACGGGCGGTCGCCTGGCCGGCATCACCGCCAAGCTGACGGTTCGCCCGGAGGAGGCCACGTACTTCGACCGCAAGGAGAAGAGGAAGAAGACTTCATCCATCTGGGCGCTGGGTCTGGAGGTCGAGGGAGACGACATGCGGAAACTCATCGCCAACCTTACGGAGAACGCCCGGCTGTTCGCGGAGACGCGAAAGTTACTTGGGTCGAGTGGCAAGGTATTGGAGGTGGTGGAGGATGAACAAGAGCAGGCGCCCGAGGTCGCGGCTGAGTTTTATCCATCGTCGCCGAATGGCTCTTCGCCGACCGAATCCACCGAGGCCGCTTTCCCCACGGAACCGACTCCTGGTAGCGCTCCGTCGAACTCGCCAGGTGAGACCCCGCCCGCTGGCAACGGTTCCAGGGTTTCTGGCGGGAACGAGTCAGCCAAACCACTTGCCGGTGAGGTGACGTCCTCGCCTACCCCCAACAGTGGCAACGGCAGTTCCGGCTTCAACCAGCTCCGAAACGAGTTCCTGACAGCGGCACGACGCGTTGCAACGACCAACAAGCAAGCCATCGGTGAAGTAGTTGAATGGGCAAGTGGCGGCGCCTTCAAGTACGGCGATATCGGTCGCATGACGGAGGTCGATATGCCCAGACTTCGAGCGGCCACTGAACTCATGGCGTCGGCCCTCGCCGGCACAACTCGCTGACCGAGAGCATGTCTTCTCTCGACCTATCTTCCCAACGTTGAGAGAAAAGCAGAGGCGAAACCAAGAGGAAGAAACCCCGATGACGACGATTTCAATTCTGGAACTCACGTTATGACTGATACAGGAAACAGGGGCAGGTCACTTTAATCTGGCGACGAAAGTCCACAGATTACTTTGGATGAGTTTGTCTGAATCCAACCCGTGTTCCCATGTTACGTAGGGCTGTTGCTAGGCTGTAATTGAACGCGGCCTCGAATCCACGAAAAGCTGGCTATAGTCGATTGTCTAGCTCATTGCCCGGGAATATGGGCTGAATCCCTTCTGTTTCGACCCGACTCGGTCTCGAACCGCGCCCCTCCTGCATTACAGGGTAAATCACCTTTAGCCCCGCGTACCCGGGGGCGCGACACAGATCGCGCCCCCGAGGGCACAGTGGTTTCAGGTGAGCCGCTACGGATGGAACTTGATGTTTCCGTTGCTAATGACGCGCTGCGATCTGACCTCGATCGGTGCACCGGCTGCACTGGTCACCGTAATACCAAACTGATCGCTCGTACCAGGCTGGCCGTGGTCTTGCACCGTCACGGTGAAGGCGCAACCGACGCCACAGGTGCCGGAGAACAAGACCGTCAACGGTGAGCCGTCTGGGTTGTATGCGATCACCACGGTATCGTTGACCAGGCCATCGATGTGCAGGCCGTTTACGTGATTGACATAGTTGAAGTGGCCGCTGTCCGGTTTGGCGTTGAAGCCGAAGGTGGCAGTGCCGGGGGAGGTGGGATCAGGCACCTGGATTTGGCCACCGCCGGTTACCTTGATGGTTCCAGCCGGGGGAGGGGTGACGCCAGATGGGGGGCAGGCGGCGACCGTGTTGTTATCCAGCGTCACTGCGCCGGTTAGGGCAAAAACTCCGCCCGACACGTTTGTGCCCGTAACCACAGTGTCGCTGCTAAGCGAGATAAGGATTCCTTGGAACTGAGTTCCTGTGCCCAAGGTCGCGGAGCTGCCGACGGCCCAAAAAACTCCGGGCGGCGACGACAGGCAAACACCTGGAGTAATTCCCACTCCATTGACCTCAACAATAGCGTCGGTGGCAGTGGTGAGCGCGCTCCCGATCTGGAAAATCCAGGGGCCCGAGCCCGTGAGATTGAGTGTCCCAGTTAATTCAGCCGAGGAATTGAAACAATAGACGCCTGACCCTAGCGTCCCTATTACGCCCAGATCCTGGCCACTCAAGTTGGTAGCGCAGGGCTCGGCTAGCAGGAAAGCATACGCAATAGCGGCATCATTCTGAGCCTGGAGCGCGGCCGGATTACCCGCCTCTAACGATCCGGTGTCGGTGCACGATCCAGGAAAACCCGTTATTGCGGAGCCGGGGCTGACGCCAACGTCTCCGGTGATGGTGGACCCACCGGTACAAGTGACCGTCGAAGAACCCAGAGCGGCGTAGGTTGACGCGGTACCCAGTGATGGCGCGGTTTGAGCCAATGCTGCCTTGAACGAGCCCAGGGCAAGAAGCGCAGCGATCGCTAGAAAACACAACGACAGGTACTTCTGGTGATGATTCATTACGACCCTCCTTCTAGTGGAATTCCCGAAGGCCAAATTGTATGCCAGTCGGGTCCTGACCTGTCTGCTCAGAAATGCACACCTGACTGTTCAGAATCGCTCAGGCCAGTTAAGGGGGAACACGGCGTGGGGTGGATCCCGAACAGTGCCCACCGCGCTTCACGGAGGAGAAGATGCAGCGGCTTCGTCTCAAAGCGCCCACTACGATAGTGGCGGACTACTTCCGCCTCTTCGTCAACCGCCGGGCTTACACCCTCCAGTCCAACCGGCCGCACCCGGAAAGTGCCCGGCATTATTACTACTGCCCCAAGGATAAGAAAGCTGGCCAGGGGCTGAGCCTGACGCTGGACACAATCCGCCGCCACATCGAGGGCGAAATCACCATCGGTCTTTACGCCATCAACCCCGCCACCCAATGCTCGAAGTGGGTGGCCATCGACGCGGATTACGAGGGTTCGCTCTCGGACCTCCTCAAGCTCAAGTTCTACCTCAGGCAGGATGGGGTGGAGTCGGCATTTGAACATAGCCATCGCGGAGGACATCTCTGGATATTCCTGGCGGAGCCGCTCCCAGCGCGGGACTGCCGTATCTACGTTTGCGGCCTTGCCCTGCGGCTGGGTATCCCGGTCAAGAGGGGCAGGGGGGAAGGAATCGAGGTCTTCCCCAAGCACGACGCGTTAAAGCCCGGCAGGTACGGCAATGCCATCCGTGGGCCGCTGGGCATTCACCGGGGTGCAGCTCAACGCTTCTGGTTCGACGGTGGCGATGAAGACCTTGTGAACCAGATGCGCTATCTGAATTCGCTTCCCAAGATGACCGGTGACCAGCTTGCCCGATTGATTGCTGGGAAGACCATCCCACCTCAGCTCCTTCCACCACAGGCGAAGGCTGGACTGCAAAATGGGAGACAGGCGTGTGGGCCGGCATTCCGCATCCTCGACCACATCAACACCAAGCTCCGCACAGTGGGGCATAACAACATCACCCGCTGTCCATCCTGTGCCGAAGAGGGGCACGACCGCAGCGGAGATAATCTCTCAATCTCAATCGAGGACCCACGCAAGTACATCTGCTGGGCCGGCTGCACCCGCGACATGATTCGTGCCGCAGTGGGTTACCCGAGGCCTGGCGTGGATGGCGCATAAAGGGCAAGCCACAGCTGATAAGACATTTGAGGGCACTTTGTTGCGAGGTTTCTATGCCTGAAATCAAAGACAACGTGGAAACGCAGCCCGTCCGGCGTCGGTTGCCCGACGAGCGCCAAGCCATCGTGCATCACTTTAACGTGGGCGGGTATGAAGGGTATTTGACCGTTGGGTTTTATGAGGACGGCAGCCCTGGCGAAATCTTCATCACCACCGCGAAGGAAGGTTCGACCGTTTCTGGGCTCATGGATTGTTTCGCCACGGCGGTGTCGCTTGCGCTGCAATACGGTTTGCCGCTTAAGGTGCTGTGTTCCAAGTTCAGCCACACGCGCTTCGAGCCGAGCGGGTGGACCGGGAACCCCGAAATCGGGTACGCCAAATCCTTAGCGGATTACGTGGCCCGCTGGTTGGCTCTCAGGTTTCTTCCACGTACATCTCCTGCACCCACGGGCACCGAAGCTGAGGCAAACGCTTCAGTGCCCGCTTACCCATCGGGAGACGAATTGAGCGAGCAGCCGATGGACGCGCCAGCGTGCATAGATTGTGGGGCTATCATGACTCGCAATGGGTCATGCTACCGCTGCGCGAACTGCGGGAGCACGAGCGGGTGTTCGTAAG
>Ga0326727_10011723_pt1 | contig 20266 bp, 10 predicted proteins | sample MB2enrmetagenome_FD_207643 | JGI IMG/M metagenome (GOLD analysis project Ga0326727, IMG submission 207643) | Lab enriched peat soil microbial communities from McLean, Ithaca, NY, United States - MB29MY | ecosystem: Environmental > Terrestrial > Soil > Wetlands > Peat | place: USA: New York...
GTCGGTCTCCATCCTGATTTCTCTGGTCGTCTCGCTGACCACCGTACCGATGCTGTGCGCACGCTGGCTCAAGCCGCATGAAGGACAACGGCGGCCGGGGAGAATCGTGCAACGTTTTGAACGCCTGTTCGACCGCATGCATGACGCCTACCGGCGTTCTCTGGGATGGGCGCTGGCGCATGGTCGTCTGATGTTGTTGTTGCTTTTGGCAACCATTTGTCTGAACGTCTATCTCTATACGGCGATTCCCAAAGGCTTTTTTCCTCAGCAGGATACCGGCCGCCTGATCGGCGTGTTGCGCGCCGACCAGCATATTTCCTTCCAGGCGATGTCGGTCAAACTGAACCGCTTCATGACCCAGGTGAAGCAGGACCCGGCGGTGGACACGGTGGTCGGCTTTACCGGTGGCTCGCAGCTCAACAGTGCCAGCATGTTCGTCGTCCTGAAACCGTTGTCCCAGCGTTCTGACACCGCCGACCAGATCATCGCCCGCTTGCGCAAGAAGCTGGCCATGGAACCGGGGGCGACCCTTTTCTTGCAATCGGTGCAGGATATCCGCATTGGCGGTCGGTCCAGCAATGCACAGTACCAGTACACCTTGCAGGGGGACGATCTGACGCAACTGCGGGCGTGGGTGCCCAAGGTCCAGCAGGCCTTGTCGCGACTGCCGATGCTGGCCGACGTCAACTCCGACCAGCAAGACAAGGGGCAGGAGACCTATCTCGACTTCGACCGTTCAGCCATGGCCCGGCTCGGCGTGACGCTGGCCGCCGTGGACAACACGCTTAACGATGCTTTTGGTCAGCGTCAGGTTTCGACCATCTATCAGCCGCTGAATCAGTACCACGTGGTGATGGAGTTGGCGCCGCCTTACTGGCAGAATCCCGACGCATTGCAATGGCTCTATGTGCCGACCACCAAGGGCGCCATGGTGCCATTGTCTGCCATCAGCCATTTTGCCCCGGGCAATACCGCGTTGGCGGTCAACCATCAAGGGCAGTTCGCGGCGGTGACCATGTCGTTCAATCTTCCGGTTGGCGTTTCGTTGAGTGACGCAACCAAAGCGATTGACGGGGCATTACACACGATGGGCCTGCCCGCCTCGATTATCGGCAGCTTCCAGGGGTCGGCCGCGGCATTCCAGGATTCGCTGTCGACGCAGCCGCTGCTGATTCTGGCCGCGGTTTTTGCGGTGTATATCGTGCTGGGCATGCTCTACGAAAGTTTTGTCCATCCCTGGACCATTTTGTCTACGCTGCCCTCCGCCGGTGTGGGGGCGTTGATGGCGCTGATTATCTGTAAAACCGACTTCAGCGTGATCGCGTTGATCGGGGTGTTGTTGCTGATCGGCATCGTCAAGAAAAACGCCATCATGATGATCGACTTCGCCATCGAGGCCGAGCGCACCCAGGGGCTGTCGACGCGCGATGCGATCTTTCAGGCCTGCATGCTGCGTTTCAGGCCGATCATGATGACTACCATGGCGGCGATGTTCGGCGCGATTCCGCTGGCGCTGGGACACGGCGACGGCGCCGAAATGCGCCAGCCGCTGGGGATTTCGATTGTTGGCGGTCTGGCGGTCAGCCAGGCGCTGACGCTGTATACAACGCCGGTGATTTATCTTTATCTCGACCGGTTCCGGATCTGGTGCCAGCGCAGGCGGCAAAAACCCGCTCGCCCGCTGCCGGCAGAAACCTGAAAACGGCATGAAGGTGTGAAAGGTAACAAGCAATGAGCAAGATGCGACTGCTGAGCGGACTGTGTGCACTGGCCCTGGCGGGCTGCGCTGTCGGCCCTGACTATGTCCGGCCAGAAATCGATACCGCTGCGCAATTCAAGGAAACGAAGGACTGGAAACTGGCCTCGCCTTCGGATGAGATCCCGCGCGGCGAGTGGTGGACGATTTTCGGCGACGAGGATCTCAACCGCCTGGAACAACAGCTCAATCAGCACAACCAGAGCATTGCCGCGGCCGAAGCACAGTACCGGGAAGCGACGGCATCGCTGCAAGAGGCGCAGGCCGGCTTTTATCCGACGGTGAGCGCCGGCGCCAGCGAGACCCGTGGGCGCTCGACCGGCAGTGCCAGTTCGAGCAGTGTGGTGGCCAAGAGCTATGACGCCTCGCTGTCCGCCAGCTGGGAGCTTGACCTGTGGGGCAAGGTGCGGCGTCAGGTCGAGGCCGGCCGCGCAGGCAGCGAAGCCAGTCAGGCCAGTCTGGCCAATATCCGTCTGAGCGAGCAGGCCGCGCTGGCGATTGCCTACTTTCAGCTTTATGTTTCCGATCGGCTGGCGCGCTCCCTGCAGGCCAGCATCGAGGCCTACCAGCGCGAATTGCAGATTACCCGGAACAGCTATGCCGCCGGTGTGTCGGGCGAGGCGGATGTCCTGCAGGCAGAGAACCAGCTGGAAACCCTGCAGGTCCAGGCGACCGACCAGGGATTGCAGCGCGCCGAGCTGGAACACTCGATCGCCGTGCTGACCGGTCAGGCACCGTCCGACTTTGCGTTGAGCGAGCGTACGCTGGCGCCGCATGTGCCGGAGATCCCGGCCGGTCTGCCTTCGGAACTGCTTGAACGTCGACCGGATATTGCCCAGGCCGAGCGGCTGGTCGCGCAGGCCAATGCCGAAATCGGCGTTGCCAAGGCGGCGTACTATCCGAATCTGACCCTGGGCGCCAGTGGCGGCTATCTCGCCAACAATCTGGCCCACTGGATCTCGGTCCCCAGCCGTATCTGGTCGATCGGCCCTTCGCTGGCGGAAACCCTGTTCGATGGGGGGCTACGCAATGCGCAGACCAGCGCAGCGCAGGCGACCTACGACCAGAGTGTGGCCAGTTATCGTCAGACTGTGCTGGCTGCATTCCAGAACGTCGAAGATAACCTGGCGGCAGAACGCATCCTGCAACAGGAAGCCCAGACCGAGCACCTGGCGGTCGAAAGCGCACGTAAATCCGCCGCGATCACTTTCAACCAGTATCAGGCCGGCACCGCCAGCATGCTGAATGTGTCGCAGTCCAACGCCACGCTGCAAGCCAATCTGCGTACCGAGTTCAACATCCTCAACAGCCGCTTGACCGCCGCGGTCGGGCTGATCAAGGCGCTGGGCGGCGGCTACGTTCAGGCAAAAGCGTCATAAGTCGCAACGCGGGACCTCCCGATGGGGGCCCCGCGAGATCCTGTGAGCACTGGCCGGTCTTCTGGCATGGGCAAACGGTAGCGGCTGCTCTGGCTGTCAACGGCGCCACCGGCCCAGAGCAGGGCCGCTTCATGCCCCTCCGCCTGCGGGTCGGCCAGGGTTTTGCAAAAAGCCATGTAACCCGGGATGGCACCGACATCCTCTGGCGGGCAGGCGTTGGCACCGTCCAGGCAGCCGGGAAATTCCACTCTTCGCGCATTTTATCGATCGACTCGACCGTAATGTGATGCGCCCAGTCGTCGCCGAAGTCATCGCGATAATCTAACGATCGGGCGCCGTTCAGGGCCTGTTTCAGCGTGACGCCCTCTTCTTGAATAAGCGGGGTCTCTCGCTGCAGTGTACCCGGCCAGCGGTGTCCTGTTTCACGTGAAACGCTACGATTTTTATCCCGTTTTTGCGCTAATGCGGAGAGAATGTTCTCCGTGTGTGACAGTTAGCAGGACCAGACGCCGAACTGTCATCCAGATAAGGTAAACTTGCCGCACCGATTGATTGTTCTGGCTTCGTCAATGAAGCCCGCAGACTGTAAATGAAGAAAAAGATTATTGGAGCCTACCGATGCGCATGATATTGCCGCCCGTCATCAATGCGTCGGCGCGCCGGCTGCTGCCGAACCGCTGGGATTTTATTGCTTTTCCGCTGATCATCTGTGCCATTGCACTTGGCAGTACCGGGTTTCATCAGGCGCTGGCGCCGTTGTCCTCCTTGCAGACTCAGGCGATTTCGCTGGATCCGTCCGCCCTGCCGGGTTATGCGTTGCGCACCATCTTGCGCATGCTGGGTGCGATGCTCGCATCGCTGGCGTTTACGTTGATCTACGGAACGCTGGCCGCCAAGAGCCGTCGCGCCGAAAAAGTACTGATCCCGATTCTGGATATCCTGCAGTCGGTACCGGTGCTGGGTTATATCTCGTTTACCGTGACCTTTTTCATCGCCCTGTTCCCCGGGCGTGTACTGGGCGCAGAACTGGCGGCGATCTTTGCGATTTTCACCAGTCAGGCATGGAATATGACCTTCAGTTTTTACCAGTCGCTGACCACGGTACCGCGCGACCTGAAGGAAGTCTCCGATAATTTTCGCCTGACGGGCTGGCAGCGTTTCTGGAAGCTCGAAGTGCCATTCTCGATGCCCGGCATGATCTGGAACATGATGATGAGCATGTCCGGCGGCTGGTTCTTCGTGGTCGCCTCGGAGGCGATCACGGTGGGCAACAACACCATCACGCTGCCCGGTGTCGGGTCTTATCTGGCGCAGGCCATTTCCGAGCGTAACCTCGGGGCGGTCGGCTGGGTGATTTTGACCATGACGGTTGTCATTCTGGCCTATGACCAGTTCCTGTTCCGTCCGCTGGTCGCCTGGGCCGACAAGTTCCGCATGGAAGATACGGCGTCCAAAAGCGCGCCCGAGTCCTGGTTGCTGGATCTGATCCTGCGCGCCCGCCTGATCCAGCACCTTCTCCATCCGATGGGGCGGTTGATGACCGGTCTGGCGCGCGCACCGATTCGTCTGCCGCGCCTGGGCGCGCAGCGCCCAGCCACCAGCGGCGTGAATAAGCCGGGAGACTGGGTCTGGTCGGCCATCGTGCTGCTCGGGACGGCCTGGGTGGTGTGGCACGTCGTGCGTTATGTGGCCACGGAAGTCGACCTGCATGAAGTCTTTCATGTGGTGCTGCTGGGCCTGATGACCCTGGTACGCGTCATGGTGCTGATCGTCCTGGCCTCGGTTGTTTGGGTGCCGATTGGCGTCATGGTCGGGCTGCGACCGCATCTGGCGGAGAAGATCCAGCCACTGGCGCAATTCCTGGCGGCATTTCCCGCCAACCTGCTGTTTCCGATCTTCGTCATCGGCATTGCGCACTTCAATGCCAATCCCGATATCTGGCTCAGTCCGCTGATTGTGCTGGGGACGCAGTGGTACATTCTGTTTAACGTGATTGCCGGCGCCTCTGCCTTCCCGAACGATTTTCGCGAGGCGGCGGACAACTTCCATATTCGCGGCTGGCAATGGTGGCGCAAGGTAATCCTCCCGGGTATTTTTCCGTACTACATTACCGGTGCGATCACGGCCTCGGGCGGAGCCTGGAACGCCAGCATCGTGTCCGAATTCGTATCATGGGGCAAAACCCAATATGCCGCGCACGGCCTGGGCGCCTATATTGCGCAAACCACCGCTGCCGGTGATTTCCCTAAAATCATTCTGGGGATTGCGGTGATGTCGTTCATGGTCGTGATGTTTAACCGCCTGCTGTGGCGGCCGATGTATGCCTATGCAGAAAATCTGCAGCGTTGAACGGATGATTGCCGGGTGTGTTTGCGATGCGGATCCGGACCGTGTACGACCGCCGGCCTTGAATACTAGATAAAGAATACTGGAAGAAAGTGAATCATGGATCACGTACCGTCGACCATTCTTGATGCACGAGATGTCTGCTGCGGCTTCGACAAGGGGCAAGGCGAGCTCAAAGTACTCGATAACGTCAATCTTACCCTGCAAGAGGGCGAGATCGTGGGGCTGCTGGGCCGTTCTGGCTCGGGTAAATCCACGCTGTTGCGTATTATTTCCGGCCTGATTCCGGCGACGGATGGGCAGGTGAATTACTGCGGAAAACCGGTCGACGGACCGGCCAAGGGGGTTGCGATGGTGTTCCAGACCTTCGCACTGTTCCCCTGGCTGACCGTGCTGGAAAATGTCGAAGCCGGCCTGGAGGCGCTCGGCGTGGCGGCTAAAGAGCGGCGCGAGCGTGCGCTGAAGGCGATTGACCTGATCGGTCTGGACGGTTTCGAGAGCGCTTACCCGCGCGAGTTGTCGGGGGGGATGCGCCAGCGTGTAGGTTTCGCCCGCGCGCTGGTGGTCAATCCGACCTTGATGCTGATGGATGAACCGTTTTCGGCGCTCGACGTGCTGACCGCGGAAACCCTGCGTACCGACTTGCTGGAGTTATGGAATTCCGGCGATCTGCCGATCAAGTCCATTCTGATTGTCACGCACAATATCGAAGAAGCGGTGTTCATGTGCGACCGCATCCTGCTGCTGTCGTCCAACCCGGGCCGCGTGACCGCCGAGATCACCGTGCCGTTCGCCCATCCGCGTAACCGGCTGGACCCGGCGTTCCGTCAGCTGGTCGACGATATCTATGCCAAAATGACCCGCCGTCCGAGCGCCGACGCACAACGCAAGGCCGGCCTCGAACTGAAGAGCTGGCTGCCTCAGGTTTCAACCAACCTGATCGCCGGTCTGATCGAAACCCTGGCGGCCGAACCCTATCTGGGCCGTGCCGACATGCCGCAGATTGCCCAGCAACTGCATATGGAGGTCGACGATCTGTTCCCGGTGGCCGAATTGCTGCAGAACCTGGGATTGGCCGATATGTCTGAAGGCGATATTACCCTGACCTACTACGGCAGACAGTATTCCGATTTCGGCACGCAAGAGCGCAAGCAGCTGTTTGCCGACTGTCTGCTGCGGGGTGTGCCGCTGGCCGGACATATCAAGACGGTGTTGGGTGAGCGCCCGAAACAACGTGCGCCGCGCGATCGCTTCAAGCAGGAACTCGAAGACTTCCTCAGCGACGCCGCCGCCGAAGAAACGCTGGATTCGGTGATCAACTGGGGCCGTTACGCCGAGATCTTCTCTTACGACGACCAGTCCGAAATGTTCAGCCTGGAAGACGTCGAAGCCTGACCTTCCAGGTACAGTCGCCGTTTCCGGCAGGAAACGGCGACTGTCTATCCGGCGTTACGCCGGGTTTTCTACAGATTTGCTTCTATCACAATATATTCCTGTCTATACTTTCAACGTTATCAAAGACAAAAGGGCGCCGACGTGGGCAGTAGTTCCCAGAGTTGCATGCTGGCTTGGGCCAGCGAAACACTGGCGAGTTAGCACACCGGGCCTTGTCCCCAGCCGCTGACTCGCAACAGATGAATCAGCGCGCTTCATAATCCGGCCCTTGGGCCGGCGATGTTGTTCTGGCATGTGCATCAACAGATTCAGATCGATTCGAACCCGTCACACGCATGAATTTTGCGACAGACACGATACGGTGCATGTGCACGCCGGTGCACAGGCATGAACAATGGCTATTGGCTCGCCGGGCTTCCATTCTCCGCTTTGACCCACTGTCCGAGCGGCGAACGGAAGCTTGCCTAACCCACGGCACGATTGTCATGTCGGGCGCCTCATCGTGATGTATTGGAGATGATGATGACCGTAAGAGAAAACGATGCGCGTGCCGCGGTTCTCGATACCGCGCATGTGGGCGATATTCGCGGCGCGCTCGGCACCATCCGGCACGACGATATCGCGCCGCGAAACGGCTGGATGGCCCGCCTTAAAACCCTGCTGGCGATCCTGGGTCCGGGATTGATCGTCATGGTCGGCGACAACGATGCCGGTGCATTCAGCACCTATACCCAGGCCGGTCAGAATTACGGGACGACACTGTTGTGGACCATGGCGCTGCTGATTCCCGTGCTGTACGTCAATCAGGAGATGGTGCTGCGTCTGGGGGCGGTCAGCCGGGTCGGTCACGCGCGCCTGATTCTCGAGCGTTTTGGCCGGTTCTGGGGCGCATTCAGCGCGATCGATCTGTTTATCCTGAATGCGCTGACCATCGTCACCGAGTTCATTGGCATCAGCCTGGGCATGGCTTTTCTTGGGGTGCCCAAAATAGCCGGTGTCATGCTGGCCGCGGTGCTGATTCTGTTGTCGGCCTCGACGGGCGATTTTCGTCGCTTTGAGCGCTTTTCGCTGGCACTGGTGGCCGGCAGCCTGCTGCTGGTGCCCATCCTGGTCATGATCCATCCACCGATGACACAGGTCGCCCACGATTTTCTGGTGCCACAGATGCCGGTCGGCGGTCATCTGGCGGATGTGATGCTGTTGATCATCGGTATTGTCGGTACCACGGTGGCGCCCTGGCAGCTCTTTTTTCAGCAAAGCTATGTCATCGACAAACGGATTACGCCGCGATTCATCAAGTACGAGCGTGCGGATCTCTGGATCGGCATCGTACTGGTGGTGATCGGCGCGGTGGCGATGATCGCCTTTACCGCGCAGGTCTTCGCCGGCCATGCGGAGTCCGGCCATTTCCGTGATGCCGGTGCGGTAGCGCAGGGGCTGGCCAGATATTATGGACGGGTTCCGGGCGTGCTCTTCGCGCTGGCGCTCATCGATGCGTCGATCATCGGCGCCTCTGCGGTCTCCCTGTCAACCGCCTATGCGCTGGGGGATGTGCTGAGCATGAAGCACTCCCTGCACCGCAAGCCGACCGATGCCATCGGCTTCTACGCCATGTATTGCGGCGTCATTGTCGTGGCTGCGGCGCTGGTGCTGCTGCCGAACGTGCCGCTTGGACTGCTGGTCAACGCGGTGCAGACACTGGCCGGCGTATTGTTGCCAAGCGCAACGGTTTTTTTGCTGATGCTGTGCAACGACAAGGCGGTGCTGGGCCCCTGGGTCAACTCCCGCACGACCAATGTGCTCGGTGCCCTGACCGTGGCCGTCCTGGTGCTGCTGTCCATCATCCTGACCGCCGCCGTGATTTTCCCCGATCTTTCCAGTCGTGCCATTGAGCGTATTCTGATTGGCGGCGGCGTTGCCTGTCTGGTGGTGACGCTGGCCGTCTGCCTAATGCAGATCCGCGAAGAGCGCCTCGCACCCGCCGCTTTGCCCCGTATGCCGCTGGACGCCATGTATCACTGGCGTATGCCGGCGCTCGACCAGCTCAAGCCCATGGTCCTGTCGGCGCGCAACAAAGTGTGGATGTCCGTTTTGTGGCTCTACCTGCTGCTCGCGGTGGGCATGCTGATCTACAAGGTGGTGATTTCATTGTGACGCTGTGACCGTATCGTCTAGTGTGGGCGGGGCGCGGTGCCTGCGGGGCCTGCGCCCTGCCCTGCTTAATGAATTTGTCTCGCAACGAAGCGGTCCCGCAGAAAACGTACCATTTCATCAGGGGGCATAGGGCGGGCGAACAGATAGCCCTGCAAGTAATCGCAACCCAACCGTTCCAGCACTTCCCGCTGCGCTTCGGTTTCCACGCCCTCCGCCACGACGCCCATGTGCAGGTTGTGCGCCAGCTGGATGATCGAAGATGTGATGGCTGCATCTTTCTCGCTGGTGTCGACATGATCGATAAATGACTTGTCGATCTTCAGCGTATCGATATCGAACTGCATCAGATAGGTCATCGAGGAGTACCCGGTACCGAAATCGTCAATTGATAACCTGAGCCCCAACTGACGCAGATCGGCAAGATGGGTGTGATGATCGCCGACGTCCTGCATCAGCATTCCCTCCGTCAATTCGACTTCGAGCATGTCCTGCTTCAGCTGGTTGTCCTCGATGGCCCGTTTCAGTATTGGCAGCAACTTTTCACTTTCAAACTGACGGGGCGACAGATTGATCGAGATCGGACAATGGTCGGGCAGAACGCGTGCTTCGTGCCAGCGTTTGCGTTGCTGTGCGGCTGTTTCGATGACCCATTCACCGACGGCATTGATCATCCCCGTTTGTTCGAGTAGCGGGACAAATACCGCCGGCGCGACCATGCCGTTACTATTGTGTTGCCAGCGGATCAGCGCTTCGACGCCTATCAGTTCATTGCCATGTATATCGAACTGCGGCTGGTAATACAGCCGAAATTCCTGTTGCTCCAGGCCCTGGCGCAGCCCTTGCTCCAACAACAGACGCGCCTTGGCGCGCACGTTCAACTCATCCGTAAAATATTCAAAAACATTCCGGCCCATGCTCTTGGCACGATACATGGCCAGATCCGCCGCCAGCATCAGGCTTTCGATGTCGTTGCAGTTGTCAGGAAACAGCGCAATGCCGATGCTGGCGCCCAGTGACAGCGTCTGACCTTGTACCTGAAATGGCGCATTCAGTACGTTCAGCATCTTGCGAGCGACGAGCGCGGCGAGCTCTGCATCATCCAGATCGTCGATGATGATCGTGAATTCGTCTCCACCCAGCCGCGCCACGGTATCTTTGGCGCGAACGACAGTTTTCAGGCGCACTGCCGCCTGGCACAGAATGGCGTCGCCACAATCGTGCCCCATGGTGTCGTTGATATCCTTGAAATGATCAAGGTCGATAAAAAACAGTGCGAGATGCAGGTGGCTGCGCGTGGCACGTCCGATGCTGTTCTGCAGTGCCTGTTTGAAGCCATGCCGGTTGACGAGACCGGTGAGATGATCCGTCACCGCCTGCAGACGCAATTGCTCTTCAAGAAGCTTGTGATAGCGGATGTCCTGAAACACCACCACCATGCCGGAATTGTCGTCGCTGAGCGAGGCGCAACTTAACGCAACCGGGAGCGTCGTGCCATCCGGCCGATGCAACTGGGTATCCAGCAGGCGCTGGGCACAGATTTCCTTGTCATCGATTGCCGCGCGTGGGCCGAAATCGCCAAAATCATGGCCCAGTATGGATTGGGCGTCGGCATTCAACAGCCGTAGTGCTGTCGGATTGGCGAATTCGACGTATCCGTCCGCCGACAGGCCCAGTACACCTTCGCCTGCGGCGTTGAGCATCGATTCGTAATAGGCTTTTTGCCGGTCAAGCTGGTTATTCGCTCGCTGCAGGCCCTGTTTATAACGGTCCAGTTCCAGAAACTGTCTGACTTTGGCGCGCAGAATCGCCGCGCTGATCGGTTTAAGAATGTAATCGATAGCACCATACTCATAGCCATGCTTGATGGCGGATTCGTCATTTGAGTAGGCTGTCAGAAAAATGACGGGAATCGAGTGTGTGCGAGGGTTTTCCCGCATCGTCCGCAGCACTTCGAACCCATCCATATCCGGCATCTGGACATCGAGAAGCACCAGGGAGACATCCCGCGTCAGGATCAGCTCCAGTGCAGACGCGCCCGAATCCGCGGTCAGAAGCATTGCCCCGCACCCGCCCAGCGCCGCTTGCAGAGCGACCAGGTTGGCTGGCGTATCATCGACCAGCAGAATGCACTGATTGCTTCCCCCCGGATCCGCCCCGGCCTCGGCCTCTTGCATATTCCCTTATCCTTCGCGGTGTCATTCGAGCAATTTATGGATTCGTTCCAGCAGATCGTGCGACGTGACCGGCTTGGCCAGATAGTCATCCGCCCCTACCGCCAGGCATTTTTCCCGGTCGCCTTTCATTGCGGACGCGGTCACTGCCAGAATCGGCCGGGTGAAATGCATATCGTGGCGCAAGGTGGCAGTGGCCTGATAACCGTCCAGGACCGGCATCATCATGTCCATCAGGATGAGATCGATATCCGGGCGCTGCCTGACGATTTCCAGCGCTTCCGCGCCATTGCGCGCGACGCACACCCGCATACCGGCCTCTTCCAATAGTTCACTCATGGCATAGACATTGCGGATGTCATCATCCACAAGCAGAATGGTCCGGGTGCCCTCGGGAGAGGTTGCGTCAGATTTTTGGTGCCGGTTGATGGCGGCATGCAGGAAGGTGAACGCCTGCGCCAGTTTCAGCGTATCGACTGGTTTGACGAGATATTCCAGCGAATGCATGCGTTTCAGCGTTGTTGGTTGCTCAAGGCAACTGATGATCAGCGTAGGCAGCTTTCGTCGTTTGAGCGCGTCGAGCAGCTGCCAGCCGCTCATGTCAGGCAGCAGGATATCGATCACTATGGCATCGGGCGGGTTCTGTTCGATGGATTCCAGCGCCTCTCTTCCACTCTGAAACGTCTGGCAGTCGAAATGGTTATCCCGCGCGCAGTCCGCGACCACATTCGCAAAATTCTCATCGTCTTCGACGATGACGACGCGATGCTGCCTGGTCGGCGGGTTGACGGTCTCTAGTTCTCTGGTCGGCAAAGGGGCGGACGCATCGTTTTCTTCCAGTGCATCGGGCAAGGGAAGCTGCAGCCTGAACGTGCTGCCGAGCCCCGGACTGCTGACGAGTGTCAGCGAACCACCCAGCAGCCCGGCGAGTTGACGCGATATGGCCAGGCCAAGGCCGGTGCCTCCATATTTGCGATTAATCGATCCGTCCAGTTGCTGGAAGGCCAGAAAAATAAGCGCCTGCTTGTCTTTGGGGATGCCCATGCCGGTATCGGTCACGCTGATGGTCAGCACGGGAGCCTGATCTTTTTCGTCCAGAGAAAAGCGGATAAGAATCTTGCCGCCTGGCTGGGTGAATTTGACGGCGTTCGAAAACAGATTTTTCAGAATCTGATACACGCGCTGAAAATCCAGAATCACCACTGCCGGCACTGCGCCATCGACACTGCACTGGATTTCCAGGCCTTTATTCTCGGCGACCGGGGTAAACGCATGACGCAGATATTCGCTGAATTCGGCAACGATCACCTTTTCCTGGCGAACCTGCATGTGACCGGCCTCGATGCGCGACAGATCGAGAATATCGTTGATCAGATTGAGCAGATCTTCCCCGGACTTGTGGATGATGTCGGCGTACTCGACCTGCTTGGGAAGCAGCGTATTCCTGGTATTGTCGCGCAACTGCTCACTGAGAATCAGGATGCTATTCAGCGGTGTGCGCAATTCGTGCGACATATTGGCCAGAAACTCGGACTTGTAGCGGCTGGCGAGTGCGACCTGTTCGGCGTGCTCACGAAAGCGCGATTCAATGGCTTTACGCTCGGAAATATCGATAATCGAACCCAGCACCAATAGCCCATCCTCGGTCTGGATGGGATTCAGTCCGATTTCGATCGGAAATTCGCTTCCATCCTTGCGCAGGCCGAATAGTTCTCGTCCCACTCCCATGGCGCGCGCCTCAGCATGCGCCATGAAATTCTCGCGGTACTGCAGGTGGTGATCCCGATAGCGCTCGGGAACCAGTATTTCGACGGGCTGCCCGAGTAATTCGGCGCGCGCATAGCCGAACCAGGTTTCCATCCGCGAGTTGACCAGGACGATGCGGCCTTCGGCGTTGACCATGACCATCGCATTGGGGGCGGCTTCTACCACGAGACGAAAGCGCTTTTCGCTTTTTTTGCGTTCGGTCAGATCGACGATCGAGGCCAGGACCAGAAGATTGTTGGTTGATGCCATCGGGCTGAGTCCGATTTCCACTGGAAATTCCGATCCATCCTTGCGGCGCGCAAACAGTTCGCGCCCCATCCCCATCGCGCGATGGCTGGCCCCCTCCATGAAGCCGTTGCGGTCGGCGAGATGCTGTGGCCGGTAGCGCTCGGGAACCAGCAGCTCGATCGCCTGACCTTGCAATTCATCGCGCGCATAACCGAACCACTGCTCGGTGTGTGCGTTGACGGCGACGATCATGCCATGACTGTCCACAACCACAACGCTATTGGGAACCGCTTCGATGATCGGCTCCAGGTGTTCGCGCTGTGCTTGAGGCGAGTCTTGCTCGATCAGGCGCCGCAGCAGCCATTTTGACGTGATCAAAAGCGCGCAGCCGAACAGCAAGGGCGGAAAGGCCCACGCGCGGTGTCCCGTGAAAACGATCAGCAGCAGCAGGATGCCTGTGGCCAGAAGGGTCATACCGACCCGGTCAAGCCAGCGCTTCGTACGATCAAAGTAAAACGATTGAATCCACATCGCTCCTCCCCGAAGCCCTCTGCACACCCCGCGTGCGTGCCCTTCTGGGAATGGATATCAAAGATGCATTTGATATCCATTTAAGGTATTCGATAAGTCAACTATCGGAATCATCCGGCAGAAATGCAAGCGATACTTAATCGCAATAAACCATTTTGAGATCAGGGCGTGTTGGTCGGGTGTGTCTGAAAAAAAGGGGACGGGGTCATGTTTTCCGGTTTTCGAAAAAAATGACGGAAATGGCGCCAAAAATGTGTCGGATCAGCCCCGGGAACTTGATGAAAATCAACTGGCGGGGGGGGGACGGACTTAAAGTGTGTCCACCCGGACAGGCAGGGTTCCAAGTGTTTGAAAATCGAACCGGAAGCGGTTCGTTGCCTGGACAAAACCATCGAGCTGAACACCTGTGTTGCACTCCAACGCAACAAGAAGGGCGAACAGATATCTGAAAAATCGAGACCAGCGAAGACGCACGCCGTACAACTGGCCGCGAGTTGAGTGAAGTGAGAAAAACATGTCTCTGTCCATCGAAAACCAGAAAAAACTGGACGCCTTCTGGGCGCATTGCGTCGAGAACCAGTACTTCAACATCGGTTACCCCGAATCCGCAGATTTCGACTACAGCGATCTTGAGCGCTTCATGCGTTTCTCGATCAACAACTGTGGCGACTGGAGCGAATACTGCAACTACCTGCTCAATTCTTTCGACTTCGAGCGCGATGTGATCAAGTATTTTGCACAGCTCTACCGGATCCCCTTTGAAAAGTCCTGGGGCTACGTCACCAATGGCGGTACGGAAGGCAACATGTTCGGGTGCTATCTGGCGCGCGAGCTGTTCCCGGACAGCACGCTTTACTACTCGAAGGACACGCATTACTCCGTCGCGAAAATCGTCAAGCTGCTGCGCATCAAGTCGCAGATGGTCGAGTCCCTGCCTAATGGCGAGATCAACTATCAGGATCTGATGAACAAGATCGCACAGAACGGCGAAGAACACCCCATCATTTTCGCCAATATCGGTACCACGGTCCTGGGCGCGGTCGACGATGTCCGCAAGATTCAGGACCTGATGACACGGGCGGGTTTTGCTCGCGAAGATTATTACATCCATGGCGATGGTGCCTTGAGCGGGATGATTCTGCCTTTCGTGGATCATCCGCAGGCGTATACCTTTGCCGATGGCATCGATTCGATCAGCGTCTCCGGCCACAAGATGATCGGCTCGCCGATTCCCTGCGGTATCACGCTGGCGAAAAAGGAAAACGTCGACAAGATCTCGGTGGAAATCGACTATATTGCCGCGCACGACAAGACCATCACCGGCTCCCGCAACGGACATACGCCCCTGATGCTGTGGTTCGCGATCAACTCGCGTTCGTTCGAAGAGCAGAAACAGCGCGTCGCGCGTTGCCTGAAAATGGCACAATACGCGGTAGACCGCCTGAAGCAGGCGGGAATCGATGCCTGGCGCAACAAGAACTCCATCACCGTGGTGTTCCCTTGCCCGTCCGAGCGGGTCTGGAAAAAGCATTGCCTGGCAACATCGGGCCAGTATGCGCATCTGATTACGACCGCGCATCATCTCGACAGCGACAAGATCGATGCCCTGATCGACGATGTGATCCAGGATCTGGTCGAGGAGTTTGCAGAGGATCAGGCCCTTTCCGAAGCTTGACGTACAGATTGACTGACACGTTGGGCCTTCGCTCCCTGGGCGTCGGCCCTTTTTTACTTGAGAAGGGCCTGCGGCATGAACGACCCGCGCAAAAGTCTGGACGCGCCGCTATGGCAGCGGGTCGAAGACCGGATCCACCGTGTTGCTTTTCGCTACGGTTACCATGAAATCCGCCTGCCCATTCTGGAGTCGGCCGGGCTGTACGCCGCTTCCGGCCGAGAACCGCAGTCGTTTACTGCGGAGGGGGTCGCGCTGCGCCCGGACGGAACGCCGGGATGCGTCAAGGCCGTCATCGAAGCACGCGGAGACGGCCGCCTCGATACCGAACGGCTCTGGTACCAGGGTCCGGTGTTCCGTCGGCAGGGGGAGTCGATCAGACAGATTCACCAGTTTGGCGTCGAAGCCTTCGGCATGGCGGGGGCCGATATCGATGCCGAGCTGATCATGATGACGTGGGATATCTTTGCGGCGCTGGGGTTGCATGGAAAGTTTGATCTGGAAATCCATACGGTCGGAACCTGGCAGGAGCAAAAAGCGGCGTCCGGCAGGCTTTCCGCGGATTCGCGCCGGCATTTCTCGTCGTTGTGCGAGCTGCTGGATTTGACGGGGGTGCCATACGAAGCCAACCCGGCCAGTCATACCGGCTCAGGCTATTACACACGCACGGTATTTTGCTGGCGGCCTGCCGGCCGGCCCGATGCGCCCGCGCTGGTGAGCGGCGGACGCTATGATGACCTGGCGGCGCACCATGCCGGACGCCCTCTTCCCGCCACCGGATTTGCCTTTGATTTCGACGCGCTGGTCCAATACGTCGCGCGCGTGGGCGGATTTGAGGCAGAAGCAGGCGGCCCCAGGATCGTGATCGATCTGCAGCGGCCGCAACAGGGGGAGGACGCGGTCCTGCTTGCGCACCGGCTACGCAGACGCTTGCCGACCGTTACCGTGCTGACGGCGCTGTCCGGGCGGGAAGCGCCCGCTGCGGCAGAGGGCGCGCAATGGCGTATCACGCTCAGAACGGATCAGCGAGTCGACATTTATTCGCTTTTGCAGGACCGGACGTGGTGCGTCCCGATCGATCAGGTGATCGATGTGGTGACCGAGCGCTCACGCGAAGACTAGCCGGGGGAATCGTGCCAAGAAAAGAGCGCTTGTTTATTGCGGGGATGCCGCAGCTGATTGCCCTCAAGGGTAACAATAACGAAGCGATTTTCCGCGACGATGCAGATTACCGGCACTTTGTGTCCTGTCTGCAAAAGGCCGCGGGATCGTTCGATGTCGGTCTGCACGCCTACACCCTGCTGACGAGCCAGGTCTACCTGCTTCTGAGCGCCGGCAGTAAAGAATCGCTGGCCCGATTCACCCAGTTTCTCGGTCGCTGCTATGTGGCCTGGTTCAACAAGCGTCATGTCCGCACCGGTGTATTGTGGGAAGGGCGATTTCGTAGCTGCAGCGTTGAACCGGCCAGCTATTTTTTACTGTGTCAGAAATGGATCGAGACGCGCACCCCTGAGGGTGACAGCGAACCCGGCGATACGCCGTGGAACAGTCTGCGCGCGCATACCGGACATGAGGCGCTTCATTTCCTGACCCCTCACCCCGTCTGGCTGGCGTTGGCCGCTGAAGAACCGGCACGCTGGGCTCGCTACCGCCAGTTTCTGTCCACACCGCTGGGCGCTTCGTTTATTTCCCGGGTTGAAGACTGCCTGCGCCAGAACTGTGTGCTGGGTACGTTGAATTACTGCCTTGAACTTGAAAGCCAATTGCATCAACCGGTACGGCCGCGTCAGAGCGGGCGACCGCGCAAACACTACCCCCACCGGATGAACTATTGGTTGTGGCTCGAGCAAGAGGCCCGATCCTGCATCCAGGGCGCCGCCTACCGGGAAATTCGCCTGCCGCTGCTGGAGGCCGAATCAGGCGGTGGAACCGAGGATTGGCCCGCCAACCTGAGAAGTGAAGGGACCTTGTGCTGCCTGCATGCCATTGCCGGCGATCAGGGGGGCGCATCGCCTTGCCGGTTATGGTATCAGGGGCCGATGTTTCGGACCGATCCTCAGACCGGAACGCAAGTCGAGCAATTTCATCAGATCGGTGTCGAGGCGTTGGGATATGGCGATATCGATATCGAACTGGAACAGTTGCTGATCCAGTACGATCTGTTTCAGCGCTTCAAGTTGTCTCCCCATCTGGAACTCCAGATCAATACCCTGGGCGATCCAGAGGATTTGCTGCGTTACCGCGAGATCTTGCGGCGCCATATTGCGCCGGCCATGAAATCCCTGAATGCGGTGCAGACTCGAATTGCCGCTAGCGCGCCCGAGGCATTACTGGCGTTGCCCGGTGTACTCCCCTCCGATCTTCAGGTTTCGGCTCCGCTGCTGTTCGACTGTCTCGGAGATAAAGCGCGCATCCGTTTCGAACGATTGACCCGGGCCTTGCAGGCAGCCGGTGTGCCCTACACGCATCGGGCCAATCTGTTTCCTCAGCACCCTTTTTATCAGCATACGTTCTTTGAGTGGCAGTCCACCCTGTCTGAGGTCCATGCGCTGGTTTGCCAGGGGGGGCGGTACGATGCGCTGGCCAGCCGGGTCTTGCAACGTGAAACGTCCGCATTCGGATTCGCCTTCATGGTTGAGCCGATGATCCGTCTGGCAGAACAATCCCATGCGGGGCATCGCCTGGAAAATCAGCGCGCGGATATCGCTGTCCTGAATGAAGGTGCTGCAAGCGTGGGTGTTGCGCTGGCGCTGGGGCACGCACTTCGCGAAGCCTATCCTTTTCTGGCGGTGGTCAATGATTTTTCCAATGGCAGGATGGCGGGCAAGCAGGCGCGTGCGGTTCGCAATGGCGCGCGGATTGTCGTGTGTGTGGAAAACGCCGGCCATGCCGATCTCCTTTTGACTGAAGTCGCCGAACGTCTGAGCTGTCCGGTCGATCAGGTCGTCCATCTGGCACGTCGCGCGCTGATATGATCAGTGGTGCGCGTATCGTTTCTCAGGGCACTGTCGTCGTGCGTAAGACGTGGCGGCGCCGATTATCGCCAAACAGCCACACTTGAGCCTCAAAAGAGTCCCTTTTAAATTGGTGCATCGCAACATCCGATGGCAATACGGCATTCACGGCCGTTGAGTCGTCTGCAAACGTCTGGGGTGTGCGAATGTAGTCTACGGGCGACGGGATGCATGCTACGCGTGCATTTCAGATCTGTATTTTTGTTAAGCAAAAATAGTGCCATGCTGCGGGCGCTTTTGGTCTGACTACCCCGCATCAGTCGCATCTACGAATAATGGTGGCCTGTTTTTTGGAAATATCGCCGCCAAAATGCGCTAAGCAATGGTCAAATCTCCCGGGTATCCGCCCTGTGAGCAGGCCATTTTGCCAGCGTATAGATGGTCAATGCATTTTGTAAATAGCGTTGAAAATATAATTGCCTAATTCAATCGCACTGCAATATGCGTTCCTGGTGCTTATTTATTTCGATATGTAAGAAAATATTTGACCATTAATACTCTATATAAAACAATGGCTTGCAGTGGTGTCGTAAAGATTTTCTTACTCTTGTGTTTAGAAAAAACGGATGTCATTCTTGGCAAGCATGGAAAAAGATCTATGATATAAAGCGGAAATTAGACACTGACAGTTATTATTTATATATCGATAAACTGATAAGATCACTGCTTTTCGACGGAACCTCGGAAAATGCTTTAAGAGTAGCCTCTAGAGGCTTTCAAAACGAGGGTCGTCAGGTGTTTGATGCGGGATGTTTCGGGTGGTTGATCTGATTATGGCTTTGTATTCAATGCAATACATTGCGGTTTTAGAAAAATTAAATTATTTGCTGTTGAATTGCGTAATTCAAAAAAATTCATGATTTAACCCTAATGTCATTGCGCCGCAATGACGGTGGTATTAAACATTTGCTGCGGTGCAATATCGGCAAATGAATCAAATTTTGATGTTGATCAATAAGTGTTATTGCGCGGGAAAGCACATTATATACAATTCTGAATATTACCAATTTCTCATATTTTGCGGCATGTAGGTTGGCCGCTCCAGGCGGCGATTCGCAAGACCGCATCGACAACGAGTTCCGGTCGGGTGCCATGCACCAGAACCACTCGACCGATCTTTGGTGTAATCCTGTAGTCAAGGAAAGCAGTGACAAAACTGGACTTATCGTAATGAGGGTCCGGGCGTGTACCAGAAAATGTGAAGATGGAGAGATCTGTTTTTACAGGTACGCGAAAGCTAATTAGCCGACATCATAAGGTAGTCGATACCGCTTGGTGACGTTCTAGTTAATTGTGCGTAGCAGTACATTGGGAGCAATAATATGTCTTCTCACTCGACAAAAATGGGCGTGTCTGCGTTGACGGTTTTCGTCACGCTGAACATGATGGGGTCCGGGATTTTCCTGTTGCCCTCCAGTTTGGCTGGTATTGGTTCTATCAGTATTTTCGGTTGGGTTATCTCGACCGTTGGTTCGATCGCCCTCGCGGTTTCCTTCTCCAAACTCGGCTTCCTGTGCCCGAAAGAAGGCGGTATGTACGCCTTTGCTCGTGACGGTATCGGCGAATATGCAGCTTTCACCGAAACCTGGTGCTACTGGTTGTCCCTGTGGGTCGGTAACGTAGCCATCGCCATTGCCGGCATCGGTTACATGTCCTACTTCTTCCCGGCGCTGAAAGACCCGCTGACCGGTGCAATCGCTTCGATCGTCGCCATCTGGTTCTTCACCTTCCTGAACTACCCGGGCGCCGGCTTCATCGGCAAGTGCCAGAAGTTCACCTCGCTGGGTATGCTGATCCCGGTGGGTGGCATGGCCATCCTGGGCTGGTTCTTCTTCCACCCGTCGTACATCACC
>Ga0326727_10011725_pt1 | contig 20261 bp, 13 predicted proteins | sample MB2enrmetagenome_FD_207643 | JGI IMG/M metagenome (GOLD analysis project Ga0326727, IMG submission 207643) | Lab enriched peat soil microbial communities from McLean, Ithaca, NY, United States - MB29MY | ecosystem: Environmental > Terrestrial > Soil > Wetlands > Peat | place: USA: New York...
AGCTGGTGGGTACTTGATAGGTGTTGAGGGACGCATTTCCAATCTGTCCCTGGTAGGTTGCAGTGCCCGTATTGCTGGTGGAGCTTCCTCCCGACAGCTTGTAGGCGGTGGTGCCCAAGCCATCGATATTCTGATGGTTGGCAACGTTGAAGATGTTGCACATGAGTTGCAGGTTGCGGCCCTTATCGAAGGAGATCTGCTTCTGGAAGCGGGCATCGTCAACCTCGCGGTGCGGATACCTCTTGGTGTTGAACCCGATCATGGGAATCATGTTGGAACCGGAGGACCCATTCCAGTAGCTGCCGATTTCAGCATAGTAGTACGCGGAGCCGCTGAGGCCGACTGTATAGGGCAAGCCGTTCTGGAATTGGAAGTTATCGCTCAGGCTCCAGTCATTGGACAGGTACTTCACCCAACTCGATGTCTTGGCGTTGGGGAAGTTATACAGCACATAAGCCACGGCCCGGTTGGGCACGTTGTAGCTGGAATCGCCGTAGTTGATGCGCTGATTTGTTGCCAAGGGGTCGTACCAGTTGTTGGTCGCGACGGTGGTGCCGGCTTGCTGCGCAAAATCCAGAGCGTGCGACCAGGTGTAGCTGGCATCGAACTGAATGCTGCGCAGTGAGCGATTGAGAATCTCGAGCACCATGGCATTGTAGTTCGAGTTGATGTTGCTAATCAGCTCGCTAATGGCCTGGAAGTCCGAGGCCGCAGAGCCGAAGAGAGCCTGGTTGCCATAACTGGTGTAGGCATTCACCGTGTAGGTCGCTCCGTTGGGCAGCGGGCCCAGACCGGAGGCATCGGAAACGGTAATCGTTATGGGAGTGACGGTGGCCGGATTGAGGTTGAGGTCGAGCCAGTTGGGCAACTCGCGTCCCAGCGCTCCCAGATAGCTTCCCTGGATGTACGTGCCATGCCCGAGGTGATGCTGCATCATCAGGTCAAACTCCATCACCAGTGGGTTGCGCAGGTTGGGCGCCATGAAGTAGGAGTTTGGATTGACAGCAGAGGCAGTCGAGGCGATATTCGGGAACAATGGGCCGACCACGGTGCTGTTCTTGTAGGTGGTGGTTAGCTGTCCGTTATAGCTACCGGTGTCCACCTGAATGTTGAGCAGGTTTCCGTTGGTGATACGGCCGTAATAGACACCATAGCCGCCGCGCAGCACGGTGTTGCCCTTACCGGTGACATCATAGGAGAACCCAATGCGAGGACCAAAGTTCCATTTGTCGCTTGGTTTGTTGGTCAGGCCGGGATAAGCATAGAAGTTTGAGCCGCTGGTGGAGTTGACCGCGGTAGCCGTGGCAGAGGGAGAGGGCAGAGCCTCGTAGTCCCAGCGCAGGCCGAGTTCCAGGGTCAGGCGCGGAGTAGCCTTCCAGTTATCCTGGGCAAAGAGCCCCGTGTCCATGGTGGCAATTTCAAAGACCGGGTTTCCAAATCCCTGAACTAATGACGAGTAGCAGGGATAGGTTCCAGTGGCATTGGTAGTTGAGGTTCCAGCCGAGGACGCGCTGCTGTTGCATGTACCGACCGGTGTCGTCTTTTTGGAGTTGATCACGTCGTTGAAGTAGTTGCCGAAGTAGCTGTAGGATTCGTAGCCGTTGCTCTCGTAGGTGTTGTTCATAATATCGTCATTGTGAACAGCGTCTACGCCGAACTTCAGGCTGTGATTGCCCTTGTTCCAGTAGAGAACATCGCCCACCTGCCACTTCTTTTCGTCGGGAAGAGCTTTGCGGTAGGAGTAATACGGCGAGCCGGCATATACGCCGCCCGATGATTCATTGATATTAATCTCCGGGATATTTGGCGAAAAATCGCCGGCGGCGGTGTTCGTAAACCCGTTGTTTCCCTCCAGATAGTCTTGTGTGTAAGTGGTGGTGGGCTGCTGACCCTCGTCATTCAGCTCGCGGCTTTCCTGGAAGAGCAGCTCATTGCTGATGTTTGTGGTAATGAGGCTGGTGAGCTTGGCCACGCCATAATCCAGCTTGACGTAATCCATGCCAAATGTATCGCGCGCATAGGGGTTGGTAGCCTGGGTCTGAACACCGCCGGGCGAATCCCAGCGCAGGCGATGGTAGAGGAAGCTTACATGCTCTTTGGGGGTGATTTGATAGTCCAGCTTGGGAGTGTTGATCTCCTGGAAGCCGGTGCGCGGCACTGGGCCAAGGTCCGTGTTAAGGTCACTAATCATATCGTCATAGGCAATCACAGCTGTGTCGTAGGACGTAACTGAGATGGAACCGGGCTGGCCATTATTAGCTGTGAGGCTAGTAAAAGAGGGGCTTCCGGCAGCAACCTGGCGAGCAGCCAATGTACACGCCTGACTGTCCAAGGTGTAGTTCGAGTCAACGGACGAAGTCGTGTTGAAATAGCCGGTGGTCAGACTACACAAGCTCGCCGGCGCGGCGGAAGGCAAGTTTGCCGCCCGCGTAGGCAAGGCGTAGAAGGAGGATGCTACGTTCGGAACCGCTGTTCCCGGAAAGATACGGGAATGTTGATCGTAGGTATAGATCCAGAAGAGTTTGTTCTTGATTAGCGCTCCGCCGACGGTGAAGCCATAGATCTTGCGCAGGTCCTTAGGCTTGATTGGCGTGGAAACATAGGTGTTGGTGGTGGGGTTCAGGACCGAGATCTTGGCATAATCGTTGTCGGCATTCCATTTGCTCTCGCGATCCCAGAAATAGGCTTGCCCGTGTAGTTGGTTTGTTCCGCTCTTGGTGACGGAGGTGATGACGCCGCCAGCGGCGCGGCCGTACTCAGCGGAATAGACGCCGGTGTTGACGGCAAATTCGCGAACCGCAGCTCCCGTGGTCGAATAAGCCTCACGGGTGCGCCCGCGCTCTTCGGCGTAATAAGCCTGGTTGTCGTCGGCGCCGTCGATCTCAACGTTGTTGAGAATCGGGCTGACTCCGCGAACCGCAACCAGACCAAAGCCGTTAGAGTCCGAAACGACGCCCGGGGTGGTCATGGCCAAGCTGGACCAGCGGCGGTTGTTGATGGGGACTTCCTGAAGCGCTCTCAAGTTGAGCGAGGCGCTGAAGTCCGGCGACTCAAGGTTGAGCACCGGCGCCAGTTCCGTGACCTCGACGGAGGTAGTGGACGCGCCAACAGTCAGATGTGGCGAAACGTCTGTCGGCTGGCCGACCTGGACAAGGACGCCATTGGCGTGGAAGGTGGCAAAGCCGGAGGCGACAAAAGTCACCCGATAGGTGCCGGGCTCCAGCAAGGGAGCTTTATAAAAACCGCTGGCATCGGAGGTGAGCTTAATTTCGGCGTTGGTCCCCATGTTATGGATGGTGACAGCGACGCCGGGAACTACGGCTCCGGTGGGATCAAGAACTGATCCGGAAATGGAGCCTTGGGTGGAAGTCTGCGCGTTCAGGGCAACTGTGCCCAAACACACGGCCAGAGTGAGGATCATCAGGCAGATAACGCTCTGACGTATTCGGTTCATGGTCATGATGGCTCTCCAAAATGTTGCTGGTGTTGAGAATGCGCTGGGTTGGTGATCGGCAGCGCCCCTTTGTGTACGACAGACACAACGCGTAACGCGTTGCGCAAAGGATCTTTTTGCACCTTTGGATCTCTTATCTCTCGCGGGTGCTGTAGCCGCTCCATGGGGTGCCTCGGATGCAAGCTTCCCCATAAAGAAGAATATAGTAAGCCAAAATTAAGGCATTGTAAACGTTTGATTTTCTTCCGTTTAAGGGAGCAGGCTATCTGAGCAGATGCCATGTAAGACGTTCTCCCATAAGCATTTAGGGTGTCATCACAGCCCAGAGACCGATCTAAACACTCTTTTCTCATACCCTCTCACGGGTTTGCATACTAACAAATGACACTGGCTCTAACGACAGTGTACATCCGGATTTTGGCCGCCACAATGAACTTCCCTGCGCCAACCAGCCCTTCAGGCGCTCGTCATCTGCACTGTAAATCCATTTTTGTTTCATTCGCGACCGTCAACCATGTCGCAAACCGCTTCACGGACACATTCCCGCTCCATGGACAAAATTGGTTCATGGCGACGATACATACATTCCCAAAGGGAACACAGTATACCCCAGGCCATTCAGGGGGGGCAATGGTGGAAAACACGCCCAAAATTCGGGGAGGGGCGGCGCTGCCGCAGCGGGAACCGCGCGGAACCCGCCGCCCTTTCTCCCAGCGCGGATTGAGATGAATCTCTACTGGTTGCCTGCCCTGGTCCACTCGATGCGTAGGCCGGTGCGGAAGTTGAAGGGCAAACTTGGATAGCCGATGGGGGCGATGTTCCGGTCGCCGGTGAGGTTCTCCGCCTGGCCATAGAAGCCGAGCCAGGGAAGCAGCTTGTAGCTGGCGCCCAGGTCCAGTTTGGCGTAGCCCCAGTCGAGATTTCGGTTGGGCAGTAGAAGCGTGTTGCCGCCGATGTCCCCGTAGGCGTCAACAACGGTCGCATCGGCGTTCTCCAAATAGGTTGAATCGTCGCTGCGGCTGGCAAAGGCAGAAGTGAAGGAGGCTGTGAGCTTCTTCGCCGCATAGCTGGCGGTGAAGAAGCCTGTATGCGGCGGGCGGCGGAAGGGTCGAGCGCCCACCAGCGGCGTGTATCCCCCGATGGGAATGCAGTTTGCAGTTCCGAGCGTGCAGCCGTAGGGATAGGTAGGCGCGTATCCTTCCATCAGCGCCTCATTGTCGCTGTCAAAGGAGCGCTGCACGACGGCGTCGAGATAGGTGTAGCCGCCGCGCAAGAAGATGTTCTTGCCGATCCCGCTCTCGATGGTCGTCTCGATACCCTGTGCGCGAAAGGCCCCGGTGTTGACATAGAGGCCGGAGTCGTATTGGAAGTAGGAGCCGAGGTCGGTAATCAGTTCCTGTTTTTCGGCGGGCGTCAGATTGGGAATCAGATTGGGCAGAAGCGTTGCGCCTACCGATTCAATCTCTTTGCCGAACTGATTGTGAAAATAGCTGGAGCGGAAGATGATTCGCTCTCCCCAGAACGATTGTTCCACACCGCCCTCGTAGGTTCTTGTCGTGGGAGCATTCAACGGACCGATATGCAATTGCTGGGCGGCGGATTGAAAGCCATGCGTCACCAGAAACTGATAGAGCGAACCGAATTGCTCAAGAAGTTTTGGCTCTCGCACACCGTCACCATAATTGAAGAGGATGCGTGTTCCGCTGAAAATGCCCGTGCGCGGACGCACTGCATAATACGAAAGTCCCGCGCGCGGCGAAGTCTGCGTGCCGAAGAGCGAGTAGCGCTCCAGGCTGCCGCCTAGCGTATAGAAGAACCGGCCTTTGAAGTCGCCATGCACGCTTGCCAGATAGTCGTAGTTAGCGCGTTTGGTCGTATCGTCCGTTCCCCAGGAAGGATAGACATACGACCCGCGCTCATCTTCATAATGGAAGCCGATGAGCGCAATCAGACGGGGCGTGAATTTGTAATCGCCCTGATAAGCAAGTTGGTCGCGATTACTGACTAGCTGGTCGCCGCTCGGATATGTTCCGGCGCAATCCAGCGCGGCCTGCCCGGTGACGGAGTAGCCATTCGCGCCGGTGATGGTGACCGTATTGCCGAAGTAAGCAGGAGAGTAGCAGTAAAGGCTAAATGCCGAATTGTACGTTCCCGACGGTTTCCACATCGTGTACTGCTCGCGCTTGCGGGTCAGGCCGTAGCGAAACAGATTGTGAAATGCCGCCGTGGTCTGATTGTCGATGGAGGCGCTGATAAACAGGTCCTGATCTTTTTGCGTGGCGTTGTCGGCGACGTGATAAAAGTCCCAGGCGTTGGGAACACCGGTAGCATCGACGCCATAGTGCAACGTGCCGCGAATCTGCGTGCTCCCGCTGGGCTGCCAGCCGAGGTTAGCCGCCGTGGTGGCGACGTGGTACTTGTCATTGGGAAGATCGTTGGCGGTTTGCAGCCAACTGAAGGCGCCCAGGTAATCCAGTTTGTTGTGCGCGCCGGCCACTTCCAGTTCTTCGCGCGAGGTAGAGAGGTTGCCGGCATCGCCCTGAAAGAGAATCGACGGAGAACTGGTGGTGCCGCGCGGAGTAGTGAGGCTGACCACGCCGCTGGCCGCGTCCGCGCCATAAAGGCTGGAGTCAGGACCACGATAAACCTCAGCGCGCTCTACTGCGGTGGTCGAGAGCGGGCCAAAGTCGAATTGCCCGCCGAGATCGCCGATGCTCACCCCGTCAAGCAGAATCTTGTTGGCGTCCGAATCGCCGCCTCGAATGAAGAGCGAGGTCTGCGCGCCATGCTGGCCCTCCTGCACGGAGATCGTGCCGGGCATCAGACGCAGGGCGCTCACCAGGTCGCTGCGCAGCGCCAGATCGAGCGGCCCCAGCACGCTGGTGGTCTCGCTGGTCTGCGGCTGGGGCGTGGGAGTTCCGGTGGCTGTGACCACAATGGACTGGCGCACCCACTCCGGCTCGAGCACTACGTTGCGCTCGATTGAATCAAGCCGGCCGGCGTAGAAGCTGGGCGTTTCCAACTGGCGAAAGCTTTTGGCGGAAACCAGCATGAAGAAGCGGCCTTCGACGCCGGTAATAATCTGAAAACTGCCGTCAGCCGTGGAAACAGCGGCTCCGACGGCTTTGCCGCCGCAGATCAGAACCACGTTGGCGCCGGTGACCTTGGCGCCCGAGGCGTCCGTGACCACGCCGCGGATGGAGGCAGCCAGAGAGAAAGAGGCGCTGACAGCGAGCAGAAGCAGGGCGAACACGGCGAGAAGCGCGCGCGACAGGTTGTAGCGAGAGAAGGAATGCAGATAAACAGGCATGATGGCTCCTTCGTTCCCCTCGGAACGCAAGTGGGTTGAGGGCGCGAGGACCGGTCTCCTGACTTGCGCATTTCCAGCCACCTTCCCACAGGCGCGCCCCAAGGGGCACACCGTGCAGTGGTTCACGAGGGGTTTCCGCAACGGCGGAAAGTCCCTGGCTGGTTCCCTGCCCTGGCCGATAGAACGGGCCACAGAGCCGGGGCGCTCACAGTTGCGGGGCAGTGGCGGAGTTTCACCGCCTTCCCGAGCATCCTGGCGATTGCCGTGGTAGATTGCGCTGCTCCTCGAAGGAGCAGCCAGATGTCATGGAACGATTTCCATGACACAACTTTTATAGTTGGTGCAGCTTTGTCAAGTCAAAACTCGCGGAGCAAAGAAGTTTGCCAGATCATAAAAATGTTTTATTGGATTGCAATACAGAATGAAATGGTGACCCCGGGAAGACTCGAACTTCCGACACGCAGTTTAGGAAACTGCTGCTCTATCCACCTGAGCTACGGGGCCACTACGCAAATTGTTCGCAACAGTTTCAGGAAACCGCTGGGCTCTACTCCTTCGGCCTTTGCGGGCCGGGACCACCTGAGCTACGGGGCCACTTAAGCTGCGGTGTCACAATGCGAAACCGCGCTATCAACAGGTTAGCATCACTGCGCTACAGGTAAAAGTTATTCGATTCGTTGATCAGACTGGCGAGAGCGGGTGATGAGCGCCCTGTGGCAGAGTGATGGCAATGGCGTCACCCGGCCGCACCGTGCCGCCTGCCTCCACGGTGCCCATCACGCCGCAGAGATAACGGCGATTTTGCGCGTCCTCGATGAGCTGACTCATCAAGCCCGGCAGAAAGCGGTCAATCTGGGAACACGGGCCTCGCAGGCCGGTGATGCGGATCATAGCTTTCTCGATGGTGAGGACGGTTCCTTCAGGTAAATGAAGCAGGTCGATTCCACGCGTCGTTATGTTTTCGCCTAGTTCACCAGGCCCGACGCGAAAACCCTTCTGCGCCAGAAATTCAAACAATTCGGCATGAATCAGGTGAACCTGGCAAAGATTGGGGCGTTCAGGATGGCGCGCCTTCTGGTAAAGATGCTGCACGGTACGGCCAGCGTGTGCGTCCCCTTCTACACCAATCCCTTCAACCAGCCGAATCTTGCTTTGCGGGCTCTTGCTGAACGTGTGCTGAGGACTGCTATTCACAGAGACCACAACGGCTTTATCCATACTTGGGATAATTATTTGTGCGCTGCTCATACAAATTTGTTTCTGATGAAATAGAAGAGTGGAGCTTCGATGACCATCACCATGAACCAACTGAGCCTCCACTCTTCAACGTGTGTAAGCACTATCGCAAAAGCTGCTAAATGCCCCATCATAAGAATCGCGGTCATCACCCAAAAACGCCACTTTCGAAGTAACTTTTCGCTATCACATACGAAAAACCCGAACAGTAATAACGTAAAACCGGCAAGCCCATCCCATCGGATAAATGCATCATGACCCCACTTGTCCTCAACTACAAAGGCTATTTTCAAGAATACAAGAAAAACGAGAGCGCCGAGAACGATAAGATGGAGATAGGTCCTGGCACTAAATCGAGTAGACTGACGCGTCGTTGAGCTCATTGTTTGTCTCTCTACTGTTACTTCGCGTAATCTTCGCGCATGGGAGTAAAGATATCCAGCGCCTCAGAGTCTTCGAGCGCGGAGGCCTGGTGCTCCACATTGCCGGGAACTATAAAGCTGTCCCCTGGCCCTACGACAAAGACACCTCCGGGGTGCTCGAAGCGAAGGCGGCCGCGCACAACATAAACCATCTGCTCGTGCGGATGGCTGTGTCGCGCTCCAGCCCAGCCCTTGATCATGGTGTGGCGCACCAGCATCATGGCCGGGCTATAAGACATTACCTGACGGCGAAGGCCCGGCTCGGGCGTGGTCATTCCCTCATTTGTTGATGCGGTAACCGGAATTGTTTTCCCCAACATCGATCCTCCTTCAAAATGATTGCTCGCTTCGGGCCATCAGAACTGCACCCGGTTGTTCATCTGTGTAATCTCCGGAATCTTGCCGCTAATCTCCACGCTTACGCTTCCGCCCTTCCAATCCGCACGGGGTGGCAGGGTCAGCGTAACGGTCTCAGTCTTGGGCAGCAGATCGAGAGGCGCCTTCAACGCCGCGGCATGTGCGCTGGCGATCACCTTGTCCGTTTTATCGCGCAGCACCACCTTTGACGCCGGAGCATCCACCGCGCCCAGGCTGTGAACCGTCACCATCATCCGGTTGCCCTCAACCTTTACATCTTCCGCACTGATCCCCAGGTCGGGCCTCGACCAATAGGGCACTCCTATCTCAACCAGTTTGAGCTCCAGCACCGTTGTCATGTGCGGAGCAAATGTGAAGTCGAGGCTGGTGCTGCGCTCAAAGCTCTCTGTGCGCGTGCTGAGGTTCGCCACGGGATCTGTCTCCGCGTTGCCGCGCGTGCCCTGCGTAATCTCCCACTTGCCTGGATCAATCTCCCATCCTGTTATCTGTGCTTTCACCGGAACGGCATCCAGATTGTAGACAATGATCTTCAGATGATCCGGCGTAGCCACGGGAACCAAGATGCCCACGCTGCTGGGCGTGGCCGGCGCAGCAAAACGCCAACTGACGGAATTGCCCGGATAGATGTGATTGCGGATGAGCGCGACACCGCCAAAACGCGCGCGCTGCAGTTCGGTATTGACGAACATCGGCCCCGCGGAGTCCGTCACGCGATCAATCCACAGGCTGCCCTCTGTATTAATCCACTCACGATTCGATTCCGCCTGCAATTGCGTCGAGTACAGCCGTTCGAGATACTTTGTATCGCCGCTCACTTGCCACGCGAAGGTTTCGGCGGAGCCGGAGATAGATTGCACGGCCGCCTCCGCTATCACCTGCTTACCCCACGCATCGCGCAGCCCGAGCATATCAAGCGCGTCGGAGCTGATATGCTGAAGCGCCGCCGGGCCTTCATCCGTCAACGGCCGCAAATACTTCTTGTCGCCGGTCCATCTGTAAGCGGCCCAGAACATGAAGTCGGGCAGCGGGTCGCCGCCGGGCAGGTCTTCATCGGTCTTGAAGTTGATGTCCGTTCGCGTGACCCATCTGCCGTCCGCTTCCTGCTTGCGGTGCGCCAGCATTCCGTCGACGGTCTCCAGCACCATCTTGCGGGTCTCCGGCGCGCCGTTAAAGAGCACCATGTCGAGCACTGGATGAAAATCCATGTAGGAGCGGGCCTTGGTCCATCCCCATACGCCGCCCGCGGCCATCTTTGTGCCGCTGAAATAAGATGAGCGAACATGCCGGTGCCCCGCGGCGTTGATGCCGGTCAACCACTCCAAACGGCGAGCTGTCAACATCGCGCGCTCCAGATCCTTCGGATTGCCGAAATCCATCATCAATGACTGGCCGAGAACATTCAGCCCATCCTCGTAGCTGTGCAATTCGTCAAACTGCGCAGTTGCCAGACCATTGGTCCACATCTTGTTTTCGTACATGGCCTCCAGTTCCCTGGAGAGTGAATGCTTCAGCTTCTCCGGCTCGTTGCCCATCAGGGCGAGCGAAGGAAAGAGGTTGGTGAAGTCGCTGTCATCGCCGAGGCCGCCGCCGAATTCACCATCCCATGCCTGGCGCTTGTCGATATAGAAATCGGCGATGCGCCGGAAGTAGTCAACGTCTTTTGCCTGAAGATAGGCCCACGCGGGCACACCTGCCGGCGCTTGCGGCAATGTGAAATCCGGGGGCACTGTCTCCGGGTTCCACTCGTGCCAATACTTGCGGCCCAGATCGTTTGACGGGTCCACGCGCAGCAAGTCGGTGATGTCGGCATAGAAGCGGTTGTAGGTGTTCAGCCGCTTGCTGTTGACATGCTCTTCCGTCATATTGGAAAAATTGTCGCGCACCTGAGTCAGACGGTCGGCAATATGCTCTTTGAGGGCATCCTGGTAAGGCTTGAAGATCAGCCTCACTTCGGCGCCTTCCAACGCGCTCGCATTGAACTCCGCGCTGGCCGAGGCAATGGTGATGAGCAGGCTCTTGTCGTTGGGCAGAATGCGGTCGCGCGTATCCAGCCACAAGGTGTGCGACTCGCCCGGCTTCACCGAGAATGTGAAGTTAAGCATCTCGCGCATCGGCCACAGGGGGTCTTTCACCACAATGTTCATCGGCACGTAATCGCCGTGTGTCGGCTTCACGTTTAGAGCCGGTAGGTCGATGGCAATACCGTCAAGACCCGCATACATGTCGTCCCAAGTGTAGGAGGGGACGTGTGTGGTTATCGCCGGAAGCCCTCGCAAGTCAGCGGGGATAAGGATGTGCACAATCGGCATTCCAGGCTCGTCGCCATTGCTACCGGAGGCTCTACGCGGTAAGCCGGCGCGACGGCTGCCACCAGCGAATCCGCCGGGCATGCCAACGATCACCGAGCGTTCATCCGCCGGGTAGCGATCGTGAATGAAGCTAAGCAGCGGCGCCAGACTCGGATTCTCCTCCGCCTGCACGCTCGTTGACAGCCTATACTTGAGTTGAACGATTCCCTGCGGCGGGTCGCCTGGATGAACGTAATAGGCGGAAAATTCGCCGATGGGCGTTTCCTGTTCCACGTTGGTGAAGCGCAACTTGCCACCGATGATAGGCGCAGAGAAATCGTGGAAGGTGGTCTCCTGCCCGCTGGGCCGCTCGAAAAGTGTCTTGCCAGGAAGAATCGTTCCATCAAGCCCGCTGCGGCGCACCGCATCTTCGCTCACATCCGGCGTTAGAAGAGTTAAATTGCCGAATGCGCCGCCGTTGATCTCCAGGTGATTCCACGGCTCCTCCGGCAAAATAAAGGTGATGGTCTTGCCGGAGATCGCGTAGCAATCCCAATCCGGTAGTTGGAAATAATCGAAGCGGCCCGGCAGGCGCGAGCGGTTGTAGACGCCCGGCCATGTGGTTTCACGAATGCCGTCGTTCGCTCTCCACCACCAACGCCCTATGTCGAATGCATCATGAATTTCCACCTTGCGAATCGTTGTATTCGGCGCCGGCAGCGGCGCGGGAATATCGCCGGGGCGGTTCCAGCCGTAATGGAACCACCACTCCTTCTGCGTCTCCGCGATGGCAAAGCTGCGCGCTACTGCCGGAATATTCCGCGGCGTCTCGCCACGCGTGAGCGAAGCGACATTCTCGTCCGATAGCGCGCGGTCGTAGATGCGCAATTCGTCGAGATCCCCGCCGCGGTCATAACTATAAGTGCTTTCCACGCCGGTTGGTCCGATGATGCGCGAATGCGGCCCAAACTGATCCAGCCCGTCATCGAACATGCCAGTGGCAGCCTTTTCGGCCACCATCTTGCCATTGACATAAAAACGGATGCCTATGGTCTCGTCCCAGGTCAGCGCGAGATGCACCCATTGGTCAGGCTTGGGAAAGCTGGGCATGGTGTAGGAAACACGCGTCCGACCCAGATTCACGTCGGTGACAAAGGCATCGAAACCGTGGCCGTTGTAATCGATGCGCAGCCACACCTGGTCCCAACTGGAATGGTCGGCATAACCCACGCGGAAGATGGGAAACTCTGTCTCGTCCACCGGATCGCGCGAGCGCCAGTAGAACGAGAGCGTTCCGCGCTGCGCATAGATGTTGCCCGGCGCCCAATACGAAAGCAGTTGGTTGTTGCCGCACTGCAGGTAGGAACCTTTTGCGCCGCCAGGAAGAATCTTCACATCGGAGAGGAAGTTTGGCGCCGCATTGCCGCCGGCCGCGTAATCGGCATTGAAGCCATGATCGCCCGACAAGTAGAATAATAGCCCCGGTTCAGCGGGCGGCGTGGATTTCGGCTGAGAATCATCCTGGGCAATTGCCGGCGCGCCCAGCATAGCGACGGAAAACAGCGTTGCGAACGAAACCCAACAGAAACGTTTCATGAATCGGCACCTCACAGGATTGTAAGGCACAGCGACCGGGATGAGGTTCGCACCTATGGTTGGGCTTGGTGCTGTCCCACCCGTGCTTCAAAGCGCACGTTACGTAGGGGGTACCCCCACCCGTACTTTGGGCACAAATTCCTTCTTTTCTTAAGGTTACAGGCAGGGTTGCGCTGTAAAATCGTCAAAACAAAGGAGTTCCCTGCAAAATCGTCCAGGATAAGGAGTTACGGGACGTTTTGGCCTCATTTGGCAGCTTCAGCTTGGTCTCCCAGGTGCCCAAATGCGAGGCATCTCCACCCCATGGACGAAGACCTGTCCATGGGGACCCCGGCCTTGGGCACACAGTGAAGAGGATACCCAGGACGACGCTTGTAGGAAGACTTCTGGGATCATTGTGCGACGAAGTGAGGAAATAATCTGCAAGGGACCAGGGTAGCTTAAGTTGACTTTATGCTGAGTGGATAGTATTACTTTATTAGAAATGTAAGGGGATATATGGAAGCCGCACTGACAAGCAAGGGGCAAGCGACCATTCCGAAGGCGGTTCGGGAACATTTGCATCTGAAACCGGGAGACCGGGTCAAGTTCTTCGTGCATCCGGACGGCAGCGTGGTGATTTTGCCCAAGCTGCCCACATCGGTGTTGCGGGGCATCGTCAGTTCGCGGCTTGGGCGGCCGGCCACACTGGATGAGATGGATCAGGATGTCGCCGCTGGCGCCTCCGCTGGCATCCGAAGCGGCAAACTCCGGTGAGGAGCGATGAACGGGCTGGATACAAATATCCTCATCCGCTACCTCACGCAAGACGACCCTGTCCAATCGCCAAAAGCAACAAAGATAATTGAGCAACGTTTTACACGGGAGCGCCCCGGCTTTGTCAGCCTGGTTACGATGGCGGAGATCGTGTGGGTTCTGGGCAGCGTGTATGCGTTGGAGGATGGGGAGATTGCCGATACTGTAGAGCGTATGCTACAGGCCGATACGCTGATGGTTCAAAACGAACAGCAGGTCTTCACGGCAATGATTTCGCTCCGGCGGGGATGGGGCGCGTTTGCCGATGCGCTGATTGGAGCCCTGGGAACGTGGGCCGGTTGCGAAAGCACCCTGACCTTCGACAAGAAGGCGTTGCGGCTGGCGGGATTTGAACTTCCGGATTGACCACCTGCGGTGGGGCAGACGCGCTTCGCGCATGGGGTTTGTGGATTCCCTGGTCCCAGATTCAGGGATTGAGGCGCTCGAAGTACAGGCTAAGAACGAGGCAGTTTTCTTCATCGGCATTCAGGAAGGCATGAATTCGGGGAAATGCATCGCGAAGCAGGAAACCGGCGCGAACGGTTGTGCAATTGCCTATGCGAAGCCAGATCACTTTCGGCGGGCTTCCACGCAGAACGCTCAGTTCTGAAAAATCGGAATCCTTGGTGACAATGGCAAAGCCGTTCTCTCCGGCATAATCCCAGACCTTATCGTCAGGCGTATTGACCAAGCCACATTCCTCAACATGAGCAGAGTCGGGGTAAAGGTCCACTATCGACGCAATCAAGCGCGGAGAGAGGTTTTCGTCCATCAGGAGTTTCACGCGGAGAGAATCTCGAATTTGCGTTCGCGGTCGGCGGCATAGGCCAGACAGGCGCGAATGTCCGATTCGCGCAGAAGAGGAAAGTCGGCGAGGATCTCCGCCTCGGTCATGCCGGAGGCCAGATAATCGAGCACATCGTAGACGGTGATGCGCAGGCCGCGAATGCAGGGCTTGCCGCTCCGCTTGCCTGGTTCAATCGTGATGATACCCGTGTAGTCCATGCACCTAAAGGATAGGACAAATGCCGCGTTGATGCAATTGGAAAGATTCACGCCGGCCCTACGGGACGGCGAGGCGTATGGCTGGACGCTGACCCAGGGTTTCACTCTCCACCCCACGGACGAAGACCTGTCCGTGGGAACCCCGGACCTGGGCTATTCTCACGCTCTCCCTCCGGGAGGCACTTGCTTTCACTGGCCGGTCTGGCCTAGCTGGGCGTGGGCAAACTCAATCAGGCGTTTAATTTGAGGAACAGACAGGGCAGGAAAACCCTCGCGCAGTTCGTCGATGGTCTCGCCGAGGTCGTAACTGCCGACAATGGCGTCGGGCAGGATGCGCGTACCGCGCACGATGGGCCTTCCCGAAACCTTACCGGGGACTGATTCGATCAACTCGCATGCCATCCAGTCGATCTCAACCTGTGTAGCCGCATTTGCCATCTTCAGGCCCTCTCTATCATCGTAATCCTTTCCGCGAATTGAGAAAAGATACCTGTGGTGCGGGGAGTGCGCTTGGCGCATGAGGTTTGTGATTTCCCAGTCACCCGCTATTTCATTGTTTACTTGACCATTTCTTAATAAGGTTATTCACACGCGCTGGTACACCCCACGAACCATTAATCTGGCTATTACTCTTTAAGGCAGATAAGATTCGTGTCGCAAAGGAAGGTTCCCATGCGTCCAACTCTTCTAGATAACCAATTCTTGATTTAGCTTCTGCAAAACTCCCACTCTGCTCGAATAGTTGTATCAAGACTTCGCTCATCGCTTTCTTAGTCTGTTTGTTCTTGTGATATGACTTGAAGATTTGATGAGCCAATTCGGATGGTTCGCTCTTGTTCCCGTTGAATGCTTGAAAACGTCCAATGAATCCGTATGGGGATTCACCGAAATTGACTGAAAACACAGGAACACCACGCCCCATTGCGAAACCGATCTCTTGATCTGTCCATTTACTTTCGTGGAATTTTTCATGCAGAAGCGCTACCAGCGCGTCACATGTCGAAAGGGCAGTTTCGATTTGATTCTGCCATTCAGTTGTAGGCTCAATGTCGTTGTGAGCGACGAATCCCGAAATCCCATAGGGAAGAAGAGCTTCCTGCAACTGGCTGGCCCATTTTCTATGAACGGCTAAATGCGTTATGAATAGACGAAACATTCCCTTACGCCAGAATGCTGGCTCAATGTGAGACGATGTCGTCAGTTCAAGGCTAAAACCGAGATGTTGCGCGAGTTCGAGCAACGTTTGATCTTGTGCATCTTCTATCATCCTCATTACGTATGCGTCACCGGTACCATCCCATGTATTTGTAAAGGGAAGCCCGAACTGCTTCAGCGTGAGGTCGATCAATGCCCATGTCTCGCCACCAAGGCGACGTGTGATCTCCTTCATTAACGAAATACGCTGCGATGGAGAGAGAGGCATGACAATACAGTAATTCTGTAGTGACCTATTTGCCAATTAAATACTCGAAGATTCGGAGCAGTTTTCCTCAAATGCCTCGTTTTCAACCGCATATTTAGCTGAATATCGAAGCCGCCCGACCGTTAGAATCAGAGTAGCCATGGCTGAATTTACGCATCTGCATTTGCATACCGAGTACTCGCTGCTGGACGGGGCTTGCGACCTGACCAAGCTGATGGAGCGCGTGGCGGCGTTGGGGCAGAAGTCTGTCGCCATGACCGACCACGGGAACATCTATGGGGCGGTGCACTTTTTCGATGCGGCGAAGAAGCAAGGGATCAAGCCGATTCTGGGCTGCGAGCTTTATATCTCCAAGAATGAGGACCACCGCCAGCCCGGCGAGGGAGACGACAACAACCATCTTCTGGTGCTGGCACAGGATGAAGAGGGCTATCGCAACCTGATACGGATTACTTCGGAGGCTTCGCTTAATGGCTTCTATCGCAGGCCTCGTGTGAGCAAGAAGTACCTGGCTGAAAACTCCAAGGGGCTGATTGGCTTTTCCGGCTGCCTGAGCGGAGAGTTGTGCGAGGAGCTGGTGGCCGGCAACTACGACAAGGCCAAGAGCGTGGCGCAGCAGTATGAGGACATCTTCGGCAAGGGAAATTTCTACCTCGAGATTCAAGACCAGGGACTGGAGATGGAGCGGCAGATTCATGAGGCGTTGTTCAGACTTGAGCGGGAACTGAATATTCCGCTGGTGGCGACAAACGACTCGCACTACCTGTGCGGCGAGGACTCGCACGCACACGATGTGATGTTGTGCGTGCAGACCGGCTCCAAGCTGCAGGATAAGGAGCGCTTCCGGTTTGACGGCGACCAGTTTTTTGTCAAGAGCGCGGATGAGATGGCGCGGCTCTTCAAGGATTCGCCAAATGTATTAAAGCGGACGATGGAGATAGCCGAGCGGTGCGCGTTTGAGCTCAAGCCGGTGGAGAATCCCTTTCCGGATTTTGCCGTGCCGGAGGGGCACACGACCAACAGTTACTTTGAGCAGGTGTGCCGGGAGGGATATAAGAAGCGGCTCGACACGGCGGTGCGCGGCCTTCAGGCGCGTGGAGTGCTGCGCTCGCCAATCCACGAATATGACGCGCGGCTGGAATATGAGATCAAGATCATCGAGAAGATGAATTACGCGGGATACTTTTTGATTGTGTGGGACTTCATCAAGTATGCGCGGGACCATGGGATTCCCGTGGGGCCGGGGCGCGGATCGGGAGCCGGCTCGCTGGTGGCGTATGCGATGGAGATTACCAATATCGATCCCATGCAGAACGTGCTGCTCTTTGAGCGGTTCTTGAATCCGGAGCGGAAGCAGATGCCGGATATCGACGTGGATTTCTGCATGAACCGGCGGGGCGAGGTGATCGACTATGTGACGCGGAAGTATGGGCGCGAGCAGGTGGCGCAGATCATCACCTTCAACACCATGGCGGCCAAAGCGTCGATCAAAGATTGCGGGCGCGCCATGGATATGCCGTATGGCGACGTGGACCGGATTGCCAAGCTGATTCCGGGGACGGTGGGCATAAAGATCGATGAGGCTCTGGAGGAGGTTGCGGAGCTGCGCAAGGCGTACGAAAAGGATGCGCAGATCAAGGAGCTGATCGACACGGCGAAGAAGCTGGAGGGGCTGGTGCGCGGTTCGGGGGTTCATGCCTCGGCGGTGGTGATTGCGCCGCGTCCGCTGACTGAGCTGGTGCCTCTGGCTAAAACCAAGAACGAAGAAATTGTGACCGCCTACGACATGAAGGCCATCGAAAAGATGCACCTGCTGAAGATGGACTTTTTGGGGCTGACAACGCTGACGGTGATTGACGATTGCCTGAAGCTGATCGAGAAGAACCGCGGCGAGAAGCTGGACATTGAAGCGATTCCGCCCAACGATGAGGAGACATACAAAAAAGTCTTTCACGCGGCGCTGACTTCCGGGGTCTTTCAATTTGAGTCGAGCGGAATGCGCGATGTGCTGCGGCGCTACAAGCCGGATACGGTGGAGGATTTGACGGCGCTGAATGCGCTGTATCGTCCGGGGCCGATTCAGGGCGGAATGATCGACGACTTCATCGAACGCAAGCTGGGGCGGCGCAAGGTGGAGTATCTGCTGCCGGAGTTGGAGGGAATTCTCAAAGATACATTGGGAGTCATCGTCTACCAGGAACAGGTGATGCAGATTTCCAACGTACTGGCGAATTATTCGCTGGGCGAGGCGGACCTGCTGCGGAGGTCCATGGGCAAGAAGAGCGCGGCGGCGATGGCCGAACAGCGCGACCGCTTCATGGAAGGCGCGGATGCCGCGGGACATCCGAAGGAGACGGCGGGCGACATCTTCGACCAGATGGAGAAGTTTGCCGGGTATGGATTCAATAAGTCGCATTCGGCGGCGTATGCGCTGCTGGCTTATCAGACGGCCTATCTGAAGACGCATTACCCGATGGAATTTATGGCGGCACTGCTGACTTCGGAGACCTCCAAGCCGGAGAACGTCGTCAAGTATATCGCCGAGTGCAAGGAGATGGGCATCCGCGTGGAGCCTCCGGACGTGCAGACATCCGGGGCGCAGTTTACGCCTCTTATTTCGCCTGGGGGAGATGCGATCCGGTTTGGTCTTGCCGCGGTGAAAAACGTAGGCGGCAATGCCATCGAGTCGATTCTGAAGGCGCGCGCGGAGGCCGGCGGGCGATTTAAGAGCCTGTGGGAATTTTGCGAAAAAGTTGATTTGCGCGTGATGAACAAGCGGGTGCTGGAGTCGCTGATCAAGGCCGGCGCGCTGGACTCGCTGGGTTCGCGGGCGTCGCTCATGAAGGCCGTTGACAAGGCTATGGAGCGCGCGCAGAAGGCGCAGAAAGACAAGGCGCAGGGACAAAGCGGCCTCTTCGGGCTCTTCGATGAGGGGCCCAAGTCAGTAAGCGGCGACGATCTGCCCCGGGTGGCCGATTGGGAAGAGAGCGAACGGCTGGCCCATGAGAAAGATGTGCTGGGTTTCTTTGTCTCCGGGCATCCGCTGGATAAGTATGCGGAAAAACTGCGCAATCTGGCCGGGGTGATCTCCGTGGCCGAGGCGCTGGAACGCAAGCCGCCGGAGAGGCGCTGGGGCCAGCAGGCGGACGCGGCAGACGAGATTCGTGTGGCGGGAATGATTCTGGGCCTCAGGGTGCAGAAGAGCAAGCGCGATCAAAAACTCTATGCGCAGGCGGCGCTTGAGGATGCAACAGGCAAGATCGACCTGATCTGTTTTTCGCGAGATTACGAGCGGCTTGCAGAACAGTTGAAGATCGAGGCGCCAGTTCTGGCGCGCGGCACGCTGATGGGCGACGAGGACGCAGCTCCCAAGATTGCGGTCAACTCGATTCAGGCACTGGAAGCGGTGCAGGTGAAGCTGCCTACCGGGGTGCGAATTCGCATCAACGTAGAACGCGCGACAGAAGAGACGCTGGTAGAGTTGAAGGACGCGGCGGATGCGGCGCCGGGGCCGGGCAAAGTGATGCTGCATCTGGACAAGAAGGGCGAGTACTCGGTCATTCTGGAACCGCAGGAGATGAGCGTGGCGGCGGATCGTGGATGGATCGAGCGGGTCGAGGAGCTGGTCGGCAAGGGCGCGGTGCAGGTGCTGGGATAAAGAATAAATAGAGTGGGCGCCGGACATTCAACAGGCAATCGCCCAACTTTTAGGGGAACTGCAGAAGTTGTGAGAACTGACGGGGTTGAGTTCTATCGGAGAGTCCACTGCCGGTTAGGCGGCTTGGAGGCTCGACGCGGATCAGACGTGCCGAGAGACACGTGAGGTTGGGCTGACAATTATTTCGATCGCGGACACAGGACTGGTCTTTCCAAACCGGTCTGCAAGCGGTACAATTCGAGCAAATCATCGTTGATAAATGAGATTCCCGCCAGACGCACTACATCCCTGGGACTCATGATCGGAGATAGGGAATGCCTGCCAAGAAGCCATTCATTTCGTACAAATTCGTTGACGAGAAGGTTGAATTCGTGGACCAGAAGTTTGTCGACTGGATCTATTTCATGCTGTCGAAGCAAGGAATCAGTCCATTCTACTGGCCACTGCACGGACGAGCCGGCAACCTGAACGAAGAGCTTGCAAGATCGATCGATGCTTGTGACGGAATGGTGGCTCTTCTCGGCCCCATATGGGGTGGAATGCAGAAGCTGGAGATTGAACACTTCCTACAGCACCGAAAGGGATGTCCCTTCCTACCCGTGCAACTGGTCGAGAACCTGCCGGATGAGACGCGTCGCATTATTCAAGGCCACGTTGTTGTCCCAGCCGTCGTTCTTGACCACAGCTATGACTTTG